>Ga0209017_10000118_pt1 | contig 76117 bp, 65 predicted proteins | sample YNPBryunderm2012_FD_185812 | JGI IMG/M metagenome (GOLD analysis project Ga0209017, IMG submission 185812) | Anoxygenic and chlorotrophic microbial mat microbial communities from Yellowstone National Park, USA - YNP Bryant MS undermat 2012... ... | reverse complement strand
GCCTGAGCTTTCTCCTCACCTTAACTCAGGCTCAGAATAAAAAAGCTCTAACTTTTGACGAATTCATCAAAATCAAAAGAGTAACTGACCCGCAGCTTTCCCCGGACGGCCAAAAACTGGCTCTGGTTATCACTATTATGAACCTGGAAACCAACCGCGGCAACAGTGACATCTACCTGGTGCCAGCCGGCGGCGGCCAGCCGACTCCTTTTGTATTCAGCCCGGCTTCTGATTTTTTCCCCCGCTGGTCTCCTGACGGTTCCCGTCTGGCTTTTATTTCTACCCGCAGCGGCTCACCTCAAGTCTGGGTAATACCAGTGAATGGTGGAGAGCCACAAAAAATAACCGACTTTCCCGGTGGCGTCAGTTCTTTCAGCTGGTCTAAAACAGGCAAATTCTTGCTGGTTACCAGTTCTGTCTTCCCTGACTGCCCGGACCTTGAAGCCAACCGGAAGAAGTTTGAAGAGCAGGAAAAAAGCAAGGTCAAAGCCAGGATTTACGATCATCTTCTTTTCCGTCACTGGAACTCCTGGTTTGATGGAACCAGAAGTCATCTTTTTCTTTTCCCCCTGGACGGCAGTCAGCCAGTGGACCTAACTCCGGGTGACTACGATACTCCTCCCCTGGCTCTCGGAGGCGGTCAGGATTTCAGTCTTTCTCCAGACGAAAAAGAAATTGCTTTTGTCCGTAATATTGACCCTGAACTGAAGCTGGGGCTGGGCACTAACAACGACATTTTCCTGACCACCCCTGACGGTCAAAAAATTGAAAAACTGACCGCCAGCCGGGCCAACGACATAGACCCGAAATACTCGCCCGATGGTCGATATTTAGCCTACCGGGCCATGGCCAGACCCGGCTTCGAAGCCGACAAGCTGGATCTTATAATTTACGACCGTCAGAAAAAAACCTTCAGCAATCTCACCGAAAAACTTGATTATTCTTTAAGCGAATACCTCTGGGCCCCAGACAGCAAAGCTATCTATTTTCTTTGCGAGGAAAAAGCCCGGACCGCTATGTTCAAGCTGACCATAGCCAGCGGCCGGATTGAAAAAATTCTTGAAGGCCACTACCTTAGCAGTCTGCAGCTATCTCCAGACGGAAAAACCATCTACTGTTTGAAACAATCCATAAACCGTCCCAATGAAGTCTTTGCTTTTGAGCTTTCAACCAGGAAGCTGAAGCCGATTACTGAAGTCAATTCCGAACTTCTGGCCAGCCTGGAAATGAACCCGGTGGAAGATTTCTGGTTCGAGTCAGAGGGAAGCCAGGTTCATGGTCTTCTCCTCAAGCCGCCTTTCTTCGACCCAAACAAAAAATATCCGCTGGTAATGCTTATTCATGGTGGACCTCAGGGGGCCTTTTCTGACAACTTTCACTACCGCTGGAATGCTCAGATGTTTGCCGCCAGAGGTTATGTGGTGGCCTTGGTCAATTTCCATGGCAGCACTGGCTACGGCCAGGCTTTCACTGATTCTATAAGCGGCGACTGGGGTGGTAAGCCCTATCGGGACATCATCAAGGCAGTAGACTTCCTGCAAAGTCGATACAGCCAGTTTATAGACCCGGACCGGGTAGGAGCAGCTGGAGCTTCTTACGGCGGTTATATGATAAACTGGATTGCCGGCCAGACCGACCTCTTCAAATGCCTGGTCAGCCACTCAGGAGTCTTTGACCTCAGGTCGATGTATGGTTCTACTGAGGAACTATGGTTCCCGGAATGGGAGTTCAGAGGGACTCCCTGGACCAATCCAGAAATGTACCAGAAATTTTCTCCCAGCTACTACGTTCAGAACTTTAAGACCCCTACTCTGGTCATCCACAGCGCCAACGACTTCCGGGTACCTTTAGAACAGGGACTGCAGTTCTTCACCTCGCTGCAGAGAATGGGAGTACCATCCAGGTTGCTTTATTTCCCGGATGAAGACCACTTTGTCCAGAAACCGCAAAACGCCAGACTCTGGTGGCAGACGGTGCTGGACTGGCTGGATACCTATCTAAAAAAATAAGACTTTTATCATTTTTTGATTTTAAGCTAACCGGAAACCGGCTTAAAATTCCAGCTCAAAAAGAGCCAGCGGGTCGACCCTGGCCTGGTTGACTTTTACTGCCCAGTGAAGATGGGGACCGGTGGACAGACCGGTTGAACCAGCCAGCCCCACCACCTGGCCGGTGGTCACCATATCCCCCCGCCTAACCAGAATTCTGGAAAGATGGGAATAGCTGGTGAACAGCCCCAGTCCATGGTCGATTATGACTGTTTTTCCCGAATAATAAAGGTCAGAAGCCAGGACCACCCGACCGGAGTTAGCCGCTTTGATGGGATGTCCAGTGGGTACAGCAATATCCACACCAGAATGAACTGAGCGGGGAACATTGTTGTAAATTCTTTGCTGTCCAAAATTAGGGAAAAGCTTCCCTTCGCAGGGCATGATGAATGGTCCCTCAGCCAACCACTCGGGAGTCGTCAAGCTGTAAATATGAGCCAGCAGCTCGGCTTCACGTCTTATCCTTTCCTGCTCTTCTTTGGGTGGAGAAACATACTTTGGAGCCACAGTCAGCTTCTTTTTGGGAAAGTCCCTTGAAGCAATTTCCAGGCCGACTGAAAGCTTTTCAGGCATTTCTTTGCCCTTCCACAGCTCAACCTCCAGAATCTTTTCTCCTGGCTTTTGGAGAAGGTCTATTCCCATAATCAGAAATTGCGGTCCCGATTGATCTTTTTTGAGCTCATAATGATTGTCCAGGAAAATAATCCGCAGGTAATCAGAAACTTTCTCTTCCCAGAAAAGAATAACAGGTTCGCCCGGCTGCAGTGTTCGGAAGCGAAGCTTGAAAACATCGCCGGTGGCTGCTTCAATAAACCTTTCTTCCGCCTGAGCTTCCAGCCAGAAGGCTGTAAGCAAAAGCATCAGCCCGGCCAGAAAAACCAAACCTGACCGCCTGAAGGCCGAACTTTCGGGCCATATTTTCTTTTTCAGGTCAAAGTTTCTGATTTTGATTTTTAAACCAAAATAGTTCATCAGACCCTGCCTTCTCTTTCTCTTCTTAATATCTGACCTGGTAAATTTCCGGTTATCTCTTCCTCATCAACTACCAGCTTCCCATTGACCAGAACATAGTGAATTCCCTCCGGGTATTGATGGGGATTAGTGAAGGTAGCCTTGTCCATGATTTTTTCAGGGTCAAATATCACCAGGTCAGCCATAAAACCTTCTCTGATTAGTCCCCGTCGCCTGAAACCAAACCTGGCAGCTGGAAGGGCCGTCATCTTCCTAACCATGTGTTCTAGGGGTAACAATTTCTCCTCTCGGACGTATCGGGCGATAGCCCGGGGAAAACTGCCACAGTAACGAGGATGAGGCCGGCCGCGAGCCAGCGGGCCTTCGGTTGAAACCAGCTCCCCGTCCGAAGCCAGGCAGGTCAGTGGATGCTGAAGAAGGCGTTTCAGGTTATCCTCACTTATGGCAAAGCAGACCATCGAAACCTGACCTTCTTCTTCAATCAGCAGATCCCGGATAAAACTGAAAACATCCTGCTTTTTTTGAGAAGCCGCCTGCTGGAGGTTTTGTCCTTCATACCGGCGATTTCGGTCAGTTTTAACTGAAGAAATGAGGACATTTTCCCAGCTACCTAAATTCTGTTCGGCCTGAAGGATGGCCTGTTTTAGCTCGGGTTGGAGGTCAGGGTTTTTCAGCCTGCTTAAAAAATCTTCTTTTTTCCCTTCTCTAACCCAGAGCGGGAAGAAAATGCTCAAACCGGTAGCAAAAGCAGTGTAGGGGTAGACATCAGCCCCAAGTTGAATTCCACTTTTTTCGGCCTCCTCAATTTTGCTCAGGACCTCATCAATCTTAGACCAATTTCTGGGATAGCCGACTTTAAGGTGTGAAATTTCCAGAAAGACCCCGGTTCTTTCAGCTATGTCTATGGCTTCTTCCAGAGCTTCAAGCACCTGGTCTTCTTCATCCCTCATGTGGGTAGCATAAAGACCGCCCCAGCTCTTTAGCTCCTGGACCAGCTCGATTAACTCCTCAGTTGAAGCAAAACTGCCCGGGGCATATTCCAACCCGGTTGAAAGTCCTACTGCTCCCTGAGCCAGGGCCTGCCGGACCAGATCTTTCATTTTTTCCATCTCCCCGGAAGTGGGCTGCCGGTTTTTATACCCCACCACCGCAGCCCTGATTGTCCCCTGCCCCACCAGAGTGGCGTAATTGACTGCCATACCTCTGCGGCTCAGCCTTCGGAAAAAGCCCTGGAGGTCAGTCCAGTCTGCCTCCAGGCCGTATTCGGCTCTGAGATAATCATTTTCTTCGGCCAGCATTTCAGGACTGAGCGGAAAGCGAGAGGCACCACAGTTTCCCCCGACAATCGTCGTTATTCCCTGGCGGATAAGACTCGGGGCTTCAGGACAGACCAGCAGTTGAACATCGGTATGATTGTGAACATCTATGAAACCAGGAGCCAGACAGAGCCCCTTGGCTTCAATAACCCGGCGGGCACGGGTATCTCCTATTTTTCCTATGTATTTAATGTAATTTCCGCTGATTCCGACATCGGCCGAAAACGGCCTGCCTCCACTGCCGTCCACCACCAGGGCCTCTTTTATGACCAGGTCCAGTTCGGCTCGGGAATCACATCGGCTGAAGAGCAAAAGCCCGGTCGCCCCGGCGAGAACCCGACCAGTACTCCTCAGGAATTCCCTTCTATTAAGACAATCGTCTGTCATGGTCTTAACTTTTTAAGGATAAAAATAATAGATTAGTGACTAATTATCAAGAAATTAAATCAAAAAACCAGCTTTCAACCAGCCCGGGACTAACTGTTTTCACAAAATCTGGCCTAGTGCCCAGCACCGGCTTCAGCTTCTAATTTTGAGGCTAATCTACTATTTCTAAAAGAGTTATCGCTTCCCAAGGTAAACCCATCCCTTGCTAAAACAGGCTTTTTTTGCTATTTTATTAGACCAAAATCAAGCCGATGGAGGTAGATTGATGGCCGCCGAAGCTAAAGAAAAGAGCCAGAAAAACAAAAAAATAAAGAAGATGACTCTAACTGAGATTGATGTCAAGCTTGAAGAAATCAAGAAAAATGAAGGTGGTTTACTGTCCAGGTATGCTCGCCACCTGCTGGCGAGAAAGCAAGCCCTCCTCGGTCAAAAATAACTTTTGTGTTTTTAACCCTAATCGGCTTCCGGCTCTAGAAATCAAAAATTTTACATTTTGACCTTTTTCTGTTATCATCATAGGGAAAAATAAGGAGTAAAAAGCGTGTTAACAAAGGAATTAAAAACCAGAATTATCCAGGAGAATCAGGTTCATCCAACAGATTCCGGCTCCCCTGAAGTTCAGGTGGCTATCCTGACTGAGCGGATTAACCAGCTGATTACACACTTTCAAACCCATAAAAAAGACTTTCACTCCCGCCGTGGTTTGATGAAGCTGGTAGGTCAGCGGAAAAGGCTACTTGAATACCTTAAGAGAACTGATAAGGAAAGGTACCAGAACCTGATCAAGAAACTTAATCTGAGAAAATAGGCATTCCGCCGTTAAATTGAGTTAAAAACATGTCTAACACTATCAATCTTGAAATCGGTGGTCGAACTCTATCCATAGAGCTCGGCAAAGTAGGAAAGCAGGCTGACGGTTCAGCTCTGGTTCGCTACGGCGATACCATCATGCTGGTCACCGCTACCTGTAAAAAAGAAGTTTCGGGGGAGAAAAATTTTCTTCCACTCATAGTTGATTATCGGGAAAACACCTATGCAGCTGGCAAAATTCCCGGTGGTTTCTTCAAGCGAGAGGGTAAGCCTTCAGAAAGAGAAATACTGGTGGCCCGGTTGATTGACCGCCCTATCAGACCACTTTTTCCCGAAGGTTTCTTCCAGGACACCCAGATCGTAGCCTTGCTGCTTTCCGCTGACCTGGAAAACGAACCTGATACCCTGGGCATCGTTGGAGCCTCTGCTGCTCTCTATTTCTCTGAAATTCCCTTCTCCACTCCCGTTGGAGCGGTCAAGGTCGGCTTGATAGAAGGCAAGCCGGTCATTAATCCCACCACTACCCAGTTAGAACAATCTACCCTCAGCATGGTGGTAGCCGGAAATGAAGACGGCATCTGCATGATTGAAGCCGGCGCTCAGGAAGTTGAAGAAGAAAAAGTCCTGGAAGCCCTGCTTATAGCCCAGGAAGAAATCAAAAAAATCGTCCAGGCTCAGAAAGAGCTTTTCAGCAAGCTTAACATCCAGAAGCTGCCGGTTCAGGCTAAAAAGCCTGACCCGGAAAAAGCCAGAAAAATTGAGGACCAGATCCGGGAAGAACTCCTGCAGGCTATCCAGATCAAGCAGAAAAAAGCCAGCGAAAAAGCCAGCGAAGAAATCCTGAACCGACTGCTGTCCGGAATTCCCAGGGAAAACACCGAAGAGATAGCTGAAATCAAAGAGATTTTCTACAGTCTGCAGAAAAAGCTGGTCAGAGAACTTATTCTTAATGAAGGCCGGAGAGCTGACGGTCGGGCTTTCAATGAGCTTCGACCTATAAGCATAGAAGTTGGCCTGCTTCCCAGAACTCACGGTTCTGCCCTGTTTACCCGTGGAGAAACTCAGAGTCTGGCTACCGTCACCCTGGGCACTTTTGAAGATGTTCAGCGCCTGGACGGGCTGGGCGAAGAAGACGAAAAGCGGTTTATGCTCCATTATAATTTCCCGCCCTTCTGTGTGGGAGAAGTTTCTTTCATGCGAGCTCCAGGCCGCCGGGAAATCGGACATGGGGCTCTGGCTGAAAAAGGGATTCTGCCAGCCATTCCTGATGAGGAAACTTTCCCATATACGATCAGAATAGTTTCCGACATTCTGGAATCAAACGGCTCCTCTTCCATGGCCACCGTCTGCGGTGGAGTACTGGCTCTGATGGACGCCGGGGTCCCCTTGAAGATGGTGGTGGCCGGGATTGCCACAGGGCTGGTTAAGGAAGGCGACCGATATGCCATCCTGACGGACATCGCCGGTCTTGAAGACCATTATGGCGATATGGACTTCAAGGTTACTGGTTCGGAGAAAGGTATCACAGCCATCCAGCTTGACCTGAAAATACCTTACCTTACCCCACAGATAATAAGAGAAGCCCTTCTGCAGTCGCGGGAAGCCAGGCTTCAGGTCCTGGAAAAAATGAGAGAAGTTTTGCCAGAACCAAGGCCCGAGCTTTCACCCTATGCCCCAAGGATTATCACCCTGTTCATAAACCCGGAAAAAGTAGCTGACGTCATTGGCCCGGCCGGCAAGATGATTAAAAAAATCGTGGCTCAGACCAACGCCAAGATAGACATTGAAGAAACCGGCAAGGTGACCATAGCCGCCGCTGACATGGAATCGGCTGAGAAAGCCCGCCAGATGATCCGGGAGATAACCGTCGAGGTGGAGCTCGGTCAGGTCTATACCGGCAAGGTGGTTAGGCTTGAAGAATATGGAGCCTTTGTGGAAATCCTGCCCAATATCGTTGGTCTGCTTCATGTCTCGGAAGTAGCTCCTTACCGGATAAAAAACATTAAAGATGAAATCAGCCTCGGTCAGACCATAACCGTCAAGGTTATAGACATTGATGAAGACAACAACCGCATTCGCTTGAGCAAGAAAGCTCTGGAAGAAGCCAGCCCAAGAACCAGACCAGAAAGTCGCGGCCGCTATCAACATCAAACTCACGACCGCCGTCCGCATGGCAGTGGAAACCACCGCTCAAGATTTGATCGGAATCGATTCTGATCGAATTTAAAACAATGACTAAGAAATCCAGGGCTCTCTCCTGGGAGAAAAAAGAGGGGTTTACCCTGCTGGAAATGGTGGTAACTCTTTCCATCCTGGCTTTGCTCACAACAGTAGCCATTCCCGTTATTCAGACTTCGGTCAAAAGAGAAAAGGAAGCTGAATTGAGGCGTTCTCTGCGAATGATTCGTGAAGCTATCGACCAATACAAAAAACTGGCCGATGAGAAAAAAATCAAAACCGACCCCGAAAGTTACGGCTATCCTCCTAACCTGGAAACTCTGGTCAATGGAGTGGAAATCGAAGAGGAAGTGATTGAACCTTCCGGTCGTAAAACAGTTAAGAAAGTGCTGATTCGTTTCCTGCGGAAAATCCCCTTAGACCCAATGACTAACTCCTACGACTGGGGTTTACGATCTTACCAGGACAAACCTGATTCCGACAGCTGGGGAGGTGAAAATGTCTACGATGTCTACACCAGGAGTCAGGCCACAGCGCTTGACGGAACCAAATATCGTGACTGGTAATAATATGAAAATTGAAAGAAGCCTAAAATCAAAATCTGGGCCCGGCTTTACCCTGATAGAAATACTCATCGTCCTGAGCCTCATCGGAATTCTGCTGGGTCTGGCTGTTCCCCAGTATCAAATGTCGATGAAAAGAGCCCGGGAAGCCGTCTTGAAAGAAAATCTTTTCATCATGAGAAAGATGATAGACCAGTATTACCAGGATAAACATAAATATCCACCAAGCTTACAGGCACTGGTGGAGGAACACTACTTAAAAGCCATTCCAGTGGACCCCATCACCGGCTCTGCCGAAACCTGGGTAGAAATAAGACAGCTGCCAACTGTGGATGAAGCTATTCCCCCGGAGGGCCTGGGGGTAGTTGATGTTAAATCTGGGTCGGAAGCCAGAGCCTTAGACGGAACCTATTACAACACCTGGTAGGAAAGCTCGGCCAGATGAGCCCATCATGGTTTGTCTGTTTTTTCCCGAATAGAGATTTTCGCTCTATCAAAAATTATAAATTTCAAGTTTCAGGTCTGCCCGGGAAAAACCCTGGCTACACTCTGATTCTTCTTATGATAATAATTTTTATAATGACTTTGAGCCTGACGGTGGCCGTTCCAGTTCTGGAGACCGAGGTGCGCCGCGAAAAAGAAGAAGAGCTCATTTTCCGGGGCAAGCAGTATGTAGAGGCTATCAGACTTTACCAGCAAAAAAAACCCGGGGCTTACCCCTCTTCGCTCGAAGAACTACTAAAAGAAAAGTGCCTGAGGAAACTTTACCCGGACCCGATGAACCCCTCCGGTCACTGGAATTTGCTGATACTTCCTCCACCCTCTTCTGCCCAGACCCGGGTACAGGGCTCAGGTGGATTTGATAACCTCCTGGTGGTCACCACCGAAGGCCTGAAAAAAATCAGAAACCCGCAGATAGTGGGAGTGGTCAGCTCTTCAAGAAAAAAAAGTCTGAGAATTTACCAGGAAGAAGAACACTACCACCACTGGCTTTTCTATTACGGGCAAACCTCAGGAAAAAAGCCTCGATTGATTTACCAGACTGAAGAATAAGGCCAGGATTTTTCCCCTATTTTTTCCTGACCCAGTCTGGCAGGATGAAGGAAATCCGGTCAAAAGGTTTTAAATTGTTTTCCTCAGCCTGACCGGCCTTAAGTTCCAGCACATAAAGCGCAGGATAGCGGGGCAGATAACCGGGACAGGGTTCCTGAGGGCAGGGCGGAACATTTTTTTCAATATGGACTATTTGCTGATGAGAATTAAGCCAGATGATATCCAGAGGGATAAGGGTGTTTTTCATCCAGAAAGAATAAAGATCCTCTTCCTCAAATACAAACAGCATTCCCTGGTCCGGCTCCAGTTTTTCCCTGAACATCAGACCCCTTTCTCTTTCCCTTGGGGTTACCGCCAGTTCTGCCGTTATCTCCTTCCCGTTAGGCAAGAAAACTTTGATAAATTTATCGCGGCGGCTGGACTGACAGTAAAGACTGCTTATTAGCATCAGGCTGACCAGCAGGAGACTTAAAAATTTGTTTCTGAGGCTTGCTGGATTCATTTTCTCTCCTGCCATAATTTTGTAATTTTTGCTGCCTTTTTTCAATGCACAGTTATCAGAGGAACGAACCGAACTCCAATTAACCTTTCTTCCTGCCAGCCGGTTTCTGTCCTGGTCACCAGCACCAGTTCCTGAATGTCAGTTCCGACCGGAATGATCATGCGGCTTCCCAATTTAAGCTGTTCTACCAGACTCCGGGGAACAGTGGCTGGAGCGGCTGAGACCAGAATGGCCTCATAGGGAGCGTGCTCCGGCCAGCCGCGGGTCCCGTCTCCCACCAGAAAATGAATGTTCTGGTAACCCAGCTCGGTAAGCACCTTTTGAGCCCGACGGCTCAATTCGGGAATCAGCTCAACTGTGTAAACTTCCTGGACAATTTCAGCCAGAATCGCCGTCTGATAGCCCGAACCGGTTCCTATTTCCAGAACTTTTTCCTTTCCGGTCAGCTTAAGAGCTTCAGTCATGTAAGCTACAATGTAGGGCTGGGAAATAGTCTGCCCCTCGCCAATGGGTAGAGGCTCGTCGCCGTATGCCAATTCTCTCATCTGTTCGGGAACGAAAAGATGACGGGGAACCTTAAGCATGGCTTTCAACACTTTTTTATCAGAGATGCCCCTCCGCCGAATCTGGAATTCAACCATCTCTTTTCTTTCCCGGTCATATAGCGGATCGCCCACCAAACCCCTCTCCTGAGGTATTAAAACTTAAACTTCAAAGTCGCCAATTTCTGGCTAATAAGAGCGAGCAAAAATGGCCAGGGTTTCGGCTTCTTTCTGACAGTAAAGGCACCGTCCTTTCGATTCTCTCTCCTGTTCTAAAGGAATAACTCTGATGGTAGCCAGAGTTTCTTCCTTGATTTTCACCTCGCACTCTTCCTGCCCGCACCAGAAGGCTTTGATAAAACCGCGTCTGGTCTCCAGAGCTGTTTTGAATTCTTCGTAATCAGACACTTCGCGAGTGTTTTCTTTCTGAAAAGCCAGAGCCCGTTCAAAAATGGATTTCTGGATGTCTGAGAGCAGGTCTTTGACCTTATCTTCTATCCCGGTGAGCTCCAGAGCCAGCTTTTCCTTACTCTCCCGCCTTACAGAAATCACCTGGTGATTCTTGAGGTCGCGGGGACCGATTTCCAGTCTTAGCGGGACCCCCCTCATTTCCCATTCTGAAAATTTCCAGCCAGGCGTGTATTCGCTCCGGTCATCAAGATGCACTCTCAAACCGGCCTTTTCCAGAGTCTCTTTCAGGCCTTTAGCCGCAGGCCAGACTGTTTCCTTCCAGTTACCTATCGAAATTGGAATGATTATCACCTGAACAGGTGCCACTTGAGGCGGGAAAATTAGTCCAGAATCATCGCCATGAGACATGACCAGGGCGCCTATCAATCTGGTAGAAACTCCCCAGGAAGTCTGCCAGACGTACTGAAGTTTCTGGTTACGGTCCTCAAACTTAATGTCAAACACCCGGGCAAAGTGCTGCCCCAGATTATGGGATGTTCCCATCTGCAGGGCTTTACCGTCAGACATCAGAGCTTCTATGGCGTAAGTGGCCAGAGCTCCAGCAAATTTTTCACGGTCAGTTTTACGTCCATGTACAACTGGAATGGCCAGCTCGGTCTCCACAAATTCCCGGTACATTTGGAGAATACGCAGAGTCTCTTCCTGCGCTTCTTCAAAGGTTTCGTGAGCCGTATGCCCTTCCTGCCAGAGAAATTCTGTAGTTCGAAGAAAAGGCCGGGTCACCTTTTCCCAGCGGACCACATTGGCCCACTGATTAATCAGGACCGGCAGGTCTCGCCAGGACTGAATCCATTTTGAATACATAAAACCGATGATGGCCTCAGAAGTGGGCCTGACCGCCAGCCTTTCTTCCAGCTCATCATTCCCACCATGGGTTACCCAGGCCACCTCAGGGGCAAAACCCTTCAAGTGTTCCATTTCCTTTCGCAGAAAACTCTCCGGAATGAAAACCGGAAAATAGGCATTGACATGGCCAGTAGCCTTAATCCGGCGGTCCAGCAACTTCTGGATGTTTTCCCAGATGGCATAACCGTAGGGTCTGATGACCATCATTCCCTTCATCGGAGCGTAGTCAGCCAGCTCCGCCCGGCGAATCAGGTCAACATACCAGCGAGAAAAATCTTCGCTTTTCGGAGTAATTTGGGTAACAAACCTTTCTTCGCTCACTTCGAAAAGACCTCCAGCACTTTGGCTAATTCTATCCAGCCCTGATTTTTTTGTCAAGGAAGGGTGAAGTGAGCCCCAAACAGAAATTGAGGGGTGAGGCAAAAATAACCCTTTTTTTCATCCTCAGGGATGATTGCCAGTCCTAACTTAGAGGATAAACTTAAGTTGCAAGTTTTTTAAGGAAAAGGAATCGGAAGCTATGAATAATAAGACCAGGGCTAAAAAAGCAAACCACCATCTTAAAGGCCTGGAGTCATCCAGTCAAACAATCCAGGAATTCAGCCTGTCTCTGCCGATGACCGTCTCGGGACTTGATTCTTCAGGAAAGGAATTTAAGGAAAGCTCAGTTCTTTCAACCATCAGCAGCGAACGGGCTACATTCCCGCTGAAAACTGATGTAGAAAGGCATTCACCTCTAAAGTTGGTCATTCCTCTACCACCCCGGCTCGCAGACGGACAACCTCTATCCCTGATTCTGAAAGGTAAAGTCCGGACCATTGAGGCTGCAGTCGAAAAAGAGGTCAGGATAATAGAATTGCAGCTGGACTCCAGGTATTTCATCGGGACTGAGGAAACTTAAAGCTGACCAATTATCCCCGCGGTGATAAAAAATAACCTTTGCGGCTCGTCTTGTATTAAATAAAAGTGAATGAAATTATCTGGAGGTTAAAAAGGGGTGAGAACCGGAGATTAAAAATCACCCTTAATTCCATCCTGATGAGTGATTGCCAATTTGCTTCGAGTAATTAATATTTGAAGAGCAATGAAGCCTGAAGTTTATAAAAATAATAAAACCTCCATCCAAGGCGTAACCGGAGAACGGAAGGGGGAGCGTCTTTTAGACCTCTCCCTTCCGGCTTTGGTCAGTGGAGAAAGCGCTTCTCGAAAGAAATTCAGAGAAGCAACAGAACTTATTTCTATAAGTGCCGAAAAAGCCCTTTTCCGGCTAAAAACTCCAGTCCAGATCGGAACCAGCCTGAAGCTGAGTCTTAAAGTTCCAGCCACAACCTTCTTACTTCATCCGCTCCAGATAGAATTATCGGGCCAGGTCAGTCGAATTGAAAGCAATGGTCAGAAAAATTGCCTTCAGCTTATAACACTGGAACTTGACAAAAAATTTCAGATCAATCCGCTTTTCTCCTCTACCGGCAACTGAACTGACATCATCTTCCTTTTGAAAACCACTTTAATTTATTTGCCCCGCCCCAATTACCAAATCGGTGAATAATTTACTTGACACCTAATTCTGGTTGTAATATTAATCAATAATAATGAAAAATTTTTGGCAAGGGGTAAAAGGGCATGCCCAAAAAAAAGGCCTTCAAGACTGAAACCAAAAAACTTGCACCTGCACCGGAAAAAGTTAGTCTTCTCATCTTCTGTCCTTCTGATCTTCTTCTAACTGGAATACTTAAAGCTCTGGAAACTGACCGGGGGCTTGACATTCTGACCATAGAAAAAGGAACTATTGAAAGCTTTATGGAAGCCATCAAGCAACTCAAGCCCCAGGTTATTCTTTTTGTCCACTTAGAACCGCTGCCACACTTAAAAGAAATCTGCAAGGCGATAAAAGAGCTGATTAAACCTCAAATAAAAACCCAACTCCTGCTCCTTGGCAACATTCCTTCCCATGAAGAAATTATTAACCTGATTAACGCCGGGGCCAGAGGTTATTTTGACCTTAATGACCCGGCCGGTCAGCTACCTGAAGCCATAAGAGTGGTAAACCGGGGAGAAATCTGGCTGCCGAGGGATAAGATGTCATCTATCATGGACCGGATAATCTCAGTTGTTGGGCGTGACATGAAAGAAAAGACCCTGGATCAGCTCACTCCAACTGAATTTCAGGTTTTACGGCTGATTGGTCAGGGCAAGAGCAACGAAGAGATTGCTAAGATCCTGTTTATCAGCAAGAACACCGTTCGCTCTCATATCAAAAGTATCTACTCCAAACTTGACACCCACAGCCGGCTGCAGCTGGCACTCTATGCAATCAATTCGGCATTATTTTAAGGAAGAGGGGTAATATGGTTGACAGGAAAAAAACCAAAAAGGTTACCGCCAGAGGAAAAAAGAAATTAAAGGCAGTTCCGGTTCCAGTCAATCGTCGCCGGGAATGGAGGTTCGAACTTCCGCTGCCGGCCGAAATAGAAGGTCAAATGCCTCAGGGTCAGCAGTTTCGGGAAAAAACAGTTCTGGAAAACATCTCATCGACCGGTGCTTACTTTACTCTTGACTCTAACCTGGTGGTCGGCTCCAGGGTTAACCTGTCCATAGAGCTGCCACCCCAGCTAACTGAGGGTAAGAAAATCAAGCTCTGTGTTGATGGTGTGACTGTCAGGTTGGAGAAAAAAGGTGAAAAGAGCCGCAAAAAAGGAGTAGCAGTCCGGTTTAAGAAAGATTTCCGTTTTCAGGTCGAAGAGTGACCCTGACTTTCGGGTAATAAATGCTGATAGTGGCCCTCACCGGTGGTATTGCCACCGGAAAATCCGTAGTCTCCACAATTCTCAGTCAAAAAGGTTGTTATGTTCAAAACGCCGACCAGGTTGCCCACCAGTTACTTGAACCCGGCAGCGAAATCTTTGAGGAACTGGTGAATCATTTTGGACCGGTCATTCTTAACGAGACAGGCAAAGTTAACCGCCGGAATCTGGCAGAAATAATATTTAAAAATCCAGAAGAAAGAGCTTACCTCAATCGGCTTACCCATCCCCTGGTGCTGGAAAAAATTAAAAGGACCATTAAAGAGCTAGAGAAAGAGGGAAACTATGAGATTTACATCACAGAAGCAGCCTTGGTCATAGAAGCTGGTTATTACCAGTTCTACGACCGGATTATTCTGACCTACTGCTCAACTGAGATTCAGATTCAAAGATTAGCTTTCCGGGATAATCTCAGCCGGGAGCAGGCTTTAGAAAGAATCCTGGCTCAACTACCAGACAGCGAAAAAATCCCGTACGCCCACTACCTGATTGATACCTCAGGTTCTCTGAGTGAGACCGTCGAACAGACCGAAAAAGTTTTCCTTAATCTTTATCAGGATGCCTGGCTAAAAAAATCGGGCCGCCTGTAAAAAACTTGAAAATGCACCCTCTCCTTTGAGATTTGAAGGTAACTCCCAGACCGGAGATTTGCTTAAACTCAGAGACGGAAATTAAAGGTACCGGACTCAATTCCAGAATAACTTTTTTCAATTTTTCTATTCGATCGATTGCTGCTTCAACTGCTTTTTGAAATCCTGACCTGGTCGGAATTTAACCCTTTTTCCGCCAGAAATTGGAATCTGACGATTCCTTCTAATGTCGCGCCCAAAACCGGATTTTTTTGGCATAACTTTAAAACTGCCAAACCCTCTGATTTCAACTTTCTCTCCAGCCAGGAGAGCTTTCTTTATGTTTTTCAGGATGATTTCAACGGTCAGCATGGCTTTAGTTCGGCTAAAATTGGCTTTGCGCTCCAGGATGATAGCCAGGTCATTCTTAATCATCAGCAGTCTCCTTAAGTACAAGTACTTGGAAATTAATAGTCTAAAATTAGTGTAATAAGACGAAAATGTCAAGCCAGGTAATTTAGTTTGTAAAAATTTATGAATTGACTTGAATGGATAGTGTTTCTATAATTAAGTTGCTGTGAGAAGAATTCCTGTTTTATTTCTATCAGTTCTTATTCTGTTTGCCTTTCTGGTATCTTCAGGTGCTTCTCAGCCGAAAGTCCTGACTGTAACCATCAATGCCCCCATCCATCCAGTTACTGCTGAAATAATTCTAAATGCATTAGAAAAAGCCAGAGAAGAACAGGCCAGCCTGCTGGTCATTAAACTAAACACTCCCGGCGGCCTTGATTCCTCCATGCGGGAAATTATAGAAGGAATAGTTAACTCCCCCGTTCCGGTGGTCGCTTATGTCAGTCCATACGGAGCCAGAGCAGCTTCGGCCGGCTTCTTTATTTCAGTTGCCTGCGATGTCTTTGCCATGGCCCCCGGAACCAGCACCGGCGCCGCTCATCCGGTCAGTGTGGCCATAAGCGGTCAGAGCCAGCCTGACAAGACCATGGAAGAAAAAGTAACCCATGATGCGGCCGCTTACATCAGGACCCTGGCCGAAAAAAGAAGTCGAAATGTCCAGATGGCAGAAGACGCCGTCAGAAAAAGCTTAAGTTACACCGAGCAGGAAGCTCTTAAAGGCAAAGTTATAGACATGGTGGCTAATTCCGAAACCGAACTGCTTGAGGCTCTGGATGGACGCCGGATTAAGAGGTTTGATGGCCGGGTAGAAGAATTAAAATTGAAAGAGGCTCAGGTTCATGAACTCGAGCTAACTTTCAGACAGAAACTGCTGATGGCCATTGCCAACCCCAACCTGGCTTACATTCTGCTGATGATAGGCCTGCTGGGAATTTATTTTGAGTTTGCCAATCCGGGAGCCATTCTCCCAGGTGTGCTCGGTGGTATCAGCCTGCTGCTGGCCTTTTTCTCTTTTCAAATACTTCCAATCAATTATGTTGGTTTGCTGTTAATCATCCTGGGAACTGTTCTTTTCATCCTGGAAGTCAAAGTTCAGAGTTATGGAGCATTAACCATGGGTGGACTGGTCTCTGTGGTTCTGGGATCAATTATGTTGATCAAGTCCCCTGTTCCAGAGCTCAGGCCCAGCTTGAAATTTATCATACCTGTAGCTCTGGGAATTTCCCTGGTTTTTATCTTCCTGGTTTATCTGGTGGTAAAAGTCCACACCAGAAGGACCATAACCGGGAAGGAAGGGATGGTAGGCGAAATTGGCAAAGCTTTAACCGATATCAACGGTGAGGGCAAAGTTTTCGTCCATGGCGAAATCTGGCGGGCCGTAGCCGAGGAGCCAATTAAAAAGGGAGAACGCATAGAGGTGGTCGAGGTTAAGAACAACCTGACCATTAAAGTTAAAAAGATTTAAGAGGACAGGACATCCTGCCCAAAAAGGAGGTTTGAAATGATTACTTTTCCGACAATTGTGATAGCCATAGTAATCTTATATCTTCTTAACTGTATTAAAATCTTGAGGGAGTATGAACGCGCAGTAATATTCCGTCTGGGTCGGGTTCTGCCGAAACCCAAAGGACCTGGCTTGATTTTTGTCTTTGCTCCAATTGACCGTATGGTCAGAATCAGCCTCAGGCTAATAGTCATGGATATCCCTCCCCAGGATGTAATTACCAAAGATAACGTCTCGGTCAAGGTCAATGCTGTTCTCTACTTCAGGGTGATGGACCCTCTTAAAGTAGTCCTGGAAGTCCAGGATTATCTCTATGCTACTTCTCAGCTTTCCCAGACCACTCTGAGAAGCGTTCTGGGCCAGGTAGAACTGGATGAGCTTCTATCTGAACGGGAGAAATTAAACACCCAGCTCCAGGAGATAATAGACCAGCATACTGACCCCTGGGGAGTGAAGGTTCAGCTGGTGGAAATTAAGCACATTGACCTGCCCGAAACCATGGTCAGAGCCATCGCCCGTCAGGCTGAAGCTGAAAGAGAAAGACGGGCTAAAATTATCCATGCTGATGGTGAATTTCAGTCAGCCACCAAGCTGGCTCAGGCCGCAGATATCATTTCTCAAAATCCGCAGACCATTATGCTGCGTTTCCTGGGTACTCTCACCGAAATTGCTTCTGAGAAAAACTCAACCATAATCTTCCCGCTGCCCCTGGAAATTCTGAGAGCTTTTTCTCAAGACAAGACCAAAGACAAGTGAGAATTCCATGCCCAAAGACTACAGAGAAATTCAGGTCTCTTCCACAGCCCTGGTGCTCATCATTCTCTGTATAATTGTCCTGGGTGCAGTCATCTTCTTCCTGGGGGTTCAGGTCGGGAAAAAACAGGCTGACCTTTTAATGAAAACAATGATGGCCCAGAAAAGTGAAGAGACGGTTAAGGCTACGCCCCCACTTCTTCTGGCCGAAGAAGTAACAGAAAATGTCACCTCTCAAAAAGAACCCGAAAAATCACTGACCACTGCGGACTCCTCCGCCAAAACCCCGACCAGCCAGCCTGAGACAAAACCAGCTGTTTCCGGCGCTTCATCTAAAACAGCCGTTCCCCGCACCGAAGCTTCTTCCCAGCCCCCTTCCCGAACTACCACTCCAGCTAAGGTCTCAGTTTCAGCCGCTGGCTCAGGAAGCTATTTCATCCAAATTGGTGCTTTCAACGACCGAGCAACCGCCCGTCTTGAAGCCGAAAAATTCAAAAAACAGGGTTATAACGCGGTAGTCAAGGAACCCTTTCCCAGAGACCGCAAGCCGCTATATCGGGTGTGGTTAGGTGGTTATAAAACCAGAGATGAAGCCCAGAAAGCTTTAAATGAGCTGGTCAGCCATAGCGTAAGAAACCCGGGCTATTTTATCGTCCAGCAGTAAGCCCGCAGGATGAAAACTTAAGCAAAAACACCAGGGGGTGAACTTGACAATTGCAGTTATCTCCTCTATTTTGGCTTAGTGAAGGAGAAATGGCAGTGAAAGAAGCTGGATGGTTAGAACAGTTGACAGAAAGCCGGGAAAAAGCCAGCCGTCTTTTCCGGCAATTAGAAGAAGTCAGAGGTTTTCTTTGACCTGGAATTCAAGAGTCAGGAATTAGAGCGAATCAATTCTCTCTTAGCCAGTCCCGAAACCTGGAACGACCAGAAAAGATTCCAGAGCCTTCAACAAAAAAAGAAACAGTTAGAAAAAGACCTGCAATTTTACCAATCACTGGCTGATAAGAAAGAAGAAATAGAAGTCCTGCTGGAGCTGGCTGAGGAAGGAGAAAAAGTCCTGGATGACCTGAATCGGGCAATTAGGAATTTTGAACAGGAACTTCAGGCGGCTGAGCTGAGGACTCTCTTTTTCGACCCGGACGATGCCCGCAATGCCATTCTGACCATACACCCGGGAGCCGGCGGCACTGAATCCCAGGATTGGGCCCAGATGCTTTTCCGGATGTACCTTCGCTTTGCTGAAAGAAGGGGCTTCAAAACCGAAGTCATCGACTTCCAGCAAGGGGAAGAAGCCGGCCTAAAAAGTGCTACAGTGAGAGTTGAGGGTGATTACGCCTTTGGCCTCCTCAGCCAGGAGTCAGGAGTGCACCGACTGGTCCGGATTTCTCCCTTTGACGCCAACAAGCGCCGCCACACTTCTTTTGCTGCGGTTTTTGTCTATCCAGAAATTGATGAAGAGATCGAAGTGGAAATCAATCCCGATGACCTGAAAATCGATACCTACCGGGCTTCAGGTAAGGGTGGTCAGCATGTCAATCGGACCGATTCAGCTGTTAGAATTACCCATATTCCGACAGGAATAGTTGTTCAATGTCAAAACGAACGTTCTCAACATCAAAACAAAGCCCGGGCTCTGAAGCTGCTCAAAGCCCGACTCTACGAGATAGAGAAAAAAAAGAAACTGGAAAAGATTGACAAACTGGAAGATATGAAATCAGACATTGCCTGGGGCAATCAGATTCGGTCCTATGTTCTTCACCCCTACAAGATGATTAAGGACCTGAGAACTAAGGTGGAAACCGGAGACGTGGACCGGGTGCTGGACGGGGACCTGGATGAATTCATCAAAGCCAGCCTAATGCTCAGAAAAAAAGAAGCTATGGAAAACGAGAATAAGAATCAGCCCTGAGCAGTCTAAAAACCAGACCCCTGGTTGCCTCTTGCTTATCCCACCTCAGTTTATGAAAAAACTCATCCTGAAACTTATAGAATTATTTTGACTTCACCCTGCCAGAATTCAAATTTTTAAGACGGCCACCTTTCCCCTTTTGTGGCTTTTTCCTTTTAACCTCATCCCAGACTTCGTCCAGCTGGGCAAGCGAACATTCCCCGACTTTTCGGCCCTGTTTTTTCAATCTTTTTTCTAATTCCCTGAAGCGATTTTCAAACTTCCGGTTAGCCTGAGCCAAGACTATTTCCGGGTTCAGTCCGAGCAACCGGCTGACGTTTACCAGGGAGAAAAGTAAGTCTCCCAGTTCTTCGGCCGCTTCTCTTTTATCCTTTCTTTTCAGGGATTTTTCCAGCTCCTTCAGTTCTTCTTTTACTTTCCTCAGAGCCTGAGCAGGACCCGACCAGTCAAAGCCGTGGGCGGAAACTCTCTGTCCAAGCAAAAAAGCGTAAACCAGAGCCGAAGCTGAAGCTGGCAGGCCATCAAGGATAGACTCTCTTTTCTTTTCCACCAGTTTGTTGTTTTGCCAGACCTCAAGAATCTCCTGAGCCGTTTTCAGCTTTTTCCGGCCAAAAACATGAGGATGGCGTTCGACCATCTTGCGGTTAATAGCCTCAAGGGCCTCGGCTACGGTAAACTTCCCCTCTTCTTCGTAAAATCTGGCCAGGAAAACCACTTCCATCAAAACATCTCCGAGCTCTTCCCTGGCCTCTTCAGCCGATCCGGATTTAACCGCTTCTACGGCCTCATAAACTTCTTCCAGAAAATAATTCAAAATTTCTTCCCTGGTCCTGGCCCGATCCCAGGGGCAACCACCAGGCGACCTTAACCGGGCTATGATTTCCACCAGTTTCTGAAACCGGGAACCGGCCTCTGGCTTTCTTTTATTCAAGATAGCCTCCTCTTGAATTTTCTGGGCATTGTGGATATGATTTAATTCCGTAAATTACCCGAAAAGTCTGACTTTTGCAACCTTAAGAAACAAATCAGCCTGGAGCCAGATAGATTAAAATGGATGAAAAAAGGAAGAATCAGCCCGAATCGGAAAATTCCGGGGAATTTATGCCCCCGCTGGAATTCAGTTCGATAATTTTCCCCCTTTACACTCAGGCTCTTATCAAACTGGGACTGCTGGAAGACCCCAAAAGCAACCAGCTGGCAACCAACCTGCAATATGCTAAAAGACTTATTGACCTTCTGGACCTGCTGAGAGACAGAACCAAAGGTAACCTGGAACCAGATGAAGAAAATTTGCTTGAAGCCATACTTTCCCAGCTAAAGCTCAACTATCTAAAAAAGATTGAGGCTATCAAGCTCTGAGTTAAATGAAGATTTTTCGCCACCTCTCCCCGCGGCTAAAGAATATCACCAGGGATTCTATTCTGGCCATCGGGATGTTCGACGGCCTTCACCTGGGTCATCAACGAATTCTCAAAACCGTCTTGAGACAAGCTCGACAACAAGGCTGTCGGTCGGGAGTTCTGACCTTCTTTCCCCACCCCGATAGAGTGCTCAATCACCAGCCAGTTTTGTTGATCCAAACCACCGAGCAAAAACTTGAATACTTCCGCCAGCTGGGTCTGGATTATTGCCTGCTGATATCGCTTGATCGGAAGCTTGCCGCTATGAGCGGCCGGGATTTCGTTGACCAAGTACTAAAAAAGACTCTTCAGGTCCGGGAAGTGGTAGTTGGACGTAACTTCCGTTTCGGCCGCCACCGGCTCTGCGGAGTAAGAGAGTTGAAGAATTTCGGTAGTAAGCTGGGGATTAAAATTCTTGACCTCAATCCGGTCCGGAAATCAGGTCAGAAAATAAGTTCCAGCCTCATCCGCCGCTATCTTGAAAAGGGAGAAGTGGAGAAAGCCTGGAAGCTACTGGGAAAGCCATATGAGATAAAAGGATTAGTGGTTAAAGGTCGGGGCCTGGGGCGGAAGCTTGGCTTCCCCACCATAAATTTAAAAACCAAAAACGAAATCCTGCCAGCTGGCGTCTTCCTGAGCCTGGTTAAAACTGGAAAGAGAATTCTGCCTGCTGTGAGCAATATTGGCTTCAGACCAACCTTCGGTTCAAAGAAACCTTCAGTGGAAGCTCACCTGCTTGATTTTTCAGGCCAGCTTTATAACCGCAGTGTTTCTCTGTATCTTTTAAAAAAGCTCCGGGATGAAAAAAAATTTCCAGACCATCAGGCCCTACGCAGGCAGATTGAAAAAGACGTCTCCCGGGCTCGTCGCCTTTTCAGCTCAGCCAGAATCCGGAGCCAGCTAAATCTTGACTTTTGAGCCCTTTTAGTTGAATATATTTTTTTCAAAAGGAAGAGAGGTAGAGCCTATGGACAACAAAATTAAAGCCCGAGTCCTGGACAACGGAAAAATCCGGAGGACTCTGGTCAGAATGGCCACTGAAATTGCCGAACGAAACCGTGATCTCCGCAACATCATCATTGTGGGTATAAAAACCAGAGGTCTTCATCTGGGCAAAAGAATAGCTGAAATCCTGAAGCAGAACGAAGGCATAGAGATACCGGTGGAAACACTGGACATCACCCCATACCGGGATGACCTTAAGCCAGCAGAAAAGAAAAAAATTAACAGGAAAGAAGAGAAAAAGCTTAAGGTGGATGGTCGAGATATTATTCTCATTGATGATGTTCTGTTCACCGGTAGAACCATCAGGGCGGCCATGGAAGCCATCTTTGACCTGGGTCGACCAGCCACCATTCAACTGGCTGTGTTAATTGATCGTGGCCATCGGGAACTGCCAATCAGACCCGATTTTGTCGGTCGTCTTCTTCCGACTTCCAGAAGGGAAAGGGTGGAAGTTCGCCTGAAGGAAATTGACGGACAGGATGAAGTGCTGATTACTGAACCAAAAGTAAAACTTACCGCCAGATAGCTTAAGGAGCAGGAGAAATAATTTGAAACTGCTTCTGAAAAAAGGGCGGGTTTTAGACCCGGCTCAAAAGCTGGACAGCGTACTGGATATTCTTCTGGTCAGCGGAAAAATCGCTGAGATAAAGTCAGACCTGCAAACCACAGCCGATAAGATTATTGAAGCCAGAGGATTGATTATAGTCCCTGGCTTCATAGACCTTCACGTTCATCTCAGAGAGCCGGGCTTTGAACACAAAGAAACCATCAGGAGCGGAGGTCGGGCGGCTGCCCGGGGTGGCTTCACCACCATCTGCTGTATGCCCAACACTAAACCAGTAGCTGACTCTGTGGAAATTATAAATTACATCAAAGAAAAAGCCCGGTCCGAATCTCCGGTTCACGTTCTGCCGGTGGCCGCTCTGACCAAAGGCCAGAAAGGTCTGGAGCTGGTAAACCTGGAAGAACTGGCAGACGCGGGAGCAGTAGCTTTTTCCGATGACGGCCAGCCGGTCTGGAATAGCGCTCTGATGAGGCAGGCAATGGAAAAAGCTGCCGACCTGGGTCTTCTGGTCATCGACCATTGTGAGGAAAAAACCTTAGCTGCGGACGGGGTCATCAATGAAGGTCAGGTCTCCAGAAAGCTGAAGGTTAAGGGTATCCCGGCTTCCTCTGAAGAAATAATGGTAGCCCGGGATATAATCCTGGCACGGGAAACTGGATTCCCAGTTCACCTGGCCCATCTCAGTACTGCCGGTTCGGTGGAGCTTTTAGCCTGGGCTAAAGCCAGCGGTCTCCCGGTAACCGCCGAAGTTACCCCCCATCACCTGCTGCTCACCGAAGACCAGGTTCTGGAATCTGGAGCCCTGGGCAAAGTAAATCCCCCGCTGAGAACCGAAGCCGACCTCAAGGCTTTAAGAAAAGCCTTAAAAGAAGGGCTCATTGACCTCATTGCCACCGACCACGCCCCTCACACTGAAGAAGAAAAAAATCAGGGACTGGAAAAAGCTCCCTTCGGAATAAACGGTCTGGAAACCGCTATCCCTGCTCTTTTAGACCGACTGGTCATAAATGGCGACCTGCCGCTTGAAAGGCTGATTGAAGCCCTGACCCTGGCTCCAGCCAGGTTGCTCAAGCTCGAAGACAGAGGCCGGATAAAACCAGGAGCTGAGGCTGACCTGACCCTGCTAAACCTGGAGGGAGAAACAGTCGTAAGCCGGGAAGAATTTCAATCTTTGAGCCATAATACCCCTTTTATCGGCTCCAGATTTCAGGGAAAGGTGTTAATGACCATTGTTGGCGGGCGGGTGGTTTATCCTTTTTCCTGAAAATTAAACAATTGTTTTGAAGAAGATGGTTGAAAAGCTGAAGGTTGTGGAAAAAAAGCTGGGCTATGAATTTAAGAGTTCAGAGCTCCTACGCCAGGCTCTCACCCACAGCTCTTACGCTCATGAACACCCCCGAGAGAACCTCCAGGACAATGAAATTCTGGAATTTCTGGGGGATTCAGTGGTCGGACTGATCATAGCCGACTATTTAAGGCAATCCTATCCCAACCTCGGCGAAGGACAACTGTCCAAGCTTAAAGCCGCCCTGGTCTCTACCAGTTCCCTCTCGGTACTGGCCAGAAAATTAACCCTGGATAAGGCCATTCTGCTGGGCAAGGGGGAAGAAAAAAACGAAGGCCGTAAAAAAAAGAGCATCCTGGCCGGCACTTTTGAAGCTCTGATGGGAGCAGTTTATCTGGACAGCGATTTTGAAACCAGCCGCCGGGTGCTCCAGACTCTTATTCACAAACACTTCAAGAAACTCCCCAGAAATAACTTTCTGATTAATAATTTTAAATCAGCGCTGCAAGAGTTTTTTAACCAGAGAAAACTGCCCTCTCCTGTCTACCGAACAGTAACCGAAACCGGGCCGGCTCACGAGAAAATCTTTACGGTGGAAGTTTGCTCTGAAAAGCTGGTTCTGGCCAGAGCCCGGGGCCATTCCAAAAAAAGTGCCGAGCAGAAAGCAGCTCAAAAGGCTCTGAAGAAACTTTTGAAAGAAAAACTGAAAGTCTTCAGCGAAGAAGCCTTTATCGTCAACCCGAAAGAAAACAATGACGATTAAACCCCGGCCTGAGCTCAAACCTGCCGGCTATAATTCTTTGTGAGAGAGGTTAAAAAAACAAACTTTTACCCCTGGCTTATTTACTCATCAGAACAGCCAGGAACTTAAGTGAAGGGACATTCTCAAAAATAATTTTAGCCACTGCCAGCAGTGGAACGGCCAGGACCATACCGGCTATTCCCCACAACCAGCCCCAAAAAATCAGGACGAAGATAACCAGCAGGGGGCTGAGGTCCAGACCCCGACCCATCATCTTTGGATCCAGGTAGTTGCCAATTATGGTCTGGATAAGACCAAGCAACAGAAGAATCCAGATCGGGATGAGAGAGTTTCCGAACTGAAAAAAAGCCACAGCTACCGCCAGCACCGTGGCAATGATGGAGCCCAGGGAAGGAATATAATTCAGAATAAAGGTCAGCAAACCCAGCATCAGGGCAAAATCAACGTCAAAAATTACAAGCACTAAAGTGGCCAGGGCTCCGGTCAGCAAGCTGACCACTGTCTTGACTGCAATGTATTTCTGGATCTGACGGTTAATGCTGGCTATGATACGGTTAAGGTAAATTGCCCGGTCCTCAGCCAGGGCCAGAGCCAGTTTGGTAGAGAATTTTTCTCGACCAGCGAGAATGAACAGCATAAAAACAAAAACTATCAGCAGGTTGGTTAAAAAAGAAAGAAAAGAACCGAGCGTTCCCAGCAGAAAATTAGCCACTTTATCCAGGTTTATCTGGGACATAATAGAAGGAACATCGACCTTGAAGGGCAAACGTTCGAGTCCAGAGGTAACATCAACCAGCAGATAATTAATTTTCTGGCTGTATTTGGGAAATTCTGCGGCGAAAGACTTACCACTGGAATAAAGAAGCAACCCCAGCAGGTAGAGAAAGACGAAAGTCAGGATCATAATAAAGCTGATGGCCAGAGGTTTGGGAATCTTATGTTTGAGCAGCCAGTCCAGCATTGGAGAAATGGCATAGGATAGAAAAAGAGCCAGAAGAAAAGGGAAAAGAACCGGTTTAGCAATTTTCAGGATTATTCCAGTGATGAAAAGAACAATTATAATCAAAGATATCCGGGTCAGGCGGGATTCGGGCATATATGCTGGCTCCGCTTTTAGTTTTTCGATTCCAGAGTTTTTTGCAATTTTTCAAAATACCCCAGAGCTAAAGGAACCAGATCTTCTGGCACCCGGCTAAAACCGAAAAGATAGGACTTAACCTGCCCCAGAAAGACATGCTGACCGTAGGCGTTCCTTTGGTGATATCTATTGCCTTCTTTCCGGAAAGGATACTTTTCAGCTGAGTAGAAATCCACAATTTTCTGTAACCGCTTTTGAGCTTCAGCTGGGGATCCGCAATCAATCACCAGTCCATCAAACTCAGCCCGATTGTGCCTGTAGATCACCGCATATCCGTTCTGGAGAAAATCAAAGCCCATAAAATTTCTCTTTATGTATTTTTCTGAGTTCCGAACCCGACCCTCAGCCGGAAAATACCGGAAAACCTCTGGTAAAGCAGCTTTATCTTTGATTCTGGCTTCAACCTGAGCAGCAAACTGCTTCAGATAATCGGCGGTCTGGTCATTTCCGTTGTAGCAAATCAACTTAATATAAAAGCGGCCCGAAATGAAATTCAGCACTTCTTCTTCCAGATAGCCAGCGTTGCCTATGGCCACTTCCGGGTTTTCTGGATATCGCTCAGAGCTAAAAATTCCAAAGGCGTTGAGTGGGGTTCCCATATCATAGATTTCGAGAGTGAGGGAGGTTTCAGTGCCGCTTTTCTGGTAACTGGCAACTATTAACTCCTTAAAATCATAGCCGATATAAGCTTCAGCTGCGCCATCTATGTACTCAAAAAGGGAGCCCGGGAAGTAAGTCTGAGGTTCTTCCGACAGCTTCCAGCCGGAAATTTCCGGAAGAAGAGTCTGGAGTTCCGGGTTCGGCCTGGTTTCCTGGGACAAGAGAATCATCCCATCGAAGAGTGAAAAAAGAAAAAAACCCAAAAATAAGAACAATCTAAAAGTTTTATTTCTCTGACCTTTCATCATATCCTCCGTTTGAAAACAATATATCCTGTTTAGAAATTAATTGCAATAAACCGAAACCAGTCTCTATTGACAATCTCAAGACTTAAGCCCATCATTAATTTGATTGACCATGAAAAAGGCCAGAGTGGTAATCGTTACGGCTGCTCAACCTATTCCGGATATTACCCGCCCTGAACCACGACTGATTCTGGCCATGTTGAAAAAAGGGCTGGAACTCCTAATCGACAACCTTAAGGCCGAGGAAGTTTTGCGGAGTCTATTCAGGCCCGGAGAAAAAATTGGCCTTAAGATTAACACCATCGGCCGCCGGGCCCTCAGCACCAGGCCGGAAACCGCTGTTACTCTGGGACTTTGGCTGGCTCAGACCGTCAGTCGTGAGGAAAACATCATCATCTGGGACCGGACCGAGGAAGAGCTAAAAGAGGCCGGCTATAAGCTTTCTACTTCAAGCAGTTCTTTAAGAATAATGGCCACTGACACCAGAACTATCGGTTACCGAAGAGACCCGACAGTTAACCGAAATATCGGCAGCCTTTTCTCGCGAATTCAGTCGGAGCTGGTTGAAGCCAGTATCAGCCTGGCTATTCTCAAGGACCACGGTCTGGCCGGAGTGACGGCCGGGATGAAAAACTATTTTGGAGCCATCCACAACCCCAATAAATACCACGACTCTAACTGTGACCCTTATGTGGCTGAGCTTTTTGAAACAGATTACATCAGGAAAAAACACCGGCTGACCATCCTGGATGCTCTGGTAGTACAGTACCACCGCGGGCCATCTTTCAATCCCCGCTGGGCAGAAAACTATCAGAAATTAGTCTTCAGCCTGGACCCGGTGGCTGCCGACACCGTAGGCTGGAAAATAATCGAGGAGCTCAGAGCCAGAAAAGGCCTGCCCCCTCTCCAGGAAGAAAAGAGGGAACCACGCTACCTGCTAACTGCTGAGCGTTTAGGACTTGGTCAGGCTCGCCTCGAGAATATCGAGATAATCGAAACTGAGGTATAATATTTCCGGATTAATTATGGACCGGCGAGAATTCTTAAAGATTTCATTGGCCGGAAGCGGACTGTTTTTCTGTCCTGTTATGTCCGGGTTACAGGATGGGCTTTTTTCGGCAACTCCGGTCTATTCATCTACTATGTCAAAAGTGGAGGCCAGGTATTATGCTAAACTGCCCGACCGGGAAATTAGATGTGACCTCTGTCCTCGTTACTGTCAGCTCGGGGACAAAGAGCGGGGCTTCTGTGGAGTCCGGGAAAATCAGGGTGGCCGCTATTACACTCTGGTTTATGGTAAGGTAGCCAGTCTGAACGTCGACCCCATCGAGAAAAAGCCTTTCTTTCACTTTCTGCCCGGCTCAGAGACTTTTTCTATAGCTACTGCTGGTTGCAATTTTAGCTGCAAATTCTGCCAGAACTGGGAAATATCCCAGATGCGTCCTGAACAGGTCAGAAACATTAACCTGCCGCCGCAAGTGGTGGTGGCTACTGCTATCGAATACCGCTGTCCAGTCGTGGCCTATACTTACACCGAACCGGTGGTCTTTTTTGAATTCATGTATGACACGTGCGTTTTAGCCCGAAGAAATGGACTTAAGAATGCAGTGGTTACTGCCGGTTTCATCAATCCCGAGCCTCTTGAGGATCTACTTAAAGTGGTTGATGCTATCAAAGTTGACCTGAAAGCCTTTAACCAGAAATTTTACACTAACTACGTTAAAGGCGAGCTTAAACCAGTGCTGGAAACCATCAGGAGAATCGTCCGGGCTGGAGCCTGGCTGGAAATTGTTTATCTGGTTATACCCAGCCTGAACGACGATCCTAATGAAATTAAACAGATGAGTCGCTGGCTAAAACAGGAAATTGGGCCCGATTATCCGATTCACTTCTCCCGTTTTCACCCTATGTATCTGATTAAAAATCTTCCCCCAACTCCAATTTCCACTCTGGAAAAACTGAGAGAAATCGCCCTGGCCGAAGGTCTGAATTATGTTTATGTAGGTAATGTCCCCGGACATCCCGGAGAAAATACCTACTGCCCGAAATGTGGTAAATTAGTAATCGAAAGATACGGATATACGATTAAAAAGAAAGAGCTCAGTAAAGGTCAATGTCGGCATTGCGGTCAGACCATAGCCGGAGTCTGGAGCTGAGAAAAAATCTTTCTCCTTTCCTCCTGGGTTTCTTAGCCACCTCCTTTCAAATTTTAATTCTTAGAGAATTTGAAGTCCGCCATCACAGTAATGAACTGGTCTACGGCCTGGTGCTGGCTTTCTGGCTGCTGGGAGGAGGACTGGGCAGCCTGCTGGCTGAAAAACAACCTGTACAGAAAATCAAACCCGTCTGGTTTTTCTCAGGCTCATTACTCCTATCGAGTCTGATTCTGTTCTTTCTGCGCTTTGCCCGCTTCTTCTATGGCGTTCTCCCGGCCGAATCAATCAACCCGGGAGCTATCTTTATAAGTTCTTTTCTTATCTCCCTACTGGTCAGCCTGCCTCTCGGAGCTCTGTTTGTGGCTAATGTCTTCTGGCTGGAAGGACGATTGGGACTGGTCTACCAGTTAGAATCGCTTGGTGCTGCAGCTGGCGGCTTTCTGGTTTACCTGATTATCCTTCCTTATTTTTCCAGCTGGCAGGCAGCAGCTCTTCTAATCCTTCTGACTGGAGCAGCCCTCCTGATAATTGTTGAAAATCGGAAGACTGTCTTTCATCTTCTACCCGTTTTTCTGCTCCTGGCTGCCTTTTTCTGGTCATTTGATCTGCCATCAGAAAAAAAATACTGGAAACCCTTTGAACTTCTGACGGCCAGAGATTCACTCCATGCCCGGATTCAGGTTATCAGGTCCGGGGACCAGATTTCTTATTACACCAGCGGGTTTCTGGCTTTTAATTACCCGGACCTGGCTTCGGCTGAAGAAGCTATCCATTTTGCTCTACTGCAAAGGCCGGCCTCTTCCAGCCTTTTGCTGGTGGGTGGTGGGCTGAACGGTGCTTTAAGTCAGGCTCTTCAATATCCACAGTTAGAAATCGACTATGTGGAGCTCGACCCGGAACTGGTCAGATTAGCCCTCAGGTTTTCCGGCCAGGAACTTGAAGTTCTATCCCATCCGAGAGTTAAAACTTACCTTCAGGACGGTCGGCGCTTCATCCAGTCCACAGATAAAAAATATGACCTGGTCATCTGCAACCTGCCTGAACCGACTACCGCCCAGGTCAACAGGTTTTATACCGTCGAATTTTTCAATCTGGTCAAAAAGATCCTGAAGCCCGATGGAGTCTTCTCCTTCAGACTTCCTTCTTCTGAAAATTATCTTTCAGACGAAAGAGCCCAGCTTCTGGCTTCCATCTATCATTCGCTGAAGCAGGTTTTCAAAAAAGTAGAAATAATCCCCGGAGATAACAATATATTTTTGGCTTCAGAAGAAGACCTGGACCTAAGACTCGAGCACTTCGAAGCTGGTTTGAGTGAATATGATTTGAGGACCGTCTACTTCCGCCCGGAAATTATTCAAAGTCGACTCCACCCTCTTAAGAAAGTTTACTGGCTTAATCGAATTGACTCCATCCCCGAGCCACGAATCAATTCTGACTGCTCTCCTATCAGCTATTTCTACCAGAACATGATCTGGAGCCGGCAGTTTCGGGGTCCGGTCAGCCAGCTGCTCAACTTCCTAAGCGGGCTACGGAGGTTCTGGCTTTTTGACCTGCCGCTTCTGCTGTTTGTACTGCTGACCATATTTATCTCAATTAAGAAGCAGCCTGGCACCAGTTCCCTATTACTTCCAGTGACTTTAATGGGCTTTACCACCATAGTGGCTGAAATTGGGTTTATCCTGTCTTTTCAAGCCAGGTTTGGCCTGGTCTACAGCCAGATTTCCCTCCTTTTTACAGTCTTTATGTTCGGATTATTTCTGGGGGCTGCGGCTGGCAGAAGGATTCAGCCGGATGTTAAAGTTAAGCCTCTCCTTTCCGTTCAAGCCGGATTTGTGCTTTTTCTGACTTTAGCCCGATTTGTTCCGTCCTCTGGCTGGAAGTTTCATTTTTACGGGCTTCTGCTTCTGATGGGTTTTCTGGCCGGGTACTTATTTGTGGTAGCCAATGCTCTCTACCTGGAAAGAAAAAACCGTTACGGCCTCGGTTACGCCCTGGACCTTTTCGGCTCCTTTTTCGGAGCTCTGGTAACTACTGGCCTTTTTATACCCATACTTGGTCTGGAGAAGCTTTTTGACTTTCTCCTGCTGCTTAATTCTTTCTGCCTGGTATTTCTTCTTCTAAGATTTCGGTCTTCAATATAAAAGGAACTGAAACTTTCTAATTAATCAGGGTTTTCTATATAATATGTAGTTCATATACCGGAAAATTTGAAAATCAGATGAAAAAAATAAACCTGAGGCTTATCCTGAACCGGCTGAAAGACCGCTGGCGGCAACTGGACCGGGACGAATTCCGCCAGAAGCTGATCAGTCTGGGAATAGCGGTCGGCCTGCATTTAGCCCTGATACTCTATCTCAGACAAGCTAAAGTCATCATAAAAATACTTCCATTTAGCCGGGAGACCGAGGTTATCATCGCTACCTACCCTGAAGCCAGGTTACCAGAAATTCCTCAGGTCATAAGAGAAGCCCCGACTACCGAAGCAGAAATACCACCAACACCAGGAGAAAAATTCTCAGGACGTCCGGGGCGGGCCGGAACTCAGGCTGGAGTATCCGGAGCCGGGCCAGTCAGGGGAAAAAGGGAGGCTGAGACCACTGAAAAGCCTTCCATTCCTTTTGACCTTGATGCCTATCTGGCTTCTGGGTCCAGTGAATACCGTACTGAATCCGGAGTTAGAATCAACCTTTCCAGAATTCGACCAACTTCAGGCAAATACAGCTTCAGTCTCAAGCTTCCAGTCAGGCCCGAGCCTCCTTCCGAAGCTGGCACCAGGACCGAAACCCCATCCCTCAAAGGAGATCTTTACAGGTATTCTGCTCCAGGCTCATACCAGCAACCCGGGAAGGGATTACGGTTCACCGAAACCGGTCGACCTCGCCCTGGAATTCCGGGAACTATGACCGGTCAGGTCATTGGCTATCGTTACCAAATTCGGCCCTGGGCCGAAAGAGTGGTCAATCTGATTCAGTCCAAATGGGTGCTTCCTCAGCTGGCCGTTATGCCCAAAAATAAAAATATAGCTATGATCTTGGTGGTGGATAGAGAAGGACAGCTTTTATCTTTAGAGATTACCACCTCCACCACCAGTGAAATTCTGGACCAGGCCGCGGTGGCTGCAGTCAGACTCTGCAATCCCTTCCCCCCTCTGCCGCCTGACTTCCCCGGCAAAAGCCTGGAATTTTATCTGGTGTTCACTTATCATGATTAGAAAAAAAATCTGCCTTATATTCTGGATTCTGATAAACTGTCTGGTACCGCTGTCCCAGGCTCAGGTTAACTGGAAAAGCGAAGTTAACCAGTTGCTCAAGCAAAAAGACTACCGCCAGGCTCTCCACTTTCTCGAGGAAACTATCCAGAACCTGGAAAACGCCGACCTTCAGGAAGCCAGGGCCCTTCTCTCTTTTATTTATTACAAAAACAATTTGCCCGAGGAAGAAAAAAGAGCCATTATCGATTACTTCGAAGAATACGGTCAGGCTGATACCGTTTTTGCTTTTCTGGATTACAGCGTCTTCAGTGAGGTTCTGGAATTCTGGGGAAAATGGCGGTCTGATTATCCTCTGCTCAGCAACCTGAATTTTCTGGTGCCGGCCGGAGCTGAAGACCGAACCATTCCCGAAGTGCTTCGCCTCGGCTTTGAGCTGTCGTCGGAGGCTTACTATAAAATTCAACTTGAAGGCAACCCGCTCGAAGGAGGGCTCTGGACCAGAGGCCCTCACCTGGTACAGATTCCCCTGCCCTTTTACTTTGACCGCTCTTATTCCCTCAACCTGGATATTTTTCTTAAGACCAAAAGTATTACCATTAGAAAGAGAATAATCCTGGATTTCAAAGTTGAGAATAAAAATTTGCCAAATCAAGAACTTTTAGTTCAGAGACAGGAAGCACCACCGATTAAAAACGTTGAAGGTGAGCTGGCTCTCTTCATAGGAGACACTCTTATTTTCAAAGCCACTAAATATCTACAGAGGCAGATTCCGGTAAAAATCACCATCCCGCCGCCAAACCCACCCGGGACCAAGCCATATCTGGCTCCGCAAAAAAATCAATGGCCAAGCCAGGGAGTTTCCATTCTCGAGGCCATCTCTGCCCTTACCAGCGTAATTAAAGAATTTAAGAAAAAACCCCCTGAAAAAATTCCGGCCACCTTCGTCAAAAAGAGCGAAATCAATTTCGTTTTCATCAATCCTGAGAGGCAGGAGGCCAGAACTGAAGTCAGCCTTAAACTCAGGACGGAAAAAGCTGAACCGCTCTCTTACTAATTCTAAGACCAATAATTTTCCTCTCAGGGCTATTCAGCCCACAGCTTAATCACCCTGGATAATATCTCCAGGTCTGAAAAATTTGCCTTTGACAAAACTCATTGTTTTTATTATAAGAATAATAAATAAGCTGGTCAGCATGAGAGAAAAAGAGATTTTTCCTGAAGAAAAGCGGCTCAGCCCGAGGTTTAAGATACCCGGGGCTACTGTTTCCTACCAGATAAGGCGGCTATTTTTTAAGAAAAAAAATTATGACGAAGAATTCTGTCCTCTTCAGGACCTGAGCCGGGGTGGAGTACGCTTCGTCTGCCGTCGCAAACTCAAAACTAAAACCAGACTGTTCCTGCAGCTATCCATACCAGGTGAAAGAACTCCACTGCTCCTGAAGGGTAAGGTCCGCTGGTCCTCAAAAAATAGCAATGAAAGTTATCCCTTTCAAGTTGGTGTCCAGTTCAACCCCTATGGCCAGGGTAAAAACTTTAATTATCCAGGAAATCTGGTGAAGATAATCTCTTTGGAACAAAAATTTATAGAAATGGAATTAGATACTACCAGTTCTGCGGATGAATACAAAATAGAAACTACCTGAATTAAAACTTAGCTTTTTTCGTTTTCCACCACTATCTGAGAATAATCGGCCAGCTTTGAGGTCAGGGCCAGAATCTGAGCCAGCATGGCCAGCCGGTTGTTTCTCAGCTTTTTGTTTTCAGACATTACCAGCACCCGGTCAAAAAAATTGTTGAGAGGTCCCCGCAGCCTGAAAATCATCTTTTGAGCTGAGGCAAAGTCTCCTTTGTTGAGCATCTCTTCAACATTCTTTGTAATTATTTTCAGGGCCGAATAAAGCTCTTTCTCTTCCTTATCCTTAAGCAGTGAGGAATTAAACCTGGCCCGGGGTGGTTCTTTTAGAATGTTCTTTACCCTCTTGAGCATCAGGATGAACTGCTCAAAGTCCGGACTCTGTTTAAGATCATTCAAAGCCTTTAACCTGGCTTCGGTTTGATCCAGGAACTCAATTCCAGCCGCCAGAGTTGCATTTATCAGGTCGTAGCGGTAACCCTGTTTTTCAAAAATGAAGCGTATCCGTCCTTCAAAAAATTCCAGGCAGATGGATTTCAACCTCTCCGCCGGCACTGTCAGCCTGGGGGAGAGAAGGGCAATGGCTTTATCCAGCAACCGGTAAAGCGAAAGATGGAATTTCTTTTCCAGTATAATCTTACACAGACCGAAGGCATTTCTTCTGAGACCAAAAGGGTCACTTGAACCGCTTATACTTATTCCCACTCCAAAAACACCAACTATCGTATCAAGCTTATCGGCCAGGGACAGGATTGCTCCTCCTGTAGTTGAAGGCACCGGGTCCTCTAGTCCTTCAGGAAGATAATGTTCATAAATGGCCCGGCTGACCGTTTCTGAATATCCCTGCCTCCGGCTGTAAAGTCCGCCCATCCTCCCCTGAAGTTCCGGAAATTCCCGAACCATTTCAGTTACCAGGTCAACCTTGCACAACCTGGCCGCTTCCATCAGCTCTCTCTTCTGGGCTTTAAGCTCCAGGCGGTCAGCTATATAGGCTACCAGCTTTTCGAGGCGGTCAGCCTTGTCCGCATAGCTACCCAGGTTCTCCTGAAATACAACCTGACTGAGAAGAGGCAGCCGGCTGGACAGAACCACTTTGAGGTCGTTCTCCCAGAAAAACCTGGCATCCTCCAGCCGGGCTTTTAGCACCCGTTCATTGCCGGAAGCGATGTAGCCCCGGGGGTCAGTTGGGGCATCTGCAATTCCGAGAAAATATGGTAGCTGCCTCTTATTCTTGACTACAGAAAAAAGCTTCTGTCCTTCTCTCATAGCAGTGGCCAGAACTTCAATTGGTAACTCCAGGTATTTCTCCGGAAAACTTCCCATGATAACCAGTGGATATTCCACATTCCAGAGCAGTCTTTCCAGAAGTCCTTCGTCAGGATAGACTTCAGCCTGAAGACTGGAAAGTTTTTTCTGAAACTGGGTCAGTATAGACTTTTTTCTCTCCTCAGGATCGACCAGGACAAAATGCTCTTTGAGCTGTCTTTCATAGTCAGCAAGGCTGTTTACTTCAATCACTTCTGGTGAATGAACAAAATGTCCTCTGGTCCGGTTGGTAGCTCTAAGACCTTCAAACTCTACTGAAATAACTTGACCGTTGAACAGACAGAGCAGGTTCTTTATCGGCCGAGAAAAGCGGAAAGTTCTCTCACCCCAGCGCATACTTTTAGGAAAATTGATAGCAGCAATTATCTCGGGTAGCTTTTCGGCAATGATTTCTGCAGTGGGACGGCCCTTTTTTAGCCTTCTGAATCCTAAATATTCACCCTTAGCAGTTTTGATCACTTCAAGGTTTTCTACGGCCACCCCCTGAGACCGGGCAAAACCCAGAGCGGCTGGACCGTAGCTCCCGTCGGGTTTGATGGCAATCTGCCTGGGAGGTCCGGTTACCAGCTCTTCTTCATCAGGCTGAGCTGGTTCCAGGTCTGCTACCACCACTAAGCGCCGGCAGGTGCCCAGGGTCCTGAGGTTGTGGTAACCAATACGAGCAGCCTCCAGTTCTCGGCTGAACTTTTCCTGAAGCTGGCTCAGGGCACTCCTGACATGGCTGGAAGGCAGTTCTTCAGTCATTATCTCCAGGAGAAATTCCATCAGCTTTCTCCTTCCTGTTCCACAAATTTTCGGGCAATCTGATTAACCAAAGCTCTAATTTGCCCGATCAATTTGACCCGTTCAGTTACAGAAATAGCCCGGCGGGAGTCCAGCAGGTTGAAAAGATGGGAACATTTCAAGCACTGGTCATATGCTGGTAAAAGCAAATTCTGGTCAATCAGGCGGCGGGCTTCTTTTTCATGGGCATTAAAGGCTTTACTCAGCATCTGGGTATCAGCCTGTTCAAAATTGTAAACCGAAAATTCCTTTTCTTCGCGATAGCGCAGGTCCCGGTAGCTAACATCATCTGACCACCGCAGATCGTAGATATTGTCCTTCTGTTCCAGAAACATTTCCAGGCGCTCCAGGCCGTAGGTTATTTCCACCGAGACCGGAAATAACTCCAGGCCGCCGGCCTGCTGAAAATAAGTAAACTGAGTGATTTCCAGTCCGTCAAGCATCACCTGCCAGCCCACTCCCCAGGCTCCAATGGTTGGCGATTCCCAGTCATCCTCATCAAACCTCAGGTCATGTTCTTTAAGGTCAATCCCGAGAAAAGTCAGACTGTCCAGGTAAAGACGCTGAATGTTTTCCGGGGAAGGTTTGATGATTACCTGAAATTGAAAATGTTTCTGGACCCGGTGGGGGTTCTCTCCGTAGCGGCCGTCAGTGGGCCGGCGGGAAGGCTGGACATAAGCCACTTTCCAGGGACGTCGACCCAGAACGCGGAAAAAAGTATCCGGAGTCATAGTGCCAGCTCCAACTTCCAGATCGTAGGTCGGGGCTAAATAACAACCCTGCCTGGCCCAGAAATCATAGAGCTTTAAGAAAAGTTCTTGCATACTCATCGGCGGTCTCTTCCTTTTCTTCTTATGTTAATTCAACCTGAAAAATTCTGGTCTCAAATCTCCTTTTGTGCTTTTTGCCCTAACTCTATTCTTTCTTCTCCCATTTGAGAATCGGATTACGAGCCGCCTGAACTTCATCCAACCGGCGGACATAGGTCAGATGCGGCGCTTGTTTCAACAGGTCCGGGTTTTCTCGGGCTTCCCGGTCTATGGCTTTCATAGCTTCTATGAACAGGTCCAGGTCCCGACGGCTTTCGGTCTCGGTTGGCTCTATCATCAGCGCCCCCGGCACTATCAGCGGAAAGGACATAGTTGGAGGATGGAGACCATAGTCCAGCAGTCTTTTAGAAATATCGAGATTGGAGACGCCATATTCCTTCTGATACTTATCAGAAAAAACACATTCGTGAAGAGTGGGAGAATCGTATTTCAGGTGATAAATTCCCTCTAAACTCTTACGAATGTAGTTGGAATTGAGCACTGCCACCTCAGCCATTTCCCTTATCCCTTCCGGACCGAGAGTCAGGATATAAGCCAGAGCCTTGAGCATTACCAGGAAATGACCGTAAAAACTTTTTATCCGGCCAATAGAATGTGGTCGATTGTAATCAAGATAATACCAGCCGTCCTTTTCCACAATGACCGGCACCGGCAGGTAGGGCTCAAGAGTTTTGTTGACGGCCACCGGACCAGAACCGGGCCCACCACCGCCGTGGGGGGTGGAAAAAGTCTTGTGAAGGTTAAGGTGCAGAACATCAACCTTCATATCGCCTGGCCTGGCTATCCCGGCCAGAGCGTTGAGGTTAGCACCATCCATGTAAACAAAACCGCCTTTGGCATGCACTATGTCAGCAATTTGACAGATATCGGATTCAAAAACCCCCAGAGTATTGGGGTTGGTCAGCATCAAAGCAGCTACTTCTTCGGTCATTTCTCTGGCCAGGTCTTCAACCGAAACGGTTCCTTTTTCGTTGGACTTTATCTCTTTGACGATGTATCCGCAGATGTGAGCCGAGGAAGGATTGGTGCCGTGAGCTGAATCGGGAATGAGAACGTATTTTCTGGGATTGCCGCAAGCAGTGTGATAAGCCCGAATGAGCATCATGCCCAGAAGCTCTCCATGAGCTCCAGCAGCCGGATGGAGGCTAACTGCCTCAAGACCGGTAATTTCACAGAGCAATTTCTCCAGCGTCTTCATCAATTCCAGATTGCCCTGGGCTAAACCCTCAGGAACCAGAGGATGCCCTGAGGTAAAAGCAGTCATACAGGCAATTTTTTCGTTTATTTTCGGGTTGTATTTCATGGTGCAGGAGCCCAGTGGATAGAAACCGAAATCAACACAGTAATTCATTTGACTCAGCCTAGTGAAATGTCTGGTGACCTCTGTCTCTGAAACTTCTGGAAAACCTTCTATATCCTGCCGGATTGGAACTTCAGCTAAGATATCTTTAGTTTCAGGAACGTCAAGTTCTGGCAGTCTGAGGGCGGTCTTGCCAGGCGAGCTTATCTCAAAAATCAACGGTTCTCTGATGACCTTAATCATCTCAGCACCTCCTGAAGAACCTCAGCGTAGCGGTCAATCTTCTCCCGGCTGTGTTTTTCGGTCACAGTAATCAGAGCACATCTTTCCAGTCCGGGATAATCGGACCCCAGAGCGATTCCTCCCAGAATCCCTTTTTCTTCCAGCTTCCGGCTCAGGGTTTCCCAGGGAACCGGGAATTCCAGAACAAATTCATTGAAGACTGGCCCGCCAAACTTCCTGGAAACTCCAGGAATGGAAGTAAACCGGTTCAGGGCATAAGCTGCTTTTTGAAGGTTAAGCCAGGCCAATTTTTTCAGGCCGACTCTCCCAAGTGTTTCTAAATAGATGGTAGCCCTCAGAGCACAATGAGCCTGGTTGGTGCAGATGTTGGAAGTGGCTTTTTCTCTTCTGATATGCTGCTCCCTGGTGGATAGCGTCAGAACAAAACCTCTTCGGCCTTCCGCATCAACCGTCTGTCCGGCAATTCTTCCAGGCAGCTGGCGGACAAATTCTTTTTTGCAGGCCATGAAACCAAGATACGGCCCACCATAGCTGAGTGGAATTCCGAAGGATTGGGCTTCGCCTGTTACAATATCAGCTCCCAGCTGACCTGGAGCTTCGAGCAAACCCAGAGAAATTGGCTCCGAGATCACCACCGCCAGCAAAGCTTCATGGCGATGAGCCAGGTCGGCCAGATTCTTCAAATCTTCAATCACCCCAAAGTAATTTGGTGACTGGCAGAGCAAGACTGAGGTTTCGGCATTAAAGGCACTTTCCAACCCTTTAAGGTCAAGCTGCCCCTTTTCATCATATGGAATTTCCACTACTTCCAGCCCCAGATTTTTAGTATAGGCATTGATTACCTGGCGATATTGCGGGTTCAGGCTGGAGGCAACCAGCAGTCTTTTTTTATTTTTAACCCGATAAGCCATTAAGACAGCTTCAGCCGCTCCTGTAGCTCCATCATAAAGAGAAGCGTTGGCTATATCCAGCCCGGTAAGCTGACAGATTAAGGTTTGAAACTCAAAAATGACCTGAAGGGTACCCTGGCTGACCTCTGGCTGGTAAGGAGTGTAAGGTGAGACAAATTCACCTCTGGAACTCAGGAAATCAACCACTGCCGGAATGAAATGGTCATAAGCTCCACCACCAAGAAAGGAAAGATAGCGGTCAAAGCTATTCTTTCTGGCCCGGGCCTCAAAGTATTCCAGAATCTCAGGCTCAGACAACGGACCGGGCAGGTTCAGCTTTCCCCTGAATCTTATAGGTTCGGGGATACAGCAGAACAGTTCTTCAACAGAATCAACTCCAATCCGCTCCAGCATTTCTTTTTTATCTTTTTCACTGATTGGTATATAACTCATTTGCAACCCCCGTATTTTCGATAATTAAACCTGGAGCCAGATGAAAAGACTGGCTCTTCAATGCTCCAGACCTTCAATATATCTTTCATAATCAGCAGCCTTCATTAAATTCTGCAGTTCTGAACTATCCTTTATTTTCAGCTTGACAATCCAGCCCTGACCGTGTGGGTCTTTGTTAATAAGGTCAGGGGTCTGAGCCAGTTCTGAATTTACTTCAATTACTTCACCAGAAACGGGAGAATAAATGTCAGAAACTGATTTTACCGATTCCACAGTGCCGAGACTTTGATGAGCATCCAGAACTTTTCCCACCGGCGGTAATTCAACATAGATAATATCCCCGAGCTGCTTCTGAGCAAAATCGGTTATACCCAGAACTGCTACTCCTCCTTCTACTTTCAACCACTCGTGATCTTTGCTGTAATAAAAATTGTCAGGATACATAATCTCCTCCTTTATTTGTTTTATGATTTTTTTTCCCTTTTATAAAAAGGCGTTGGCACAACCCGGGCTCTCAGACGGCGGTCGCGAACGCCGATTTCAAATTCACTCCCAATTTCGGTATGTTCGATCGGCAGGTAGACCAGGCCAATTGCTTTTTTGACATAAGGAGCAAAAGTCCCTGAACAAACTTCTGAAACCTGCTGCCCTCCGACAAAGACCGGGTAATGAGGCCTGGCAATACCTTTATCCAAGACCTCAAAACCCACCAGCTTTCTTTTCAACCCTTCCTGAAGTTGTTTCTCCAGGGCGGCCTTGCCCAAAAAGTCCCCTTTTTGAAACTTTACAATCCACTTAAGGTCTGCCTCCAGCACCGTGGTCTGCTCGTTGATATCGTTTCCATAAAGCATCAGTTTGGCTTCCAGCCTGAGTGTATCCCGGGCTCCCAGGCCTACCGGCAGCAAACCTTTTGGAGTGCCCTCAGCCATGATGGCTTTCCAGATTACTTCGGGGTTCTGGGCCAGAGTGTAGATTTCAAAACCGTCTTCTCCGGTGTAGCCAGTTCTTGATACCAGACAGTCCAGGCCTGCCACTTTTCCAAAAGCAAAATGAAAAGACTTCATCTGGTCGAGATAAATATCAGTTAGCGGTTGAAGAATCTCCTGAGCTAAAGGTCCCTGAAGAGCTAACTGAGAGTGCTCATCACTCCGGTTGAAGACTTCCACTTTAAAAGAAGCCGCTTTTCCTTTTACCCAGGCAAAATCTTTATCTATGTTAGCAGCATTAACCACCAGCAGATACTTATCAGGCAGAGAGAGGCAGTAGACCAGCATATCATCAACAAAAGTTCCCTGCGGTGTAGTCAGGGCTGTGTACTGAACCTGACCGGGAGAAAGCCTGGCCACATCGTTTGGTGTCAGGTACTGGACACAGGCTAAGGCTTCCGGCCCTTCAATCACAATCTCCCCCATATGACTGACGTCGAATAGACCGGCTTTAGTCCTGACAGCCAGATGTTCTTCAATAAGACCACTGTATTCCACCGGCATTTCATAACCGGCAAATTCCACCATCCTGGCACCAGCTTCTTTATGGACTGCATTCAATCTGGTTTTTTTCATAATTAATCCTTTCACTAAAAAATCAATATCTTTATTTACTATCATAAATCATCCTGTTCTTTCAAGTACAAAGGCAACTTGTTAGCTGCCAGAATTTTGTTATAATTGAAAATACCATGTTCAAGACCAAAAGGCAGCTGAAAGAAAAAATTCTGGCCAGGATCGGCCGGGAATTTCCTGTTACCTTTGAAGAACTGGAGCTGAACCCCACCCCGGACCAAAAACTTGGTGACTTGGCTCTGTCAATCGCTTTCCCCCTGGCCCGGAAGTTAAAAACCAGCCCGAGGAATATTGCGGTCCGGGCCGCTGAGCTTCTTGGCGGAATTGAAGAGCTGGAAAAAGTGGAAGTGGCTGGAGCTGGTTACATCAACCTTTTTTTAAATCGCCAGAAATTTTTCCTGAAAAAGCTGGCCCGATTGAAAGAAAGTAGTCTGGAATCAGAAGAGCAAAAAATCATAGTTGAACATACCAACATTAACCCCAACAAGGCCGCCCATGTCGGTCATCTGAGAAATGCCTGCCTTGGTGACACTCTCGTTCGCTGTTTGAAGTACAAGGGCGAAAGGGTAGAAGTACAGAATTATATTGACGACACCGGTGTTCAGGTAGTGGATGTGGTTTTCGGCCTGATGGAGCTGGAGAAAAAAACCATTTCAGACCTTGATAAAATAGAAGAAAAATTCGATTACTACTGCTGGGACCTTTATACCCGGGTTTCCCGTTACCTGAGCGATAATCCGGAAGCTCAGGCCAGGAAGGCAGCCATCCTGAAAAAAATCGAACATGGAGAACCTCCTGAGTCAGACTACGCTTATTATGTTTCCCGTCGCATCCTTAAAGCTCACCTGGCCACCATGAAGAGGCTAAATATCAGCTACGATGTTCTGCCCTGTGAAAGTAGCATCTTAAGATTGAAGTTCTGGGACCGGGCATTTGCCAGTCTCAAGGAAAAAGGCGCCATCCAATTCTCTATTGAAGGAGAAACCGCCGGCTGCTGGGTGATGAAGCTTGAAGACGAACCGGAGCGAGAAAAAATTATTGTCAGGTCGGATGGCACGGTTACCTACGTGGGTAAAGACATTGCCTACCAGCTTTGGAAGTTCGGCCTTCTGGGCCAGGATTTTTATTATGAGCCGTTTATTGAAGACAACGGTCATCCTGTCTGGATTTCCTCTGCTTCCCCCACCAATTATGATGTCCATTTTGGAGCCGGGAGCAAAGTCTACAATGTCATAGATGTCCGCCAGTCCTACCTGCAGAAAATAGTAGTCCAGGGCTTAAAATCTCTCGGCTACTCAGAACAGGCCGAAAAATCCATCCACTTTTCCTACGAAATGGTAGCTCTTTCCCCCAGAAGCCTGAGCGAAATTAAGGTTGACCTTTCAGCTGAAGACCGGGAAAAAGCTTTTTTGGAAGTCTCCGGAAGAAAAGGTGTCGGGGTGAAGGCTGATGACTTGCTGGACCGGCTGGAAGAAAAAGCCCTGGCTGAGGTTAACAAAAGAAATCCCGAACTGCCTCTCTCTACCCGGGAGAAGATAGCTCGCCAGATTGCCGCCTCTGCGGTTCGCTACTTTATGCTGAAATTTGCCAGAAATTCTCTTATTATCTTTGATTTTGAAGATGCTCTTAACTTTGAAGGGGAAACAGGCCCTTATCTCCAGTACACGGCCGTAAGGCTGAGAAGTATTTTCAGGAAGTTTGAAGAGCGCTTCGGGATGAATTCCGAGCAGTTCTTACAAAAAATAGACCTGAGCTCTATTAACCTGAGTATCCTTAGCCCGGAAGAATCGCAGGATTTCTGGGACCTCATAGTTTACGCTTCCGGTCTGGACGATGAGGTCTTGCGAGCCATAGCTACTTTAGAATTTGCGGCTCTGGCCAAGTTTACTTTCAATCTCTGCCAGAAGTTTAACAGTTATTATCATAATTACCCGGTTCTGGCCGAAAAAAACTCAGAACTTCAAATCTTAAGATTCTTGACTATATATTTTGTGCACGAAATACTATGTCAGGCTATGGACCTGATGGGAATTCAAATACCCGAGAAAATGTAACTTTTTCTGGTTTCTGGTAATTAAAATTCAGAAAAGGAGGTTAGCCCATGATTGAAACTGAACAATTAACCAAAAAATATGGCGACCTCGTAGCCATCAAAGACCTGAGCTTCAGGGTTGAAGAAGGAAAAATCTGGGGTCTTCTCGGACCAAACGCCGCCGGGAAAACTACCACTATGAGAATTCTGACCGGATTTCTGCCGGCCACATCGGGTCGAGCTTCGGTAGCAGGTTTCGATGTTTTCGAGCAAGCCGAACAGGTGAAGCAATCCATAGGTTACCTTCCTGAAAACGTCCCCCTCTATCCGGAGATGACGGTTGAATCCTACCTTGGTTTTGTGGCTGAAATCAAAAAGGTCCCGGCCAGCCGGAAAAAAGCGGCTGTGGATAGGGCTGTAGAAATTACCAGCTTGCAGCCAGTCAGAAAAAGGCTTATCCGGAACATCTCTCGTGGCTTCAAGCAAAGGGTGGGCATTGCTCAGGCCCTGATTCACAATCCCAGAGTTATCATTCTGGATGAACCGACTATTGGCCTGGACCCGGCCCAGATTGTAGAAATAAGGCAGCTGATAAAATCGCTTAAAGGAGAACATACCGTGATGCTTTCCACCCATATTCTGGCTGAAGTCAAAGAAGTCTGTGACGGAGTGGTGATTATTAACGAAGGCCGGCTGATGGCCTCTGGTTCTCTTGATGAGCTGGCCAAAAGCTTCAGTGCTAATGACGGTGTTTATCTGAAACTGGATAAATTTGACGGTCAGGTGATTGAGCTATTCAAACAGATCCCCAACCTGAAAAGCCTCCAGCTGGAGGGTTCTGAAATCAGGCTGGAATGGTCCTGGGACAATGATTTAAGACCGGCCATCCTCAAGCTGTGTCTGGAGAAAAACCTGACCATCCGAGAAATGCGCTCGGCGGCCATGAACATTGAAGAACTATACCTTAGAATTGTCTCAGGAGGAATGGAACAATGAAAGCCATCTGGTCTATCGCCAAAAAAGAACTTATGTCCTATTTTACTTCACCGATTGCCTACATTGTGATTTCAATATTTACGCTGCTTTCGGGCTTCTTTTTCTACAGTCTGGTCTGGTGGTTTAACACCCAGGCTATTCAAATGGCCCAGAATCCATATTACTTTCAGCAGGTCAATATCAATCAGATGGTTTTTGCTCCGCTCTTCCATAATTTAAGCATCATCATGCTGCTGATGCTGCCAATTGTTTCGATGCGGCTTTTTTCCGAAGAAAAAAAGATGGGCACGGAAGAGCTGCTCTTTACTTCGCCGGTTTCAGTGGTTCAGATTATTCTGGGCAAATACCTGGCGGCCCTGATTGTTCTTCTGGCTATGCTGGGGCTGAGCGCCATTCCGACCATTTTCACCTTTATTCACGGCAACCCCGAGCCCGTTCCCTATCTTCTCGGCTATCTCGGACTTTTCCTGCTGGGCGGGGCTTTTCTGGGTCTTGGAATTTTCTGGTCCTCTCTTACTGAAAACCAGATTGTCTCGGCAGTCCTGACCTTCGGGACCCTGCTTCTGTTCTGGGTGCTGAGCTGGGCAGCTTACTCTGCCCATGGGCTCTGGCGCGATGTTCTGAATTATCTTTCCTTCTTTGAGCACTTTGACGGGATGACCAAAGGCATCCTGGATACCAGCGACCTGGTTTATTACCTGAGCATCGCTTTTTTCGGACTTTTCCTGACCCACTCTGTCATCCAATTCCGCCGCTGGAGGTAAGAAAATGAACTGGCTCAAATCAAACCTTAATTATACCGGATTGACTCTTTTAGCTCTGGCTCTGGTCGTAATTTCTATCTGGCCTCAGTACCGAACCTACGGCCTGGTGCTAGGAGCAGTCGGTCTGGCGGCCATCATTTTTTACGTTATTCTGAATCTTTCTGAATTGAGAGAAGTCTCCAAACGCCGTTCTTTTATCTATTCAGGCAACATGCTGTTGATAATTGTTCTGATGCTGGCCATTCTGGTAGTAATAAATTTCATCTCAGCTAAACATCATTACCGGGTTGATTTTACCTCGGCCCGAATTCACAGCCTGTCCGACCAATCAGTCCAGGTAGTCAAGAACTTAAAGCAGGAGGTAGTGATAAAAGCCTTTTTCCGTGAAGGCAATATCAGCCGTCAGAATATGGAAAACTTACTGAAAATATACACTTATCATTCACCGCGGATAAAGTATGAGTTTATCGACCCGGACAAGAATCCCGGTCTGGTCAGAAAATACGAAATTACCCAGGATGGGACCACAGTTTTTGAATGTGGTGATAAAGAAAACCGCATTACTACCACTTCGGAAGAGGACATAACCAACGCCATCATCAAGGTTACCCGGGAAAAGAAAAAAATAATCTATTTTCTGGAGGGCCACGGAGAAAACTCCATAGAAGACTCCGGTGATGCTGGTTATACCACAGCTAAAAACGAGCTGGAAAAAATCGGTTACGAAGTCAAAAAATTAACCCTGGCCCTTTCTGACCACTTTCCCCAGGACTGCAGTCTGCTCATTGTTCCTGGACCGAAAAAAGGCCTGTTGCCAAACGAGCTGGAAACACTTAAAAATTTTCTGGATAAGGGCGGGAGGATCTTTTTCCTGATAGACCCGGAAACTTCCTCCGGACTGGAGACCTTCCTGGCCGATTACGGGATAAAACTGGAAAACGACCTGGTAGTGGACACAATTTCCCGGCTTCTTGGAGGCGACTACTTTATGCCAGTGGTTACTGAATATCAGAGCCACGACATAACCAGAAATTTCCGTTATGCCACTTTCTTTCCTCTGGCCAGGTCGGTGGAAATCTCCGAAACCAAACCCGAAGGACTAACACTGACTGAGCTGGCCAGAACCAGTCCCAACTCCTGGTCTGAAAGGCAACTCGACCAAAAGGCCGTCTCCTTCGATGCCAGAAAAGATAAACAGGGACCTATTTCTCTGGCTGTGGCTGGCACCAAAAAAGTCACCAGCAGCCAGGATAATGCTGGAGAGAAAGACTCAAGCCAGGATTCCAACTCTAACGGGACCCATCACCCGAAAGAGATGAGGTTGGTTGTTTTTGGCGATTCAGATTTTGTAACCAACCGCTACTACAACCTCTCTGGAAACGGAAATCTGTTTCTTAATGCAGTAAACTGGTTGACTGAAGAAGCCGACCTGATTTCCATCCAGCCTCGCACCAGGAGTCCGCGGACCATAAACCTTACTCCAAGCCAGGGCCGATTACTGATGTTTCTTTCAGTCATTTTTCTGCCTCTGGCCGTTCTGCTTACCGGCCTGTTCATCTGGCTGAGAAGGAGGTCCTTATGAAATTCAGGACAACTTTCATTCTTCTGGGAATTCTGGTGATTCTGCTGGCTTCAGTCATCCTGCTCGAACACCGTTCCACCAGAGTTCAGGAAAAAAAGGAGCAGTCCGAAAAACTAACTGATTTTAAGGTTTCAGATATCGAAAAAATTTCCCTTCGGATAGACAACCAGACCAGCTTCACCCTGAGCAAAGATGAGAAGGGCAACTGGCAAATCATAGAGCCGATTGAAGCTGAAGCTGACGACTACGAAGCTAGGAGCCTGGTTGAAAATTTCGCCAGTTTAAGAATGGAAAAGGTGGTGGAAAAACAGCCAGCTGACCTGACGGCCTATGAAATCCCGAAAAAAGAGGTCCTGCTCTGGATTAAAGATATGAGCCAGCCAGTGGTTATCCAGGTGGGTATGGAAAACCCCATCGATAACACTCTCTATGCCAGAAGAACAGACCGACCGGAATTAGTATTGATTCCAGGATATCTCCGATATTCACTGGATAAAAAACTCTTTGACCTGAGAAAAAAAGACATTCTGAAGTTCGCAACCGACCAGGTAGAAGAAATTGAACTCAAATCAAGCGAGGTGAACTGGAAAATAAAACGTCAGAAGGACAGCTGGTATCTGGTGCAGCCGGTAGCAGCTCTGGCCTCAAAGTATCAGATAGATAACCTCTTGGATAACCTTTCCAGACTTAGAGCCCGAGAATTTCTGGCTGAAGAAAAAACCCCGGAAAACCTCAAGCAGTTTGGCCTGGACAAGCCAGAATTCACCATAAACCTCAGCCTCAGGGAAAGCCAGCAGCTCAGCTTCTTTATCAACAGGCAAGATAGCAAGGTCATAGCCACCAATTCACTTTCCCGAAAAATTATTGAGGTTGAAAGCCAGATAATAAACGACCTGACCAGGAGAGTTCCAGACCTGAGAGAAAAGAAGGTGGCTCAGTTCAACAGCTGGGAAGTGGTGGCAGTGAGCCTGAAAAAGAAGGACCAGACAGAAATCCTGGCCCAAAAGGAGTTGGTCAAGGAGAAAAAACAGGAAACTGAAAAATGGTTTTTGCTGAGTGGAGGCGGAGCGAAAGAACCGGCTGACGAATCAAAGATTGAGTCTCTGCTGAGAAAGTTGGAATACTTAGAAGCTCAGGACTTTATTGACCATCCTGAAAGCCTGAGCAGTTATGGGCTTGACCACCCCCGGCTGGTAATTACCATCAAACATAAACCGGTTGACAAAGAAGAACAGATAATTGAGCTGCTGGTTGGGTCTGAAGACCAGAAGCAGCTTCAGGTAGTTATCAAGAACCGGGATTTTGATTACCTTTTCCGGGTAGATTCGGCTTTTCTACAGCAGCTGCCGGAAAAAGCTGAGGATTGGAAACAGGTTGAAAACAAAAACCAAATTTGATATTTTTATTTTTAATGGAAGATAACAGAGGTGGGGCCAGAGAGAACAGCCAGTCAAGTTTTCAGGCCTCAAAATACTTTGAAGCCAGTCGAGAGCTGGTTCTGGCTAAAACCTCAGATGAGCTTCTGGAGAAGCTGTTTATCAAACTGGATGAGCTCTTGGCTCCTCAGGTAGCGGTTTTCTTGCTAAGAGAATCCGCCTCTTACGACCTGAAATTTGTCAAAATCAGAGGCGCGAAGGAAGGCAATCTTCTAAACAGAGTGATTAGAAGGGGTGAAGGCCTCTGCGGTCTGGCGGCTGAGACCAATCAGAACCTGATTTTGCTGGACTGCAACCGGGACCCGCGATTTAATCCGGAGGTCGACCATCTCCCCGGGGTAGAGGTTAAAAGCCTGATAATCGTGCCTTTCAGGATAGAAAAAAAGGTCTTCGGACTGGTTGCTCTTTTTAACAAAAAAAATGAAAGCCCATTTAATCTGGAAGAGTTCAAGCTGGTCCTGAGTTATGTTAATCTGGCTGAACTGGCTCTGGAAAGACTGGTCCTCATAAAACAGCTGGCCGAACGTGAAGTCTATGACCCGCTGACCGGTGTCTACAACTTAAAAACTTTTGTCGAATATCTGAAGCGAGAAATAGCCCGCTCCGAGCGCTATGGTCTGGACCTTTCTCTCCTCAGAGTAGACATTGATTACTACGAGAAAATTATCCAGACCTTCGGCCAGGAAGCCGGCCAGAGGGTGCTTACCAACCTGGGTTTCACCCTTAAAAAAATCACCAGAAAAGTTGACCTGGTCGCCCGAACCGGTGAGGATGAGTTTATGGTTCTTCTACCCAACACAAACAGAGAGGGAGCCCAGAAGTTGCGACAGAGAATTCTAAAAGTCCTGGAGAACCAGAACCTCCGATCCACTGGAATTCCTTATACGGTTTCAATAGACCTCCAGGCCGAAAAAGGAACCACAGCTCCAGCTCTATTGAATGTAGCTGAAGTTGTCGCCTGTCTGGAAATGGCTGACCGCAGGCATCAGCGGCGAAAATATCCGACTCCTGGAGAGGAACTAGAGGAAGCTGTTGTCAGCGCTTTATTCTTAAGAGAAAAATAGTATAATTTATTCTAAATTTTTTTAACACAGGGGCAAGTGGGAAAAATGGAAGTCATTTTTCAATTTGCACCATATGGAAAAGAATTCTCACCTCAACCCGAGACCATCATACTTGATGTCGGTTTGAAATCAATTCCTGGGGTGATAGACCACCACCAGAGCGATGCTGAACCGGAATGCGCGGCTTCTCTGGTGGTCAGACACCCGGAGCTGGTCCTGGAGCATATCAAAAATCTGCCGGAGCGTTTGACCATCATCACCCACCGGCTGCCAGATTTCGATGCGGTCAGTGCCATATTTTTGACCCTTAAACTTCTGGAACTTCGAACTGTGAATAGGGCCATGGTCAAGCTGGCTGAATACGCTAAAATGGTTGATTCAGCCAGTCTGCCTAAAAATATTGAACTCAGCACTACTCCCTATGCCCTGCTCCGGGCCATCTTTGCCAATATTCAGAAGCCTGAAGAGGAAGCCAACTTAGAACGCATCCAGGAAGGTCTGCGGATGATGAAGCTTCTTTATGAGCAGGCCAGCTTGGGGCGGGACATCGTGGCCAACCGTCCCATTTTCCAGGGTATTGACCGCTATGAGAAAGCCATGCACCGGGTGGAAGATGATTACTTCAATTACTACGAAGACCTGGACCGGGCCGAAATGGTTCAGCTCTATTTACCCTTAACTCAGGCGCCAGGTTACAAACTGGTTGATGGGCTGATGATTCAAAATCCAAAAAGCTTTCTGACTAAAGAGTGGGCCCGACGCGACGTCTTTAATTCACCACTGGGAAAAGGTTTTTCTTTCCTGCTGACGAGTTTTGGAGGAAAACGTTTCATTATAGGAGTGGACCCGGAAAGCCAGGTCAATCTGAAGGGTCTGGGCAGTATGCTCAACCAGAAAGAACAGAAGAAAAGAGAACAAAATGGACGGCCGTCGGGCGAACGCTGGTATGAAGGAAACTGTCCTTTTTTTGATCATCGGATTATCGACTCTCCTCAGGACGGCCCCTCTCTTTCCTACCAGGAAGTTGTGGACACGGTCTTTGAATTCAGTCGCCAAATTAAAGGCTGAAAAACCTGACTTCAGGAATTAGATTTAAGTTTCATGACTATCAGCTGGAAACCCAAAAAGCCTCCGCTGCCCACCAATACAACACGGGTTAATTATTTGACCATTAGCAGAGCAATTCAGGATATTCACTTTACTGGCTTTTTACAGTTAGCTGGCCATCCTAAACTTCAGGGAATTTTTTTCGGGCGAAATATTTTATCTCCGGATGAAACTCATAGCCCATCTTTTCAAAAAGTCTGATTGAAGGCAAGTTGTCCTCTTCGATTAAAGCCGCAAAAATTCCTAAGCCTGCCTTTTCCAGCTCAGCCTCAGCTTCAGCTACCAGTTTCTGAGCCAGGCCCCGATGACGATAAGCCGAGTCTACAGCCAGACGGTTGATCCATCCCTTACGTCCATCATGGGTGGCCAGGACTGTCCCGATAACTTTGCCTTCAGCTTCAGCCACCAGGAAAATCACCTGACTGAGCTTAATCTGTCTTTCTATTTCCTGACGGCTGTCCCGACCTTTCGGTTTAAGCGGCAAGCCTGACTGCTGCCAGAGCTCCATCACCCGGTCATAATCTTCAATTCTGAATCTTCTTACTATAATCTCCATTCAAGCCTCCGTCAGCGAACAAAAATAATTATTAGAATAATCCACAGCCAGAAGCTTAAATTTCCCGCCACAAGGCGGCTTGATTTCTTTCTGGTAAATTTCATTCCGAGAAAATTCAGGTTGAAAACCAGTAAGCCAGATATAAAAGCCAGAATGATTAAAAACAGATAAACTGACTGAAACCAGCCGGGCACAGATACAAGGTCGACCCACTCCTTCTGTGACCCTCCAAGCGCATAGAAAATGGCAGTCAGAAAATGGGTCAGCCAGAGAAAAGAAAAAGCCGGAAGCAGGCTTAAGACCTCAAGGGTAAAAATCTGCTTGAAATTGATATTCCGGCCAGAAAGCAAACGCAAAATCAGCCAGACTAAAGAACTGGTTAAAGCCAGACCAAAAGCCATCCAGGGAAGGGCCAGTACTGACTGCCAGAAAAAATAATTTTCCAGACTTAAGGGCAGCAGCAGGGGAACAGCCGGAAAATTTCCGGATGCAGCCTGGATTAAGGAAGTAACTGAAAAAGCAACAGTCAGAATCAACAGGCTAAGAAGTGCTTTGATTTCTACCCCGCTATTACGGCATTCCTGATAAAGAGGTATATGTTTCCAGAATATCAGAATAGCTCGCCAAAAAAAATTCTTGCATTCAGTCATTTTTCTGGTATGAGGTTTTCATTAAACCAAAAAAAGATTTTTGGAGGCAAAAACCGGTTCACTGGTCAGGTTGATACCCAGCCGGCGTAAACTGGTTTCATCACCTGGCGTCGGCATATGAGTAAGATGCATTTCACAACCCTTTAATTCTTTGAGTTTTTCCAGGGCTAATTGAGTTGCCGGGCTGGTTGGGGCAGTAATCGCCAGACAGGTTAGAACTTCTGTTAGGTCAAGGCTCAAAGCTTTCCCGCCCAGAATATTCTGCTTGAGGTAAGCTGCTTGTTCCAGCACCGAGGGAGACAGAAGATGGATGTGTTCAGGGATATCAGCCAGCTTTTTAAGAGCGTTTAAAACAGCACTGGAAGCGGCATGCATCAGCGGAGAGTTATAACCCTTGACCATGCGCCCATCGGGAAGCTCCAGGGCCGCCCCAACATAAATGCCGTTGTGACCTTTACCTTTTCGTTGAGCCTCCACAGCGGCGGTTCTGGCCAAGGACACCACAGCCCGATCCTCGGGCCGAAGGTTCAATTCTTTCATCAGCAGCTCTGCTCTTTCTACCGTAGCCTGTTCGGTATAACCAAGCAGATATTCACATTGATATCGGAAATAACGGCGAATTATTTCCTGACGAGCGGCCTCTTTGATCACCTCATCATCGATAATTCCCCTGCTGACCACATTTACACCCATATCGGTCGGAGATTGATAAACGAAGCCGTTTCCAGCAATCCGGCTGAGGATTCGCTTCAGGAGTGGGAAAGCCTCTACATCCCGGTTGTAATTAATAGCCCGCTGGTTGTAAGCTTCAAGATGATAGGGGTCTACCAGGTTAAAATCTCCCAGGTCGGCTGTAGCTGCCTCATAAGCGACATTTACCGGATGTTTAAGCGGCAGATCCCAGATGGGAAAGGTTTCAAACTTGGCATAACCGGCTTTTATTCCCCTTTTATGCTCATGGTAGAGCTGTGATAAACAAGTAGCTAATTTCCCGCTTCCAGGCCCTGGGCCGGATACTATGACCAGCGGCCTGGTGGTCTCTATAAACTGATTGGCGCCATATCCTTCCTCACTGACAATGGTTTCTACATCGGTCGGATAACCTCTGGTAAAGCGATGAGTGTAAACCTTAATTCCAAGTCGCTCCAGTTTGTTCTTAAAAATCCTGGCCGCAGTCTGTTCTTCATAACGGGTGATGACCACAGCATTAACTTTCAAGCCACGTTCTCTCAGGTCATCGATAAGCTTGAGAGTATCTGCATCGTAGGTAATGCCGAAATCCGCCCGTTGCTTTCTTCTTTCAATGTCTCCGGCATAAATACAAAGGACAATGTCAATCTGATCGCTCAACTCCTGGAGCAGTTTAACTTTGATGTTGGGTTCATAGCCGGGCAGGACCCTGGAGGCATGAAAATCATTTAAAATTTTACCGCCGAACTCCAGATACAGTTTTTCTGGAAACATCTCCAGCCGGCGACGGATGGCTGCAGTCTGCTCCTTTAAGTATAAACCTGAGTCAAAACCAGTTTTTCTCATCGGAACTCTTACTTTTTTTCTTTTTTAATTATTATAAAGTCTTTCAAGCCATAATCCAGGACATTATACTCCTTACCTGCCGGTTGTCCACCCGGGGGAGCCTGTTGAAAGGAACCTGGCCAGGCCCGCCCAGGAGGTGGATTAAGATGATGGGGTCCGAGAGTATTTTTTAGGGTTCCGTAAATTATCAAAGTTATTTCATTTCTCCCTTCTTTAAGATAGGAAGAAAGCTCCAATTCATCTTGAGGACTCAGCAGAAAGCCAGCCGGCTGGTCGTTGACCAAAACTTCAGCCAGCGCCCCCTGCCAGCTTCCCGTTTTCAGGATAATATTCTCTCCATTGTTGCTTTTTTGAAATACCTCCAGTAGAAAAAGATAGGCCACCCGGTGTCCGTAAAAAGGAAGCCCCTGAGACTTCCAGGAACCGGTTTGCATTTTCCTGGCCGGCGTAATCAGGAAACCTTTATCTCCCGGCTCAACCGAAAAATTTCCCAGAAGGTAAATCGGTTCCAGCTCAGCCAGCAGGTCAAAAGGCTGGACAGTCAGGCTTACGGTGTTAAGTCCTGGTCGAACTACCTTTTCCAGAGGATAAACCCCGAAATTGCGGTCGAGCCAGAAAACACCGTCCAGAGGCTCGAGCTTTTGCCCATTAAGCTTGACCTTAAAAATCTCAGGCCTTTCTACCACTAACTGCATGGATTTCAGGTCCACTCCTGAGGCCACCTGAAAATGGAAATCTGCCCGATAGCCGGTACCGGGTCCGAAACGGTTCCTGGCGAGGATGCTGTCCTGATACTGGACTGCCACATCCCATGGATTTTTTTCCCACCCATGATGCTGGTAGGATTTCTGCTGAGCTCTATAAAAATAAAGATTCTTTTCGCTTCGCCCCCCGAGATTCAAATCGCAGTAATCGAGAGTCAGGACATTCGGGTCAATCCGTCTGACCAGGATTGGGTTGATCTTGATGATTTCAGGCTCGACCCCAATTTTTTTCAGTTGCTCTTTATCCACTGCCTTTTTCTTCTGATAAACTGCCAGAAGCAGGCTTTCCCCGGGCTTCAGGGAAAAATCCAGCCAGACCCGTCCCGATTTACTTCTGGCTGGATATGGTTTTCGAGTTCCGCTAAAAGCTTCCCATCGCTCAACCGACTTTCCCCTGAGTCCCACCACTCCTGAGGCCGTCTGCTCAGGGCTGATATTAGCCAGAAAAAGAAGCTGCCCGTCCCTGAGCTTTCTCCTGTGGTGGAAAAGCCTTTCCTCTCCGGCCAGGTTCCTGAACTCAATTTCTTTTTTAAGGTAGGGACTGAATAATTCAGCTTCAACCTGTAATTCGCTCATTGATTTAAATCCGACAAAGGACCGTAGTTCATCTGAAAGAAGAGAATGCTTTCCTGAAAGGTAAAGTTGTTCTTCTGCCCAGGAGAAAACCCTGCCTCCTTTCTTTAAGAATTCTTTTAGCAAGTCCGCCGTCCAGGATTGCAGGTTTTCTGTTCCAGGAGGTATAACCACCAGGTCATAACTTCTCTGGCCGATCACGAACTTTTGACCATTAACCTTTCCGTACTCCTTAATTAAAAATTCACTTCCAAGATCATATTCCACCTGAAGTTTCTCCAGGGAATGAACAAAATTCTGGAAACGGCGGCCCATTCTTTCCAGTCGCTCGCTCTTCAGAGCCGGGGAATAATACATCCAGCCGGTAGTAGTCGGTTCTATGACCAGAATGCGGTTCAGTTGCTCACCGGAACTTAGAGCCACCGACAGCCGGCCGAAATAATCGTTCATCATCCGGTAGGCTGGCCACCAGGGCTGATGATAGGAGAAAGATGGCGGATGGTCACGTTTCCTGGCTCCAATAATAGTGGAAAAAACCAGGTGCTGATTCATAAAATTAACTCCCAGAGCGTACTCCCAGTCAGCAATTCTTTTCTGGTCAAAAAAGGTGAGATCCCAGCCGCTAGCACCATAAGTTTCAGAAAGAGTTCTCTGTCGTCCAAGTTGATTGGCCAGGCTTCTCAACTCTTTAACCGCCCTGGAGTTGCCAAACTGAGCCTGAGGATGAAGACTCCACTCGTTCATCAGGATATCAATACCAGGCATATGAGCATAAGCACTTAATGCCATGTTGTCAGGGTTAACCCGGGGATAGGGCCACTCATGTTCCCAGTAATGGCCAGTCAACTTAAGTCCATTTTCTGTACAGTATTGATAATAGGGTTTAGCCCAGTTTTCTATGAAAAGCTCCAGGCAGGTCAGGTAAAAATCGTGCCTGATTCTCTTAAAATCCCCTTTTTCTTCGAGCAAGGACGGCAGTTCAGTTTTCAGCTCATACCCCCTCCGAGCTTTGAATTCAGAGAAAAGGGCGGGAGTGTAATTAACTGCCAAGCGTCCACCGGCCGGCGCTATTTCAGCTTCATCCTGGAAGCTTCCGGGAATGGTTGAACCAAATTCTTCACCTGCTACCTTCTTATAGGCATCCAGAGTCAGGCGCAGAAAAGCCTGGGTCACTCCAGGCCTCATCAGGTCCACGTAAGTAAATCCCCCGTACCATGGTGAAGGCTTTTCTCTGACGACTTCAAAAATCCAGTATTCCCCAACGGGCCAGCCTTTTTCTCCGGCCTTTACCCTTTCAGTGAGGTCAATGAACTGGCCAGCTTCTTCCTGAAGGACACAGACAAGTTCAGAAACTCCGCTGAGGTCAGTCTGATCAAGCTTTTTTCCCCGCAGTCCTGAACGGACCACTTCAGGCAGAGCTGCCGGCACCAGACCGCCAGCGAATCCTGAAGGATAAGAATTTTCATCATAAATCCAGATTTTTAAACCGAGTTCCCGTCCAGTCCTGACCGCTTCTTTGAAAAGGGAAAGCCATTCCTCTGAAAGATAGGGCGTTATAAGGCCGGGACGCGGGTGAACAAAAACCCCACCAAACCCCCGGTTTTTCAGGTCTTGAAGCTGCTGCTGGATTTTCTCCACAGTCATAAACTCATTCCAGACCCAGAGTGGCGCCGGCCGAAACTCGGCTGGGGGATCCACGAAAACCCGGAAGACAGATTCCAGATTTTCTCCAGAAGCTGGTCCTCTGGAGCAACTGGAAAACACCGTCAGCCAAGCCAGGCTGAAAAACAGCAGAAAGAGGCAGGTTGAATAATTTTTTAGGAGATGACTTGGTTTCATTATTTTCCCTTCCATGAATTCATTAGGTTCAATTTATAAAACTGTACCAAAGGTTGTCAATCAAACTGAAAATAATCTGGGGCCGTAAAGTATTTGCGGGTTAAGAGTCAACTATTTTAACCAATAATAAGATGTTCTCCTCTTGCCTGGAATAAATTGAGCAGAGTATAATCTTCATGCTTGAAATCTTAAAAGGAGCTGGTCAATGATAGGTAACCATCAAAACAACAAAACCCGTTTATGGCTGGCATTTTCCTGGATTCTGGTCTTTTTACTTTTGTTAAGCTCTACCACCAGGCTGCCAGCCCAGGAAAACGCCAACCCCTTCTTCTCCGATTTTAAGACACCTTTCGAAACTCCGCCTTTTGACCTGATAAAGAATGAACATTTTCTGCCGGCTGTGAAAAAAGGCATAGAACTTCAACAGGCTGAAATTGAATCCATAGTCAACAACCCTCAACCGCCAACTTTTGAGAATACCATTCTGGCTTTCGACCGAACCGGGAAATTCTTAAGCCGGGTTATGGCGGTATTCGGAGCCCTTCAGGGTACCAGTAGCACTCCAGAACTTCAAAAAATCGCTGAACAGATAACTCCCCTGACCACCCAGAATCGTTCAAACATTTACCTTAACGAAAAATTATTCCAGCGCATTAAAGCCGTCTACGACCGCCGCTCTCGTTTGAAGCTGGGAGAAGAAGAAAGGTTTCTGCTGGAAAAAATTTATCAGGACTTTGTCCGGGCGGGAGCTCTGCTTTCTCCTGAAGCCAAGGAAAGACTCCGCCAGATTGACGCTCAGCTGTCAATGCTCTCCTTAAAATTTGGCAACAACCTGCTTCAAGAAACCAATAGTTTCCGCCTGGTCATCGAAAACCCAAAACATTTAGATGGTCTGCCCCAGAATGTAATTGATGGAGCGGCTGAAACCGCTCGCCGGCTTGGGCTCGAAGGTAAATGGGTCTTTACCACCCACATACCCAGCATGGTTCCTTTCCTTCAGTATGCGAAAAATCGGGAACTGAGACGGAGGCTGTTTGAAGCTTATCTCAGCCGCGGCGACCGTTACAACGAATACGATAACAAAGAAATCATAAAAAAGATTATAGCCCTCCGCACTGAAAGAGCCAGGCTTCTGGGATATCCGACTTTTGCTCATTTCGCCATAGAAGTGAACATGGCCCGAACACCCGAGAGAGTAGAAGAATTCCTCCTGGACCTCTGGCAGTATGCCCTCAAACGGGCCAAGGAAGAACTGGCTGAAATGCAGCAGATCGCTGATGAGGAAGGAGCCAACTTCAAAATTGCTCCCTGGGATTGGTGGTACTATGCCGAAAAGCTCCGAAAGAAAAAATATGACCTGAAAGATGAGGAAATTCGACCTTATTTCTCCCTGGAAAATGTTAAAAATGGAATGTTTACTCTGGCCGGATTGCTCTACGGCTTAAAATTTGAGAAAAGAACGGACATTTCAGTTTACCATTCAGAAGTTGAGGTCTATGAAGTCAAGGAAAAAGACGGGCGTCATGTGGGGTTGCTTTATCTTGACTTCCATCCCAGACCGACCAAAAGAACCGGAGCCTGGTCTGGAGCCCTCCGCCGCCAGAGCTACGAAAACGGCAAAAGAGTGGCTCCTCTTTCTACCATTGTCTGCAACTTCACCCGCCCGACTGAAAAACTTCCAGCTCTGCTGTCACTGGATGAAGTAGAAACCAGCTTCCATGAATTCGGACACTCACTGGCCACTCTGCTGTCAAACGGAAAATACAACAACCGCTTTGTCCCGAGAGATGGCGTGGAACTCCCCTCCCAGATAATGGAACACTGGGCCTTCGAGCCAGAGCTTCTGAAAAAATATGCCCGGCACTATGCCACTGGTGAGGTCATTCCTGATGAGCTGATAAAGAAAATCAACAATAGCTCGCTTTTTAACCAGGGTTTCGCTTCTACTGAATACCTGGCGGCTGCCCTTCTGGATATATACTGGCATAAGACAATTTTTGAAGATGATTATGAAGTCAACGATTTTGAGCGAAAAGTCCTGAACCAGCTTGGGCTGATCGAGGCCATCGCCCCCCGCTACCGCAGCACTTACTTCCAGCATATTTTTTCTGGAGGCTACTCGGCTGGCTATTATGTCTACATCTGGGCTGAAGTGCTGGACTGCGATGCTTTCGAAGCCTTCAAAGAACGCGGCCTGTTTGACCAGAAAACTGCTCTGAAATTCCGTAAGGAGATTCTGGAAAAATATGGCTCGGCTGATTTTCTTAACCAGTACCTCAAGTTCCGCGGTCGTGAGCCAGTTAAAGAGCCTCTGCTCCGGAAAAGAGGTTTCATTCATTAATTGAAATTAAAATTCAAAAGCCGCTGATTGGATATCCAGTCAGCGGCTTTATTACATTAATTCTGAAATCAACTGACCTCAAAAACTTTTTTTGTCTTAAAGTACTCAAGCCTTATAAAACCCGAATTAAACCAAAAAATCAGGAAAGAATTTTTATAAAAAGGCAAGATAGCAGAAGGAAATCAGCTGTTCAGGTTGTTATGAAGAAAATGGCGGAGAGGGCGGGATTCGAACCCGCGGTACCAGCTTTCACTGGTACAATCGCTTAGCAGGCGACCCTGATCGACCACTCCAGCACCTCTCCGCGCCTGGAAGCGTCCTTTATTTTAGCACGTTTCCTGCCGGAAAAAAACCCCGGGAAGCAGCACCTCCGGCCGTCAAACCAAAAAATTTCATGCCCGAACCACCTGTTTCAGTTGAAGCGAATCCTGAAAGGACTAAAAGAAAAGGGGCTGGCCATCAATCACTGGTTTACTGCTTCATTCCACGAAATTTACCGCTTCAGAGCGGGAAACGATTTTTCAGGGAGATTTTATCTTATCCTTTTATCTTACACTCTCCAAAAAAGCCAGCTGCTTTTCATCATTTAACAGATGTACCGGTTATTATTTTCTCCTTGTGAGTACCCTTGGTAACATGAATCAAAAAGCCCTCTTCACCAGAGAGCCAGATTTCCGAAAGGACATAAACTGTAAAATACTCAGTGTAAGAAGGAGCAAAATCTCCGACCTCATCAAAAATGAGGCGCGGTTCGGTTGGCGGCTGCTCCAGTGGACTGAGCTTTTCCAGTACCTGAAGCTCGAGTTCCTTGCCGGTGGCCGTCTGCCGCAGTATTAGTTTTCCGGCCTGGTTAAAGCCGAACCAGTATTCACCGGCCGGGATTTTCTTGCCGGCGGCCCGGAATTCAAAAGGTATCTTGAACAGGGCAGCCGGTTGACCGGCTGACTGGCCAGGCTGATTTTCAGCGGCTCGAGCCATGGGCCAGGCTATCAGGAAAACCATTATTATCAGTAAAGGAGTAGCAAGGATAGCTTTTCTCATGTTCATCGCCTCCTCTTATTTTAGCTTTTATGTTCAATTTTATTCAGCCCGAGCTATCTCAGACCAGGATTTCCCCGGCCGATGTCTTGCTGGCCACCGGCAGGAAAACATCCTCATCCACTCCGTTCTTAATAGCATCTTCCATGGCTTCGATGAAGGTGTCAATCTCTTCCAGCGTGGTGTAGATGTTGGGTGAAATCCGCAAAGCCTGATAATCAAACACCTGGTTGGGCGGTGCCCCGCCGACCAGCGGCACAGTGATAATCCGGTATTTGCGCCTCAGGAAATTGGCCAGAGCCCGGACATCAATGCCTTCAATGTAGCAGGCGGCCACACCCCAGGCCTGAGCCGGTTCTGACATATCAGTCAGCATCTTGAAGCGTGGATATTTCTTCAGAGCATTGGCATAGCGAAGAGTCAGGTAGCGCATGCGGGCAGCCTTCCGTTCAGCCCCAATGGCCTGGTGGTAGGCCAGGGCTTCGCCCAGGGCGGCTCGGATGCCCCAGGGATGAGTGCCGATGGCTTCAAACTTACGGATGTCGTTATCCTGCTGCTCGGGCGCAGCCTGAAGCGGCCAGAACTTTGGAATCATCTCCCGTCGGACATAAAGGCAGCCGTTACCGATGGGAGCCAGCAGCCACTTGTGCAGGCTGACCCCGTAGGCGTCACATTCGAGGTCGCGCAGCTTGAAAGGAAAATGGCCGAGAGCGTGAGCGCCGTCAACTATGGTCACAATGCCTTTAGAGCGAGCCATCCGGCAGATTCTCTGCACCGGGAAAAGCTGCCCGGTAAGGTTGGTGATATGACAGAAATGGATTACTTTGGTACGCGGAGTTATGGCCTGCTCAAACATCTTGTAAAGATAATCCTGGGTGGCCGGCACCGGAAACTGCAATCTGGTTACCTTGATGCCTTCCCTTCTCATTCTCTGGTCCCAGGTGGTAAGCATTCTCGGGTAATCCTGTTCGGTGGTCAGGACTTCATCACCGGGTTTAAGGTCAATCCCGTTCTGGACAATCTGAAGAGCCTCGCTGGCTCCACGGGTTAAGGCCAGCTCTTCCGGGTCGCAGCCGAATTCTTTGGCCATGCGGCGGCGGATGGTTTCAATGTTTCCAGCCACCATAGCCTGATAATGGACCGGCAGCATGTTTATCATTTCGGTATAGCGGAAAGCTGACTCCAGCACCACGCGGGGGCAGGGGCAGGTAAAACCGTTGTTAAGGTTGATAAGCGATCGGTCGAGCTTGAAGCCTAACTGGACTTCACGCCAGTAAAATTCATCCCTGGCCACCTCTTCTGGTGACTTGCCGGCCACGGCCTGGGTGGCGGCTTCCACCCTTTCCAGGTTGGCCAGGTTCCAGCTGAAAGCCACAGCTCCGGCCGCTCCGGCTGCCCGTAAAAATTCCCGGCGGCTTAGATTGGGGGATTTCATGCGACCTCCTTATCAATTAAATTCAATATAGTCAGAAATTCAATCTGCGGCTATTCTAATTTTTAACTGCGTTCAAAGTCAAACCAGTAATGGACAGCTGCCGACCTGTGATAAAAGACAGATTATTTTCTGAAATACCAACGGGATTATATCCGGGGAAGTCTTGTTTTTTGGAATATTACTTGAAATAAAAGTATTCAGTCGGGATTGGACTAATGCTCCCGGTTCGAGTTTTATTAATTGCTGTAGTATTGATCCGGGGGAATCAGGCTTATAATTAATTCCGGCGGTCACAAAAATCGGACCTGGCTTAAAACGATGGCCAGGTCAGTTCCTGGTCAGTCTTCATAAGGTGAGCTTTTGTACCTCTCAAGATTTGATTTAAACATTTTATGAATCTGCAAAAATGCCCCTCACTCAAGAATAACAGGAATGATAAAAATTAAAAGAGGGAGCTGGCTGCCTGCGCTTTTTCGCCGACCCCGAGCCGGTTATTATCAAGCTCTCCTAAAAAGCAGTCTGGCAGTTTTAAGCTTTGAGGAATATCAAAGCTCAGAAGCACGGCCTGGTTGAAGCTGGCCTGGGGAAAATCAGGGAAACCAATGGCGGAGGGAGAGGGATTCGAACCCCCGTTCCGGGATACCGGAAAGCGGTTTTCAAGACCGCCGCCTTCAACCACTCGGCCATCCCTCCGGGGAGCAGATATTTTAACCCGAAGGGAAGATTCTGACAAGAGACCGCTAAAATCATATAAACTCCAGAATATAAGAAGGCCAGATAGAGCTTAGAGCATATATCAAAAAGTATTCATATAATATTGATGGTTCTGGCTTAATTTTCAGGCCCGGGAGAAAAGAGCAGCTTAAGACAGAGCATTCAGATAATATTCGGATAATTTTTTGAGCGAAAATTCTGGGCAAATTGAGGCTTGACAATATCTCTAAAGGAGCCGGTTGCTGTTGCTGCCGTGTAAGATATCATACTGATAACAAACAATTTAGTTAATGATAATATTCTGCTTGAGAAACTGAACCAAGCGCTGACGGTTGTCCGGATGAAGAAACGTCCAGTCCTTCAGGGTTTAATCACTTCCAAACCACCAAGGTAAGGTCTCAAAACATCCGGTATGACCACAGAACCATCCTTCTGCTGGTAATTTTCCAGGATGGCGCTGACCGTGCGGCCCACGGCCAGACCCGAACCGTTCAGGGTATGAACAAACTCCGGCCGGGCTTTGGGCTCTCTCTTAAATTTTATCTGGGCCCGGCGGGCCTGAAAATCAAAGCAGTCCGAGCAAGAAGAAATCTCCATGTAGTCATTTTTCGACGGCATCCAGACTTCGAGGTCGTAGGTTTTGCCGCTGGCAAAGCCCAGGTCTCCGGTGCAGAGAGCCACCACCCGGTAAGCCAGCCCCAGGCGTTTGAGGACTTCCTCAGCACAGGAAGTCATGTACTCCAGCTCCTCCAGGGATTTTTCGGGAAGCGAAAAAATCATCATCTCAACCTTGTTGAACTGGTGCTGGCGGATGAGGCCGCGGATGTCCTTGCCGTAAGAACCGGCCTCGCTCCTGAAACAGGGGGTATAGGCCACAAAACGCTGCGGCAGTTTTTCGGCTTCCAGAATCTCGTTGCGGTAGATGTTTGTCAGTGGGACTTCAGCTGTTGGAATCAGATACCAGTCATAGCCTTCCAGCTTGAACAAATCTTCAGCAAATTTGGGCAGGTTACCGGTCCCGGTCAGGCTGGCGGCATTGGCGATGAAGGGTGGAATGACTTCCCTAAATCCCTTCTCTGTTGTGTGTAAATCAAGCATAAAATTAATCAAAGCTCTTTCCAGCCTGGCTCCAGTACCTAAATAAAGAGCAAAGCGCGAACCGGCAATCTTGGCTGCCCTTTCGAAATCCAGCAGGCCTAAGTTTTTCCCGATATCCCAGTGAGGCTGTGGTTCAAAATCAAAAACCGGTGGCTTCCCCACCACCCGGACTACCACATTTTCTTCCGGGCTTTTACCCACCGGCACCGTGTGGTGAGGCAGGTTGGGAATCCGCAACAGCAGGGAATTGAGTTTTTCTTCAAGCTCCCTGGATTCTTTTTCCAGGGCCGAAATTTCCTCACCTACTTTTCTCGAATCTTCAATCAGGGCTGAAACATCCTGACCCTGCGGCTTGAGTTTTTTTACTTCCTCAGAAATGCGGTTGCGCCGCTCTCTCAGGGCCTGCACCTGCTGCACCAGGCTCTTTAGCTCATCCGACAGTCGATAGAGCTCATCCAGGTCGGCCAGAACCTGTGGCTGTCCGCGGATGGCCAGGCGTTTTTTTGCCTCTTCAAAGTTCTCCTGAATGTATTTTAAGTCCAGCATGGCTTGATTATAGCATATGAAGCTCTGATTTTTCAGCGAAAATCCCCGGGTCGGTCTTCCCTCTTCCCTGAGCCTCTTATTACAACCAGCCGGGTGTCATTTTCTTCAGCTGGTTAAAGAGCTCAGCCGCAAAAAGTGCTTGAAACCAATAAACTAAAAAATCAGACTAAATTTCTGATTTCGGCCGTTTTTCACCTCTGAAGAGAAAAGACTACAAAAAACTTATTTAAGCCATTTTTAACCTATCTACCAGGAAAACCCAGATAAGCCAGGGAAGCAGCAAAAAAATATGGCCAGCCGGTGGTTCAGCCAGAAAAAGATGGTCGTTGAACCAAGCTTAAAAACAGAATAAAATTAAGCGAAATGAAAAAATATTATGTCGGCACCGCCGGCTGGAGTTATGAAGACTGGGAAGGAATTGTTTATCCGCCGCTAAAGAGTCGCGGCTTCCATCCCTTAGAATACCTGGCTCACTTTATTGATATTGTGGAAATTAATTCCACTTTCTACCGCCCGGCTTCACCCTCCATGGCTTATTCCTGGCTGCGCCGGGTTCAGGCTTATGCCCAGTTTCTTTTTACGGTGAAACTGCTCCAGGTCTTCACCCATCAGAGGAAGGATTTCTCCCAGAAAGAAGTGGACGAATTCAAGAAAGGTATAGAGCCGCTGGCCGTCAAGCAGCGACTGGCCGCCATTCTGGTTCAGTTTCCCTGGTCCTTCATCAACACGGCTGAAAACCGGGAATACCTGGAGAGGCTCTTTTTGCTTTTTGCCGAGTTTCCCCTGGCTCTGGAAGTGCGCCATTCTTCCTGGGACCGACCCGATTTTCATGAATTCCTGAAAGAACATAAGGTCTGCTTTTGCAACATTGACCAGCCTATTTTTCAGCACTCGATAAAACCCTCAGCCATCGTCACCAACCCCAGGTTTTCCTACGTCAGGCTTCACGGCCGGAATTACAAGGACTGGTTCCGGGAAGAGGCCGGTCGGGATGACCGCTACAATTATCTCTACACCACCGACGAACTGGCTGACTGGGTCGGCCGGATAAAAAAGCTGGCTGAAGGCAGCGACCGAGTGTTCATCATTACCAACAACCATTACCGCGGACAGGCTCTGGCCAATGCCCTGCAGATTAAAAACATGCTGACCGGAGAAAAGCTACAGATACCGGCCACCATGCTGGAAAAATATCCGGTCTTAAAAGAAATTGCCAAAAAACTGGAGAAAGGCCAGATCGATTTGTTCGAAGAACAGGCCGGGGCAAAAAAAGAGGCTGGCGAAAAAGAAGGCAGCCAGAAAGAAGACCAGGATTGAGAAAAGTGCCCGGGAACAGGAAATTAAAATTCATCAGGGAGCTTACAGAAGACAACCTCAAGTTGATGAACAGCCCGGAAACAGGATTTTTAAGAGAGCACCGGGTGCGGAGGTCAGCATTATTAGCGGTTAGGAGACTCGAGCGGAACGCCAGAACAACAAAAAATGATACCGAGTGTAAACCTTCTGCGCTCATCAGCCAGAACAGGAATCTGACCGGGCTGCTGGGAATTTCTGAGAAACTGAATAATAATTAAGGTTACAATATTTTTGAAGTAATGAATTAAGTTGAATTAAGTTAAGGATTCAGAACATGAACTGGTGGGAAGACGAATTCTTAAAAGTAAAAGGCAACCGGCTCTTACTGGATAATCAACCGGCTGAGACTATCGTCAAGAAACACGGGACACCGCTTTATGTTTATAGCCTCAAACAGGTTCTGCGGAATCTTCAGGCTTTAAAAGAAGCTTTTTCTTCAGCTAAGCCTGACCTTGAACTCCGATTCGCTTATGCCATGAAAGCTAACCCGCACCCGGGAATTTTAAAACTCCTGCTCAAAGAAGGCTGCTGGATTGATGCTGTCTCGCCGGCAGAAGTGGAGACAGCCCTCAGGGTCGGTTTCCCAGCAGAAAGAATTATATTCACCGGAACTTCTATAGGTCAGAAAGATTTTAAACAGATACTGAGGCACCCGGGGATTACAGTCAATATAGACGCTTATGAGCAGATAGAGATTCTGGACTCTGCCCGGAAACACCTGCGGATAAAACGTCCGGTGAGGGTTTCAGTGCGCTGGAACCCGGGTCTCGGCCGTGGCTTTTGCAGTAAAACCACTACTGCCGGAGAGCGGAGCTCTGATGGCACCCCGATCAAGTTCGGCGTAGAAGATTCCAGGGTTATTGAGACCTTCAAAAAGTTAAAGCAGCTCGGCTTTCAGCCAGTAGGTCTACACCAACACCTGGGCTCGGGCTGGACTGAAGAAGATTTTCCAATAGCCATTAGAGCGGTTGACCGGCTGATAAAAAAAGCGCGGGATTTGAAAAAAGCTGGCTTTAATTTAGAATTTCTGGACTTTGGCGGCGGCTTCGGTCCTAAATACAGAGCTGAGGAGAGACTTTTTCCGCTGGCTGAATACGCTGCCTACATCCTGGATAAAGTGGAAGGAGCCAAGCTCGGACTTAAAGCCATTACTGTTGAACCTGGTAAGTACCTGGTGGCTAACGCCGGCGTTTTGCTGCTTGCCGTGGAATACGTCAAGAAAAGCTATGGAAATTTATTTGCCTGCGTTAATGCCGGAACTTACAACACTGTGCCCCGGCCAGCCATCTATGAAGAAGCCTACCACGAAATTGTTAACGCCAGCTGTGTTAACAGCAGAAAGAAAGCCAGAATCACCGTTGCCGGTCATCTGTGCGAAACAGGCGATGTCTTTGGCACGGAGAGGCTCATGCCTTTGCCGGAGCGGGGTCACATTCTGGCGGTGCTGATGGCTGGAGCTTACTGCCGCAGCATGGCTTCCACCTTTAACCTGCGCTCCATACCCCAAGAAATTTTCCTTTAATTGTTTTCTTTAATTCCATTCTTTAATTGAGGTCGGACCACGCTATCTATCTGAATATTCTTAAGTTATGCTGATTTTTGCGGCCAAAAAAGCCTTAGAAAATATATTATGGCAGCAAAAAAATCAAATGCGATTCTAATCCGTAATTAATAAGCCTATTATCATTTATTATCTTCACCAGAAAATATTTTTTGGTCCCCTAAAATGCTCTTGAGTTTCATTTCCCGATATATCATGAGCTATGAAGAAATTAACCCGTCTCTTAAGGCGTATTTTCCGATGCATATCATTCCTGGCTAAATTGAAGAAACTAACATATTTACCATGGTCCGACCCCACTTAAACCACTTAAAAAGTCCGCAGGAAGGTGCAGTTCAGGAGGCGGGGGTGGCCGTCAGTCTGAAGGCGGACTTCTGCCCGAAGGAAACACACTGGCGGTGAGCCAAAGGCCAGGGCCTTCCTCTGCCCCACTCCCTCCACCAGCCCGGTCTCGTCCTCAAAAAGGTAAAAATAAGTGAGCCCTTTTGCCGTTCTTATCTCCCTGGCATCGATTATTCGCACTGCCAGTTCCACCATCTGCCCGGCTAAATCCCGGAGCTGCGCCACCCGCAGCGGTGGCCGCCTTCCATCCAAAAAATCCAGCGGGTCGCCCGACGGCAGAAAGCCCAGTTTCTCCAGCTGAAGCTTTTTCTTCTCTTCATCACCGATATCAGCCACCTGAAGCTCTCTGACTCCCTGAAAATAGCGCAGAACCTGCTGGCTGCGGTTGGGCTCAAGTGAATCCAGCGCGCCAGCCTGAATCAGGGTCAGCAAGTCGCTCTGGCCCGGTTTGACCCGGCTTAAAAAATCTTCCATCGAAAGATAAGGCCCATCCTTTTCCCGCTCGCCTATGATTTTTTCCACCGTTTTTAAGGTGAGATTTTTAATCAAGCCCAGGCCCACCCTGATGGCCCGGCCTTCCACCTTAAAATTATACCCGCTGCGTTTAACATCCGGGCCGAGGATGGCCAGGCCTAACCTCTTGGCTTCTTCCACATACTCCGGAAGCTGGTAATAGCCACCGCCAGCATTGAGCACTGCCGTCATGTAGACCAGCGGATGATGAGCCTTTAAGTAAACCGCCTCATAAGCCATCAGAGCATACGAGGCGCTGTGAGCCCGGTTGAAGGAATAGGAAGAAAATTTTTCCATCTTCTGCCAGAGGGCTTCAATTTCTGAAGACGAATAACCGCGGCTTAAAGCCTGCTGGAAAAATTTCTGGCGAAGCTTCTCTTCCACCCGGCGCTTCTTGAGCTGCCGGCGCAGAAGTTCACCCTCTTCCGGCGGAAAACCGGCCACTCTTTCGGCTACCTGCATCACCTGCTCTTCATAGAACATCAGGCCGCCAGTTTCTGGCAGAACCTTAGCCAGCAGCGGGTCTTCCACCACTGCTTTTCCTTCCCGCCTTCTGAGGAAAGCCTCCTTCATCCCGCTTTCGGTCGGACCGGGTCTGATGAGGGCCAAGGCGTGGATTAAATCCGAAAGGTTCTCTGGTTTCATCCGGCGCAGCAGGTTCATCATGGCCGGGCTTTCCACCTGAAAGCAGCCGATGGTCCGGGCTTCCCGCAGAAGGGCGTAGGCCTGGAGGTCGTTCGGCGGGATGCGGTCAAGCTTCAGAGCTTTCCTGGTTTCAGAGATGGCCGCCAGCCCGCGGGTAGAAAGCAGGTCAAGTTTTATGAGCTTGAGCTCTTCCACTGTGTCGCGGTCATAATGACACATCAGCAGCCCCTTGGCTGATTCTTCAAGCGGCAGGAAGCACTCCACCGGCGCCGGAGTTAAAATCACACCGCCCACGTGAAGGGAAATTTCAGCAAAGACACCAGAAAGCTCGGAGGCCAGCTTCCAGATTTCAAGGTAGCCAGCCTGAGGCGGCATCTGCCGCAGGTAATCCGGCTCAACAAACATCGGCACTTTCTTGCTCATAGCTCTGGCTTCTTCCGGCGAAACCCCGAAAGCCCGAGCGGTTTCGTACAGAGCTGAGCGGGCCCGGTAATTTTTCAGGCTGCAGACATAAGCCGCACCGGTTTTCCCCGCGCCGTAACGTTTGAGCACATACTCCAGCACTTCATCGCGGCGGGTGGACTCAAAATCCAGGTCAAAGTCAGGCGGGTCGGGCCGGCCGCGGTTTAAGAAGCGCTCAAAGTAAAGGTCGTACTCCACCGGGTTGAGCCGGGAAATGCCCAGAAGATAAGCTAAGTAAGACGAAGCACCCGAGCCGCGAAGGTTGTGGTAGATACCTCGGCGCCGGGCAAATTCCACCACGTCGTGGACCACCAGAAAGTAAGGAGCAAAACCGCTTTCTTCCACCACCTGAAGCTCGCTCACCGCTCGCTCCCGCTCTCGCCAGCTGAGGTTTTTAAGCTCAGCCAGCCGGCGGTTTATCACCTGCCGAAGGGTGGCAGGAAAAAGGTCCGGGGGAAGCGGCGGCACCACGGCTTCAAAGGAAAAATCTATCTTCTCGGCCACTTCCAGGTTCCGATTAAAGACTGGTTTTATTCTCTCGCCGTATTTTTTGAGGGCAATTTTTTCCTGCTCCGGGCCGAAATTTTTGAGAACCGGCCACAGCTTCTGCCATTCTGGCGGATAAGGAATTTTCCGCTCTATGGCCCTAAGCAGGACCAGTCGCTGCGGGCTCTGAACATACTTTAAAGGCTGCATCCAGAGAAGCGGCTGGTTTAAGCGCCGGGAAAGCCATTCAGCCCCCTCCAAATTCCCCAGCTCGCACCCCAGATAAAAATCTTCCGGAATTTTTTCCTGAATCCTTCGGCCTGCGCTCACCCACTCTTCCAGGGCGGATTCAGCCACAGGCAGCTTTCCCGGCAGAAGGAAAACAGTCACCAGACCTTCTGGTTCCAGAAATTGCCTCCGGTTAAAAATTTCCAGCAGGCGGTAGTAGCCTTTTTTTCCCTTGATCAGAAAAACATAGCGGCTGCCCGGGGCGGGAAAATCCAGCTCCAGCTCGCAGCCGAAGATTGGCTTGAAGCTCCGGCCTTCAGTCAGGGCTTTCCACTTGCCCCAGCCGTAAAAAGCACCTAGGTCAGTCAGAGCCACCGCTGGCAGCCGGTTTCTTTCGGCAAACTGCACCAGCTCTTCTACGGTGCTACTGCCTTCGCCCCGGCTGTACACCGAATGCACCCTTAAAGGAACCAACATAACCTACTCCCGCCTATCCTGTTTATCATTACTTAGCTTCCCAGAAATTTTCCCGAGTTAACATGTTTTTATCCTGTTTTTTTCCCCTTCTTAAATTCTACTGGTTAAGATTTTGAAATTAGTTTCTTTAGGCTTTCTTTCAGGAAAATCTCGTTTCTCACATCTCATCTTCCACTTTTTCTAGTTCCAAAACTTTCAACTAATTTAGAGTTCTTATTCTCTGTTCCCAGTTTAAAGTTTTCTATTCTTCACCTCTCCACCAGTTATTTTCTGGATACTATTTTTTTCCTTGCTGTTTGCTTGCCTTATCCTGGCTACTACTACATCCCTCCATAGGGTTGGTGATCTTTTACTTAATTTTTCATTTCTCTATTCTTCATGACACTACATCCTCTAGCCCATTGAATACCTTTAATCTCACCTCCTCACCTGGTCAAAGAAGCTGTCTTCAAGACAAAGCCGCGGCTGCGGTCTTCCTCATAGACTTCACTCAGCATTTTCTCCCGCACCGTCAGCAGCGCGTTGAAACCGTACTTTTCCCGCACCCGGTCTAAAGCCTGACACAGGCGCTCTTCCCGCTCCGAGTAAAGCTCAAAAAGGGAAAGATGTCGCTCCTCCACCAGCTCACTGCCCTTAACCCCCACCAGCCGCAGAGCCAGGCGCGAGCCTTCCCACAGCTCCAGAAAGAGCTCTTCTGCCACCCGGTAAATCCGGTTGGTTTCCTGAACCGGCATCCCCAGCACCCGGCGTTTGCTGACCGTCTTAAAATCCGAGTAGCGGGCTTTAACTTCCACCACCCGGGCATAATACTTCTCCTGCCGCAGGCTCAAAGCCAGACGGTCGCAGAGATAGGCTAAATGGGCCAGCAGCAGGTCCCGGTCCCAGATGTCCTGAAGGAAAGTGGTCTCGCGCGAAAATGATTTTGGCTTCTCCCGGACAGCCAGCGGTCTGAAGTCTACACCCCGCGACAGAAGGTAAAGCTCATCGCCCATCACTCCAAAAAGCGAACGCAGCGTTCCGAGCGGCACCCGCCACAGGTCGGCTATCTTATGGACGTTGAGCAAGCGGAGTATCACCTGAGCTTTTGGCCCGATGCCCGGAATTTCCGAGATATCCAGCTCCCTGAGAAATTCCTGCTCTTCGCCAGGGGGCAGCTCAAAAAAGCCGCCGGGCTTGGCTTTCCTGGTGGCTAACTTAGCCAGGATTTTGTTGGAAGCCGCACCCACGGAAACACCCAGCCCCAGCTCTTTTTCCACCCGGCGTTTGATTTCTCTGGCCACTTCACTAAAAGAAGGATAAAGATGACCGCAGCGGGTAAACTCCAGGTAGGCTTCGTCAAGCGAGGCTTCTTCCACGTCTGGCGTGTACTCGTGGAGAATCTGGAAAAATTTTTCGGAGAAAGCCTGGTAGAGGTGGTAATTGCCGCGGACAAAAACAGCCTGCGGACAGAGCTTGTAGCACTGACGGAGCGGCATGCCAGAATGAACCCCGTATTTTCGGGCCTCATACGAACAGGTAGAAGCCACCCCGCGCTCGTGCGGCAGTCCGCCGACCACCACCGGCTTTCCTTTAAGAGTGGGGTTCAACAGAACTTCAACCGAAGCAAAAAAAGCATCCAGGTCCACGTGGACAACGTAGCGTCTTTTCTGAAAAGAGGAAGATTGAGACTTTGGCCACCACATCGTTTTTCCCCGAAAAGTTAGAATCAGTATTTGCGGATGACGCCGACCACCCGGCCGACGATTCGCACTTCCTTAACCTCAATCGGTTTAAAAGCCGGGTTTTCCGGTACCAAAAGCACCCGGTCCTTTTCCCGGCGCAGGCGCTTTAAGGTGACCGAGCCGTCTTCGAGCAGAGCCACCACCATCTCGCCGGAGTTAGCCGTGTCGGTCCTTTCTATGACCACCAGGTCGCCGTCATCTATGTAAGCATCAATCATGCTCTTGCCAGTAACTTTAAGGCAGAAAAGGTTACCCCGCTTCCGGCCGGAAAACCAGGCTGGGACTTCCACCGTCTCGCCCAGGGTGTCAAACATCTCCCGGGGTGTGCCAGCTGGCACCAGACCGACCAGGGGCAAGCGCACGGCGTTCACCGCCTCTGGCATCTGCGTAAGACGCACTTCTCCGCCTTCCCGCCGGAGGTAGCCCTTCTTTTCCAGGCTCAGCAGGTGCTTGAAAACAGCCGAGGGGTTGGCGAGGCCGACCAGTTGGCCCAGCTCCCTGACAGTCGGGGCATAGCCACGTTCCAGGATAAAACCCTGGATCTTCTCCAGGATTTCCTTCTGCCTTCCGGTTAAAGTCCTCTTTATTCTGTTAACCATTTTGTTCACCATTTATAAAATAAGCCCGGGCCTCACCTTTGTCAAGAGGGAATTTAAAGAATCAGGCTAACGAATTAAGACTAACAGATAACGAGGGGTTAAGGCTCGGGTAGGGAGCTAAGTCAGACTCTCAAGCCCGGCACCAGTCACCCTGCCCCGGCCCAGACCGCTTATTTTATGAATAACAGACTGCCCTTTTCTTCTTCTATATTTCTTTCTATTTAATCTGCTCAAGGATCCGGTACTTAGATAGTAATAACTCTTCTTTTTCATTTTTTTCCAGGATGTAGGCAAAGCCATCTCTCACTGCCATAAGCGAGCCTTTAACCCCCAGGTAGAAACTGTCAACAAAGCGACCGCGGTCATCAAAGAGGTCAAACAGGTCACCCTTGTCCGGGCTGTTGGTCGAAGTCTGAACCCAGATAAAACGTCCATCAGTGAACAAACCGCGGATGTCCACTTCATACTTTATTTCAGGAAACTTGGTTTTCTTGCGAAAATCAGCAAAACGAGGGTCTTCAACGAATTTGACAGAAGGATAATCGCGGGTAAAGGAAAACAAGACCCGGCCTTTCTCCAGGTCTAAAACTTCCACCAGATACTGACGCGTATGATTAACATAAAGCCGGCGACCATCGGGACTTAGCAGGGCATCCCAGGGATCCCATGAGCCCATAGCCTCAGGGGACATAAAAGTCTTTATCTTAAATTCATAGATTTCTTTTTCCTCTTTGCCATCAAGAGAAATCAACAGGATAAAACAGCCTACGTCCTGAAGACCCCCCTTTCTTTCTTCTCTGGGAGGATAAATCATTTTGACGCAAACAAAGTGCTGGTCACTTAGGCCATAAAAGCCATTGTACGGTCCTTTCTCCAGCTTAACCTGACCGATAGGCCTGCCCTCTAAATCCATCTGAAGGATTTTGTTGGCAATTAGGTCATAGACGAATAGCCTATCTTTATGCAAGCAAAAATTAAAGAAATCGACGATTTCTTCTGGCCCCTGTCCTTTCTTGTAAAAATTGCCGAGAAAGTGGCCGTCAGCTGAAAACTTTAAGAGCTCTTCCTGGTCATTGATAAAGATTGACCCATCCGAAGCTATCGCAAGACCTTGGGGATACCTAAAATAAAATGAGCTATCGGCATCACTTATTTTCCAGACCTTCTGCATTTTCAGAACCCGGCCAGGATTTTTGCTGGCTGGCTTACGCGGGTTTTTGATTAAGTCTTGAGCCGCAACACCAACGATAACGGAACCAGACAAGAAAATTACCATCACCCCGGTCAATTTGCCTGAGCCTTTCATCATCCATCCCCAAAAAATATCAACTTCATTTACCTGATTCTGGGTAAATTGTCTATTTTTATTATAAAAAATCCCGACCTTATTGCGAAATTGATTTGTTTCCTCTGGCCCCTTGCTCAATCCGGCAAATCATTCTGGTTTCAAAATAAAAAATGCAATCAATCCTGAAGCCAATTATTTTGTTGGATCAATTACCCTACCAAAGAAGAGTATCGTTCCTGTTCGCTTTTCCAGGATGAAGAAAATAAACGGATGGTCGGCCCGAAAGACTTTTTTTATCAATACTGCCTTAACTCCCATGATTACGCCCGTGGCCGCGGCTGCTTCTGTTCCTTCCTCATTGACCTCCACAAAAGCTTGATGCACTACCTCGGTAATATAGAGGTCCGGCTTACCGGTCATCCCGGAAAAATCTGCCCGCATTTCTGAGAAAGCGGTCGGCATCCCCATTCTGCCTAAAATCCCTTTCTCTCCTCCCATCAGATACTTGGTCTCAAACTTGAACCTGGGCAAATAGACATCCACTTCTTCCTGGCGCATGTCCTTCATCAAATCTTGGATTTTATCAGCCTTAAGATAAGGCTCAACTTCAGATAATTCATTTCTTGGCAATAAAATCAGCATGGACAGCTCGTTGCCGGCATAAGGAAGTTCAAGAAGCTGCAGAGCCTCATTTTCGGCGTAATTGAACTTTCTTCCCCCAATAAACATCATCGGCACCCTGACCTTCTTATCAACGCTTGCCCTGAATTCAGCTTCCTTCGTGTTGCCCTTTGGAAACTGAGTTTCCCAATTCCCCTTAAAATAAATGGCATTAGTCAGAACCAGGCGAGTCAGAGGAGTGATAACTCCCTGCGGAATCAAATCTTTGATTCGGTTGTTGGTCTGCTCTTCAACCCATTTATTGATAGTCAGTCTGGAATTTTCCGTGTCCCTGACAAAATCTATGTTGGTCACTTTCCCGCCGTAGTACTTTTCCACAGTCTTAAAATATTCAGGCGAAAATGGATAGTTTTGCTGAGCCCAGAGGGCATTAGCCGTGTGCAGCTCATACTTCTTGTCTTTTTTATTTATTTGATTGATGATTTCGGCATATCCCCTTCTCAAGATTTCTATGTCTTCAGGATAGTGGAAGACCTGCCTTATTTCTTCAGCGGTCTGGCCTCTAGCCCCTTCATAGGTCATAGCCATGGCCGTGGAGAGGCTGTAAGGTGAAAAAAAGATGTTTTCCTCTTTGTTTTTAAGAGCTGGATAAAGATCAAAGGCGAACTGGTTGATGGAATTGACAACATTATTGACGGCCGAGACGGAATCAAATTTCCTGGCCTGACTTATTTTTAAGGCTGAAGTATCTTCGCTACTCATAAAGGTATCATCCCCACAAGAAGTTGAAACGGGGGTGGCAAAATTGACCAATATAAAAAGGGCCAACACAAACAGGGAGTTTTTAAAATATTTCATTCTTAAACTCCTAATAGATTTATTTTATCCATCCACTGTTAATAAATCGTATTTCCAAAAAGCCATTCTGGCCGTGTATTTTGCTTGCCACTCAAATAGTCAAACCGGGCGAGGCCAATTTACAAAAATTATCAACAAACCGAGGTAAGCCTCGCAGAAAATTGTTATTCAGCAACGTCAGAATCGTTGTTGTTTGAACCTTCCTATTTCCCTTCTTTCTCCACCATATATTCCCATTTGTAAATCATATCCTTTGCCTCCCGAGCCTCGGGTGCCTCAGGAAAAAGATCAAGGTAAATGTTCATATTCTTTATTGCCTGCCTGTAATCCTTTAATGCTTCACAAGTTAAGGCAATATCCTTGTAAATTGCCGGGTAGAACGGGGCTATTTTTGCCGCTTCCTTATACTCTTTTAGAGCATCATCAAATCTGTTCTCTTTTTTGGCCATTTCGGCTCTCATCAAATATCTTCTGGCTTCCTCCGGAAGCTGGACAAGGTCAGGTCTGGCTTTTATCATCATGGCCACCTGGCTTCTTATCTCCTTAGCCTCTTTCTCATCCTCAATCTTCAATAACTCTGCATATTCTTTAAGGGCCTCACTGTATTGGCCCTTGGCTTGAAACGATTTAGCTGCCTCTTTTTTATTCTCTAAATACGGGGTCAAAGACTCCAGGACCGCCTCTCTAAAAAATCGGTGGAAGGCATTTTGGGATTGGAGATATTCTTCCGGCAAAGAGGTGTAGATTTCAAGAGAATGCTGCAAATCGCCCATCTTGGAATAGGCCAGAGCTTCCAGCAATCGGTCAAAATTATCTTTAGAGCTGGAGAGAATTCTTACCGCCTCCGCAATTTTGCCTTCCTTGGTAAGCGGCGGACTCTCCATAATATAGGAAAAACTAATAGCACTAAAGGCCCAGCTATTCTCCTTATCGAGCGCATAGGCCATTTCTGCATCTTGACGTGACTGCTCCTGATTACCTTTTATGGCCTGGATGAAACTTCTCATAGCCAGAGGTGTAGCCACCGATTTCATTAATACTTTGCCTAAGGTAACCTTTTGTTCTATCGGTTCTTTAACGCCATTCCTTTTTATAGTCAGGGTAAGCTGGGTGCCCTCACTTCCTGCAAGGCTCTGAAAAAACTTATCTTCACTCCCCTTCGTTGACTGGCCGTTAACCTTTATGATGCGATCCCCACTTTGCAGTCCGGCTGGGTTATAAGGAACTGTTCCCTCAACCAGAACTACAACCGGATAACCCTCCTCAAAGGTGAAATAGGTGCCAATCCCTTTTATGGTATTCAAATCAATCAGTTCATTAACAGAATTAATGGCCTCCTCAAACCTGCCAGCAGACATATAATAATAGGAAAGATAGAAACGTGCATTTCTATGGCGGGGGGATATTTCTAAGGCTTTTTTCAAGACCTCAATCGCCTGTTCATAATTTCCCGTTTCGACATATAGATTGGCCAAACTGATATGCCGGTCAATAGCTTTTGGTTCAAGCTCTATTGACCTTTTTAGGGAGTCAATAGCTTCATCATATTTACCCATCGCTTTGTATATTTTTGACAGTATGTGGTAAGCAAAAGGATTATTTTGTTCTACGGCTATGGACCTTTTGGCTACCTGGATAGCTTTTTCAAACTGGTTTAAGCCTAAATAAGCATTGGCTAATTGGGTATAAAAATCTTCTGCCTTTGGATTTAGTTCAACTGCCTTAATCAAAGCCTCAACCGCTTCCTGGTACTGGTTGTTCAGGTAGTAACTATTTCCGAGCCAGAAATAACAGGAAGCCAGC
>Ga0209017_10000117_pt1 | contig 76121 bp, 74 predicted proteins | sample YNPBryunderm2012_FD_185812 | JGI IMG/M metagenome (GOLD analysis project Ga0209017, IMG submission 185812) | Anoxygenic and chlorotrophic microbial mat microbial communities from Yellowstone National Park, USA - YNP Bryant MS undermat 2012... ... | reverse complement strand
TGTCTCAGGCGGATGCAAACCAAGCAGGATCTCCGCCCTGTGCATCGGGTTTTCGGAAGGGTTTTGAAGCCTGGTGACGGTATGCGAAGCGTTCGGGGAGGCGCACGAGCGCGCTCGGGGGTTCTGAGCTGGCCATGGGTTCGCCGAAACGATACCCCGGAGTACCACCCGGCGTTTCGTTTCGCGACGGACTTCGGCAGGTAAGTCCCTTGAAATCAATGGCAGGCGCGGCAGGACTCGAACCTGCGACCCTCTGCTTAGAAGGCAGATGCTCTATCCACCTGAGCTACGCGCCCGTCGCTACCCACTGAGAAGTTTAGCAGAGCCGGTTTCTGGCCGATGGGTCAGCCGGGTTGGCTTGGCTCGCTGCGCCGGTAGCTATACACCAGGCACGCGCCCAGGATCAAAGCCCCGCCCGCCAGCGACCACCTCCCCGGGCGCTCGCCGTGGACCAGCCACGCCCAGATCGGGCTCAACGCCGGCTCCACAAGCAGCAACAACGACGCCTCCAGCGCCCGCACTCGCTTCAGCGCCCGCGTCATGCAGACGTAGGCCAAACCGATCTGCACCACGCCCAGGTAAGCGATCACCGCCGCATCCCGCCAGCCGAGGTAACTGACCGGCAGGGCCATCCCCAGGCAGGCTCCGAACGCCAGCAAGTTGCCGAGCACCGGAGCGTTCGCCACCGCGGGGCCGTGGTCGCGGCCGAGCCATCGCAGCCCGGCGATCGTCAGCGCCCAGGTCCAGCCGGCAATCATCGCCAGCACGTTGCCCCGCAAGGGATCAGGGGCGGTTTGCACCGGAGTTTCCTGTGCGACGAAAAACATGACGATGCCGGCCGCGACGACCGCGAGCAGAACCAGCTCGTTTCTGCGCGCTTTTTCGCCGAGTAACAGCGGCCCCAGCAGGACCAGATAGATCGGCGCCGCATCTTGCAGGAAAATGGCGTTTGCCGCCGTGGTCAGCTTGTTGGCCAGCACGAAGAGCACCAGCGTGGCAGCGTAAGCCAGGGCCACCGGCAACGCTCGCCGGCTCCAGCCCTGGCGAGCTTCGCGGGAGAGAGCGAGGAGCGCCAGAGCGCCGGCTCCCGAACGGAAACTGGCCACCTGCCAGCCCGTCAGATGCGTGGCTTTGATCGCTGCGCCGCCGGTCGAAAACAAGACCGCGGCCGCCAGGAGCAAGAGTCTGTCGAAAAGCAGCGCCTGCATCGGTACAAAGAGACACTAACCTAGCGCACCGCGACGGTCCCGCGCCGCGATCCGAGCCGGTGCTACGATGGAAATTCTCCCCGGTGACTTCTGCGCTCCCGGACATACTGGCCGAAATCGTGGCGCGCAAACGCCAGCAAGTCGCCCTGCGCACCGCATCGCGCGACGAGCTGGAACACCGCGCCGCAACCGTGGCGCGTCGTAACCTCGCTGCGGCGCTGCGCGGCGAGCCGCCGGCGATCATCGCCGAGATCAAGCGCGCATCGCCCAGCCGCGGCCCGCTGGCCGACAATGTTCAGCCCGCGGCCACCGCGGTCGCATACGCGCGCGGCGGCGCCGCTGCGCTATCGGTGCTGACGGAAGAACATTACTTCCGGGGTTCGCTCGAGGATCTTGACGGGGCCCGTCGCGCGGTTACGCTGCCCGTGCTGCGGAAGGATTTCACGCTGGATGAGTACGACGTGGCCGAAGCCGCCGCCTGGGGCGCAGACGCCGTGCTGCTGATCGCCGCGCTTCTCACTCCAATCGAGCTGCGTCGCCTGCGCGAGTATGCAGCGCAGTTCGACATGGCCGCGCTGGTCGAGGTGCATGACCGCATGGAACTGGCCCGCGCCCTCGATTCAGGGGCACAGATCATCGGGGTCAACAACCGCGATCTGCGGACATTCCAGGTCCGGCTGGAAACGTCACTCGAGCTGGCCGAGTTTATCCCCACCGGGCTGGTCCGGGTCAGCGAAAGCGGAATTCATTCCGCCGACGAGGTGCGCCGCTTGCGCGAGGCGGGCTATCAGGCCTTCCTCGTCGGAGAACATCTGATGCAAGCCGCGGATCCTGCGGCGGCCATTCAAGCCTTGCGCTCATGATCGTCAAGATTTGCGGCGTCACCAACCCGGACGACGCTCGGGCCGCCGTCGAAGCGGGGGCCGACGCGCTAGGCTTCAACTTCTACCCCGCCAGCCCGAGGTTTCTCCCGGAACACCACGCCATCGAGCTGCTCAGCGAACTACCTCCAGGCATCCTGAAAGTGGGCGTGTTCGTCAACCAGCCGGCGGACCGTGTCCTGGACACGGCACGCCGCCTGGGCCTCGACATCGTTCAACTTCACGGGGACGACATCCAGTGGCCCGAGGGCCTGCGCGTCTGGCGCGCCTTGCGCGTCAGTCCCGGCTGGGATGCCTGCCGACTCGACGATCCGCGCGCAGACGCCTTCCTGCTCGATGCTGCGCCTGCGGGGATCTGGGGCGGGTCGGGAATGACCTTCGACTGGGAGCTGGCCCGTCACCCACAGGCCAAAGTCATCATCGCCGGCGGGCTCGACGAGAACAACGTCCGCGAGGCCATCCGCCGGGCGCGACCGTGGGGCGTGGATGCCTGCTCTCGACTCGAATGCGCTCCCGGTCGCAAAGATCACGCGCGCATGCGACGGTTCATCCGCGAAGCCCGCGCCGCCCTGTCAGGAGAGCCCCCATGTTGATCCCGGTACCCGACGCCCGCGGTCACTTCGGCCCGTACGGCGGGCGTTACGTGCCCGAAACGCTGATGGCGCCGCTGGAAGAACTGGAGCGGGCCTACTTGGAAGCCCGCAGAGATCCCCAGTTCCAGGACGAGCTGCGGGCTTTGCTGCGCGATTACGCCGGCCGTCCGACGCCCCTGTATCTGGCTCGCCGATTGACCGCCTCTCTGGGCGGCGCACGGATTTACTTCAAGCGCGAAGACCTGCTTCATACCGGGGCCCACAAGATCAACAACTGTCTCGGCCAGATTCTGCTGGCGCGCCGCATGGGCAAACGACGCATCATCGCCGAGACCGGCGCCGGCCAGCACGGCGTAGCTACCGCCACAGTGGCCGCCTTGTTCGGCATGGAATGCGTGGTGTACATGGGTGAGGAGGACATGGAGCGACAGCGCCTCAACGTCTTTCGCATGCGTCTGCTGGGCGCCCACGTCGTCGGCGTCCAGGGAGGCAGCCGCACGCTGAAAGACGCCATCAGCGAAGCCATGCGCGACTGGGTAACCAACGTGGCCGAGACTTACTATCTGCTCGGGTCGGCGCTGGGCGCTCATCCTTACCCGATGATGGTGCGCGACTTTCAAAGCATCATCGGCGAGGAAACGCACCGGCAGATCCTGGAACTGGAAGGCCGTCCGCCGGACGCCATCTTCGCCTGCGTAGGCGGCGGATCCAATGCCATCGGCATCTTCCATCGCTTCCTGGCCGACAACGGCGTGCGCCTGATCGGCGTCGAAGCCGGGGGACGCGGTCCCGGACTGGGGCAGCACGCGGCGCGTTTCGCGGGTGGCGCCCCGGGCGTCCTGCATGGCGCCTACAGTTATCTGCTCCAGGACGCTGACGGTCAGGTCGCTCCCACCCATTCCGTTTCAGCCGGGCTGGACTACGCTTTGGTGGGGCCGGAGCACGCCTGGCTCCGCGACCAAGGACGCGCCGAGTACGTCGCCGTCAGCGATCGGGAAGCCTTGGACGCGGCGCGCCTGCTCGCCCGCACCGAAGGCCTGATCCCCGCCCTCGAGTCCGCGCACGCGGTGGCCGAGGCCGTGCGCCGCGCGCCCGCGGCCAGGGGGCAGATCTTCGTGGTGAATCTTTCCGGGCGGGGCGACAAGGACATTGACATCTACCGGCAGCACTTCCCTGAGCTCGATGAGGACTCGTATCAGCCGCCTCTTTGAACGCCTCCGCGCGCGCGGCGAACGGGCGCTGATCGCCTATTTGACGGCCGGCGATCCGTCGCCCGATCGCACCGCTGCCCTGGTGGCGGCGCTGGAACGCGGCGGCGCCGATCTCGTCGAGCTGGGCGTGCCTTTTTCGGATCCCATCGCCGACGGTCCCGTGATCCAGCGAGCCTGCCAGCGCGCGTTGCAGGCCGGGACCAGCCTGTCCAGGGTCCTGCAAATCGCCGCGCGCATCCGACAACGCTCGGAGATTCCCCTGCTGCTGTTCAGCTACCTGAACCCCGTCTTGCGCTACGGCTTCCAGGCCGCCGTGCGCGACGCCGCCGCTGTTGGCGTGGACGGCTTCCTGCTCACGGACCTGAGCGTCGAGGAAGCGGGCGCCTTCACCCCGATGCTGCGCAACGCCGGTCTGGATGCGGTCTTTCTGGCTGCCCCGACCAGCACCGACCAGCGACTCCGGATGGTAGCACAGCATTCCAGCGGATTCGTATACTTGGTATCACGCACCGGCGTCACCGGCGAGCGCGACGCGCTTTCCCAACAGGCGGAGCCGCTGGTGCAAAGGCTGCGACGAATCACGGACCTGCCGCTGGCGGTCGGCTTCGGGATCGCGCGGCCCGATCAGGCGGCCGCTGCGGCTCGCCTGGCCGACGGCGTCGTGGTCGGCAGCGCTTTCGTGCGCCTGATCGAGCAAGCCGGGGGCGGGGCCGATCTGGAACGCAGTCTGGAGGAGTTCGCTCGCAGGCTCAGACAGGCGATGGCGGGTTGATCAGCCATGGATCGCGAGGAAGCGCTCAGAGCCCTGGCCGAATGCCGGGCGCGAATTGACGCTCTCGACCTGCGCATTCTCGAGCTGATCAACCAGCGGACGCGCATCGTGGAGGAGATCGGGCGCCTCAAGCGGTGGCTGAACATGCCCATCTACGAGCCGAAGCGTGAAGACGAGGTCTACGCCAATGTGACCTCGCACAATGGCGGACCCCTGAGCGCCGAGGCTGTGCGGAGGGTTTTCGAACGCATCATTGACGAAATGCGAGCCGTTCAAAAAATGCGGATGGAACAGGAAAATAGCTGCCCGGAATGCGCGCAGCCGGCGCGCGACGAGGGGCCGCAATCATCCTGATCCGGGAGCAACTCCATGCTGGTCGTCATGCAAGAAGGAGCTACCGAGGCCCAGATTCAGGCCGTCATTGATCGGCTGGTGGCGTTGGGTTTCACGGTGCACCGCTCCACCGGGGTGGCGCATACCATCCTGGGCGGCATCGGCCCGGAGAGTCATGTGGACCCCACCGAGTTTGCGGTCATGGACGGGGTCAAGCAAGCCCACCGCGTCATGTCGCCTTACAAGCTGGCCAGCCGCCACTTCCGGCCGGAAGGCACGAGAATCCGCGTCGGGGAAGTGGAAATCGGCGGCCCTCGCGTGGTGGTGATGGCGGGTCCGTGCAGTGTGGAGAGTCGCGAGCAGATCCTGGCTGCGGCGGAGCGCGTGGCGCGGGCCGGCGCACGCGTGTTGCGCGGAGGAGCTTTCAAACCTCGCACCTCTCCGCACACCTTCCAGGGCCTGGGTGAAGAGGGCTTGCGCCTGCTGCGGGCAGCGGCGGACCGCTTCGGACTGGTTGTGGTCAGCGAGGTCATGGACGCCAGCCAGATCGCGCTGGTGGCTGCCTACGCCGATATCCTCCAGGTCGGCACACGCAACATGCAAAATTACCACCTGCTGCGCGAACTGGGCCAGCAACCCAAGCCGGTGCTGCTCAAGCGCGGTCTGTCGGCCACGATCGAGGAGTGGCTGCTGGCCGCCGAGTACATCATGAACGAGGGCAACTATAACGTGATCCTCTGCGAGCGCGGAATCCGGACGTTCGAGACGTACACCCGCAATACAGTGGACATCACCGCCATCCCGGTCGCCAAGAAGCTTTCCCATCTTCCCGTGCTGGCTGATCCTTCGCACGGCACCGGCCGCCGCGACATGGTGCTGCCGGTGGCCCGCGCCGCTGTGGCGGCGGGAGCGGACGGGTTGTTGATCGAAGTGCACCCGGAGCCGGACCGCGCCTTGAGCGACGGCGCCCAGTCCTTGCGGCCCGATCAATTCGAGGAACTCATGGGCCAGTTGCGCATCATCGCGCAGGCGGTGGGCAGGACGTTGTGAGCGCCCTTCCATTCCAGACCGTCACCATCGTGGGCGTCGGCCTGATCGGCGCCTCGTTCGGCTTGGCTCTCAGGAAGGCAGGATTCCGCGGCAGGATCCTGGGTGTGAGTTCGGCGGCCGCGCTGGCCGACGCCCGCCGGATGGGGGCCGTGGATGAAGCCGCCGATCTGGAAGAGGCTGCCGCACAAGCCGACCTGATCTTCCTGGCGCGGCCGATTCTGGGCATTCTGGACGTCCTGCGCCGGCTCGACGGCCGCGTTCGCCCGCACTGCCTCGTCACCGACGCGGGCAGCACCAAGGCTCGCATTGTCGAAGAAGCTCGCTGTTCGCTTCGCGGCGCCCAGTTTCTCGGCGGCCATCCCATGGCGGGCAAGGAGAGACGCGGCGCGGGCGCGGCCGAGGCCGACTTGTTCGCAGGGCGCGTGTGGATCCTGACGCCGCTGGCGTCGGCCGACCTGGAAACGCCCGGCGCGCGTGAATTGATCCGGTGGATCCGCGCCATCGGCAGCCATCTGCTCGTACTTGCACCCGAGGAACACGATCGCGTCGTCGCCCTGACCTCGCACCTGCCTCAACTGCTTTCGACCGCTCTCGCCTTCACGCTGGCCCAAAGGCTGGATCGGAGCGATTACTTGCGGGCATCGGGTCCGGGCCTGCTCGATATGACCCGGCTGGCCGCCAGCCCGTTCGAGATCTGGCGCGACATCCTGGCCACCAATCAGGAGGCGGTGCGGGACGCCCTGGCTGCCTGCCTGACCACCCTCAGGCAGCTCGAACGAGGGATCGGCTCCGACGATCTCGGCGCTTTCTTCGATTGCGCGGCCGCGCTGGCCCGGCGATTGCGCGAGAACGCAGGCGAGCGGCAATGAAGTGCGCCGCCATGCAGCGGGACCCTCTCCCGGTGGTCAACGTGGCCAGCGTGCCCCAGCGCAGCCCGTTCCGCTACCCGGGCGGCAAGACCTGGCTGGTCCCGTACGTCCGCCGCTGGCTTTGCCGGCTTCGTCCTCGCCCCGCCGAGCTGATCGAGCCCTTCGCCGGGGGCGCGATCGTAGGGCTGACCGTCGTTTTCGAGGACCTGGTCGAGCGAGTCGTTCTCGTCGAAAAGGACGAAGATGTAGCGGCGGTGTGGGTCACGATGCTCGAGCCTGACGGAGCCCGCTGGCTGGTCGAACGCATCCTCGCCTTTGATCCCACGCCCGACAACATCCATGCCGTGCTGGCCGAGACGGCAACGTCGTCGCTGCGCGAGCGGGCCTTCCGCACCCTTTTGCGCAACCGCGTCCAGCGGGGCGGGATTCTGGCGCCGGGGGCAGGATTGCTCAGGCAGGGAGAGAACGGCCGGGGCCTGGCTTCGCGCTGGTACCCGCAGACGCTGGCCCGGCGCATTCTCGACATCGCGAAGCGCCGGGATCGGATTCGCTTCATCGCCGGCGACGGCATCGCCGAGATGCGGGCGCGCGCGGATCGCCCCGGCGTCGCCTTCTATCTGGATCCGCCGTACGCCGGCGCCGGCCGGCGGCTGTACCGCCATGCGGAGCTGGATCACCGGGAGCTGTTCACTCTTGCGCGCCGCCTGGCCGGGCCTTTCCTGATGTCGTATGAGGATGCGCCGGAGATCCGCGCCCTGGCCGCTCATCACGGACTGGAGGCGCGCCCGGTGCCCATGAGGAACACGCACCATGAGCGCAAGTTCGAGCTGCTGATCGCGCGCGAGATGAGCTGGTTGGATGCGGACGCTGCGACCGCCCGGGAACGCCCGCGTGACCGGGTGTGAAATCAAAGAAGAAGGAGAACGGTTTTGGCCGAAAAGATCCCGCTTAAACAAAAAGAAAAGGTTTTGTTTCTTTGCACGGGCAACTCCGCCCGCAGCCAGATGGCCGAGGGCCTGCTTCGCCATCTGGCCGGCGAGCGTTTCGAGGTCTACAGCGCAGGGACGCGGCCCGGCGCCGTGCGTGCCGAGGCCGTCGCTGTGATGCGCGAGCTGGGCATAGACATCTCGGGCCAGCGCTCCAAATCGGTGGACGAGTTTCTGGGACGGCCTTTCGATTTCGTAATCACCGTCTGCGATCATGCGCGCGAGACCTGCCCGGTTTTTCCGGGGCCGGCGCGCCGCATCCACTGGAGCCTGGACGATCCGGCGGCTGCATCAGGCGACGAGCCTGAACGCCTGGCCATCTTCCGGCGCGTACGGGACGAACTGGCTTCGCTGATCCGGGAGTTCATCCAAGGGCGGGCGTGACGAAGCCGTATGGCCCATGACCACCCAAGCCGCCCGGTCCGCCGCCCCGAGCTGCGGCGCGAAATCGGTCTGCGAGACCTGGTGTTGTTCAACCTGGCTGCGGTCGTGGGCATCCGCTGGCTGGCGGCGGCGGCCCGTGCCGGGCCCTCGTCTCTGGTGTTGTGGCTGCTGGCGGCCGCGCTGTTTTTCGTCCCTTCGGCGCTGGCAGTGGCCCGGCTCAGCGCGCTGTGGCCGGAGCACGGCGGCTTGTATATGTGGACGCGGCGCAGCCTGGGCGACTGGCACGGCTTCCTGTGCGGCTGGTGTTACTGGCTGAGCAATCTGTTCTATTTTCCGAACCTCCTGCTGGCAGGACTGGGCATCGCTGCGTATCTGGCCGGAGAACGCGGGCAGGCCCTTTCGGAAAACCGTCTCGTCCTCATTGCCGGCTCTCTGGTCGTGCTGTGGGCGGGCGCTCTCAGTAACATCGTCGGGCTGCGGGTGGGCAAATGGACGGAAAATCTGGGCGGGCTTGCCACCTACGCTGCGGGTCTGATGTTGCTCGTCTCGGGCGCCGTTGCCTGGCGGCGCGGCGCCGTGGCCACCCGGTTCGATCCGCTTTGGCCCCGGTGGAACTGGGGCACGGTGAACTTCTGGTCGCAGATTGCCTTCGCTTTTGGGGGCCTGGAACTGGGCGCGGTGATGGGAGGTGAGATCCGTGATCCGCAGCGCACGGTGCCGCGAGCGGCGTGGGTCAGCGGAATTGCGATCGCCCTCTATTACCTGGCGGGCACCGCAGCCGTATTGGTACTGGTCGCCCCGGATACCATCAGCATCATCACGGGACTGGCGCAGGCCGGCGTGCGCGCAGGCGAGATTACGGGTGTGAGCTGGTTCGGCCAGGCGCTGGCGGGCCTGATTCTGATGGGCATCACGGGCCAGCTCGGCGCGTGGCTGGCGGGCTCGGCCAGGATTCCTTTCGTCATCGGGCTGGATCGCTATCTGCCCGAAGCTTGGGCACGCCTGCACCCGCGTTGGGGCACTCCGCACCTCGCCATTCTTGTGGAGAGCGTGGCCTGCACTTTCTTCCTGCTGGTGATGCAGGCGGGCGAAACCCTGCGCGCAGGTTACCAGTTGCTGGTGGATATGACGGTCATTACTTATTTCGTGCCGTTCGCTTACATGTTTGCGGTCGCCGCCCGGCATGGTCTGCGCCGCAGCGCGATCGCCGGCTTGCTGGTGACCTTGCTCGCCATCGGCGTTTCGCTGGCGCCCCCTGAGGAGGCACGCAATCCGTGGCTGTTCGAAGCCAAACTTCTGGGCGGCTGCGTTCTTCTGGCAGCGAGCGCCAGGATGGTTTTCACGAGGGCGCGTCGGACGTGACTTATCCGGATTCAGTTCGCTTCCTTTACTCGCTGGCCAACGAGTCCCGCACCGCACGACTGGGCCTGGAGCGAATGCGGCGCTTGCTGGAAGCCTTGGGTGATCCGCACCTGGCTGCGGAGTGGGTCCATGTAGCGGGCACCAACGGCAAAGGCTCGACCTGCGCGATGATCGAGAGTGCGCTCCGGGCCGCCGGTCGCCGCACGGGGCTTTATACCTCCCCTCACCTGGTCGAACCCACCGAACGCATCCGGATCCAGGGCGAGCCTGTGTCGCCGGAGGCCTTCGCAGCCGCTTTTCGCCAGGTGCACCAGGCGGCCGAGCAGTTGATTCGTGACGGCGCCGTCGAGCAGCATCCGACTTACTTCGAGACCGTCACCGCCATGGCCTTCCTGTTGTTCCGCGAAAGGGCCGTGGAAATCGGCGTGATCGAGGTAGGGCTCGGCGGCAGACTCGATGCCACCAATGTCATCCAGCCGCGTGTGGCCGTCATCACCCCCGTGGACTTCGACCATGAGAAGTACCTGGGCAAGGGGCTGGATTCGATCGCTGCGGAAAAGGCCGGCATCCTGAAGCCGGGCGCCGCTGCGGTCTTCGCGCCGCAGCGGGCGGAAGTGGTCCCGGTCCTGGAGGCTCAGGCGCGTTCGCGCGGCGTCTCGCCGGTATGGGTGGCGGAGCGGTGGCGCGCCGAGGAGCTCGTTCTGAGCCGCGAGGGAGGTTCTTTCGTCGCTGCGGGTCCTGCACGCATCCCGGTAACTTGCCCGTTGCCGGGCGAACATCAGGTGACGAACGCGCTGACTGCCGTAGCGACCCTCCAGTTACTGGGCGTGCCGGCGGAAGCCGTTCGCGCGGGTCTCGAGAATGTTCGATGGCCCGGGCGGTTGGAGCGGGTTGCTTCACGTCCCGAAATTTATCTGGACGGCGCTCACAATCCCGCCGGCGCGCGCGCCCTGGCTGCCTACATCGAGCGGTTTCACGCCGGGCGGCGGGTCTGGTTGATTTACGGCGGCATGCGCGACAAAGCGGTGGCCGAAATGACCGCCATCCTGTTCCCTGTGGCCCATGAAGTGATCGTCACCGCGCCCGCGCAACCCCGCGCCGTGCGTCCCGAGCTGATCCGCGAGCTGGCCGATCATGCGCGCGTGCGCACCGCGCCGCGCCTGGAGGACGCCTTGCGCCTGCTACGCGAAGCGGCGCCGGACGACGTCGTCTTCATTACCGGCTCGTTGTTTCTCGTCGGTGAAGCGCGCGCTGCCCTGGCCTCCGTGCAAGGTCACAGCGGCGCGTAAAATGGTTCCGTGCTGGCAACGCTGCGGTCGTGGTTGATCATCGCGCCGTCAATCGCGGTGACGACGGCGATCTGCGGCACCCTGTCCTGGCTGTTTGCCCTGCTGGATTCCAGCGGGCGCAAACCGCATCGCATCGCCCAATTCTGGGCGCGGCTGCTGCTGAGGATCGGCGGGGTGCGCGTGCGCGTGGAGGGATTGGAGCATCTGGAGGCCGGGGGCGCCTACGTTTTCGCCTCCAACCACCTCAGCCTGATGGACACGCCGCTGGTGTTGGCCAATATCCCGGTGCAGTTCCGGTTCCTGGCCAAGCGCAGCTTGTACAAGGTGCCATTTATCGGGTCGCACCTGCGACGCGCAGGCCATATTCCGGTCGAACGGGAGAACCCGCGAGCGTCGTTACGCACGCTGGCCGAGGCGGCGCGTATCGTGCGCGAGCGCGGCGTTTCGGTTCTCGTATTTCCGGAAGGGAGCCGGTCGCGGGGACAACTGGGCCGCTTCAAGGAAGGCGCCGCGTACATTGCCATCAAGGCGGGCGTTCCGCTGGTCCCCTTGGGCATTCAGGGCACGCACAAAATCCTGCCTGCGGGTTCGCTCACCGTGCGACCCGGGCCGGCCATTTTGCGCGTAGGGCACCCGATCCCCACCACCCACCTGAGTGCGCATGAACACCGCCGGCTTACCGCCCTGGTGCGCGAGCGAGTGGCGGAACTGATCGGCGCTGCGCCCTCGCGGGCCACGGCCTGAGGCAGTTACGCCATGGCCAGGATCTTGTCCAGCGCCGTTGAAATCTTGCGGAGATAGTCGGGATCCTCCGGGCGGTAGCCGTACTCCGGCGAAATAAAACCCTGGTAGCCAACCTTGACCAGGGCGGCCATGACGTCTTTCCAGTCCACGTCGCCTTCCAGCAAATCCACGAACCGTCCCTGCTCGGCGCGAGTGGACAGCTTGTAGTCCTTGGCGTGAACGCGTTGGATGCGCTTACCCAGGGTGAGAATCCAGTCCTGCGGGTAGCCGTACTGCAAGATGTTGCCGATATCGAAATAGGCGCCGACCCAGGGACTGCGGAATTGGTCTACGAAGGCCCGCATTTCCAGCGGGCTGACCAGAAACCTGTTCCAGACATTTTCCGGCGCCAGGCACACGCGGGCCTTTGCGGCGTCGGGAACCACTTTTTTCATTTCCGCGCTGACCCGATCCCAGGTATCCTGGTAGCCGATCTGGAACCTGGGACCCGTGCCCAGCCGACCGGGTACGATCAGCAAAACGCCGCAATCCATCCACGAAGCCAGCGCAATTGCTTTGCGCAGCGCCTCGACGCCCCGGGCGCGAACTTCGGGATCGGGATGGTTCAACGGGTTGGGCGAAAGCGGGGCCGAAACCCACAAGCTCACGATTTCGATGCCTGACTGGCGCGCCGCGTCGGCCAGCCGTTGCGCCTGGTCGCGGCCGGTGTCGAGCGGCAACCAATCTCCCAGCGGGATTTCCAGCCCTTCGAAACCGGCGTCGCGCGCCTGACGGAACTGTTGTTCCAGGGGCATATCTTTGGGAAAGATGATCGCGCAGATCCCCTTGCGGAAGCGGGGCCGACTCGTGGGAGCCGCGCCTGCGGCCGGCGCGGCCAGAAATTCGCGTCGTGTCATGGCAAAGCGATTCTATCAGGAAAACGCCGCGCCGGAAGGGTCGGTCGAGGCTCATTCGGGCAGGATTTGGGGACGGATCACCGCGATGCCCAGCGGCTCCATGACCTCGACTAACCTCTGATACATGTCTTCGTCCTCGTAGGACCCCACGATGGCGCCTCCCGAACCGGCGAAGTTCGAGCTGGCGCCCACCTGGCGGGCGGCCTGAATCATGCGCAGGTTGCCCTCGGAGATGCGGTAGATGCGGGCGCGCAAATCGAAGTTCGAATTGATGAGCTCGTTGAGCGTACGGTAATCGCGTTCCCGCAGCGCCTGGCGACCGCGTTCGGCGTATTCGGCCCAAGTGCGCATGGCCTCGACCACGCTGGGATCTCCTTGCCGCCAGCGTTCCCGGACGTTGCTGTGAAAAACTTCGGTGCCCTCGCTCAGGCGGGTCCAGTAAGCCACATACATGTTGGGCAACAGCCCGGGATCGAGCCTCTCGTAATCGCCGTAACCTCGGCTCTCCATGAGCTCGCGCGAAAAATCCATGTAGACCAGGCCCTCGTAGACCTGGATCACGCGATCTTGCGGCCCGGCGGGTACGCCTAACTCGTGGGTCTCGGTTTTCCAGACCAGATCGGCCTGCAAGGGCAGGGGTATCTCCACCTGGTAGTACTGGCACAGGGCGCGCAGCGCGGCGGTGATAATGGCGCTGGAGCCGCCCAGTCCCAGACGCATGGGAATGTTGCTCTCGTACTCGATGGTGAAGTTGCGGTGAGGCAGGCGGATGTGCCGGCCGCGGCAATAATCCATGAAGCGTACGATCAGGGCCTGGATGAGCCGGATGCCGCCGTAATAGCCTCGCCAGCGTGTGGTCTCGTAAAGATCATCCAGACTTTCGAAGACCGGGGTGTCGGCTTTGGAGGGCCGGATCTCCAGGCGAGCGCTGGGATAGAGCAGAACGCGGGCCCGGAAATTGCGCACCAGGAACGATATGGTCTTGCCGTAATAGCCGTCGCTGGGATTGCCCAGCAGGCCGGCGCGGGCGTAGGCGTAAGTCTCGATCACTGTCGTACTCTGGCATACTTATACCATATGCGAGCGGTGGTGCAGCGAGTGCGGGAGGCCCGTGTCGAGGTGGACGGCAAGGTGGTGGGCGGCATCGGCCGCGGCTTGCTGGTGCTGGTCGGCGTGGCGCGGGAGGATACCCCGCGGGATGCCGAGTATCTGGCCGAAAAAATCGCCGGCCTGCGCATTTTTCCGGACCAGGAAGGCAAAATGAACCGCAGCGTGCAAGAGGCCGGGGGCGCCGTGCTGGTAGTCTCCCAATTTACCCTTTACGGGGATACTCGCAAGGGCCGGCGCCCCAGTTTTGACCGCGCGGCCCCGCCCGAGCAGGCCCGATCCCTGTACGAGTATTTCGTTCAGGCTTTGCGCCAGAAAGGCCTGGAGGTGGAAACCGGAGTTTTTCAGGCCATGATGCAGGTGCACCTGGTCAATGAGGGCCCCGTAACCATCCTTTGTGAATCCCCGCCCGCCGGCAGGCCCGATGAGGCCGGCAGCTCCCCCGGCGAATCCAATTAGGCGCCGGCCGTCCCGCTCCTTCTGCTGCCTTAAAGAATTTTTTCTTGCAAAACTTTACCTGACTAACTTGATTTGTGCTATTGTGTAGGTAGGTGTTGACCATGCCAAGACCTTCGAGTGGAATGCCGAACCGTGAGTTGTTAGCTGCTGCTCTGGAAGGACTCCAGCTTCAGCGGCAGAAGATCGAGGAACAAATTCGCCAGGTACGGGAGTTGCTCGGCGTGCGACGCGGCCGACCCCCTGCTGTCAAGCCTGTGGCGAAAGCTCCTGCCGCGGCGCCGGCCAAACGGCGCACCCTCAGCGCGGAAGCCCGCAAGCGGATTTCGCTGGCGCAGAAGCGTCGTTGGGCTGAGTATCGCAAGAAAGTGGCGGCGGGCGGCTGATCCTGCTGTTGGCCGGCTCCGGGTCAATCGCGGCCGCAGGCGCGGGGCAGCAGGCGAGCAGCCCAGCCGAAGCGGTGTCGCAACTCGGCTACGCTGCCTTCGGCCACGATGCGGCCGCGCTGGAAAAAGGCGGCCCGAGTGGCGATGGCTTCGGCAAACCAGGTGTCGTGTGTAACCAGAATTTTCGCCTGCGGTAGTCCCTCCAGTAAACGCAACAGCTCTGATTGTCCGGGCGGGTCGAGGTAAGTGGTTGGTTCGTCCAGCAGAAGGACCTCGGGCTCGGTTGCCAGAACGGCGGCCAGGGCGACCCGTCTCTTCTCGCCGGCGCTCAGATGGTACGGCGCTTTTCCGGCTGCGCCCTCCATCCCGACCTGGCTCAAAGCCCTCAACGCCCGTGCTTGCGCATCCGCCGGATTCCATCCCTGACACAAGGGACCGAAAGCTACGTCCTCCAGCACGGTGGGCATAAAGAGTTGCTCGTCGGGATCCTGGAAAAGCAAGCCGACCCGGCGCCGGATTTCCTCCAGATTCGCCTTGTCCACAGGTAACCCGCACACCATTACTTCGCCTTCGCCGCGGAGCAGGCCGTTCAGATGCAGCATGAAAGTCGTCTTGCCCGAGCCGTTCGGCCCCAGCAAGGCTACCGTCTCGCCGGGGTAAAGGTCGAAGTTGACGCCGTCCAAAGCCGAGGTGCCGTCCTCATACCGAAAGCGCAGGTTACGCACCCTGATCAGCGACTCCATAGCCGCTTCAACTCCCGAGCGCCAGAACCGTACGGAGTCCCGCGATCAAAATTACTCCCGCCGCTGCCAGCCACCAGTCCGGAACGCCCATCTTCATGTGCGCAAGCGATGGGATGGCGCTCCGGTAGCCTCGGGCCAGCATGGCCCGATGAATCGCGGCTGCGCGAGCGTGCGATCGCGCGAACAACACGGCCAGGGCTCCGCCCGCAGCGCGCCACAGCGCCCGGCGCCGCCTTGCGCGCCCATGCCCGGCGCCCCGGCTGAGCGCGGCCAGCCTCATGTGCTGGGCCTGTTCGGAAAGCACGAACAGGTAACGGTGGAGGAACTGAACCACCAGAACCAAGAAGCTCGGAGCGCCCAGGCCTTCCAGGCCGCGCAGCAGGAGCGGCATCGGCGTGGCGCCCGCGACCACGAGCACCGCGGCCGCCGACAGGAAAGCCCGCACCAGCAGGCTGAGCCCTTGCGCCGGCCGGCCGCCCAGCCACGCCGCAAGGGCCACAGGGCCGGCAAACGGCAACACGAGCATGGCGCGGGCCGCTACCCCGCTCACAGGCAGCTTGCCGAGGACGAGACCCGCAGCCAGCGGCACGGTCAGCGCCACCAAGGCCGGCGGCGTCAGCTCGCGCATGGTGCTGACGCACACCAGATACGTCAGCAGCACAACCAGCTTGGCGCGCGGATCCCTTTGTTGCAGCCAGCCGGGACGCCGGCTCCACTCATCCACCACCAGGTGATGCAACTCAGGCGCTCCTGCGTTTGGCGAAAATGCGGGCCAACGCCACGCCCACAGCGTACATCACGATCAGACCCGACAAGCCCGCCGCCGCCTGCCCCCACCAGGAATCAGGCGCCCACGCCAGCCGGTACTCGGCCAGGGGCGTGAGGATCAGGGCCCGGGCGCGATCGGCGATGCCCGTGCGCTCGGCCAGCGAATCGAATACGTCCGGCGCCTCCGATGCGATCGCCACCAGGCCAGTCGCCAGCACAAGCGCCGCACCGCCCAAAGCCACCATGGTGCGTCCCGCCGTGGCCGCGGTCCGGACGGCCCCGGGTTGGACCACCGCCAGGGCTCGCACGACAGCCAGCGTCAGCAAACCTTCCAACAACCCGTTCAAAGCGAACAACCCGGCCGCGCTCCATGCCAGCAGCGGCGGGATCGCGACGCCGGAGAGCGCCAGTTCGGCCACCGCCAACCCGCCGCTCACCATCACGGAAACAAAGCCGCCCACAACTAAAGCAATCGAACGCAGCCTGGCCCCACCCGCCAGGGCCCACGGCAGGTAGCCGGCCAGCAGACCGGCAACCGCCATGTTGAACACGTTCGCCCCCAACGCCAGCACGCCGCCGTCCTGGAACACCAAAGCCTGCACCAGCAGGATGGCTGTCATGACCACGATGGCAGGCGCCGGCCCCAGCGTCACCGCCAGCAGCACGCTCCCTACCAGATGGCCGCTCGATCCGAACCCCAGCGGGAAGTTCACCATCTGGGCAGCGAAAACGAAGGCGCCCATCACGCCCAGCAAAGGCACGCGCGACTCGTCCAGCTCTCGCTGCGCCCGGCGCGCCGCCAGCCCGACGGCAGCCGCGCTGGCCGCCCACGTTCCCACCCAGATGCCTGGACTCAGCAAGCCGTCCGGTATATGCATCGCAGACCCAGCGTAGCACGACTCTTACGAGCGTGTCACCGAACCCGACCTGCCCGCCGGTCTTTCACTTTCTGCCGCGCTCGCGCCGCTTGCCTTCGGGCCCAGCCCAGCAGCCTCCGCGCCCACCGGAAATGCCGGCTCAGGAGCACAAGGCCGCCTAACGCCAGCAACAAACCAGGTCCCGGAACTCCGGGCAGGGACAGAATCAGCCCGACAACCAAAAGCGCAAACCCCAGAATGATTCGGATCAGGCGACCGAGCACGCGTCTTATAGCATTGTACAATCCGCCGGGCGCACGCCCGGAGTCAAACTTCCGTACCGGAACCGGAACCTCGAGGTAAGGGATTGACCGAGGACCGCCGCTTTGCCTACCCTGTAGGAGCTCGGATGATGGAACAGCGCAAGCAAAAGCGCTATTTGATTCGTCTCCCGGTGCGAGTGCTTCGCCGCGGGACTTGTCCGTTCTTCGCCCAGGGAGAAACGCGCAACCTGAGCTCTCGCGGCGTGCTCTTCACCAGCGATCACCCGCTCGAGGTCGGCGAGCGGATCGAGTTCGCCATCGCGTGGCCCGCAGGCAACCTTCGCTCCGAGCCGTTGGACCTGTATTGCCTGGGCAAAGTGCTGCGCGTCTCCTCGGATGCCGGAGCCGGCCGCTTCACCATCGCCGCCACGGTGGAGCGCTATGCTTTCACCCGCTTCAAGGAGTGACAAGGGGCCGGTCCTCACCTTATACTGGAGCAAAGAAAAGGCGAAGACCATGCCCGCCAACCTCACCTTCGACTTTGTGGAGCCGCCGGACTCTCCGACCGGTCTGACGCGTCGCACCGGCCTGGAGGCATCCCTGGAGCGATTGCGAAATCTGGCCGCCGGCGACTTCTCGCCCGTCCGGGCCATCCATCACCAGCCGGCTCGGCCCGGCGACTACGTCCCGTTCCCGGACGCCGTCGACGCCCGGCTGCGGCAAGCCCTGGCGGGGCAGGGCATCGAACGGCTCTACTGCCACCAGGCCGAAGCCTTCCGGCACTTGCACGCGGGGCGCAACGTCGTCGTCGTAACCCCGACCGCCAGCGGCAAGACGCTCTGCTACAACCTCGCCGTGCTGAATGACCTCATGGCGAATCCCGCCCTGCGGGCCGTCTACCTGTTCCCCACCAAGGCGCTGGCCGAAGACCAGCTCCATGAGCTGCAAACCCTGGTCGAGGCCATGGGCTCCGATCTGCGCGCCTTCACCTACGACGGGGATACGCCCCAGGACGCGCGCCGGGCCATTCGCGAGCGCGCCAACATCGTGCTCACCAACCCGGACATGCTCCACACCGGGATTCTGCCCCACCACACGCGCTGGGCGAAGCTGTTCGAAAACCTGCGCTACTTCGTCATTGACGAACTGCATAGTTACCGGGGCGTCTACGGCAGTCACCTCGGCAACCTGATCCGGCGCCTGAAGCGAATCTGCGCCTTTTACGGCTCCAGGCCCCGCTTCGTCTGCTGCTCGGCCACCATCGCCAACCCGCGCGAGCTGGCGGAGCGGCTCCTGGAGGAGCCGGTCGAACTGGTGGATCGCAACGGCGCCCCGTCGGGCGAAAAATATTTCGTTTTTTACAATCCGCCGGTGGTCAACCGGCAGTTGGGCATCCGCCGCAGTTACCTGGGCGAGGCGCGGCGCGTGGCCGTGGAGTTTCTCCAGCGCGGGCTACAAACCCTGGTCTTTGCCAATAACCGCCTGGCCACCGAGGTCCTCGTCACTTACCTGAAGGATGCCGGGGCGCGCGCCTTGCTGCCTCCCGACGCTGTGCGCGGCTACCGCGGCGGCTATCTGCCGCGCGAGCGGCGCGAGATCGAACGCGGTTTGCGCGAGGGCCGGATCCGCTGCGTGGCGGCCACCAACGCGCTCGAGCTGGGCATTGACATCGGCTCGCTGGACGCCGTGGTCATGGCAGGTTATCCCGGGACCATTGCGTCCACCTGGCAACGCGCCGGCCGGGCAGGGCGCCGGCAGTCGGCTTCCATCGCCGTGCTGGTGGCCTCCAGCGCGCCGCTGGACCAATACATCATCGAGCATCCGGAGTATTTCTTCTCGCAATCGCCCGAACACGCCTATGTCAACCCCGACAATCTCGAAATTCTCATCAACCACCTGAAATGCGCCGCCTTCGAGCTGCCCATCCGCGACGGCGAAACCTTCGGTCCCCATCCCACCGACGATCTGTGCCGGTTTCTCGAGGAATTGCGCCTGCTCCATCATTCCGCCGGCGCCTGGCACTGGACTTCCGACACTTACCCGGCGGATGCCATCAGCTTGCGCTCCGTCACCAGCGACAACTTCGTCGTGGTGGACATCACGGGCGAACCTCAGGTCATCGCCGAAGTGGATTTCCCCTCGGCCCTGACCGCGCTGCACGAGAAAGCCATCTACTTGCACGAAGCGCGTCAGTATCAGGTGGAGCGCTTCGATTACGAAGGCCGCAAAGCTTACGTGCGCCGCGTCGAGTGCGATTACTTCACCGACGCCATAGATTACTCCCAGGTCAAAGTGCTCGAAGAACTGGAATCGCAGCCGCTGGGCGAGGCGCGGGCCGTGCACGGCGACGTTCGCGTCAACCGGCAGATCGTCGGCTTCAAGAAGGTCCGTTTTTACACCATGGAAAACGTCGGCGCCGGCAACCTGTCCCTCCCCGAGCAGGAGATGCACACCACCGCCTTCTGGCTCCACTTCCCGCGCGCCTTCCTGGATCGGCTGGGCGGACTCAGTCCCACCGAGATCCAGAGCGGCGTCACCGGCCTGGGCAACGTGCTGCGCACCGTGGCGGCGTTCCTGTTGATGTCGGACCCGCGCGACCTCGGCGTAGCGGTGGGCGAGGAGTTCGCCGGGGGGCTGAAATCCTTCGAGCCGGATTTGTTCCTCTACGACGCGTACCCCGGCGGCACGGGCCTCAGCCCGCAGCTTTTCCGCATCGTTCCCCGCTTGCTCGACCACGCGGCGGAATTGCTGGCCGGGTGCGGCTGCGAGTCCGGCTGCCCGGGTTGCGTCGGCCCGATCGGAGAAGTGGGCGAGCGAGGCAAACACGCGGCCGAGCGGATTCTCGGCCAACTGCGCAGCGCTCTCGCCGCACCCGGCCGTTGACAGCGGGCGCGGCCGCAGGGGATAGTGGCGATTGGTGCGCGGTGCGCCGCGGCGATGAATCCCGCAGCCCGCCGCGCGGAAAGACTTGGGAGGCTGATTGATGGCAGCGAAAATGCTCGACCTGGCCGAACCCGGCAGCCTGGAGGCGCTCCAGCGCGAGCACCCCGTGCGAGTGCGCCGGCAGCCCGATGGCTCGTGGTATCTGGACTTTCGCTCGTTGCCGCTGATGCCTCTGGCCGGCATCGAGGAGGACCGGGTGCGGCGGCTGGCCCGCATCGTCCGGGGCCTGGCTTTCACCGCGGTGGATGCCGCCCGTTCCGGACATCCGGGCGGCTCCTCCTCGAAAGCCGAGGCGGCGCTCACCTTGCTGGTCAGCGGCCTGCTGGGCTTCGATGCCTGGGACCCCAAGCATCCCGGCCGCGATCGCGTGATCTGGTCGGCCGGACACTGCACGCCGCTGTTTCATGCGCTGGTCGCCCTGATCTACGAATGCCTCCGGCGCAAGGGCGAGACCCTGCGCGGTGACCTCCGCGAAGCCATCGCCTATCCCGAAGATCTGCTGCGTTTCCGGCGACTGGGCGGGCCGAGCGGCCACGTCGAGTCCTACTCCGCCCTCGCCGACGCCTGTACGGGATCTTCCGGTCACGGGCTTTCGGCCGCCCTGGGCATGGCTGCCCTGCACCGCTCCTGCGGCCTTCCCACACGCGTGTTCGTGATCGCGGGTGATGCCGAAACCGAGGAGGGAATGAGTTACGAGGCCCGCAATCTGGCCTCGAACCTGGGCATCGCCAATCTCGCCGTCCTGCTCGACTACAACCGCTTCGGCATTGACGGTCCCATCGCCGAGGTTCTCCCGTTCCCGTACCTGAACCACTGGATCAGCTTCGGATGGAACGTCATCGAGGCCGATGGCCACAATCCCCGCGAGCTGGCATGGGCGATTCGCCAGGCGGCGGAAGGCTTCGGCAACGGCAAGCCTGCGGTCGTGCTCTGCCACACCACGAAAGGCAAGCACTACGGCAAACTCGAAGGAACGGCTGATTCGCACGGCACGCCTTTGCCGCACGACGAGTACATCGAGCTGATGCGCGCGCTCGGCTTCCCGCTGGATGCGCAAGCCACGCCGAGGGAAGCACTCGACCTGGTGTTGTCCCAGCTCGAAGCCTCCGACGTGGATTACCTAGTCGAGCGGCTGCGCGTGGCAAGCTCCCGGGTGCCGCCCGAACCGCACCTGGTCACTGTCATGAAGCAGGCCTTGGGAGCGCCGGAGTTGCAGGATTACCGCAGCCTGCGCCGGCCCGATCCCCTGCCGCCTGAATTGGTTTTTCCCGAAGGCGAGGTCGTGCCTACGCGTCGCGCGACCGAAGCATGGTTCGCCTGGGCCATGCAACGCTGTCCGTTCTTCTGGGTGGGCGCCGGCGATCTGGCCAAATCCATCCTCACCGGCAAAGCCGAACAGGTCCGCGGGCTCCTCAGCCGCGAACATCCTTTGGGCCGCGGCATCCGCTTCGGCATCGCCGAACAAAACATGGCCATGATGTCGGTTTCCATGGCCGCCGACACGTTGCCGGGCGGCTACCGCCCCATGACCGCCTTCGCCAGCTACGGCGTCTTCTCGGTCATGATGGCGAATGCGGTGCGCATGGCCCTGATCAGCAATGATCTCAACCCGCACTCCCGCGCCTTCTTCATTTTGCTGGCGGCCCACGACGGCCCGGAAACCGGCGAGGACGGCCCCACCCACCAGGGCCTGTTCTGGATGTCCCTGTACTCGGCCTACCCGGGCATCAAGGTCTACAAGCCGCTGGACGCCAACGAGGCCGTCGAGATGCTGTTTCATGCCGTCAGCCGCGGCGAGCCGGTGGCGTTCTCGGTCGTGCGCCCGCCGGTGCCCGTGTTCCGGCGGGGCGACGGGACGCCTGCCGCGCGCGAAGCCGTCCACGGCGCGTACGTCTTCCGCGACTACCGGCACAACGGCAAACCCAAAATCGCCCTGGCGGTCTGCGGGGGACAGGTCATGGCCAACCTGCTCGCTGCGCTGCCTGAGCTCCAGACCGAGGCCGACTTGAAAATCATAGCCGTGACCTCACCCGAGCTCTTCGAAGAGTTGCGGGAGCAGGACCCCGCGCGCGCCGCGCAGATTCTCTCCGAGGAGGATCGCTCCCGCCTGATGGCCTTCCACAACGGCTGGAGCGGGTTCCTTTACCCATTCCTGCTGCCGCCGGACTGGAAGCACCGCGTCTTCGGCATTGACCGCTTCCAGCGCTCCGGTATCCCGCCCGAGATCTACGCCGCCGCAGGCTTCGATGCCGCGGGCATCCGCGACAAGATTCTCGCTTACCTGCGAGAGCGCAGGCCCGGGGCATGAGGGCGATGTTCCGGATTGAAACACGGCGAGCGGAACAGCGTGTTTCGAAATTGACGCGACGGTGCGGACTTGCGCGTTGACCCGCGCGAGGGGGGGCGTAGGCCGGTCGCGTCAAGCGACTGGATCTTCTCGGGTTGATTGCTGCCGTGTTCTCAGGTCTTCCCCGGATGGCAGTCGCCGCCCGTTGGAGGCACGCTTGCTTGTGTGTCTGTCCGAACGGCGATGTCGACAGCAAACACACCCGCAAACGGAGCCAGGCCGACGGTCCGCTCTCCGCAGGCGCAGTCCGCGGAGGATCAAGCTCAACGGGACCGCATCATTCTGGAGCATTTGCCTTTGGTCCGAGCCATCGCGCTGCGCGTGCACGAAAGCTTGCCCGTGCATGTGGATCTGGACGACCTGGTGCACGCCGGGATTCTGGGCTTGTTCGACGCGGTGGCCAAGTACGATCCGGAAAAGAAAGTGGCCTTCTCCAGCTACGCCAAGCACCGCATCAAAGGCGCCATCCTGGACAGCTTGCGTCAACTGGACTGGGCCTCGCGTGATATGCGTCGCCGCCACAAGAAGCTCGAGGCGGTCACGCGCGACCTCGCCGCCATCTTGCATCGCAACCCCACCGACGCCGAGGTCGCCGAGCGCATGGGCGTGGATCTGGAGCGCTGGCGCCAAATGCTGACCGACTTGCAGCACGTCGGCCTGGTCTCGATGGATTCGCGGCGCGACGGCGATGACCTGCCGCCTCCCGATGTGCCGGCGCGACCCGACAGCCAGCCCGACCGCCTCTGCGCGCGCAGCGAGTTGCGCCAGGCGCTGGCCCGCGCCATGCAAGCCCTGCCCGAACGCTACCGCAAGGTCGTCGTGCTCTACTACAGCGCGGACCTCACCATGAAGGAGATCGGCGGGATGCTCGGCATCAACGAGAGCCGCGTCTCGCAGATCCACAAGTCCGCCCTGACCAAAATGGCCCTGGCCCTGGAATCGGCCGGACTGGGTGCCAGCCACTTCCTGACCTCGTGAGGGCCACGGTGGCAAATCTTTGGCGCCGCCTGACGGGATTCCGTCGCTCGCGGGCCCTCAGCTTCCCGCGCTCCCGCTTACGTTCTGGCCGCCTTCCAGGATCCGATCCACCCGCCGGCTCAGGTCTTTCAGGTACTCGACATCGCCTCCGGGCAGCTCCAAGGTGGCCGGGCCTTTGTAGCCGATCTCGGCCAGGCTCCGGTACACCGCCGGCCAGTTCACGTCGCCCTCACCCAGGTTGACGAACTCGGCCACCCGCTTGCGAAACCGGAAGTCCTTCAAGTGCACCCGCACGATCCGCTTGCCCAGCGTGCGGATCCAGTCCTCGGGAAAGCCGAACAAGACCACGTTGCCCACGTCGAAGTAGGCCCGCAGCCACGGGCTGGCGAATTCGTCCACGTAGCGGGCGAACTCGAGCGGGCTCAACAAGAACTTGTTCCAAACATTTTCGACCGCGATTGTAACTTTGTGCCTCTCCGCCAGCGGCAGCAGCCGCCGGATCTGCCGCTGCGAGCGTTCCCAGGCCTCCCGATAGCCCGTCTCGGCGTTGACCACCGCGGGCACCAGCAGCACCACGTCGGCGCCCCACAAACGCGCATTCTCCAGGCTGGTCTGCATGCCCTGGATGCTGCGCTCGACCACGTCCGGGTCCGCCGAGGAGAGCGGGTACTTCCAGTGCGCCTGGTTCATCACCGAGTGAATGCGCAACCCGGCCGCTTCGGCCGCCTTCTTGATCTCGGCCGCTTCCGCCGGGTCCTCGATCGTCCCGACTTCCAGCGCTTCGAAGCCCACCTCGCGCGCCAGCCGGCACCGCTCGGCGTAGCTCATGTTGCGCGGCAGCATGCCGAGCAGAATGCCTTTTCCTATGGGCAGCCGGCCCGTAGCGGGCGCCGCTGCGGCCGCGCTCGAGGCCAGAAAATCCCGTCTTCTCATGGATGCGCTCCTTCTCAGGCCAGGGTCAGACCCAATTCCCCGGCCAGTCTTTGAATATCTCGCTTGCCTTCCTCGTACTCCTCCGGCCCCTTCAGGTGCTCCAGCATGAGCGGGACCTCCCCGGGCAGGCGGGCCAGTTCGCTGAGGTAGCTTCGGTAGTCCAGTTGACCCCGCCCCGGGATCACCTCCACGAAGTGCACGTTCATCTCGATGACCCACTCCAGGTCCTTGGCGTGACAGGACACGATCCAGGGACCGAGCAGGCGGAAACATTCCCGGATGAATTCGCTGTTGCGGTAGAAGCGCTGCGGGCTGTTGATGCCGTTGGCCACGTCCACATGGACGCCGAAGGCCTTCCGGTCTACGGCCTTCAACAGCTTCAGGTAACTTTGAGGGCTGTCGGGAATGGCCCAGCCCATCATCTCGTAGGCGAAATGTGTGCGTTTGGGTTTGACCTCGTCAATCAGGCGCCGCGCATTTTCGACCGCGGCGTCAAAGAACGTCTGCGAGAAGTTTTCCGGGTGGGGGCCGTACCACACTTTGGGATTGAAGGACCCGGCGATGTTGACGCAGCAGCGTGCGCCCACCGCGTCGGCCAGCGCCAGCCGATCGCGCACGTACTGGAAATTTTTGCGGCGGCGCGCCGGATCCGGGTCCAGCAGATTGCACCAGGCGCCGACCTCGGCGAGGACGACGTTCTCGGCACCGAATGCGCGCTCGATCTCACGCAGCCGCTCCGCGTCCTCGAGTCGAGCGGGCGGGCAGTAGGCGGCGCTGTAGCCCAGGCGGCGGTGCTCGCGCGCCAGCTCGCGCGGGTCGTCGCTTTTCAGGAAGATGGGTCCGCCGAGGCGCAGGGTCCTCCGGGCGCCTTGGATCCCGGGCGCGCCGGCGACCAGCCCCATTGCATGGCGGCGCGTGATTTGGTTCGCCATGCGTCAATTCTAGCTTGCCGCCGCCCGCTGACTGGCTCACCCGCGCCCCGACGCCCCAGGATCGCGCCCCCGCGGACCCGCGGGCCCGCGCCCCAGGATCACGCCAGGGCGGGAATCTTGATGATCTTTTTCTGAATGGCGTACTGCACGAGCTGGGCTTTGTTGTGAATGTCCAGCTTGCGCATCAGGTTGAACTTGTGCGCCTCCACGGTCTTGACGCTTAGGTTCAGTTGGCAGGCGATCTCTTTGACCGAGTTGCCCTCGGCCAGCAGCTTGAGAACTTCTTTCTCTCGTGCCGTCAGCGTTGCGAACCGCGGCACCCGGGTGCCGGTTTTCAAGCGCGTGCGAAAATCGTCCACCAGTTGCGAAAGCATGCGCGGACTCAGGTAGCTGCCGCCGCGGTAAACGTCCCGGATCGCTGCCAGGCACTGCGCGGCCGGGGTGTCCTTGAGCACGTAGCCGCTGCCGCCGACCTCCATGCTCTCCACCAGATAGTCCTCGTCGTCGTACATGGTCAGAAACAGGACCTTGGTTTCCGGCCGGGTCCTGCGAATCTGCCGCGCCGCCTCGAAGCTGGAGGAACCCGCCATGCCGATGTCCATGAGCACCACGTCGGGTCGCAACTCGGCGGCTTTGCTCACGGCTTCCGCCGCGTCAGCCGCCTCCCCGACGACCTCCATGTCGGGCTCGGCTGCGATCAGCCCGCGCAAGCCCTGGCGGAAGAGCGTGTGATCGTCCACCAGCAGGATTCGAATCTTGCCCATGGCGTTCTTCCCTTGGCTCCGGTTGGAGCCGGCGTCATCGTGGGCGGAACCGGCGCGGCTCACCGGCCAGCTCGGGCGCCGGCAACTCGATCACGATGCGCGTGCCCTCGCCGGGGGCGCTCTCCAGTTGCCAGCGCCCGCCCAGCAGCTCCACGCGCTTCTGCATCCCGGCCAGCCCGAAGCCTCGCGAACCGGCTGGCGCTTTCGCCGCGTCGAAGCCCACGCCGTCGTCCTCCACGCGCAGCCTCACACCCTTATCGTCGGACTGCAAGCAAAGGTTTAGACGACTCGCCCGCGAGTGCTTGCCGGCGTTGTTCAGGCACTCCTGCACCAGCCGGTAAACCACTCGCTCCAGGCGTTTGGGAACCTCAGGACCCGTCTGAATTCTGGCGTGAACCTTGATCCCATGGGTTCGCTGAAACCGCGCGGCCAGCCGCCGCACCGCGGCTTCCAGTCCCAGATGCTCCAGCACCGCCGGACTGAGATCGGCCACCACCCGCCGGATTTCCTCCACGGTGTGCTCGACCATCCGCCGCGCCTCCCCCAGGGCCACGCGCATCTCGTTGTCCCGCCCCATCGCCCGTTGCTCGAGCATTTCCAGCCGCAGCCGCAGGCACAGCAGACTCTGGCCGGCCTCGTCATGCAGCTCCTCGCTGATGCGTCGCCGCTCGGCCTCCTCCAGGTGGACCATCTGCTCGGACAGAGCCCGGATCTGTTCCTCGCGCGCCGCCAGATCTTCGGCCATCCTGGCTTTTTGCGAAGCGGCCAGGATCCGCTCGGCCGCCAGGCGCAGCACACGCAGCTCCCGCGGCAACCATTCGTAGCGCTTGGCGAAAGCCAGTTGCAGCACACCCTGAAGCCCCGGTTCACCCAGCAGGGGCACGGACCAACAGGTGGCGTACAGATCCCGCCAGGCCGGCGCAAGCACCAGCTCCCAGCCCCTGGCGCCCGCCAGGATGAGTCGCGGTTGCCGCAGCCGGCGTTCCCAGATCCCGCCGCTCAGCTTCGGACTGTCGCGCTCCACCGCCGGCCAGCAGCCCGCCAGCGCCCAGCCTGGCGTTCGGCCTTCTTCCTTCAGGTACAGCCGTGCCGCTTCGGCCCGCGACCACTGCCTCAGAATCGCCAGGCAGCGAGCGATCAACTCGCGATGGCTGCGCGCTTCCAGCTCGGCCCGGAACAGCTCCTGGAAGGCCTCCGCCTCCGCCTCGCGGACCTCGTAATAGGCGTGGTGCAATACCAGCAGCGTGGCCAGGTCCAGTTGCCGCCGCGCCGCATCCAGCTCGTGAACCTGGCCGGCGCTCGACCGGGCGAGGCTCCGGCGAATCAGGCGGCCGGCCTCCTGGATTTCCCGCGCCGCCTGCGCTGCGGCGACGTCCAGCTTGGCAAGGCGACGACCGTGGTAGTCCACCTGCTCGAAAAACGACTCCGGGAAGCGGCCTTCCCCCAGCGCCTCCAGGGCTGCCAGCGAGGTGACCGAGGCCAGAGCCTTGCGTTGTTTGGGATCGAAGCCGATGCTTTGCCAGCGGCGTCGCAGTTGCTTTTGCAGCCGGCCGAGTTCCGGCCCGAGCAGCCCGGCCAGTTGGCGGAGCTCAGCCGCCAGGATCCCTGTCAGAGATCTGCCCAGCGCCGGAAGCGCCGCAGAACGTTGCACCGCCACTCCCCATCTATCGTGCCGGGGAGGATCCGGCTTTAGATGCGGACGCGCATGCGGGATGTTGACTTTGCCGCCGGGCATTCAGTACCCTATCGGTTCGACCCGGCGGGCCGCCGGCAGCGCGGCGGCGCTGTCGGAACGCCATGGCCGAAGAGAGCGCGCGGGAGACGTCCCTGATCGAGCGATCGCTGGAGTCCCGTCTGGAAAGCGCGGATGCGGCCGAGGAACTGGCCATCCGCGCGGCGCAGCAGGCGGGCTTGAGCGAGGAAGAGCAGCACCGCTTCGGCATGGCGGTGCGCGAGACCGTGGTCAACGCCGTGGTCCACGGAAATCGCTACAATGCCCGCAAGCAGGTCTATTTGCGGATTGCAGCCGAACAGGACCGGCTGATCGTGACCGTAACCGATGAAGGCGAGGGTTTCCAGCCCGAGACCCTGCCCAATCCGGTCGCCGAGGAGAACATCTTGCAGCAGTCGGGGCGCGGCATTTTCCTGATTCGCGCTTTCGTGGACGAGTTTCATGTGCGCCGCGCCGCGCCGAAAGGCGCCGAAGTCACGCTGGTCAAGTATCGCCGGCGAAACTGAGCCGCGGCGGCAGTTAAAGTTCGAGCAAGGAGGTTTCAAGTGAGCGTACGACTCAGCACCCGGCAAGTGGGCGATGTGGTTGTCGTGGACGTTTCCGGAAGAATCACCCTGGGGGAGGGCTCCAGCAACCTGCGCGAGGGCATCCGCGACTTGCTGGCCAAAGGCCACCGCAAGATTCTGCTCAACCTGGCCGATGTTTCCTACATCGACAGTTCGGGCATCGGCGAGCTGGTCTCCGGCTACACGTCGGTGACCAACGCCGGCGGCCAGCTCAAGCTGGTCAACCTGACCAAGCGGGTCAACGACCTGTTGCAGATCACCAAGCTGTACACCGTCTTCGACATCTACGACAACGAACTTACCGCCATTCGCAGTTTCGCGAGCTGAGCCGGGCGGGACGCGCCGGCTGCGGCCCGTGCTAGAATCGTGGTTGCCAGTCCCTGAGGTTTTCCGTGGACCGGATCAGCCGCAAGGAGCTCAAGACGGACAGATTCGTCGCCGAGGTCGGCGAGACGGTCGAGTTCTTCCAGGCGCACCGGCGCCAGATCATCCGCTACGGCTCGGTTGTGCTGGCTGCGCTGGTGCTGCTGGCGGCGTGGCAGTGGCACCGTCGTCACCAGCGAGCCGTGCGCCAGGAAGCCCTGAACGCCGCTCTGGCGGTTTACAACGCTCCCGTGGGTCAGACGGGCAACCCTTTCTTGCCGGGTTACCCGAGTGAGGAAGAAAAGAACAAAGCGGCGCTGAAAGCCTTCGGCGATCTGGTCACTCGCTACCCGGGATCCGACGAAGGCCTCATCGCGACGTACTACCTGGGCACGATGGCGGCCGATCGCGGCGATCTGGCGGAGGCCGAGAAGCGGCTGCGACAGGTGGCCGATTCGCGCCACGCCCACTACGCCTCGCTGGCCAAGGTCGCCCTGGCTGATCTTTACCGGGCCCAGGGCAAGATCGCCGAGGGCGAAAAGCTGCTGCGTTCGCTGATCGAAAAGCCCACGGATTTTGTCTCCCGGGAACATGCCACCATCCTGCTGGCCGACCTCATCAAGGACAGCCGGCCGGAAGAAGCGCGCAAGTTGCTGGAACCGCTGCGCACCGAACGCAGCGTCATCAGCCGTCACTCGCTGACCGTGCTTGCCGAGCTGCCCCCGCAGTGAAGCGCCGCGGATGGAGCCTCTGCCGGCCAGCCTGCGCTTCGACGTGGCCCTGAGCCGGGGACGCCGCTACCCTGAGCCCCAGCATCCGTACCGCAATCCCTTCCAGCGTGACCGCGACCGCATCGTGCACGCGCGCGCGTTCCGTCGCCTGGAGGACAAAACCCAGGTCTTCCCTCCCGACCTTTCCGATCACTTCCGCAACCGACTCACGCACACCCTCGAGGTCGCGCAAATCGCGCGCACCGTCGCCGGCGTGCTGGGGCTGGACCAGGATCTCACGGAAGCGCTCGCCCTCGCCCACGACATCGGCCACCCGCCTTTCGCCCACGCCGGCGAGGAAGAACTCGACCGGCAAATGCAACGGTTCGGCGAGCGCTTCGACCACAACCTGCACGCCCTGCGCATCGTGGAATCCTTCGAGCAACGCTATGCGCGTTTTCCCGGCCTGAATCTGACCTTCGAAGTCCGCGAGGGCATCGTCAAACACTCGCGCGATTTCCAGCCCGGCGAGCAGCCCGAGCTCGACGACTACCTGCCGGGGCTGCGGCCCCCGCTGGAAGCTCAACTCATTGACCTGGCCGACGAAATCGCCTACAACACGGCGGACCTCGACGATGCCTGCTCGGCCGGCTTCTTCCGCCTCGACGAGGCGGCCCACGAGATTCCGGGCTTCGGCTCGCTGGCCGGCGCGGTCGCGCGCGAATATCCCGAGGCCGGCGAGCGACTGCTTTTCCATGAGATCTTGCGTCGCCTCATAGACCGGCTGGTCACCGGCCTGATCGAGGGAACCCGGCGGGCGGTCGTCGAGGCGCAGGTGGAAACCGTCGAGCAGGTCCGCCGGCATCCGGTCCGACTGGCCCGCTTGACGCCCGAGGCCGCCCGGCTGAGCGCGGACCTGAAAAGTTTCCTGCGCCGCAGGGTGTACGATTCCGAGCCGGTGCGACAGGAGCGGCGCCGCTCGATCGCGCTCATCGCCGCGCTGTTCGATTACTATCTGCAAGATCCGGGACGACTGCCCGAGACCTACGCCCTTCAGGCGCGCCTCCAGCCGCCCCACCGCGTCATCTGCGACTACATCGCAGGCATGACCGACCGGTTCCTGCGCCGCACCTGCCGGCGCATCGGCCTATGAGGTCCGCTGCGCGCCCGGTTCGGCGTGCGGGATGCAACTGGAGATCTCGGCCAGCCTCACCCCATGCAGCCTGCGCAAGTGTCGGCAGAGCTCCTCGGCCAGGTCTTCGGGCCGCTCCCAGTTCTCGTGCTCGATCTGGACTTTCAGGAAGACATCGGTGCGCGGCATCCCACGGATGATAGGATAAAAACAATCGCCGGCGCCAGGAGAAGCATCCCGATGAGCCGACAGGACACCCGACGGTGCGAGCTTTGTGAAACGCGGCGCGCGCGGCGCGCCTGCCCGGGCATCCGCGGCGAAATTTGCTCGGTCTGCTGCGGCACCGAACGCGAAGTCACCGTGAGCTGCCCGCTGGACTGCCCTTACCTGGAGGAGGCACGCCGTTTCGAGCGCCCGCCCCAAATTGATCCGGAAACGATTCCTTCGCCCGAACTGGAGCTCAGCCAGGAATTTCTGCGGCGCAACACAGGCCTGCTGGCGCTGATCATGGACACCATCGTCGGGACCTTTCAGGAGGTCCCGCTGGCGGTGGATTCCGACGTGCGCGAGGCGCTGGACTCGCTGGTCCGCACCTACCAGACTCTGGAAAGCGGTCTTTACTACGAAACGCTGCCTGCGAATCCGCTGGCCGGCGCCTTCCACCAGGCCATCCGGCGGACGCTCGAGGAAACGCGGCGGCGAATCCGCGAGTCCACGGGCGCCACGCCCTACCGCGACGCCGACATTCTCGGCGCGCTGGTTTTCCTGCAAAGAGCCCACCACCTGGAGAACAACGGCCGTTCCCGGGGCCGCGCCTTTCTTCATTCGCTGGTGCGGCAATCGCGCCGGCAAGCGGAGGCCCGGCAGGAGCGGGAGTCCCCGATCATTCTCCCCTGAAATTGTTCTGATCGAGGATGTGCAGGAAAAGCCGGTGCACGCGCCGGTCCGCGCTCAATTCCGGGTGGAAGGTGGCCGCCAGATGCAGGCCCTGCGCCACCAGAACCGGATCCCCCAGATAGCGCAGGAGGACCCGGACGCCGGGCCCGGTGCGGCGGATGATGGGCGCGCGAATGAAGACCGCCTCCAGCTCGCCGTCGCCGGCCTGGCGCGCGAACTCGGCTTCCGGTCCCAAGCGCACGACCCGGCTTTCGATCTGCCGCCCGTAGGCGTTTCGCTCGACCGCGATGTCCATCAGGGCCAGGGCGGGCTGCGCGGGATGCGACACCTCGCGGGCCAGCAGGATCGCGCCCGCGCAGGTGCCGAAGACGGGCCGCACGCGCCCGAACTCGCGGAGCGGCTCGAAGAGCCCTTCGTCCTCGAGCAGGCGCAGCATGGTCGTGCTCTCGCCGCCCGGGATCACCAGCCCGTCCAGGCCCTCCAGTTCGGCCGCCTTCCTGACCAAGCAGCTCCGCGCGCCCGCCTCCTCCAAGGCCCGGGCGTGGGCTTGGAAGTCGCCCTGCAAAGCCAGTACGCCGACGGTCTTCATCGCCTCCCCGTCGCTCACCAGCCGCGCACCGCGAGGCGCTCGGACTCAGAGAGCCGCGCCACGTCCAGCCCCGCCATGCCCATGCCCAGTTCCTCGCTGGCTTCCAGCAGCTTCTGCGGATCGTTGTAATACGTCACGGCCTTGACGATGGCGCGGGCGCGGGCTTCCGGGTCCTCGCTCTTGAAGATCCCCGAGCCGACGAAGACGGCCTCGGCGCCGAGCTGCATGACCAGGGCGGCATCGGCCGGGGTGGCGATGCCGCCGGCGGAAAAATTCGGCACGGGCAGTTTGCCGTGCTCGGCCACCCATTCCACCAGCTCCCGCGGGGCCGCCAGACGCTTGGCCTCCGCCGCCCGTTCTTCTTTGCCCAGCACGGTCAGTTGCCGGATCTCGCGCTGGATGGCGCGCATGTGGCGGACGGCCTCGACGACGTTGCCCGAGCCGGCCTCGCCCTTGGTGCGAATCATCGCCGCGCCTTCGGCGATGCGGCGCAGAGCTTCGCCCAGATTGCGGGCGCCGCAGACGAAGGGCACCTTGAAGGCTCGCTTGTCCACGTGGTGCTCCTCGTCGGCCGGCGTCAGCACCTCGCTTTCGTCAATGTAGTCCACGCCGAGGGCTTCCAGGATCTGGGCCTCGGCGAAATGGCCGATGCGGCACTTGGCCATCACGGGGATGGAGACTGCCTCCATGATTTCGCGGATCTTTCGAATGGGCGCCATGCGCGCCACCCCGCCCTCGCGCCGGATGTCGGCGGGCACGCGCTCCAGGGCCATGACGGCCGCGGCGCCCGCCTTCTCCGCGATCCTGGCCTGGTCGGCGTTGGTGACGTCCATGATGACGCCGCCCTTGAGCATTTCGGCCAGTCCCACCTTGACGCGAAACGCGTCGTCCAGAAACATCATCTCGACCTCCCGTCGCCGCGCCCCGGGCGCGGCAGGAATTTTCAAACCAGCGCCGGCGCGGGCTCGAAACGCTCGTGGCCGCGCGCCTGCCGAAGCTCCTCGCAAAACAGCCGGCCCAGAATTTCCGCTCCCCGCCGGATCTTCTCCGGCGTCAGGCCGGCGAAACTCAACCTGAGCGCACCCGTGTGTCGCCGGGAAACCTCGAAATAGCGGCCGGGCAGGTAGCTGACGCCCTCGCGGTGGGCGCGCGGCAGCAGCTCGGCCGCATCCAGGCCGCCGGGCAGGCGGACCCAGAGGTTCATTCCTCCGGCCGGGCGCGAATAAAACGCTCCTTCAGGAAAATGTTTTTCCAGGGCGGCCAGCAAGGCGCGCAACCGCTCGGCGCCCGCCTGCCTCACGCGGCGGCGGTGCGCCTCCAGCCGCCCCGACTCGGCGAAGCGCAGCAGCAGAGCCTGGGAGAGCTGGTCGGTGTGCAGGTCGCAGGTCTGCTTGGCCTCCGCCAGCCGGGCGACCAGGGGCCGGGGCGCGATCACCCAGCCCACGCGCAGTCCCGGAAAACCGATCTTGGAGAAACTCCCCACCAGCACCGTGTCGCCCGACTCGTCCAACTGCTTGAGGGCGGGCTGGGGTGCGTCTTCGTACCGCAACTCGCCGTGAATGTCGTTCTCCACCAGCACCGCGCCTGCAGCTCGCACCATGCGCAACAGGCTCTGACGGGCGGGCGCCGGCAGGCTGGCGCCGGTGGGATTCTGGAAATCCGGTGTGACCACGACCAGACGCGGCCGGTAGCGCTCCAGCAGACCGGCCAGTTCGTCCAGCTCCACTCCCTGCGTTCCTACGGTTGCGCCGAACACGCGGGCGCCGGCCCCGGCCAGCAGGTTCTTGAGTCCGGGATAAACCGGGTCCTCCACGATGGCGGCGTCACCCGGCCGCACCAACACGCGCTGGAGCAGATCGAGCGCCTGCTGGCAGCCGCTGGTGACGAGTACGTCGTCGTGGGCGCGCAGGAGGCCTCGCCGACGGCCCTCGGCGGCCAGGTATTCCCGCAGCGGGCCGTAGCCGGCCGGTGAACCGAGTTGCAGGAGCGTTCGGGCGTGCGGGCCGGAGAGGACCTCCTCGGCGGTGCGGCGCAGATCCTCTAGCGGGAAAAGCTCCTCGGCGGGGCGTGAGGTCGCGAAACTGATGATCCCGGCGGATGCCGGGGGCGGCAGCGCGGCGGGCGCTTCCCAAGGCGGCAACAGTTTGTCCCAGGCGATGGACGGCAGGGCCGGGCCGGTAGCGACGAAACTGCCGCGTCCGACGTGACCGTGGATCAAGCCCTCGGCTTGGAGCAGTTCGTAGGCGGCGGTGACGGTGGTTCTGTTCAGGCCAAGCCGACCAGCCAAATCCCGACTGGCCGGCAACCGTTCTCCGGGGCGAAGCTGTCCCGACAGAATCATCTCCTTGAGCCGCAGGAAGAGTTGGCGGTACAGCGGCACCTGGGAACCGGGTTCGAGCTGGATTTGGCCAGTCACCGGACAGTCCTACCATACCATATTGGATCGGCGTGCGCCAACCGCCATGCGGCGCCCGCCCGCAGTCCGCACGGGTTTGACAGGCCGCAGAACCCCCTCCTATCATGAATATTCGAGCCTTTTCGCCACCAGCATCATCCTGACGCAATCCGTCAGCGCCACCGCGGCGCCGGGGCCCCAGGATTCGGGCTGGAAACGGCGCCCGGCGGGGGCTGCGGGCAGAGTCCAGTGAGGGTCCGATGATCAAAGTCGAGGGATTAACCAAGCGCTACGGCCGCATCGTGGCCGTGGACGACATCTCCTTCGAGGTTCAGAAAGGCCAGATCGTGGGCTTCCTGGGGCCCAACGGCGCGGGCAAGACCACGACCATGCGCGTGCTCACCTGCTTTTTGCCTCCCACCTCGGGTAGGGCCCGCGTCGCCGGATTCGACGTCTTCGAGCAACCGCTCGAAGTCAAGCGACGCATCGGCTATCTGCCCGAATCCCCGCCCCTGTATCCGGAGATGGAGGTGACCGAATATCTGAGCTTCGTGGGGCGGCTCAAGGGTATCCCCAAACGCGATCTCAAGCGGCGCGTGGAGGAGGTTTGCGATCGCTGCGCCATCGGCGAATACCGCGACAAACTGATTTCCAAGCTTTCACGAGGCTATCGGCAACGCGTCGGGCTGGCGCAGGCCATCATTCATAACCCCGACGTCCTGATCCTGGATGAGCCCACGGCCGGCCTGGATCCCAAGCAGATCATCGAAACGCGCGAGCTCATCAAGAACCTGGCGGGCGAGCATACCATCATCCTGAGCACGCACATTCTCTCCGAGGTCGAGCAGACCTGCCAGCACGTCATCATCATCAACAAAGGCAAGCTGGCGGCGCCGCCCGACTCGGTCGAGAACCTGACCCGGCGTTTGCGCGGCGCCGAATCGGTGGCGGTGGAGATCGAGCCGCGCGACGGCGTCCCTGACGCCGCGTCCGCCCAGCGCCGGCTGGAACAGGTGGCCGGCGTCAGCCGCGTGTTGCCGCGCGACGGCCGCGACGGGCGCTTGCTGTTCGAGGTCGAGAGCCTGCAAGGCCGCCAGGTGCGTGCCGAGCTGGCGCGCGCCGTGGTGGAAGCGGGCTGGAACCTGACCGAACTGCGGCCCGTGGCGCTGAGTCTGGAGAAGATCTTCCTGGAGCTGACGGCTTCCGAGCAGGCGGGAGGTGCCCGATGAGAAACGTTTTCACCCTTTACCGCAAGGAACTGAAAAGTTACTTCGCCTCCTGGGTCGGCTACGCCATCATCGCCTTCTTCGCCGTGGTCTTCGGCTACTTTTTCTACGTGGCCACGGCCATTTTCGTCAACCAGAGCTTTCAGTCGCAGATGATGGGCCGCGGCTTCCCCATGGACATGCACGAGTGGGTGATCCGCCCGCTGATGATGAACGTCAGCGTGATCGGGCTGTTCGTCATCCCCATGATCACCATGCGGCTTTTCGCCGAGGAAAAGCGCTCGGGCACCATCGAACTGCTGTTGACTTCGCCGGTGCGCGACGTCGAGATCGTCCTGGGCAAGTGGCTGGCGGCCACCACCTTCTACGCCGGCGTGCTCGCCGTCTCGGCCTTGAACCTGATCTTCCTTTTCATTTACGGCAATCCCGACTGGAAGCCCATTCTGGTTGCGTACCTGGGGCTGCTGCTGCAAGGCGCTTGCCTGCTGGCGTTCGGCGCGTTCATTTCCAGCCTCACCCGCAATCAGATCATCGCCGCCGGGGGCACCTTCGCCGTCTGCCTGCTGCTGTGGGTCTTCGAGTGGGTCACGGCTTACGAGACTTCGAGCTGGGCCCGCGTGATCTCCTATCTTTCCGTGCTCACGCACTTCGAACCCTTCGCCAAGGGCGTGCTCGACAGCAAGGACGTGATTTACTACCTTTCGACGATATTCCTGGGCCTGTTTCTTACGGTTCGTTCCCTGGAATCGCTGCGCTGGAGGGCATAAATGAAGGTCAAGTTCGGCTGGTTAAAGACCCGTCAAACCAAATACACGCTCTATCTGACGGCGTATTTGCTGGTCGTGCTGGCGGCTCTGACGGCGGCCAACTGGCTGGCCAACCGGCACAACCGATCCTGGGATTCCACCAAGAACAAGCGCTTCAGCCTGGCGGACCAGACCGTCAAAGTGGTCCGCGGTCTCAAGCAGGACGTGCGCATCACCTACTACGACGAAACCCGCAGCTTCGACCGGGCGCGCGACCTGCTGGATCGCTACGATAACCTCTCGCCGCGCCTGACCGTGGCCTACGTGGATCCCTACAAGAAGCCACAGGTGGCGCGCGCGGCCGGCGTCAAGAGCATCCCCACCATCGTCGTGGAGACCGCCGGCCGGCGCGAGGAAACCACCAGCCTGACCGAAGAGCAGGTAACCAGCACGCTGATCCGCGCCCTCAAAAGCGGCGAGCGCAACGTCTGCTTCGTGAGGGGATCGGGCGAGCATCTGCTGGACGACACCGGCCAGCGCGGCTATTCGAACTTCAAGGACCTGCTGGAACGCAACAATTACAAGACGCGCGAGATCTCGTTGCTGGAAAAGCCCGAGGTCCCCTCCGACTGCACGATTCTGGTGGTGGCCGGCCCCCGCTACGACTATCCCCAGCCGCAGGTGGAGGCCATCCGGAAGTACGTCGAAAACGGGGGGCGCGCGCTGTTCATGCTCGATCCGCCGTTGAAGATGGGCCGGGAAGAGGTGAGCGACAATCCGGAGCTGGTCAAGCTCCTGGAATCCTGGGGCGTGACGCTGGAGAAGAATCTCGTGCTCGACACCAGCGGCATCGGTTCGTTGTTCGGACTGGGCCCGGAGGTCCCGCTGGTGGCCAACTACGAGTACCACACGATCGTGCGCGAGATGAAGGGCACCGCCACGGCCTTTCCCATCGCCCGCTCGGTGGACACGAAAACGGCCGACAAGGTGACCCTCGACAAGCTGTTTTCCACCACGTCCAACAGCTACGCCACCACCAACCTGACCAGCGCCTCCATCCGCCTGGATCCTTCCAAGGACCGCAAGGGCCCGTTCAATCTCGCCGCGGCAGGAACCTACCGGACGGGCAAGGAGAACCAGGACGCGCGCTTCGTCGTGGTGGGCAGCTCGGACTGGGTGGCCAATTACATCCTGCGCTTCCAGGGCAACCGGGACCTGGCCATGAACATGATGAACTGGCTGAGCGCGGACGAAGATCTGATCTCGATCCGACCCAAAGAGCCCGAGGATCGCCGGCTCACCCTGACCCGCGCGCAGATGCGTACGGTCTTTTATTCCAGCGTGATCTTGTTGCCTCTGGTGGTAATTGCGGCGGGCTTTTCGGTCTGGTGGCGCAGGAGGTAACCCCATGCGGCTCCGCGGTCTGCTCATCGCTGCCGCCGTACTGGCGCTGCTGGCGGGCGGCGTGTGGTGGTCCAACCGGGCCAGGAAGGCCGAGGAAGGCAAACCGCGGCCGGACGAGCCGCCGAAGATCCTCTCGCTGGCCGAGGACCAGATCCGCAGGATCGAAATTCTCAAGAAAGACGCCGAGCCCACGGTGCTGGAAAAAGACCAGGGCGGTAACTGGGAGATGACCGCGCCGCGGCCCCTGCGCGTTGACCGCGATGCCGTCAGCTCCCTGACTTCGACCCTGAGTTCGCTCAACTCCGACCGGCTCATCGAAGAAAAAGCCGGGGACCCGGGTCCCTACGGACTCCACCAGCCCGCCGTCCAGATCCTGGTCACTCTCAAGGACGGAAAAACGCACAAGCTGCTGATCGGCGACGAAACTCCGACCGGCGGCGGCTACTACGTGCGGCTGGAGGGGGATCCCCGGGTGTTCACGATCGCCTCCTGGAACAAGACCAGCCTGGACAAGGGCTGGCAGGATCTGCGCGACAAGCGCCTGCTGACCTTCGATCAGGACAAGCTCCTGCGCGTCGAGCTGACCGCCAAAGGCCAGACCATCGAATTCGGCAAGAACGCACAGAACGAATGGCAGATCGTCCGACCGCGTCCTTTGCGGGCCGACAACTTCCAGGTCGAGGAACTCATCCGCAAGCTGCGCGACGCCCGCATGGATACTTCGGTTTCCGAGGCCGAGACCAAAAAAGCCGCTTCCGCCTTCGGGCAGGCGGCGCGGGTGGCGATCGCGCGCGTCACCGACTCCTCGGGCACGCAGGAGCTGGAGGTGCGCAAGGACAAAGACAAGAATTACTACGCCCGCAGCAGCGCGGTCGAGGGAATCCACAAAATCTTCAGCGACATCGGCGACGGTCTGGACAAGGGTCTGGACGATTTTCGCAACAAGAAACTGTTCGATTTCGGCTGGAGCGATCCCTCCAGGATCGAAGTTCAGCGCGAAGGCAAGACTGTTGTTTACCAGAAGTCGGGCGACAAATGGATGACGGGCGACCAGCCGATGGATTCGCCCACCGTGCAGGCCGTCATTGACAAACTGCGCGATCTGAGCGCGGTGAAGTTCCCGGAGAAGGGCGGCGGCAGCCCCGTGCTGGAAGTCACCGTCACTTCCAACGAAGGCAAGCGCGTGGAAAAGGTGACGATCAGCCGGCAGGGCGACAGTTGGTTTGGGGTGCGCGCCAACGAGCCGGCGGTGTACGAGCTGGAAGCGAGCGCGATCGAGCAGTTGCAGAAAGCCCTGGGCGAAGTCAAGCCGGCCCAGGCCGGCGAAAAGAAAGGCGCAGAGAAAAAGTAGGCATTTGAGCGCTTCAGGCAAGGGGAGGGAGGCGCCGGCCGGCGGCCGGCGCCCGGACATGCTCGGTCTTCTTACCGATCTGTACGAGCTCACCATGGCGGCCGGCTACGTGCAAGCCGGCAAAGCCGACGAGATTGCAACCTTCGAGCTGTTCATCCGTCACCTGCCCCGGAAGCGGAATTTCGTCATCGCTGCCGGACTCCAGCAAGCCGTCGAGTACCTGCTCGAGCTGTCCTTCAGCGGCGCCGAGATAGCTTACTTGCGCAGCCTGCCGCAGTTTGCCCGCGCCCCGGAGTCGTTCTTCGAGCTTCTCGCCCGGATGCGTTTCACCGGCGATCTCTGGGCGGTGCCCGAAGGCACTCCGATCTTTCCCGGCGAGCCCGTCCTCACCGTGCGTGCGCCTTTGGTGCAAGCGCAAATCGTCGAGACGTATCTTCTGGCGACGGTGGCCTACCAGACCATGGTGGCTACGAAAGCGGCCCGCATTGTCCAGACCGCCGGCGGCCGGGCGGTGGTGGAGTTCGGCACTCGCCGCGCGCACTCGCCGCAGGCCGGCGTGCTGGCAGCCCGCGCCGCCTACATCGGGGGCTGCATCGGGACCAGCAACACGCTGGCCGGCATGAAGTTCGGAATCCCGGTATACGGGACCGCTGCGCATTCCTGGGTCCAGTCGTTTGCCGACGAGCTGGAAGCCTTCCGGCAACTTCAGAAGCTGCTGGGCCCGGCGACCATCTACCTGATCGACACCTACGACACGCTGGAAGGCGCGCGGAAGGCGGCTTGGCTCGGGCGCCCGCTTTGGGGCGTGCGGCTCGACAGCGGCGATTTGCTCACCCTTTCCAGGCAGGTCCGCGCCGTCCTCGACGAGGCCGGCTTGCACGACGCTCGCATCATGGCCAGCGGCGATCTCAACGAATACAAGATCGGGGAGCTGGTTCGCGCGCGGGCGCCCATTGACGCCTTTGGCGTCGGCACGGAGCTGGCCACGTCCGCCGACGCGCCCGCTCTGGGCGCCGTCTACAAACTGGTGGAGCTGGAAAGCGCGGGTCAACGACGTTACACGGCGAAGTTGAGCGAAGACAAGGCCACCCTGCCGGGGGCCAAGCAGGTCTACCGGTTCGCCGACCATGATTTGGTGACTTGCGCGGGTGAGCCGCCGCCGGGAGGCGAGGCCTTGTTGCGTCCGGTAATCCTGGGCGGACGGTTGGTCGAGGAGTTGCCGGATGTTTCGTCGGCACGCGCTTCGGCCGCCCGGGCGTTGGAACGCCTCCCTGAGGGGGTGCGCAGGCTCGAGCAGCCCGAACCTTACCGGGTCGAGTACAGCCAGGCGCTGTTGGCGCTGGCCCAGCAGGTGCGCCGGCACCCCAGCCCCGCGGCGCTCGCCCGCAATCCCGCCGATCCGAGGACGGAGAACACGTGAGCACCATTTTTTTCGATGTAGATACGCAGCTCGACTTCCTGGTCCCCGCCGGCGCCCTGTATGTGCCGGGCGCCGAACGGTTGCTCCCCGCGCTGGCGCGCCTGCGCGACTGCGCATCCGCCCGCGGCATCCTCATCGTCTCCAGCACCGATGCGCACGAGGAGGACGATCCCGAGTTCGCCCAGTGGCCGCCCCATTGCGTCCGTGGGACGGCGGGCCAGCGAAAACCGCCCGAGACGCTGCTCGAGCCGCGGATCACCATCCCTGTGCAGCCCGGCGATTACCCCGTAGGGGCGGCCCGGCAGATCATCGTCGAAAAACAGGCGCTGGATGTGTTCACCAATCCGAACCTCCCGGGCCTGCTCGAACGCCTGGGCGTCGAGCGTTGCGTGGTTTATGGCGTGGTGACCGAATACTGCGTGCGCTGCGCCGCGCTCGGCCTCTTGCAGCGAGGTTATCGGGTGGAGTTGGTCACGGATGCCGTCCGCAGCCTGGATGCGGCGGCGGAACAGAAGACCCTGGAGGACATTGTCGGTGCGGGCGGTCGGCTGACGACGGTCGCCGAGATCTGCGGGCAGTAATGGTCCCCGGCGAGGAGAGGCGGAGCCCCGGGGTTGCGGATTCCGGACGTAAAGCACTGAAATTGCGCCGCGGCGCGCCTCCGGTTTGCGTTGACGCCGGTTGCCCAACAGACCTAGAATGAAGGTAGCCTTGGTACTAGCCAACGGAGAGGGCTTATGAAGGCGCGCGTTTGGCTGGCCGGTTTGGGACTGCTGCTCTTGCTGCCCTGGCTGGACGGCTGGTTGGGATGGGCTCAGGAACGCCAACGTCCTGCCGGCGTCCCCAACCGCGGCACTCGTGCTCTGACCGAGAAAGAGCAACGCCGGCGGGAGGAGAGGCTGCGGCGCGAGCTGGAAAGCCCGTACCGCAAGTGGCTCAACGAGGACGTGGCCTACATCATTACGGACGAGGAACGGGCCGCGTTCCGGCGGCTTTCCACGGACGAAGAGCGCGAGCAGTTCATCGAGCAGTTCTGGCTGCGGCGGGATCCCACGCCTGACACGGCCGAGAACGAATTCAAAGAGGAGCACTACCGCCGCATCGCTTACGCCAACGAGCGCTTCGCGTCGGGCATCCCTGGCTGGAAGACGGATCGGGGACGCATTTACATCATGTACGGCCCGCCGGACGAGATCGAGTCCCACCCTTCGGGCGGCACCTACGAGCGGCCGATCGAAGAGGGCGGCGGCACGACGGCCGTCTTCCCCTTCGAGAAGTGGCGCTACCGTTACATCGAGGGCATCGGCACGGACGTGATCATCGAGTTCGTGGATCCCACGATGACCGGCGAGTATCGCATGACGATGGATCCCTCGGAAAAGGACGCCCTGCTTTACGTCCCCAACGCCGGTCTTACCCTCTACGAGCAGATGGGCCTGACCACCAAGGCGGATCGCTTCAACCGCACCGACGGCACCCGCCTCGGAGTCGGCAACATGCCGTTGCCGGCCCGCATGAACCAGTTCGAGCGACTGGAGCAGTACGCCAAGTTGCAGAAGCCGCCCGCCATCAAGTTCAAGGACCTGGAAGCGGCGGTCACCTCGCGCATCACCTACAATCTGCTCCCCATCAAAGTCCGCGCCGATTTCATCCGCATCACGGACTCCACCATCCTCACCCCCATCACGATTCAGGTGGACAACAAGGACCTCCAGTTCGAGAACAAGGAAGGGCTGGCGCGGGCGACCCTGAACATTTATGCGCGCATCACCTCGATGTCGCGGCGCGTGGTGAACGTCTTCGAGGACGTGGTCACGGTGGAGACGCCGCCGCAAATGCTGGAAGCGGCGACCCGGCGCTCTTCCGTCTATCAGAAAACCGTCCCGCTGGCGCCCGGCCTGTACCGCCTGAACGTCGTGGTCAAGGACGTGGTGGGCGGCAACATGAACAACTACGAGATGGCCCTGCGTGTGCCGTTCTATGAGGAAGAGAAGCTGGCCTCCTCCAGCCTGATCCTGGCGGATCTGATCGAGAAGGTTCCGACGCGCTCGATCGGATCGGGCCAGTTCGTGATCGGCGCCTCCAAGGTCCGCCCGCGGGTCACCGAGACCTTCCGTCGCGACGAGCGTCTCGGCATTTACTTGCAGCTTTATAACCTCAAGGCCGACGAGAAAAGCCAGAAACCGGACGGCCTCATCGTTTACGAAATCGTCCGCAACGGAACCAACGAGAAGATTTTCGAGTACAGCGAGGAGGTTGCTTCCATTGAGGGCGCCTCGGCGCAGCAAGTGACCATCGAGAAACTGCTGCCCTTGAGGAGCTTCGAGCCCGGCCAGTATACCCTGCGCGTCAAGGTAACCGACCGGAACGCTCAGCAGAGCCTGACCCAGACGGCGACGTTTACGATAACCTAAGAGGGAAGCTGTCGGCGACAGCGGTGGAGATTGCCCATGAGGGCTCGGACAGCGAAGGCGGCGCTGACGGTGCTGGCGGTATTGACTTACCCGACCCTGCTGTCTGCCGCCTCTGCCCCTAAGTTGTGCGGCAGTATCAGCGGCGTGGTCCGCAGCGGCTCGGGCGTGCCTCAGATGGGCGCCGTCGTCATCCTTTACAATCGCAGCGAACGGCCCGTGCAGCGCGCGCTCACCAACGAGAAAGGGGAGTTTGTATTCGCTTCCCTGATGCCGGATCTTTACTCGATCCGCGTCTCCCTGGCCAGTTTCCTGCCTGCGCTCAAGCGCAACATCCAAGTGCAGCCGGGGATGCAAAGCCTGCTCGAGGTCAACCTGACCAGCGTGTTCAGCTCCATCGAGCTGGTCGGCATGACGCCCGGGCCGGTTTCGCTGATTTCAGAGGACTGGAAGTGGATCCTGCGCGGCGCCGGGGATACCCGCCCCGTCTTGCGCGTTTTGCCCGATCTGGCCCCGGCGGCCGATCGCCGCCCGCCTCCGTCCGTCTTCAGTCGCACGCGCGGCGTCTTCAAGGTGACGGGCGGGGATGCGGGGACGGTCTCAGCGCTCGGCGCCGAGCCCGATCTCGGAACCGCCTTCGCGCTCGCGACGACCCTGTTCGGGGTCAACCACTTTCAGTTCGCCGGTAACTTCGGATATTCGCCCCAAACCGACTTGCCGGCCGCGGCTTTCCGCACCAGCCTGCGCCGCGAGTTGCCGGGAGGGGCGGCGCCCGAACTGGGCGTGACCATGAGGCAGCTTGCGCTCCCCATGCGATCGGGGGCCGGGCAGGCTTTGCTGACGCGGCAAATGTCGGGTTTTCCTGCTCTGCGCACGCTGTCGGCGACCCTTTACGATCGAAGTGTTCTGACAGAGAACCTCTCGCTCGAGTACGGCGCCAGCCTCGATTCGGTGGCCTTCTTCGATCGCCTCAACTACCTGAGCCCGTTCAGCCGGTTGACTTACGACGCCGGTCAGTGGGGCTTGTTGCACTTCAGTTATGTCTCGGGCGCCCCGCCGGCGGAAATGCTGGCTCGGGATCCGGATCAGGTCTCGGAGTTCGAAGACGACCTTGCCCTGCTGGCTTTGTTCCCCCGGGTTTCCCTGCGAGGAGGACGGGCTCACGTGCAACGGTCCGCCAGCTACGAGGTGGGCTATCGAGTCCGCCTGGGGTCGCGCTCGTTCAGCGCCGCGGCGCACAGCGAAAGGTTGACGAACGCGGCGGTAACTTTACTTGCGCCCTCAGGTCTGGCTTCGGCGCTGGACGCACTGCCCGACTTGTTCTCCCGAGGCTGGGTGCTCAATGCAGGGGGAGTGCGGCGGAACGGATTTGCTGCATGGGCGGCCCAGAACCTGGGTGAGAGGCTCGAGGTTGCCTTGGGCTACGTCAACCAGAGTTCGCTGGGGGTCATGAACGGCGAGCTGGCGCGCGGCGATTCCGAGCAACTGCGCGCGATCCTGCGGCCGGGGCGCCGTCACGCTGTCACCGCGCGCGTGGCCGGAACATCGCCCTGGTCCGGCACCCGATTCGTGGCCAGCTATCAGTGGGCGAGTCTTCACTCGGTGCTGCCGCCTCATGCCTATCTCAGCCAGGGGCTGCGCGAAGGAATTGGTTTGAACCTGGCCTTGCGGCAGCCGATCGGCTCTCTGGGAACCCTGCCTGGCCGTCTGGAAGCTTCGGCTGAGCTGCGCAATATCCTGGCTCAGGGTTACGTGCCGCTGAACCTCAGTGGGCGCAGGGCCTATCTGGTGCACGCGCCGCGGAGCGTGCGCGGGGGCTTGAGCTTCATCTTTTGAGCCGGAATCTTTTGAGCCGGAGCGTCCCCGGCGCGGTTTCGTATCATAAGCTGTGATGGCCCACCGCGAAGGCGTCCGGCCTCGCCCCGCCGCGCTCGATCGGCTTGCCGAACTGGAAGCCGCCTTGGGTACGGCCATCCGCGGCAAGGCCGAAGTGATCCGGCTGGCGCTGGTGTGCCTGTTCGCCCGAGGACACCTGCTCGTGGAGGACGTCCCCGGTGTGGGCAAGACCACGCTGGCTCAGGCCCTGGCCCGGTCCGTCAATTCCACCTTCCATCGCCTGCAATTCACCGCCGACATGCTCCCCAGCGACGTGTTGGGAGTTACCATTTACAATGCCGGCACGGGGACCTTCGAGTTCAAGCAGGGACCGATCTTCACCAATTTCCTGCTCGCCGATGAGATCAACCGCACGCCGCCGAAGACTCAGTCCGCTTTGCTGGAGGCCATGAACGAACGGCAGGTCACTGTGGACGGGCGCTCCTACCCGCTGGCCGAGCCGTTTATGGTGATCGCGACCCAGAATCCGGTCGAGCATCACGGCACCTACCCGCTGCCGGAGTCGCAACTGGACCGTTTCCTCATGCGCATCCGCATCGGCTATCCGGATGCCGCCAGTGAACGCGAAATCCTGCGCCGCGGCGGCCAGATGCCGGCGCTGGAAATCCGGCCGGTGCTGACCGGCGAGCAGGTCGTCGAGATCCAATCCTGGGTTCCCCACGTGCGTGTGGATGAGAGTCTCGTGGATTACATGCTCGCCATCGTCGAGAAGACGCGCACGCACGAGTCGTTCTCGCTCGGCGTCAGTCCCCGCGGCGCTCAGGCCCTCTATCGCGCCACGCAGGCCCTCGCCATGCTGGAAGGCCGCGATTACGCTTTGCCCGACGACGTCAAGCGCCTGGTCATCCCTGTCTTCGCCCATCGCGTGGTGCTGCATCCCCGCGTCATGGCCGCGCACCGCTCGGCGGATTTGAGCGATCGCATCCTCCAGGAACTGCTCACGCTGGTGGAGGTTCCGCTGTAACCTGAGAAGGCGGAGCGTTTCCATGCGTACCGCCATCATCGGCCTGCCGCAGACCGGCAAGACGTCGTTGTTTACGATCTTGACCGGAGCCCACCAGACAACTCGCCTGGGCACGCTCGCAGCCCGCGTGGGCATTGCCCGGGTCCCGGATCCGCGCCTGGAAGCCGTGGCCGCGGTGTTCCGTCCGGCGAAGGTCACCCATGCGACGATCGAGTACCTGGATACGCCGCCCATATCGAAGGAAGCTTTGCGCGACCCCGGGTATCTGGCGGGCCTGCGGATCGTGGACGCGTTCGCCCACGTGCTGCGCCTGTTCCAGGACGATCGCGTGCCCCACGAGCTGGGCAGCCTGGATCCCGTGCGCGACATGGAACACGTGGAAACCGAGCTGATCCTGAGCGACCTGGCGGTGGCCGAAAAGAGGCTGGAGCGGCTGGAGAAGGATCGCAAGAAAATCAGGAGCGCGGAACTGGATCAGGAGGCGGAGTTGCTGGAACGCGTGAAACTCCAGCTCGAATCCGGGCGGCCGCTGCGCGAAATGTCGCTTTCCGAAGAGCAGGAAAGACGTCTGCGCGGCTTCCAGTTTCTTTCGCAGAAGCCGATGCTGTGGGTGCTGAACCTGGGCGAGCAGGAAGCGCCTCGGTTGCACGGGATGGAAGACGATTTCCGCTCCCGCCTCGGCGCGCGCCCTGGCGCCCGGGTGGTTGCGGTCTGCGGAAAGATCGAGGCCGAGCTCAGCGAGCTGCCTCCCGAAGAAGCGCGCCAGTACCGGGAAAGCTTCGGTTTGCCGGATTCCGGCCTGGAACGGCTGATCGCGGCCACGTTTTCCCTGCTGGGGCTGATCAGCTTCTTCACCGGCTCCCCGCCCGAAGTTCGCGCCTGGACCGTGCCGCGCAACACCACCGCGTTGAAGGCAGCCGGGACCATCCACAGCGACTTCGAAGAGCGGTTCATCCGCGCCGAGGTCATCCCCTGGAAAGACCTGGTCGCGGCAGGCAGCCTGGCTGCTGCGCGAGAGCGCGGTCTGTTGCGGCTGGAAGGCAAAGACTACATCGTGCAGGACGGGGACGTGTTGCAGATCCGTCACGGCTGAGCCGCTACGGGCGATATCGCGGGATCTGCCCCGCGATCAGCACGACGGCAGATCCCAGCGCACACAGCCACACGAACCAGTCGCCCCAGCGTGCGTACACCGTGCGATCCTGCGAGTACGAGAAGCCGACCGCCATGGCAGCCTGCGTGAAGGGAGGGAGCTGGCGCCGGACTCGTCCCGCCGGGTCAATCGCCGCTGTAATCCCGTCGTTGGTGGCCCGCAGGAGCCACCGGCGGTTTTCCACCGCGCGCATGCGGGCGATCTTGAAGTGCTGCCGGCGCGCCGCCGTGCGTCCGTACCAGCCGTCGTTGGAAATGTTCACCAGCAGCTCGGCGCCATCCGCCACGAATTGACGCACCAGGTCGGGAAACACGGCTTCGTAGCATACGAACGCGCCGATCCTGCGCTCATCCGCCTTCAGGACCACCGGACGCTCGCCCGGAGCAAAATCGCCCGCCTCGTTGCTGATTTTGCGCAGGAACCCGAACGGCCGCGGCACGTACTCCCCGAACGGGACCAGTCGCATCTTGTCGTAACGCCCGGCCGGCTGCCCCTCAGGCGAAACCAGCAGGGCCGAATTCAGCGGAGCCCCGGCGGCGGTGTGCGGTACGGCGTTGAGCAGCAGCCAGGTCCGCGTGCGCCGGGCCAGCCCGTTCGTCATCTCGCGAAAACGGGCGTCGGAATCGTAGTAGACCGGCGCCGGCACCTCGGGCCACACGATCAGGCTCGCCGGCCGCCCCGCGCGCGCCACGTGCTCGGACAGAAAGACCAGGCGTTCGTGCTGCCGCAGGATCCAGCTATCCGTCCAGTCGGCCGTTTCCGAAATATCAGGCTGGACCAGCACGGCCGTTTCCTGGCCTGCCTCGGGGGCCGGCAGCCGGGGCAGCGCGTACACGATCGCCAGGATGGCGGCAGGCGCCAGCCGCCACAGGGGACGGCGTCGGATCGCCAACGCCAGCGCCGTCGCCATGAGCGCGAACACGAACGACACGCCGTAAACGCCCGCGTACGGCGCGACCCGCGCCGGAAACTCCATCTCGATCCCTGCGTTCCCCAAGGTCAACCACGCGAAACCAAGCGGGCCGTGCGTGCGTTCGATCGCCACCCACAGCGCGGGAACCGTTATCACCGCCAGTGAGCCGGACAGTGCGATGGCTGCGAGCAAGCTGAACAGCGCTGTGTGCAATCCCTTGATCAGGGCCAGCAAAACGACCGCACTCCAGGCGACGGCCGGCGCGAGTCCCCCATGCGCCGCCAGGGGATAGTGAATCCAGTAACAGGAGCCCGCCCAGAAAATCACGCCGGCGAGATAACCCAAGAGAAAGCGCCGGCCGGTGCGTCCCTCGCGATCCAGCGCCACCAGCAGCGGGGTGAGGGCGACGGGCGCCAGCCAGCTCGCGTCCACGGGAGGAAACGTCAGGATCAACAGCAAGCCGCTTGCAACGGCCAGCAAGAGGTTCACTCCAGGCCCCCTTGGGGGCCGGCAGCGGCCCGCGCGACGTGCTCGGCCATGTAGGAACTGCGGACGAAAGGCCCGCTGAAGACGGCGGCGAAACCCAGTCGCAGCCCCGCCTGCCGGTACGCTTCGAAACGCTCGGGAGGCACGTACTCCGCCACGGGCAGGTTCCGCCGCGTGGGTTGCAGGTACTGGCCGATGGTCACCACGCTGACGCCGGCCCGGCGCAGATCGCGCATGACCTCGGTCACTTCCTCCTCGCGCTCGCCCAGGCCCACCATGAGGCCGGATTTCACCAGCGCTCCGGCGCCGTTTCGCGCGGCAAACTCGAGCACAGCCAGGGAGCGTGGGTAGCGTGCCTGCGGGCGCACGCGCGGGTACAGGCGGGGCACTGTCTCCACGTTGTGGTTGAAAACGTCAGGCCGGGCCTCCAACACCGAGGCTACAGCATCCAGGTCGCCCATGAAGTCCGGCGTCAGCACCTCGATGGCGGCGCCGGGCAGCGCCGCGCGCAGCGCGCGGATGGTCTCGGCAAAATGGCCGGCCCCGCCGTCGGGCAGATCGTCCCGATTCACGCTGGTCACCACCACGTGACGCAGGTTCAAGGCGCGGGCCATCTGGGCCACGCGCTCCGGCTCGGCCGGGTCGGGGGGGGCCGGACGCCGGGCCTTGGGGACGGCGCAGAAGCCGCACCCACGCGTACACCGATCCCCCAGGATCATGAACGTGGCCGTCCGGCGGCGAAAGCACTCGTGGATGTTGGGGCAGCGAGCCGATTCGCAAACCGTGTGGAGTTCCAGGCGGCGCAGCTCCCGCTTGATCTGGTGCAGCGCGACGAACGCCGTTTCCGGCTTGCGCAGCCAGGCTGGCAGGCGCGGCCCCACCGTCAGTATTTCCGCACGTAGCTGGAGCGGAATCCGGCTTCCTCCAGCCGGTTGCGCGTGCGTGCGATGTCGTCGTCGTCCTTGAGCGGCCCCACCAGCACGCGAAACAGTGTCTCGCTGGGGCCGGGCGCCACCAGGGCCGGGAAACCCTTCCGCTTCAACACGTCTACGAGCAATTCCGCTTCCGCGCGACGCACCGCAGCCACTTGCAGGAAAGTCTGCCCGGGCGAGGGTTCCGGGTAAGGCGCCGGTTCTGCGGCCGCGGCGGCCGGCGCCACGGGAGGCTTACTCTGACCAGTCTGGACTTCGCCCGGCGCTGCTGGGCCGGCCGAGGGTGCTGCCACGGACTCCGGGCTGCTGGCGGGAGCCAGTTTCACTTCGCCCGGCTCCAGAGGCTGGCCTCCCGGAGGCGAGGGCTCAGAGGCGGGCGCTTGCGCTGCCAATTCCCCCGAAGCCTTGGGTCTATCGCCCGCGGATGCCGGGGCGGGTTTGTCGCCCTCTGCGGTGACGCCGGGAAGTTCGCCGGCTGTGCTGCGCCCGAGGTAGTAACCCGCCGAAAAGACCACGCCCAGCAAAACCACCAGAAGGAACACGACGCTGAGAAGTTGCGGCGTGCCCAGCACCAGCTCGTATTCGCCTTCGTCGTTGCGCGGCATGGTTATGCGGTGCTCTTTCCGTCTCCCGAAGCCACCTTGTCCAGCAGCGTCTTGACGCCGGTGATGATGTCAATGGGGATGGGAAACACGACGGTCGTGTTCTTTTCCGTCCCGATTTCAACCAAGGTTTGCAAATATCGCAACTGCAACGCCACGGGCTGCCGCTGGATCATCTCCGCCGCCATGGTGAGCTTTTCCGCAGCCGTGTATTCGCCCTCGGCGTGGATGATCTTGGCTCGCCGCTCCCGCTCGGCCTCTGCCTGCCGGGCGATGGCACGAATCATCTGCTCGGGCAGATCCACCTGCTTGATCTCCACCATGGCGACCTTGACGCCCCACGGTCCGGTGTGCTGATCGAGCACGGTTTGCAGGCGCACGTTCAGTTTCTCGCGCTGGCTCAGCAACTCGTCCAGCTCGACCTCTCCCAACACGCTGCGCAGCGTGGTTTGCGCCAGTTGTGAGGTGGCGTAGAGGTAATTGGCGACCTCGATCACCGCCCGAATGGGATCAATCACCCGGAAGTACACCACGGCGTTGACTTTGACGGTCACGTTATCCCGCGTCACAAGGTCCTGCGGCGGGACTTCCAGGGTCTCGATCCGCAGCGAAATCCGCACCATGCGATCAATGGGAGCGAACACCAGAATGATCCCCGGCCCCTTGGCCTGCGGGAGCACTCGCCCCAGACGAAAGATGACCCCGCGCTCGTACTCGGCCAGGATCTTGATTGAGGACAGCAGGTAAAGACCGACGATCAACGCCGCGAACCACCAGATCGAAAATTCCATTTCAGTCCCCCTTTGCTCGATCGGCGGGCTCCACTTTCAAGGTCAACCCGCGCACTTCCACGATCTTGACCGCCTTGCCGGCTTCCACCGGCTCGCTGCTCACCGCATCCCAGAATTCCCCGTGCACGAAAACCTTGCCCGCAGGCGTCAGGCTGGTGTAGGCGACGCCGACCTCGTCAATCATACCTGCCGCTCCGGTGGTCACCTTGCGCGTCCGCGCGCGGACGACCAGCGTCACCAGGAACGAGGTAATCAGGGCAAAGGGCAACGCCAGCCCTACCGCCACCGAGAACTTGATGCGCATCTCAGGCAACGGACTTTCGATCAGCAGCAACGCCCCCAACACCATCGAAACTGCGCCCCCGGCGGCCAGAATTCCGTGTGAGCCCAGTTTCGCCTCGAGGACGAACAGGATCAGCGCCAGCACCAGCAACCCCACGCCCACCCAGTTGATCGGCAGCACCGCCAGGGCCGACAAACCCAGCAGCACCAAAATGCCGCCCAGCACCCCGGGCACGATCAAGCCCGGCGAGCTGAACTCGATGTAAACCCCCAGCGCGCCGAGCACCAGCAGGGCCAGAGCAATGTTGGGATCGGCGATCGCCGCCAGGATCTCCTCGCGCAGGGAGCGCTCGTAGGTGACCACGGCGGGATGCTCCAGCGCCAGCCTCAGCTTGCGCCCGTCAAAACGCGTGATCTCGCGCCCGTTCAGCTTCGCCAGCAGCTCGGCCTCATCGCGCACCACCAGGTCAACCAGCCTGTTGTCCAGGGCCTCCTTGTCCGTGAAAGAACGGGCCTCGAGCACGGCTTTTTCCGCCAGGCCGGGGTTGCGCCCCCGCTTGGTTGCGATGCTTCGCATGAAGGCGGCGGCATCGCTTTGCACCTTCTCGCGCATGATCTTGTCCGTCTCGCCGCCCAGCATCACGGGGCTGGCGGCGCCGGTGCGCGTGCCGGCCGCCATGGCGGCCACATCGCCCGCCTGCAACAGGAAAAAGCCTGCGGATGCCGCGCGGCCCCCGCTGGGCGTCACGAACGTGACTACGGGGACCGGCGAGGCCAGCATTTTCTCCACGATCTGCCGCGTGGCCTCGAAAAGACCGCCCGGCGTGTTGAGGCGCAGAAGCAAAAGTTCAGCGTTCTCCCGCTGCGCCTGCTCCAGCGCATGGCTGACGATCTCCACCGTGATGGGGTGGACCACCCCATCCACGTCCACCGCCACCACCTTGTTCACCGCGCCCTGCGCTCGTAATGCGCAAAGCAGCCCGACAATGAGCGCCGTCTTCCGCAATGCAATCTCAATATAGCACTAGCCGGACCAGGCGGCCCTCACTCGTATCGCAAGGCCACCACGGGATCCAGCCGCGCCGCTTTCATGGCCGGCCATACGCCGAAAAACAGGCCCACCATCACCGACATCCCGAAGCCCGCCGCCAGCGCCCACAACGGCACTTGCGAGGGCAGCGCCGGCAGGAGTTTCCCGAGCAGCATCGTAACCGCCAGGGCAAGACCGAGACCCATCAGCCCGCCGCTGCCCGTCAAGGCCACCGCTTCCAGCAGGAACTGAACCACGATATCCTGCCTCCGTGCGCCGATGGCTTTGCGCACCCCGATCTCGCGCGTCCTCTCCGTCACCGAGACGAGCATGATGTTCATGACGCCGATGCCGCCCACCAGCAGGCCCAGCCCCGAGATCGCCAGCGTGGCGAGCACGATGAGCCGCGTCATGCGGTCGAACTGCTGAACGATCAAATCCGGCGTGGACAAGGCGAAGTCGTTCGGCTCGCCCGGCGGCGTACGCCGGATCTTGCGCAGAATGCCCTCGACCTCTTCATAAGCCGCTTGCCGCATCCCGGGCCGTGCTTTGGCCGTGACCAGAATCCGGTCCTGCTGGGGGTATCGCAGCCGCGCCGTCTCGAAAGGAATGATAATTTCCTGGTCCTGGCGGTTTCGCCCGAAAAAGCCGCCTTTGGCTTTGGCGAATACCCCCAGCACCTCGAACTCGGCGCCATCCACAATGACTTTGCCACCCAACGCGTTGCCGGCCGGAAACAACACCTGCGCGATATCGGCTCCCAGCAGCGCCACGCGCGCCCCCCGATGTTCTTCCTCAGGCGTGAACAAACGGCCTGCAGCCACCTCCCGCGGCGCGATCGAGAAATGGTTGGCCGTGACCCCCGTCAGGTAAAGGCTGTCGGTCTCATAGCCGGGTACCCGCGCCGTCAACGGACGGCCGCGGAAGACGGGAGGCACGTAGAGCGTGACGCTGGCGTCTTCCACCGACGGGCAGAGCCGCCGCAGGATCTCCGCGTATTCCGGGCGGATCGGCTTGCGCCTCTGCTCCTTGGGCGAGGGAAACGACTCCTGCGGGTCGCCGCTCGTCTTGTAAACGAAGATGCTGTCAGGCCCCAGCTCTTCGAACAGCGTTACGATGCCTTGGCGCAAGCCGGTCAGCAAGGATGCCACCGTCACCACGGTCGTGATGCCGATCACGATCCCCAGTACGGTCAGTGCGGATCGGATGCGGTGGGTCCACACCGCGCCCAGCGCCATCCCCAGATTCTCGCCCCAACTCACCCGCACGTCTCACTCCTCGCGCAGCGCCACGACGGGGTCCAGACGTGCCGCCCTCACCGCCGGATACCAGCCCGCCGCGATCCCTACCGCCCCGGACACCAGCAACGCCAGCATCGCGTAATGCCAGGTCACCGGCAGCGTGGTCGCCAACACTTGTTCCAGCACTCGCGCACCGGCCACACCCAGTCCGAGCCCCGCGATGCCGCCCACGCTGGTCAGCAAGACGGCTTCCAGCAGGAATTGCAGCCGGATGTCGAAGGGCCGCGCGCCCACGGACTTGCGAATGCCGATCTCGTGAGTGCGTTCGGTCACCGAGACCAGCATGATGTTCATCACCACGATGCCGCCCACCACGAGCGAAATCGAAGTCAGCGGAATGGCGACCGACGAAATCATGCCCAAAATGTTCTGGGTCCAAGTGCGCACGGCCTCCGGCGTCAGCGTGTCGAACCGGTCCGGCTGGCCGGGACGAAGGCGAAAGCGGGCCCGCAGCGCTGCGCGCGTCACGTCGAGGGCTTCCTCCAGAGTCAGGCCGAGGCCCGCGCGGGCGCGTGCGAACAGCGTGATCGAGTCCGGGGTACCGAACATCCGCCGGTAGACGGTCACCGGAATGAAGACGGCGTTGTCGCGAAGGCCTCCCATCACGTTGCCCAGCTTTTCCTGCACGCCCACCACCGTGAAGTCAATGCCCTGGATCTTGATCTTGCGGCCGATAGGCGAGGCCCCGGGGAAGAGTGTGGCGCGCACGTCCTCGCCGATCACGGCGACCGCCTGCCGGTTGCGCTCCTCCTCGGGCGTGAAGAAGCGGCCTTCGGAAGTGCTCACGTCGCGCAGAAAGGAGAGTGTCCAGGCCACGCCCTGCACGAGGCCGTCGTCAAAGACGCGGTTTTCCGCCTTCACTTCCGCGGGCCGGGCCATATACGGGCTGTACAGGATGCGATCGCCCGTGGTCGTCTCCAGGTACTTGAGGTCGTCCCAGCGGATGGGCCGGTTGCGCTTGAGCTTGTCGTAGTACTCGCGGCGGCCCACGGCGCGCGCCACCTGCGCCACCAGGTAAGTTTCCGTACCGAACGTTTTGGCGGCGCTTTGCTCCGCATAGACGCCCAGCCCTTCGACTGCCGCCCCCACGATCACTACGCTGGCGACCCCGATGATGACGCCGAGCAGCGTCAGGAAACTTCGCAGCTTGTGGGCCCGGATGGACTCGATGGCCAGCCGCAACGCCGTCCAGGCAATGTATCCGGCCCGGACCCCGGCGCCAGAAACTCGCACGAACACCCCTCTTTCAGATTATCCCTGCCGCGGGGGGTCTCGCAAAAAAAAGAGCGCGGGGTGCACGCCCCATGGGCGGCAACCCCGCGCCCGGTTCCGGCCCTGAATCAGAAGCTGATGCGCAGCCCGAAACGGAAGACCCGTTCGTCCACGCCTTCGCGTCCGGTATTGCGAACGCCCGTAATCTCGAACACGCCGCTGCGGAACGACCCGTCCGGCCACAGTCGCAACCCGTCAATGTTGTTGCTCGGGTTGGCGAAGTGCGGCGTGTTGGTGGCGTTGAAGGCCTCGGCGCGGAATTGCAGCCGGACGCGCTCGCTGATCTGGAACTGGCGGAACAGTCCGAGATCCAGGTTCACCAGGCCCGGCCCGCGCAGCAGGTTGAAGGCCGCGGTGCCGAAGCGCGGCTCAGTGACGGGACGGAACGCGGTCCAGTCATAGAAGGCCTGCCCAGGGCCGACCCCGCCCAGCTTCTGGGGCTTCGGCTTCACCACATCGGCGCGTTGTGAGTTGAAGGGCGCATTGAGGGGGCCGGCGGAGCTGACCACGCTGAACGGATTGCCTTTGTAAGCGAGGAAAATCGCGTTGACCTGCCAGCCGCCCAACAGCGCCGCGGGCACGCCGGAGGTGGCCCAGCGCTTGCCGCGCCCGAAGGGCAATTCGGCGATGTTGATCACGCTGAAATTGTGCGGCTGGTCCCAACCGCACAGAGCGCGATTCAGGAAGAAGTACTCGGGAATCTTGATGGCCGGCGAGTCGCCGCTGTTATTGACGCCAGCCACGCCGATGCACTTCGACCAGGTGTAGTTGACGGCCAGGTGATAGCCGCCGCGGAAACGCCGTTCCAGCGTGGCTTGCAGCGCGTCATAGTGGCTGTTGCCCACCGTGCCCACGATGCGCGTGGAGGCGGTCCGGCTGAACCTCTGGAAGAACGGCTGGCTGGGGCGCCCTCCGCCCGGCCGCCCGTAGTTCTGCTCGGCGAAGCCCATGATGTGGTTCTGCCGCGTCGCGACGTAGCCGGCTTGCGCCGTAAAGTCGCCCAGCTTCTTCTGCAACATGAAATTCCAGGACTGGATGTAGCCGCGCTTGTGGAAGTCCTCCAGGGTGTTGACGTCCACCGTGCCCGGGATGTCCACGATGCCGTTGCCTAGATCCGGCGGCCGCACCGCCGGGATGCCGTTGCGCAGCAAGCCCGCCGGCTGGAAGGGGTTGGGCGCCGAAATCGTCAGCGACATCAGCATCGGATGGTTGGCGCGCATGGGTCGGGCGAGGTTCCACGGGTCGATCGTGATCCCATAGCCCGCGCGGACCACGAACGTCTCGGTGGCCCGGTAGGCTACGCCGGCGCGCGGCGCGAACAGCCTCTTGCTGACTTCCACGCCGCAGTCCTTCGGCACGACGCCCACGCCGCAGACATGCATCTTGTTGGTGGCCAGGTTGTACCGCTCCAGGCCCCGGTCCGGACGCGTGGGAATCGGGAAGTACTCCCAGCGGGTGCCCAGGCTCACCGTGAGCTTGCGCGTGAGTTGCATGCGGTCGCGCACGTAGAAGCTGTACATCGAGGTGCGCGTGCCGTATTCGTCGGGGAACTGGATCACCTTGCCAATGGTTTGCGGCAGGCCCAGCAGAAAATCGGCGTAGCCGTTCCACTGGTTGGCCGCCGGCCCGCCCCGCAGGGTCGTCACGCCGCCGGTGAACGTGAAGCCGCCCGAGGCGCCGTGACTGGCTCCGTAGAATTCGGGCTGCGTGTGATTGAGATGCTGGAAGGAGATCTCCGAGCCGAAGCGGATGTCATGGATGCCGCGGAGCCAGTTGGCGTTGGCCTGATAGTTGTACTGGGGATCCCGGCGGTAATAGGGCATGTACGCTTCGGTCTCGCCGATCGTGGTGTGGCCGCCGACGATGAAGCGCGGCCAGCCGCCCTCGAACCGGCGCGTGCCGTTGGTGCCCGGAATGCCCAGGAACTCCAGTCCCAGCTTCTGGTCAATTTCCGCCTGCTGGGCGTTGGTATCCATGCGCGTGAAGCCGAAGTTCGCGTCCAGAATAAACGTCGGGCTGAAAACGTATGTGCCGGCCAGCGTCAAACTGTAAGTGGCCCCCCAGCCCTTGCCCGGGTTGTTGAATACGCGCGTCACATAGGGCCCGGCCAGGCGCCCGAAGACGCGCTCCACGAACTGGTCGTAATTGAGATACCCCCAGCGACCGTACATGGTGAACTTGTCGCTGGCGTTCCAGTTGATCTTGGCGTCGAGGATGTGCCGGTCGAAAGGCCACCGCCCGCCGCCATAGAAGTTGCTGGTGAACCGCTCCGGGAAGGTCGGCATGGGCGTGAGCTCGATCAGCTTGAGCACGATCGGCTCGAAGCGTGCCGGCGGGATGATGTTACCGGGGAACGGCGTGCGGTTGGCGCCATCGGGGTCGCCGGTGGCCGGATCGTAAATCGGACGATCCGACTCGGTCATGATTCCGCGCCGCGTCAGCGCCGTGGGAACCGTGTACAAGCCCGCGGCGAACTGCCGGATCAGCGTGCCCTCGTGGCTGACGAAATAGAACAACTTGTTGCGCTTGATCGGCCCGCCGAAGGTGCCGCCGAACTGGTTGAAAATATCTTTGGGATTGCGCTCGCCCGCGGGCGTAAAGAACGGCTTGGCTTTGGTCTTGTTGTTGTTGTTGAACCAGAAGGCCGAACCGTGAATCTCGTTGGTGCCGCTTTTGACTTGCACGTTGATCGCCGCCCCGCCCGCCAGGCCCTGCTCGGCGTCGAAGCTGTTGGTCACCACGTTGACGGTTTCGATCGCCTCGAGCGAAGGCACGTAGGCGGTGATGTGCGGCAGCCAGATGTTGTACTGGGTGGCGCCGTCCAGCCGCACGTTGTTGGAAGCCGCAACCGTGCCGTTCACCTCATACTGCAAGGAGCGGGACGGGTTGGAAGGCACCGAGTGGGCGTTGCGCGGCTGCGTGAAGCCGGGCAGCGTACCCAGGATGTGCTGGTAGTTGCGGCCGGGCGGGACCGGCAGGTTCTCCAGCGTCTGGCCCGTCATCTCGGCCCGAACTTCGGCCCGGTCCGCTTGCAGAACCGCCGCGCTGGCCGCGACCGTCACCGTTTCCGTGACGGCCCCGACCGCCAGCCTCACGTCCACCCGGGCGACGCTATTGATCGTCACGTGCACGTCGCTTTGGGTGTACGTCTGAAAGCCGCTCCTGCTGACACGCACCTCGTAGGTGCCCGCGGGAAGATTCGGGAAACTGTAGGAGCCGAGATCGCTCGTCGTGGTGCTGCGACTGAAACCCGTTTCTCTCTGCGTCACCGTAACTGTGGCGCCCGGCACCGGCGCCTCGCTCGGGTCCACCACGTTACCCACGATTGATCCGTAAAGAACTTGCGCGTGGCCCGGCTGCGCAAGAAAGAAAGCCATGAGCCCCGCGAGGAACGCGACAACAGTCCGACGACTGTGCCGCCAGGCAGAAACACCAAGCGACATACATACCCCCTTTGTTCCGGTAGTTCCTAGGGCGAGGTCAGGCGAATACCCAACCCATAACCCCCGGCGTCGAGTATATCAACCGCTCAAAGGCGGGTCAAGCCCAGGACTGGCTGCGGCCGAAGTTCCGAATCGGCTGACGGCTGCACCCGGCGAGGACCTCAGAATCCTCGTCCCGACCACGGCGCACCCGTTCTTCCACGTGGACGATGCGCTCGCCCGGCCGGCCGCAGCCGCACACACGGCGGGTGATCAGGCCTTGCCAGGGGGTGAGCAGCCTCAGCATCGGGCGACCCAGATCGGTCAACGAGCTGAGCAGGATGCCTGGTCCCGCCGCCGACTCCCGCGTTTCGACCATCGCGGCTTCCTCGACGATGTGCAGCCCCGAGTGAGCCTCGCACTCCCAGGCCAGCAGCTCGCCGTCGAAGCCGAGAACCTGCTGAAAAACGGGCACGCCAAACCAGGTCCACAGACGGGCGCGTGGCTCCGGCCCGAGCAGGGGCTGGTCCGGGTGCAGCAGCACGAGCACGCCGTGGGTCGGCGAAACGCCCGGCACGCCTTGCCCGATGGCCTGCCCGAGCTGTTCCAGGCGAGCGGGTGGGCCGGCGATGATTTGGGGACGGAACCGGGCCAGGCTGCCGTCGAGACCGTTCGGAAAACATCGGATGCGATGGGAGGTTCGGAAGCCCCCCGTGAGGACCGCAATGCGCGGCTTGCCCGGCAGCGGGTGCGTCAATGCGATCGGTCGGCGCCGGTCCCCGGCCGGTGAGCAGAACCGTTCAGGGTAAGCCAGGTACAGATCGGCCTCGATCTCGGGTAGCCGTCGCAACACCTCCGCGGGGTTGTCTACGGCGTAAATGCTCTCGAGGGAATCCAGCGAGGCTGCTTCGAGCCAGGGCCGGTAATAGGTGGTTCCCAGCGCAGCCGCCAGGACCCGGCGGAAACGTACCAGCCGCGCCGTTTGCATGCCATGCCGCCCTCCGCTGCGCGGAAGCGGCCCTATGAGAGTGGTGCAACGGCGCCGGCGGCTCTCTCAGGTCGAAGTGGATCCTGAGCGGCTCTCGGCCGTGGGCAGCCGCATCAAACCAGAGGCCAGCGCCAATTGCGTGAGGCCTGCGATGTTGTTGGCGCCGACCTTCTTCATCATGGTCTTGCGATAACTGCGCACGGTTTGCAAGCCCAAATCCAGGATGGCGGCGATTTCCTTGCTCGTCTTGCCCTCGGCCACCAGCCGCAGAACCTGCAACTCGCGAGGGGAGAGCACGTCGAGCACGGAAGAGCCGGTTCGCGGCTCCAAATCGCCCCTCTGGATGCGCGCCTGGACCCGGCTGGCCACCTCGGGGCACAGGTAGAACCCGCCCTTGGCGACCGTGCGCAGCGCATCCAGCAGATCCTCCGACGTTGCGCTTTTGAGCACGAAGGCGCGAGCGCCGGCGCGGATCGCTCCCACCACCGAGCCGTCATCGTTGTACATGGAAAGGATGACGACCTTGGTCTCCGGGCAATGCCGGGCGATCTCGGAAGTCGCCTCGATGCCGTTGAGACCCGGCAAGCCGATGTCCATCAGCACCATGTCGGGCCGGTTCTTCTTGCAGAACTGGACCGCGTCCGATCCCGTGTCCGCTTCGCCGATCACCTGGAATTCTTCCCGGCGCTCGAGCAACGACTTCAAGCCGTCGCGAAAGATCTTGTGATCGTCCACCAAAAAAATTGTGTACGCCATGGGACTACCTTTTTCGGCCAGGTCTGGCGGCCCGCGGGGTCGCCGCCCGTCTGGCTTCCGGGCCGGCGGCGCGCTGCGACCACCACGCTGTGACAATTGTACCCTTTTCTGATTCGCTCGCCAACCGGAATTCCAGCCCGGCCGCCTCGGCCTCGTACTGCATGAGCCGCAGACCCGGGGCGGCGGAGTGATTCAGAATCTTCGGATAATCGAAGCCCCGGCCGTTGTCGCGAACTTCCAGACGGGCGCCGTCGGCGCCGGCGCGGGCCTGTAGCTCGATGTGGCTGGCGCCGGAATGGCGGACGGCGTTCTCCAAGGCCAGTTCCGCAATGCGGTAGAGAGCCGCGGCCTGCAAGGTTTGCGCCTGTGGGTCGCCCTCGTATCTCCAGTGAAGCTCGCCCGGGAAGTTCCTGCCGTACCGCCGTATCAGTCGCTCCAGCGATGTCTGCAAACCCAGCCGTTCGACGATGGCCGGGTCCAGGTCATAGCTCAGCTCGCGGACTTCCTGGAGCGCGCTCGCCAGCAGCTTTTGCGTTTCCGCGATGCGCTCGGCCACTGCGGGCAGGCCGGCGCAGTCCATCCGGAGCAGCTCGATTTGCAGGCCGACGGCGCTCAGCACTTGCCCGACTTCGTCGTGCAGCAGGCGCGAGATGCGCAGGCGTTCCTCCTGCCGGGCCTGCCTGAGGCAGGTCAGCCAGTCAAGCTGCTGTGTCGCTTTGCCCACCAATCCGCCGACCCGGGCAGGTCCAGGCCGCTCCCCGCCACCCCCGGTTCAGCGTCCGCGCTTGCGAGCCAACGCCCGCCGCGCGGCAGCGGCGACGTGCGGCGCCGTCAAGCCGTATTTCTCCAGCAACGCCTCGGGCGGTCCGGACTCGGCGTACGTGTTCTGAATCCCTACGAACTCCATCACGCAGGGATGCAGTTCCCCGACCGCTTGCGCCACGCGAACCCCGGTGCCGCTGTCTACCAGATGCTCTTCGGCCACCACAATGGCGCCGGTTTCCATTGCCGCCCGCCAGATGGCCTCCCGGTCCAGCGGCTTGACGGTGTGCAGGTCCAGTACGCGCGCCGAGATCCCTTCGGCATCCAGCATCTCCGCAGCCCGGATGCATTCGGCGACCATCAGCCCGTTGGCGATCAGCGTGACGTCGGCGCCGTCGAGCAACTGGATCGCCTTGCCGATTTCGAAGCGCTGGTCGGGCGAATATACGATGGGCACGCGCGGCCGGCCGGTGCGGATGAAGACGGGGCCCACATGCTCGGCGGCGGCCCGCACCAACGCACGCGTGGCCACTTCATCGGCGGGCGCCAGCACGACGAACCCGGGCAGCGAGCAAGCCAGGCTGATTTCCTCGACGCTCATCTGCGAGGGACCGTCCTCGCCGATCGAGATCCCGCTGTGGGTGCCTACGATTTTCACGTTCAGGTTGGGGTAGGCGACGGTGACCCGTAATTGCTCGAAGGCCTTGTTGAGCAGGAAACAGGAGAAGCTGGCGGCAAACGGAATCTTGCCGTGGCCGGCCAATCCCGCGGCGACTCCCACCATGTTGGCCTCCGCGATCCCGCAGGACACGAAACGCTCGGGAAATTCCTTGGCGAACAGGTGGGTGAAGGTGGACTTGGACAGATCCGCGTCCACCGCCATGATGTCGGGATTCTCGCGTCCCAGCTCCACCAGGGCGCGCCCGAAGGCTTCGCGGGTGGCCATGCCCAGCTTCAGCTCATATCTCGTCTTCAACGGCATCAGGCCAGCTCCTTCAAAGCAAGTTCGACTTCCTCCGGCGTGGGCGCCACGCCGTGGAACTTGGGGTTGTTCTCCATGAACGACACGCCCTTGCCCTTGACGGTGTGCGCGATGATCACCGTAGGCTTGCCGCGGACCTCGCGCGCCAGGGTGAACGCCGCCAGCAGGGCAGGGAACGAGTGCCCGTCCACTTCCAGCACCTGCCAGCCGAACGCCTGCCATTTCGGCGCCAGGGGCTCCAGCTCCATGATGTCCTTGATGAAGCCGTCCAACTGCATCTTGTTGTAGTCCACGATGGCGGTCACGTTGTCGATCTTGTGAAAGGCGCCGAACATGGCCGCTTCCCAGATCTGGCCTTCCTGGATCTCGCCGTCGCCCAGCAGCACGTAGGTGCGCGAAGGGTTGCCGTTGAGGCGCGCCGCCAGTCCCATGCCCAGGGCCAGCGAGAGCCCCTGGCCCAGAGAGCCGGTCGAGGCTTCCAGCACGGGCAGGAATCGCTTGTCCGGGTGCCCTTGGTACGGCGAGCCCAGTTTGCGCAGGGTCTTGAGCAGGTCGCGCGGCGCCGCCGCATAGCCGCACTCGGCCAACACGGCGTAGAGGGCGGGCGCGCCGTGGCCTTTGGAGAGGATGAAACGATCCCGCTCGGGCCAATCGGGGCGGGCGGGGTCGTGCCGCAGCACGCCTCCGAAGAACAACGTCACAAGAACTTCCACTGCCGAGAGCGAGCCCCCGGGGTGACCCGACTTGGCCGCGCCCGTCATCTCGATAATATGACGCCGGATTTGTCGGGCGATGGCCTGGAGTTCTTCCAAGCTGCGTGTGGATTGCATAGTCCGATGAAATCTACACTTTAACACACGGCGGCGGGGCGGCCCGGGCTCGCTCAGATGTGAAACTCGAGAATGTCCCGATCCTGGACGAGGTAAGTCCGTTCCACCATGATGCCGTCACGATCGCCGTCGAGCCGGTACAGGCGCGCGAATTTCAGTTTTTCCGCGAAATCCTTGTGCACCATGCGCGCCACGTCCACCACGGTGTCGCCCCGGCGGGCCACGAAGGGCGCGGTCAGATCGGGCTTCTTGCCCGGGGCTTTCGTGTAAACCCGGACCAGCTCGAGCCCCTCGAAGAGGGCGCGGGCCAGGCGGTCCAGACCCTCGCCCGTTTCCGCTGAAATCAGCAGGCAACGGTAACGCTCGCCGAGCAGGTCTTGCAGCGCCTGAAAATTGTCGCGCGCGCCCGGCAGGTCGGCCTTGTTGGCCGCCAACAGGGGGGGCCGGCGCACGCGCCACCCGTCCAGCCGCTGCTCGATGTAGTCAATCTGGTCCAGCACCTCCGGGTCGTTGACGTCCACCATGAGCACGCCGAGGCTGGCGTAGCGCAGCACCTGGGGCAGCCAGGGTTCGGTGAATTCCGGGGAAATGGGCGGCAAATCCACCAGTTGGATTTGCACGTCCTCGAAATGCATCATTCCGGGCGTGGGAATTCGCGTGGTAAAGGGATAGCCGGCGACCTCCGGCCGGGCGTTGGTCAGGCGGGCGACCAACTGCGATTTGCCCGCGTTGGGCGGGCCGATGAGGACCACCTGGCCGGCGCCCTCGCGTTCTACCTGGTAGAACGGCGCCGCGTGGGCGCCGCCCTTTTTCTGCTGGGCTTCCTTGCGCGTCTGCGAGAGTCGCCGCTTGATGTCGGCCTGGAGTTTCTCGGTCCCCTTATGCTTGGGGATGGTGGCCAGCATGCGCTCGAGAGCGGCGATCTTCTCGGCCGGAGTTCGGGCCTCGCGATATTGCTGTTCGGCCTCGAGGTATTCCGGACTCAGATTGGCCGGCATAACCCTCTCGACAGCAAGATTACCACGCCTGCTGAATCAGCCCGCAGCGCGCCCGGCGGCGCGCGGCAGCCGCCGGAAGAAGGTCCGGGCGCGCCGGGCGTCGGCCAGGATCTGGTCACGCAGGGCCGACGGATCGGGGAATTTCCGCTCCGCTCGCAGACGGCGCAGGAACTCCACGCGCAGCCGGGCCGGAGGGTCGGTCGGCGGCGTTTCCAGCAGGTAGGTTTCAATGACCAGCTCCTGCAAGTCGAAGGTCGGACGTCGCCCCACGTTGGTCACGGCCGGCCAGCTCGCGCCGTGGGCAGGATCGGTGGCGCGCGTAATGTAGACTCCCTCGGCAGGCAGCAGCAGCTCGCCCGGCGGCAAATTGAGCGTAGGAACGATGCGCCGGGCGCCTTCGCCGCGCCCGGGCTGGACCGGGCCCTCCACGGAATGCGGACGCTCGAGCAGGCGGCAGGCGAGCGAGACGGCTCCGCTTTGAATCAGACGGCGGATTTCGCTGCTGGAGACGACGCGACCCCGCATCGTCACCGCGGGCAGGGTCTCGGTCAAGAACCCCAACGCCCGCCCCAGTTGTTCCAGTTGCCGCACGTCGCCGGCGTGCTGGTAACCGAAACGAAAATTCTCGCCCACCACCAGGGCGCGCGCCTCCAGCGCCTGCTTGAGAATCTCGCGCGCGAACGTTTCGGGGCTGAGGCGGGACAGTTCGGGCGTGAAGGGCAGGATCAGCACCTGCTCGATGCCTTCCTCGCGCATCAGCCGGGCGCGTTGCTCGGGCGTGGTGAGCAGACGCGGCGCTCGCTCGGGAGCGACGATGACGGTCGGGTGAGGTTCGAACGTCATGGCTGAGGGTTTCCAGCCGTGCTCGCGGGCGATCTGGACCACGCGGCGCAGGATGCGCCGGTGGCCGGCGTGCACCCCGTCAAAATTGCCGATGCTCAACGCGCACCGCCCGAACCGGCTCGCTTCCTGGAGGCTGCGGCAAATCCGGAACGAAGCGCTCATCGGCCTTCTCCTTGCACGGTGATCTCCAGCCCGTCGTAAGCCAGCCGGACGTTGGGGGGCAGCATGCGTTCGGTCTCCTCGTGAGGCAGGTCGTGGCAGATATGGGTCAGGAAAGCGCGGCGCGGACGGAGCTGTTCGACGTAGTGGAGGGCGCGGGCGACCGTGGTGTGAGTGGGGTGCGGGCGATGGCGCAAGGCGTCCAGAAACAGAACGTCGAGTCCCCGGAGCAAGTCCAGTGAGGACTCCGGGATCTCGCTGTGGTCCGTCAGATACGCCGCGCGGTTGAAGCGAAAGCCGTAGACGTCGCCGCGGCCGTGTTTGAGGGGAACCGGCGTTACCTCGACGCCGAACAGATCGAACGGCTGCCCGTCCAAGACGTTGACCTCGAGCCGCGGCACGGAGGACTCGCTCTGGCCGTCCGAGAAGATGTAGTCGAAAATGCGGCGTATGGTGTCGAGTGTGTGGCGGGATCCGTAGACGGGGATGGGCCCTCGCATCAGGTAGTTGAACGGGCGGATATCGTCCAAACCCAGGATGTGGTCGGCGTGGGCGTGCGTGAACAGAACGGCATCCAGGCGGTTGAGGCGGGCGCGGAGGGCCTGCTGCCGGAAGTCCGGCGTCGTGTCCACCAGCACGATGCGCCCGTTGTAGCGGACCGCCACGCTGGGTCGCAGCCGGCGGTCCCGCGGATCGGGCGATTGGCAGACGCGGCACTGACATCCGATGGTAGGCACTCCCACACTGGTTCCCGATCCCAGGACCAGAATGCTGAGCGTGCCGGCCGGGGCTGTCATTCAGGATTTCTTGCGACTTTCCTCGAGGATCTGAACGTAGCGAAAGCGCAGCTCGGTGAGCGAGTTCTCGAGCAGGCGTTTCTCTTCGGGGGTGAGATTGCCGCGCGTTTTCTCTTCCAACATGGCCATCAGATCAATCGTGTGGCGAGCGCGGCGAAAGTCGGGTCTGGGCGGCTCCTCGTCGTCGGCGCCCAGCAGGCCCAGATACGCTTCGGCTTGCATGCGCAGCGACCAGGTGAGGAATTCGAAGGTCGGTGGGGGCAGCGGGAGCTCGTCCCGCGCCGCCTCGCGCCGCTCGTCCGACGGCGACGTTTCCGCGGCGATCTGTTCCGTCCTCTCTTTGTCCATACCCATTTTTTATTGTAGCGGGACGCCGGCGCGCTCCCGGGCCGTGTTACATTGAAGAATCGCTTTCCCGCAAGGCGGGAATTCCTGCCATGCCGCTTGCCGATCCGCATCGTGCCGGCGAGTTGTTCCGGCGCCTGATCGAGATCATGGCGCGCCTGCGCTCGTCCGATGGCTGCCCCTGGGATCGCCGGCAAACCTTCGATAGCCTCAAACCCTACCTGCTCGAAGAAGCCTACGAAGCTCTCGACGCCGTGGATCGGCGTGACTGGCCGTCTCTGGCGGAAGAACTGGGCGACCTCATGCTCGAGGTCGCTTTCTTTTCGCAAATCGCCGCCGAGCACGACCTGTTCAACGTCGAGGACGCGCTGCGCGCGATCACGGAGAAACTCATCCGGCGCCACCCGCATGTCTTCGGCGACGCCGTGGCTGACACGCCCGAGCAGGTCAAGCAGCGCTGGGACCGGATCAAAGCGGACGAACGCCGGGATCGCGTCCCGCAGGGCGGCAGCCTCCTGGACTCGGTTCCGCGCGTCCTGCCTGCTCTGGTCGAGGCTTCGCAGATCTCCTCCCGGGTGGCTGCGGTGGGTTTCGACTGGCACAACGCCGACGAAGTCCTGGAGAAGCTCAACGAGGAACTGGTCGAGCTGGCCTCAGCCCGACGCGCGGCCTCCCGCGAGCTGCTGGAAGAGGAGATCGGGGACCTTCTGTTTACGCTGGTCAACCTGGCGCGTTTTCTGGGCGTGGATCCCGAGCAGGCCCTGCGTCGCACCAACGCCAAATTTCGTCGGCGCTTCGCATGGCTGGAGGAGCGCCTGCGCGAACAGGGTCGTTCGCCCGCCGAGGCTACTCTGGAAGAAATGGAAGCTCTCTGGCAGCGGGCCAAGCAGGACTGAAGCGCCGCCGCCAGGTCTCCACCAGCTCCTCGGCCAGCACGTCCAGCGGGTCCGTCATTGGCAGGTCGGGGACGTCCTCTGGCCGCAGCGCCAGGGGGATTTCGGTGCATCCCAGAATCAGGATTTCCGCCCCGAGGTTGCGCAGGCATTGGGCGGCTCGCCGCAAAACGGCTCGCGCCTGGGGGAAGCCCTGAGCGGCGCCGCAGCCTGACTTGATGCCCCATTCGGGATCGGTGATGGCCCAATGCACGTCATTTTGGAGCGGTTCCAGCGAGCTCTCCAGGATCGCATCCCGCCGCGCGGCCTGTTCCTGGATGGAAAAGCCGCGCGCCTCATAAGCGAGGGTGACCGCTTGCATGCCCGCGTGCGCCAGCGGCTCGGCATAGATCCTGTGCAGGTAAGTGCCGTTGGTCGAGAGGATCCCCACGCGCCGGACTGGCGGGATGCGAGCGGCGATGCGCCGGCAGGTCGCGTGCACCATGTGGACCACGGTCACGCCGCGTTCTCGCCACGGCTGGATCTGCTGTTCGAACACGTGGAAGATGGCGGGCGCATGAAACGTGTTGCACGGGATCCCGATCACGCGCGCGCCCGACGCCGCCAGCAGTTGCACAGCTCGGGAGGCGGCAAGCGCGGGGTTCTCGGGCGAATCGCCCCGCCGCAGCGCGTCCAGGTACTCGGTGCGGTCTTCCAGCAAAGGCGCGAACTGGGCCAGCAGGAGGGGAATCGCCTCCTGGTCCCGACGCATGCCGAGCGTGGTTTGATAGGCGAGAAGCTTGTGAAGCAGCAGCGGGTCCACCCACGGTCCCATGCCCCCGACGACGCCGATGGAAACGGGAACGGGCATGGCGCGTTGCAGGAGCGCTTCGCAACCGTGGGCTCAGGATCCGCTGATCGCTCTCAACTCTTGGCGCCGGGCTTGGCGTGGCACTTGTTGCAGTTGCCCAGGCTGGCGAACGCCTTGCCGCCCGCCACGTGGCAAAACGCGCATGAGGTCCTCTTGGCCTCGGCCGGCTTGTGCATGCCCTCCTTGTAATTCAGAGGGGCCTTGGCGTCCTGCGGCCAGAGTTTGTCGTGGCAAACCGTGCAATCTCCTTTTTCGCGTTCGGCGTGTTTGGCGTGCAGGTACGTCACGTTGCCGAATTTGCTGGCGAAGACGAGTTTGTCGGGCTCTTTCTTCTTTTGTTGGGCGGAAAGCAGTCCCACCGCGCAGGCCAGAACAAGGCTGAAAAGAATTCGGATCGAAAAACGCATCCAATGCCTCCTCGTGGATCGGATGGCCGCGTTGCCGGCCACCCGCCATTGTAGCACCCGGACCCGGCGCGGCCGGCGCGCAAAGCTCATGGAGACCGATGTTGACGCGAGCCTTCAGGTAGGGTAGGCTTGAAGGGGGGAAGGAGAAACGCATGACCCGCTATACGCCATCCCGTCAATATCTGAAAGCCGGTCTGGCGGCGTTGGCGTTTGCGGCCTTCTCCGCCTGGTGCGGCGCCAACTGGCCTCCTGCGTTCCTTCCTGCCGCTCTGTTGCTGGCCGGCGCCGTGCTGTTGTTGTTTCTGGCCTTGCAGCCCGCCATCGAGGTGCACGACAAACACCTGGTGATCGGCCGGCGTCTGATCCGGTGGGCCGACATTCGCCGCGTGGATCGCACCGGGTGGCTGTCTCCGCTGATAGTCCAGCTCACGCTGGCGGATCACAGCCACGTGTTGCTGATTTATCCGGGGGACCAGCAATCGTCGGGCCAGCTCCTGCGGCAGATCCGACGCATGGCTCGCGAGGCTCTGATTGACGGGATCCCCTACCGGCAATACTGGGGAGAGAACAATTTGCCCAAGGCCGACAGACGCCCTGCGGCTCGCCTGCCCTTGTTGCGCCCCGAGGACGAAGCCGAGGTGGAGCGTCTGTACCGGCAGCTCAAGAGAGTCGGGCGCCTGGATCCGAGGAACTCGCACGACGAAGCATAAACGGTGCGCCCGCCTGCCCGCCGGTTGCTGCGCTGGTTGATTCCGCTGCTGTTGCTGGCGGCGGTGGTGTGGACGCATCCGGTATGGCTGGGGCCGGCCGGGCGTTGGCTGGTGCGGAACGACCCGCTGACGCGCGCGGACGTGGCCGTCGTCCTGGCGGGTGGCTGGCAGGGCAACCGCATCCTGCGGGCGGCGGAACTGGTGCGCGAGGGCTGGACGCCGCGCGTGCTGGTCAGCGGCGTCTACCTGTACGGTCGGCCGGAATCCGACCTCGCCATTGATTTTGCGGTCCAGCAAGGCTGCGCACGGGAGTGGTTCGTGGGTTTGCCCCATCGCGCCCGGTCCACCCAGGAGGAAGCCCGCATTGTCGTGGCCGAGCTGCGGCGGTTGGGGGCAAAGCGTGTCCTGCTGGTGACCAGCGATTACCACACGCGGCGGTCGCTGGCGTGCTTCCGCCAGGCGGCGCCGGAGCTGGAATTCCGCGCGGTCGCCGCCGCCGATGAGGACTTTCCCCGCGCCTGGTGGCGCAGCCGGCAGGGTTGGAAGACGCTTGTTCTCGAGTGGATGAAAACGCTGGCATGGCGATTGGGGGTGTGAAGGTGAGCGAGGCCTGGCGATTTTTGAAGCCGTATCTGGCGCGCTATCGCACGGGCTTGGCACTGGGCTTCGGAGCGCTGGCGACGAAAGATCTGCTGGCCGCGTCGCTGCCTCTGATCATCCGGGCGGGCGTGGATTCCATCAGCAGCCGGTTCGCGCTGTCCACGCTGATGAAATTCTGCGCGCTGCTGATCGGCCTGGCGGCGATCAAGGGGCTGTTTCAGTACTGGATGCGCGTGATCCTGATCGGGGTCTCCCGCGACATCGAGTACGATATGCGCAACGACCTGTTCGCCCACCTGCTGCGATTGTCCCCCGATTTTTACGCCCGCACGCGGACCGGCGACATCATGGCCCGCGCCACCAACGACCTGAACGCGGTGCGCATGATGCTCGGCCCGGGACTGATGTATTCGTTCGAGACTTCGTTGACCTTCCTGCTGGCCATCGTGGTGATGGCCTGGGTGGACTGGAGATTGACGGCGCTGGCCCTGCTTCCCGCGCCTCTGGTCAGCCTGGCGGTGTTTTGGTTCGGGCGCGTCATCCATGCCCGGTTCGAACGTCTCCAGGCCATGTTCTCCGACATCACCAGCAAGGTGCAGGAGTCGCTGGCGGGCGTGCGGGTCCTGCGCGCCTACGTGCAGGAAGAGGCCGAACTGAAGCAATTCGAAAGGCTGAACCGCGACTACATCGCGCAGAGTCTTCGCCTGGCGCGGGTCTCAGGCATGTTCCTGCCCCTGCTTCAGGCGCTGGTGGGGCTGACCTTCCTGATCGTGCTCTGGGTGGGCGGCCTGCGCGTCATCAGCGGCCAGATCACCCTGGGGACCTTCGTGATGTTCAGCACCTACATGGCCATGCTGATCTGGCCCATGATCGCGCTGGGCTGGGTCGTCAACCTCGTGCAGCGCGGGCTGGCGTCGCTGAGCCGGATGCGCCAGGTTCTGGAGGAACGTCCGAGCATTGCGGCCCCGGCCGCGGCGCGTCGCGTCCCCTCCGGCGGCGACATCCAGCTCCGCAACGTGAGCGTGATTTTCCGGGGCATCCGTGCGCTGGACGGCGTCAGTCTGATGGTCCGGGAAGGCGAAACGGTGGCCATCGTCGGACGCACGGGCAGCGGCAAGAGTACGCTGGTGCGGCTCATCCCGCGGCTGCTGGATCCCGATGAGGGCCAGGTGCTGCTGGGAGGCGTGGATGTGCGCGAATTCGATCCGGCGGAATTGCGCCGCAGGATCGGCATGGTGCCTCAGGAGACGATCCTGTTCAGCGCCACTCTGGCCGAGAACATCGCCTTCGGAGTCGAGCAGGCGACGCGGGAACAGATCTTGCGGGCGGCCGAGCAGGCCGGCCTGGGTCCGGATCTGGCTGCCTTTCCCCAAGGGCTGGACACGCTCGTCGGGGAACGCGGGCTGACCCTCTCCGGGGGTCAGAAGCAGCGCACAGCGATCGCGCGCGCCCTTCTGCGCGATCCGCAGATCCTGATCCTGGATGACGCTCTCTCCAGCGTGGATACGCTGACGGAAGAACGCATCCTCCACGGGCTGGCGTCCGTGATGCGGGGGAGGACGACGATTCTGATTTCGCATCGCGTCTCCACCGTGCGCCAGGCGGATCGCATCATCGTGCTGGACGCCGGTCGCATCGTCGAGGAAGGAACCCACGCGGAATTGCTGGCGGCCGGCGGCTATTACGCCGATCTCTACCAGAAACAGATGCTGGAAGAGGAACTGGAAGCCGTATGATGAGGAAGAATCTTCGTAACTATCGGCGCGCCGCGTGCGCCTTAGCGGGTAAGGCAGGCTTCCGCATGAAACTCGCGGAGGGTAACCATACAGCGCAACATCTTCCCACGGGGGTGCTCTCAGGTGAGATCGCTACGCAACGGATTGCTCTGCATCCTTTCTCTGTCGGTAACCGGCCTTGCTCAGAGCGCCCGGCTGCGCCCGGCGCCTCACGTGTGGATGCCGGCGCAGGTGGACTCCAACAGCCCCGTCTTCTGGCGCGACGGCCAATTTCATGTTTACAACTCGGCCGGCAGACCGGTGTTGAGTTGGGGATTGCACCAGTTCGGACCGGTGAGCTCGGAAACGGTCCGGGTGGATTCCGAGCGCCACTTCCCGATGTGGATCGAGGCCGCCTGGATGGACGACGACGGCGTCCTTTACGCCTGGTATCACTATGAGCAGGGAGGCGTCTGTCCGGGTGAAGACCTCGTCATCCCCCACATCGGCGCGCTGGTTTCTTACGACGGCGGCCACAGCTTTCAGGATCTCGGTCTGATTCTCAGCGCGGCGGACCCGCCGGATTGTTCCGCCCGCAATGGCTTTTTTGCCGGCGGGCACGGCGATTTTTCGGTGATTCCGGACCGAAACCGCGAGTATTTTTACTTCTTGTTCGGGAATTACGGCGGCGACCAGGCCGCCCAGGGCATCGGCATTGCACGGATGGCCTTCGAGGACCGCAAGAATCCCGTGGGCGCCGTCTGGAAATATTACAACGGCGCTTGGGACGAACCCGGCCTGGGCGGGCGACTGACGCCCATTTTCCCCGTCGCGACGGCCTGGCAACGGGCTGACGCCAATGCCTTCTGGGGACCTTCCATTCACTGGAATACGTACCTTGACAGTTATGTGGTGCTGCTGAACCACACCTGTTGCGAGCCGGGCTGGCCCGCGGCCGGGGTCTACGTCAGCTTTAACCCGGATGTGGGCGACCCGCACGGATGGAGTACGCCCAAGAAGCTGCTCGAGCAACCCCACGGATACTACCCGCAAGTGGTCGGCCTGTTTCCCGGGGAGACGGACACGCTGGCCAGCCGCGTGGCGCGGTTTTACCTGCACGGGTTCTCGGGATGGGAGATCGTCTTCGCACGAGAGGGCGAAGAGGCCGAGGAAGAGCCGGCGCCGGAACCGCCCGTGGATGAAGTCGTGCCGCCGAACGGCGCGCCGCGTCACTAGCAACGAAGCCCGCCGCCCGAACATCCAAACAGCAGGGGCACGGATGAAGGCGCTGGTGGCTTTACTGGCCGCATCTTTTTTGGCTTGGGGAGGTTACGCGATGTCAACTCCCGGCGGGGCGTTCTCTTCGGGCACGGGCGTTCCGGCGTTTCCGGATCCGATTCGCGATTTGCCTGCGCCTGCCGACGGATCGCCGCAAGTCGCAGTTCTGGCGGGCGGTTGTTTCTGGTGCACGGAGGCCGTCTTCGAACAGATCGAGGGCGTGCTGGAGGTGGTCTCCGGCTATGCCGGCGGCGAGGCCCGGACGGCGCGTTACGAGCTGGTCAGCACCGGAACAACCGGTCATGCCGAAGCAGTGCGCGTCACTTACGATCCCCGCAAAATCTCCTACGGGCAGTTGCTGAAAGTCTTTTTCGCCGTAGCGCACGATCCTACGCAACTCAACCGGCAGGGACCGGATGTGGGCCCGCAGTACCGCTCCGCGATCTTTTACGCGAACGAAGAGCAGCGGCGCGTCGCCGAAGAATACATCCGCCAGCTCGAGCAGGGGCGCGTTTTCCCCAAGCCGATCGTCACGCGTCTGGAGCCGCTGAAAGGCTTTTACCCGGCGGAGGAGTACCACCAGGACTTCGCGCGCCGCAATCCGTCCCACCCTTACATCCTCGCCGAGTCGGCGCCCAAGGTTCGCAAGCTCGAGAAGACGTTTCCGGCTTGTGTCCGTCGCCCCGCGAAGCGGTGAAAGGTTCGGGGCGACGCGGGTCGAGGGCGCCCGGAGGCGGGCGCGGGCGGGAAATCGTCACCGGCGTTTGACAGCGCCGGAAGCGGTTCGCTATGCTAATAAGGGTTTGGCGAACTAGCGTGAAACTCCCGCCCGCGAAGCGAGCGCTTCGCGCGTGAGCGGGGGTCGGCCCCGAGGCTGCCGGTTGCAGAACGCAGCCGGGAGCATGGGCCGTCCGAGGCGAGTAACCTTTCATAGCCGGCGGCGGCGCTCAGGGATCGGCAAGTTCCCCAGCATGTCGGGTGAAGCGGATCCGGGCGCGTTCGGAGCGAGGGCTCGCGCGCGCCGGCGGTTCTTGCTTTTATCGCCAGCGTGGAGACATCGGGAGAGGTAGAGTCGTGCCGACCTTCAACCAACTGGTGCGGTTAGGGCGCAAGCCCCCGCGTTACAAGACGGCCAGCCCGGCGTTGCAGGGTTGCCCGCAGAGGCGTGGGGTGTGCACCCGCGTGTACACGACCACGCCCAAGAAGCCCAATTCGGCGTTGCGAAAGGTGGCTCGTGTCCGGTTGACGAACGGGATCGAGGTGACGGCGTACATCCCGGGAGTCGGCCACAACTTGCAGGAACACTCGATCGTGCTCATTCGCGGCGGACGCGTCAAGGACCTGCCCGGCGTGCGCTACCACATCATCCGCGGCGCGCTGGATGCGGCCGGCGTGGCCAACCGCCGCCAGGGCCGGTCCAAGTACGGCGCCAAGCGCCCCAAACAGTAAGCTGCCATGCCACGACGACGCAGACCGGAACCGCGTGAAATTCCGCCCGATCCGCTCTACAATTCCACGCTGGTGCAGAAGTTCATCAACTGCATGATGTGGGACGGCAAAAAGAGCGTCGCCCAGCGGATCTTCTACCACGCCATGGACAAGATCCGCGAGCGCACGGGCGACGATCCTTTGAAGCTGTTCAAGAAGGCGGTGGAGAATTGCAAGCCCGTGCTCGAAGTCAAGACCCGGCGCGTGGGCGGCGCCAACTACCAGGTGCCCGTGGAAGTGCCGGCCAACCGCCGCACGTCGCTGGCCATCCGCTGGCTCATTCACAGCGCCCGCGCCCGGGCCGAAAAGGGCATGATCGAAAAGCTCGCCGCCGAACTGATGGACGCCGCCAACATGCGCGGCGGCGCCATCAAGAAGAAAGACGACGTGCACCGCATGGCGGAGGCCAACCGCGCCTTCGCCCATTACCGCTGGTAGAGCTTCACGATGCCCCGTACGGTCCCCATCCAGAGGATGCGCAACATCGGCATCATGGCCCATATTGATGCCGGCAAGACCACCACCACCGAGCGCATCCTCTACTACACGGGCCGTACCTACAAGATCGGCGAGGTGGATGAAGGCACGGCGGTGATGGACTGGATGGAGCAGGAGCAGGAGCGCGGCATCACCATCACTTCGGCCGCCACCACGTGCTTCTGGCGCGACACCCAGATCAACATCATTGACACGCCCGGGCACGTGGACTTCACCGCCGAGGTCGAGCGCAGCCTGCGCGTGCTCGACGGCGCCGTCGCGATCTTCGACGCCGTGGCCGGCGTGCAGCCGCAATCGGAAACCGTCTGGCGCCAGGCCGACAAGTACGGCGTCCCGCGGATCTGCTTCATCAACAAGATGGACCGGGTGGGCGCCGACTTTTTCGCCAGCGTGGAAAGCATCGTCAAGCGCCTGAAGTGCAAACCCGTGCCCATCCAACTGCCGGTGGGCAAGGAGGACGGCTTCCAGGGCGTGGTGGATCTCATCCGGATGAACGCCCGGATCTGGCGCGATGAAACGCTGGGTGCCCAATACGATGACGTCGAGATTCCCGCGGAGCTGGTGGCCAGGGCCCATGAGTACCGCGAGCAGATGATCGAGGCCGTGGCCGACGCCGACGAGGTTCTCTTCGAGAAATACGTGCACGGGGATCCCATCACCGAGGACGACCTGGTTCAGGCCATCCGCCGCGCCACCATCGCGCAGAAGATTTTCCCCGTACTCTGCGGCGCCGCCTTCAAGAACAAGGGCATCCAGAAGCTGCTGGACGCGGTGGTGGACTTTCTGCCGTCGCCGGTGGACATCCCGCCGGTCAAAGGCGCGGCGGTGGACGATCCCCATACCGTTCTGACGCGCCGGGCCGCCGACGACGAAGCGTTCGCCGCGTTGGTCTTCAAGATCATGAGCGACCCCTTCGTGGGCCAACTGGCGTTCCTGCGGATTTACTCGGGCAAGCTGGCCAGCGGCGACATGGTTTACAACGTGAGCAAGGGGCGTTCGGAACGCATCGGCCGGCTGGTGCGCATGCACGCCAACAAGCGCGAAGAGATCCAGGACGTCTACGCGGGCGACATCGCCGCGGCCGTAGGCCTGCGCACGGTGACCACGGGCGACACCATCTGCGACGACAAGGCCCCCATCGTGCTCGAGGCGATCGAGTTTCCCGCGCCCGTCATTCAACTGGCGATCGAGCCCAAGACCAAGGCCGACCAGGACAAGCTGGGCGTGGCGCTGGCCCGGCTGACGCAGGAAGACCCCACGCTGAAAGTCCACACCGACACTGAGACCGGGCAGACCATCCTGGCCGGCATGGGCGAGCTGCACTTGGAGATCATCGTGGACCGGATGCAACGCGAGTTCGGCGTGGGCGCCAACGTGGGCAAGCCGCAGGTGGCGTACCGCGAAACCATCCGCGCCGAGGCCGAAGGAGAGGGCCGTTTCATCCGGCAGACCGGCGGGCGCGGCCAGTATGGTCACGTCAAGCTGCGCGTGGCCCCGCTACCCCCAGGCGGCGGTTTCCGCTTCGAGAATGCGGTCGTGGGCGGCGTCATTCCCAAGGAGTTCATCCCGGCGGTCCAGAAGGGCGTGGAGGAGGCCCTGGAGGCGGGCGTGCTGGCGGGTTTCCCGGTTTCCGACGTCCAGGTCACCGTCTTCGACGGCAGCTACCACGAGGTGGACAGCTCGGAGATGGCCTTCAAGATCGCCGCCTCGATGGCTTTCCGGCAGGCGGTGGAGAAGGCGCAGCCCGTGCTGCTGGAGCCTGTGATGAGCCTGGAAGTGGTGGTGCCGGAGGAGTACCTGGGCGACGTGATCGGCGATCTGAACGCGCGCCGGGGACGGATCGAAGGCGTGGAGTTGCGGGGCACGACGCAGATCATCCGCGCCTCGGTGCCGCTCAAGGAAATGTTCGGCTACGCCACCGAGCTGCGTTCGCGCACGCAGGGCCGCGGCAGCTTCACCATGCATTTCAGCCGCTATGAGGAGGCCCCGGAGGCGGTGGCCGAGGAAGTCATCGCCCGCGTGCAGGGGAGGATTTCCTGGTAACGGATTTGTGAGGCGAGAACGCGACAGGAGAGTTCAACGCTATGGCCAAGGAGAAATTCGAGCGCACCAAGCCGCACGTCAACGTGGGCACGATCGGGCACATCGATCACGGCAAGACGACGCTGACGGCGGCCATCA
>Ga0209017_10000116_pt1 | contig 76180 bp, 59 predicted proteins | sample YNPBryunderm2012_FD_185812 | JGI IMG/M metagenome (GOLD analysis project Ga0209017, IMG submission 185812) | Anoxygenic and chlorotrophic microbial mat microbial communities from Yellowstone National Park, USA - YNP Bryant MS undermat 2012... ... | reverse complement strand
TGCTGTGCGGAGTTGCTGGAGGATGGTGATGGCCTCGTCCCAGCGGAGTTCCCTCATGGCCACGCGTGCCCGGAGGTAATCGACTTGCAAGCGTGAGGTTCGATCTCCACGGACCCGAAGTTTGGCGATAATTTCTTTGCTGCGATCCGTTTCGCCGAGTTGCACGAGCAAATCTGCCAGGGGGACGAGGAGTTCCAGGCTCTGCGGCATCCGCTCCATCCCTGCTTCGAGTGCCGCGATGGCAGCCCCGAGGTTGCCGCGGTTTAATTCGAGCCAGGCCAGTGCTCGGACTGGCCGGATTTCGAGGGGGTGCTGTTCCACCGCACGCTGTAGCAGCTCCTGAGCTGTGGCGAAATCGCGGCGTTGTTGCCGTTGTTCAGCCATCAATAACAGGGCATCGAGATGATTAGGAGCAAGCTCGAGGGCGCGGGTCAAGTCGGCAAGAACATCCGGGTTGTCACGAGTGTACAGTTCAAAGCGAGCCCGAGTGAGGTATGCTTCGGGATCGTCGGGTAATGCGGACACCATCCGGTCCAGCACGGCTCGGGCGTCTGGAATCAGTTGCAGGTCTCGCCAGAGATATTGAGCGAGCCGCTGGTAAGCAGTCAGATTATGTGGATTGAGAGCAATCGCTTTCTCGTAACTGGCGCGGGCTTCCTCACGTTTTTGCAACCCGGCTTCGGCCGCGGCTCGCTTCTGCCAAATTTCCGCATCATCGTTGAACCGCTGCAGCAAAAGTTCTGCGTGCCCCTCGGCGTCGGAATAGCGGCCGATCCGCAGGCATAAGGTCAACGCTTCGCGGCGAACGGCGTCCCGTTCCGGATCGTCACGCAAGATCTGATCGTAAAGAAACAGCAGCGAAGAAGGATCGTAACCCCCGGGCCGTTCGCGAATCAGACGGGCGAGTTGTTCGCCTGTCTCTGTGTCTTTCGGCCGGAATTCGAGATATTGCCGCAAATAATGGATGGCGCGATCCGTTTGACCGGCTTCGGTGGCCCGCTCGGCTTGCCGTTTTAATGCCTCCGGGATGCGGTCGGCCTGGATAGCATGAATTCCGAATAAACCGGCGATGAGCAGTCCGGTGACGAGTAGGAACTTCACGAGGAAGAACTTGTTGATCGTCGGCATTGTCCGCATCCCTGCTGAATCGGCTGGGTCTGGGCGAGATGATCGCCCCGGATCGGACCATCCTGTTCCGGGCTCCCAGCGGGAAACGTATGTTACGCCGCTTCTCCAGCATGGGTCAACCGCAACCCCCACGGAGTCCACAAGCAAAGGCCCCATCCTGAGTTCAGATCGCCGAAGTTTCCGGAGACAATCTGTCGTTGTTTGCGAGTGTTGTCTCGGGTAAAAGCAAATTGATGTCGGATACCCGGTCCAGGAACCCAGGGATGGAGTGGTCGTCATGGGCGACAATGACTTTTTTGCGGACACCCCCGACTTTGCAGACGGATCAAAACGGCCCGAGCACGGCCGGCATTCCGGCACCGCGGGTCTGGTCGTGCTGGCGGATGACGATCCCGATCTAAAAGCTGCTGCCCGGGAGGCCGTCCTGCGTCTCCACGAGTTTTTCGCGGCCTTTGCACAACGGCAACCCGGTGATCTTTTCGCCGTGAAAGTGCCGTTTCAGGATGATTATGGCCGTGAGTATATGTGGGTCAAAGTATCGTCGGCGGATGCCACTCATGTTACCGGTCGTCTCGACAATACACCAGCGTTCGTCAAGTCGATTTCGGTAGGACAAATCGTTCGCGTGCCCCTGAAAGGATTAACCGACTGGCTGGTGCTTCGTGCCGGAGTGCTTCGCGGCGGCTTCAGCATCCCAGTCATTGAAGCCAAAATGGCCCAAGGTCATCCGAATCAAGCCGCATAAACTCATTGAAAAAAGCGATCAATCCCCTGATCTCGGGAGCTGAACCGATCAATTTCCGGATCTCAGCCACGCCGTGGTCGCCGGTTATCGGGCCGAGTCGATTCCCTGGCAGATGTCGCGGAATTTTCCTGCCAGTTGTCGTGCTTGACGATCATAATCGTCAGGGTTTGCCCAGGTTGTCCGTGGATTGAGCAAGTCTCGTGGAACTCCCGGGCAGATTTCTGGAACCGCGAAGTCAAAAATCGGATCAACGCGGAACGGGACTGTATCGAGGATACCATCGAGTGCCGCTGAGAGAAGCGTCCTGGTCACCGCAATCGGCATCCGCTGACCGATTCCGTAGGGTCCGCCGCTCCAGCCGGTATTCAGCAGCCAGACGGGCACCCGGTAGGTTTCCAGTCGAGCTTTCAACAAGGTGGCATAACGCTGGGGGGGCAGAGGCAGAAACGGGGCACCGAAACAGGTGCTGAAGGTGGCAGTCGGCTCGGTGATCCCCGCTTCGGTGCCAGCAACCTTGGCCGTATAGCCGCAAAGAAAATAATCGAGCGCTTGCGCGGTGTTGAGTTTTGCCAGCGGCGGCAAGACGCCGAACGCATCGCAAGACAAAAAGATGATATGCCGCGGATGCCCAGCCCGGCCCGAACGTTCCGCATTCACAATATGTTCCACAGGGTAGGCCGCGCGAGTGTTTTCCGTGATCTGCTCACTCGCGAAATCGGGAACCCGGCTGTGGGGATCGATCGGCACATTCTCCAGCACGCTGCCGAAACGAATCGCCTGCCAGATTTGCGGCTCGGCTGTGGCGGATAACCGGATCGTTTTGGCGTAACAACCACCTTCCAGGTTGAAGATGCCGTCCTCCCCCCAGCCATGCTCGTCATCACCGATCAACCTTCGGGCCGGGTCGGCCGAGAGCGTCGTTTTCCCGGTCCCAGAGAGTCCGAAGAATAAAGCGACATCGCCGGCCGCGCCGACATTCGCCGAACAATGCATCGGCAAGACATCGACCGCAGCCAACAGATCATTCAGCACCGTGAACACCGACTTCTTGATTTCACCCGCATACTGGGTACCGGCTATCAAAATAATCTTGCGGGCTCGGTTGATCATGATGGCGGCGTCGGAATGGGTGCCATCCCGCGACGGATCGCAGGCGAACCTCGGCGCGTGGACAATCGACCATTCGCTCCACGGCGGCGTGCAAGCGCCATTCGGACCTGCCGGGTCGTGCCGTAAAAAGAGTGTCTGGGCAAAAAGCGTATGCCAGGCGGAATCTGAAATGAAATCCAAACCGATCCGGTACTTCGGGTGAGCCGCAGCAAAGCCTTGGAACCGGAACAGTTCCCGCTCACGAAGATACGCAAGAACCCGCTCGAGAAGCCGATCAAAAACCTCGGCAGCAATCGGCTGATTCACCGGCCCCCAATGAATCACCGCCTCCGACTCGGCATCGCGAACGATAAACTTGTCTTTCGGGGACCGGCCAGTCCGGGCACCGGTCCGACACGCCAGCGCCCCGGAATTTGTCAACATTCCTTCCCCCCGGCGAACGGCATATTCCACAAGTTCCGCCGTTGACAAGGATTCATGAATCATTTTCGATTCATTCAAATGTTCGCTGGAAACGTCTAGATTTTGGAACAATCGCACGGATTCACTCACACTATGGCAAATTTTTAGACCTTGAGACCTTGCAGCCAGCACCACCAACAGCTTACACGATTCTGCCAGGGTTGATCGAGCCCGCTGAGTGTATTAATGGTTAAAGAACCCTTTTTGGTTACGGCTCACGATCACAGAGTCGACACCGGGCACGGTGAATCAGGTTGGCATGATCGAAGGCCAGTTCGGGAAGTGCATCCATCGAGAACCAGCGGACCTCGGCCGCGTCATCCTGGGCAACGGCTTTCGGACGTTTCCCGGCCAGCCGGGCCAGAAACACGACGCTGACGGTCCACCCTCGGGGATCTCGGCCCGGATCCCCGGCGGTGTAAAGCTGTTCAAGCTGATTCACTTCCAGCCCCGTTTCTTCCCGCAATTCTCGACGAGCCGCGTCAACCAGCCTCTCCCCTTCATTCACGAATCCTCCAGGTAACGCCCAGTGACCGGCAAACGGCGCGGATTTTCGTCGAATGAGCAGCACCCGCGGTAGCACCTCTGCGGAGAGGAGCACAACATCCACGGTCAAGGCCGGGCGGGGATATTCGTAACAGAACGAGGCGTGGCTTGAAGGAGTCATCGCAATCTCTTGCTTGGTAATATCTTACCGTGGATGCTGACCGCAACTCCGCAGCCTCTTTCGGCCGATTCTCCCGAATCGTTGCACCTTCGCACAGAAGCCGATGCGGTAGAATGAGGATGCCACGCGGACAGTCCGTACGGCAATTTTGAGGTGTTTTATGACTTCGGAAGGAATGATTTGTCGTGAAGCGCTGGATGTGGCCGATCCACTGATGACGGCGGCGGAACGTTTGTACAAGCAAACGCAGCATCCGGATGAGGCAATCCCGTGGGGCTGGATTACCCGCTCCGTGAAAGGCCGCAGCAGCTGGCGACCGGGCACTTGGGGCAAGCATCTGGTTCTGGCCTCGTTAGCCGACCGGGAGCAGTCCAGCGACCTTGCCGGCTTCGCTTACGGTGCTCATTTGCCGGGTTACGGTGGTTACATTTGCTATGTCGGCGTCGATGAACGGTATCGTCGGCAAGGTGTGGGTAAAAAATTGTTTGAGAAAATGTTCTGTTTATTTGCCGACGACGCCCGGGCATCGCAGGAATCGTTGCCGTTTGTCATCTGGGAAAGCCACCGGCCTCGGGAATCTGCCCCGGAAGCTGACTGGAAGTTGTGGGAGGCTCGGATTCGCTTGTTTGATTCGGTCGGGGGATATTGGCTGGAAGGGATCGAGTTGCCGACGCCGAATTTCGCCGACCCGGCCGGTCCTCCCGTCCCCTTACAGTTGTTTTTACGTCCGATGGATCAATCTGCCTCTGAGTTCGATGGCACGAGTTTGATCCGAGTCGCGGCGGGATTGCTGGAAAACGTCTACAAAGTTTGCCCGGGCGATCCTCAGTATGATCAGGCCATCGCTCGTGCCCGATGCCCCCGGCTCCGCCCGGCTCGTGAGGCAGGCCGACGGAAAGAGCCAGAGCGGAAACTGCAGCCAGTCTCGATCTGATGATGGTCAACCCGGCAGTTATTCGCATACAATGAGGTTGCGTTTGATCTGCCCTCGGAGAAGTTTCGGAGGATCCCTGATGCGACGAATTCTGATGGTGTTAGCGGCATCTGGTTTCATGGCCGCACTGAGCTTTGCCCAAGAAAAGCCGGGCGATGTTGTTGAACTGGCCGGGATGAAGTCGGTCGCCCCCGCCTCGTGGAAACAAGAACCGCCCTCAAATGAAATGCGTGCGGCGCAATTTAAGTTGCCGAAGGTTGAGGGCGATCCGGAAGACGCGGCACTGGTGGTGTTTTACTTCCGCGGGGGCAGCGGCTCGGTTGAACAAAATCTCAAACGGCAAGAAGCTAAGTTCGATCTATCGAATGCCAAGAAAGAGGATGTGAAGGTTGAAAAAGCGAAAGTCGGTCCGATTGATGCCACTTACCAAGATATTCGCGGCACCTATCTTTCAAAGTTCCCACCGTTTGCCCCGAACGCGAAGATCACGCGGAAAGAAAATTATCGGCAACTGTATGTTGTGTTTACCGGTAAAGACGGCGAATATTACATCAGCTTGCTCGGTCCAGAAAAAACCGTCGCGAAATACAAGCCAGGTTTCGATGAGTGGCTAAAGAACTTCAAATAAATATTATTCGGTGAACGAATCTCCTCCGGCCCGGTGGCTTCGCGCTCCGGGCTTTTTGCACCATGACATCCTTTTTCTTCGATTATGATTTGCCCGAGTCGTTGATTGCCCAGCAAGCAGTCGAACCTCGTGACGCCGCGCGATTGCTCGTTTTGCATCGGGAATCGGCAGCACTATCCCATGCGCACGTCCGCGACCTCCCCGAATTCCTTGCCGCGGGTGATCGATTGATTCTCAACGATACAAAAGTGATCCCCGCTCGTCTTTGCGGCCGGCGTTGCTCAACCGGGGGCAAGTGGGAAGCGCTTTTTTTGCGGGAACAGGCTGGGAATCTCTGGGAGTTGCTCGCCAAGACACGGGGATACCCGAAGATTGGGGAAGTGTTTGAGGTAGAACCAGGTCCGTTGCAATTGACTCTCCAGGGTCGAGCCGCGGAGAAGCACTGGCTGATGCGTCCAGAGTCGGCGGGAACCGCCCTGGAGTTGCTGTCGCGGCACGGTCGGATTCCTTTGCCCCCCTACATTCGCAAGGGTCGGGCGGTGCTCGGGGATGACGAGCGCTATCAAACGGTCTACGCCCAGCGTCCTGGATCAATTGCCGCTCCCACCGCCGGGCTTCACTTCACCGCAGAATTATTTGATCGCTTGAAAGATCGGTCGATCGAAACCTCCTGGGTAACGTTGCACGTCGGGCTCGGCACCTTCGCGCCAGTCAAGACAGTCGATCCGCGGGAACACCAGATGCACAGTGAATGGTGTGAGGTCTCGGAGGCGACGGTGACCGCCATTCAAGCGACGAAGGCAGCAGGGAAGCGAATAATCGCAGTCGGAACCACGACGACTCGGACACTGGAAACCGCGGCACTCTCCGGCGAACTCAGACCGTTCCGTGGCGAAAGCGAGCTGTATATTTATCCTCCGTTTGAATTTCGTGTGCTCGACGGCTTATTGACGAATTTTCATTTGCCGCGGACAACCTTGTTGCTGCTTGTCCAGGCTTTTGCCGGAATTGAGGCACTTCGACTGGCCTACGAGGAGGCGATTCGCCAAAAATACCGCTTTTACAGTTACGGTGATGCGATGCTGATTTTATGAACAACGATGAAGACTTGCGACTAGCGAGGTGATGATGGCCTCAGCCGGAATTCTTGTGCTCTGCGTGGCGGCCGCCATCGTGTACGGAATCGTGCATGATCAGATCACAGCTCGGATCTGTCTCGAATATTTCACAATCGGGCATCCTCCGGTGTTCCCGACCGACGATCCGACTCTGCTCGGGCTCGGCTGGGGAATCATCGCAACCTGGTGGGTCGGCCTGATTCTCGGCTTGCTGCTGATTCTTGCGGCCCGGCTGGGCAATCGCCCACCGCGTCCTGTGCGATCGCTGGTTCGCCCGATCCTGATCCTGATGATCGTGGCAGGGTTTACTGCGATCATCGCAGGTGTTGCCGGCTCGATTCTGGCAAAAGCCGGCACGGTCGAGTTGACCGGCTCGATCGCCGAGCAAGTACCGAAGAACCGCCATCCGGCTTATATTGCGTGCTTGTTTGCTCATACCGCCAGTTATGCGATCGGCTTTGTCGGCGGCGGTGTCTTGATCGCAACGGTCTGGGCACAACGTGGCATCGATCGACGGAAGGGTGTCATATCCCGCCGGTGATTTCGGTCAATGCCTCAACGAGTTGATCAATGTCGTCCGCGGTGGAAAACGGCCCGGGCGAGACTCGAACAAGCCCGTCCGGATAGGTGCCGATGGCTTTGTGAATATACGGCGAACAGTGCAACCCGGGTCGGACTGCAATATCGAAGGCTTGATCGAGAATGCCGCCAAGTTCCGTCGCTGGCAGCACCTCGCAGCGGAAACTGATGGTGCCGACGCGGCGAGCCGGATCGGAATGGCCGAAAAATTCGAACCCCCCTCGTTCCAGCAATTTTTCTCGGAGACGTTCACAAAGTCCGACTTCATGCTGACGAATTTCCACGACGCCTTGTTCTTCAACAAAATCGAGGCCGGCAATAAGCCCGGCCACCCCGAGCACATTCGGGGTCCCTCCCTCCAGGTAATACGGATATTCGGAAGGCTGCGTCGGAGTCGAGGAGTCGCCCCCGGTGCCGCCTTCTCGCCAGGGCCGGAGTTGACAACGTGGATTCACATACAAAACACCCGTACCGGTCGGACCGAAGAATCCTTTATGACCCGGAAACGCCAGGAAATCGATCGGCACCGCCTGCAAGTCGATCGGAACGACTCCGGCGGTTTGTGCGGCATCGATCAAGATCAAGATTGAGTCCGATGCTTCACGACAAAGCCGAGCAATGTCCGCGATCGGTTGGACGGTACCAAGAACGTTGCTGCCGTGCGTGACGGCGACCAGCCGGGTCTTCGGGGTAATCGCGGCTCGGACCGCAGCTGGATCAATTGTCCCAGAGCCATCCGCGGGAACCCGGGTGAGCGTGATTCGACCAGCTTGGGCCAAGGCTACGAGCGGCCGACTGACGCTATTGTGTTCCAGATCCGTCGTGATGACATGGTCGCCCTCGGAAAGACTGCCCTTGATCGCCATGTTCAAGGCATCGGTGCCATTTAAGGTAAAGATCCAGCGTTCGCTCGCCTTACCCTTGAAATGCCGGTTCAGGCGGTGACGTGCCTCTTCGAGGGTATGCTCGGCGGCGAGCGCCATCTTGTGGCCGGCACGCCCAGGGTTGGCCAAACTCGTACGAGCGAAGCGATCCAGGGCCGAATAAACCCGCTCGGGCTTCGGGTAACTCGTCGCGGCATTGTCCAAGTAGATCATGCGAACATCTCAGCGTCTGCGTTCGTTCCGAGGGTTTTTCTCCCCGCCAGGATCACGGAGAGGTACGTACCGGCGGCGTGTCAGCTGACATTCCTCGTGGCTTGATCGCGGATCATGCATCCAGGGAATGCCGGCAACCCCCCAGCCTTCTCAGCGACAACGTTACGATCTGAATGCGAGCAACCAGTCACGGAAGGTCGTTCTGGCGTGCCCGATTTAATGTCCGATGTACTTCGCATAAAGCGTTCGGGCTCGATCGGTATCGTCGGTACCTTTGATGATCGCGCGGCCATCCGGAAATACTGTAAATTCATAGGGATCGCCGCCGTCGGTCACCTGAAATTTCAGCAAGAATTTGTTCGTGGTCACTGTTCCCGAGGCTTGCAGTTGCCGGGCCAAGTCGAGGAAGTTCAAGGTGCTCGATCGGCGTTGTGTCACTTGAACGGCGTTCCGGCCGCAAAGGCTGGTCGTTTGCGTCCCGTGTTCACCTTCCAGCCACTCGAACTGTCGCAGGGCACAACAGCGGCATTTTCCTTTGCGGCCTTGCAACGGAGCGATTTTCATTCGTCGGTTGGTATTATCCCAGAGATTGATCAGGAAAAGATCTCGGTTAATAAGCTCGATTTTCCCGGCAAGAATTTTGATTGCCTCGGCCGCTTGCATACTGGCAATGACGCTGACGATCGGGCCGAGAACCCCGGCGGTTTCGCAGGTGCCAACTTCTCCCGGGCCAGGGGATTTTTCAAAGACGCATTGCAAGCAGGGAGTTTGACCGGGAACGATTGTCATGGTCATGCCTTCCGTGCCGACAGCACCGCCGTAAACCCAGGGCTTCCCGAGTTTGACCGCCACATCATTGATGAGATAACGGACTTCAAAGTTGTCGGTGCCGTCAAGAATCAGATCCGCGTCCTGGCAGAACTGCTCGATGTTCGTCCGATTGATATCAGCAACAATCGGTTCAATCGTCACCGTCGAGTTAATCTGGCGAAGTTTAATCGCAGCAGCCTCGGCCTTCGGCAAATTATTCGTAACATCGGACTCGTCGAACAACACTTGCCGTTGCAAGTTGCTCGGTTCAACAAAGTCGCGGTCGATTAGCCGGAGATAGCCGACTCCTGCGCGTACGAGTGTATTGGCCAGAACCGTGCCAAGCGCCCCGACGCCACAGAGGGTGACTCGGCTGGCCATGATCCGTTCTTGCCCTTGCTTGCCGATGCCGGGCACCCGCATTTGCCGCGAATATCGCTCCAGGGGATTTTCTGCAGTCATGACAAACCTTTACGGAAAAATCAACTCAGCTTTTGCGAATTATGGAACGCCGTTGGCACGGAGAAAATCCAGAAGGAACTGAATCTGGGATTTTGGCCACTTTTCCTGCTTGGCAAAATCGGCGAGGGTTTGCAAATCTTCCCGCACCCGCAGCAAGTCCGGGCCGCAAAGCCGTTGCAAATACGTAGCCAGGTATTCGAGAGCTTCCTGGGCAGCTGCGGGATGTACGATGCTAGTATCCGATCCTTCGAGAAAGACATACGCATGTAACACGGCGAGCAAGAGCGGGTGAACACCGAGTTCTGGCGGAATCAACGGAAAAACCGCGGCCCCGTCCGGAGCTTCTTCGGGATCCGTGGGCGTGCGAGTGTTAGCCACCGGCCACCGCGGGGACAAGCGCCACAACAACACCGTCACTGAGAGGTGTCTCCATTTCCTCCAAGAAACGGATGTCTTCATCGTTAACAAAGACGTTCACATACGGGCGAAGCGTGCCCTGATCGAACAATTTGGCTTCCAGGGCCGGGTACTGACGAACCAGATCGGCGAGGGCTGCTTTCACGGTGTCGCCCTGAACTGCGACTTCTGTATTCCCCCCCGCTTGTTCTCGCATCGGCGAGGGAATCTGTACCACAATCGCCATGAATGAAACCTCAACTGTCAGAGATTGCCTGGCTTGATCCTACCGAATCCTAAGCTCCGACTCACTGGATGAACCAGGGGGGAAGTTTATGAACGCCCGGATCATCACGGAGATATTGAGTCAACGGGGTTTGCTGCCGACTGCCGAGGCTGGAGTCGAGTAAAAAACGACCAGCTGGACACCGGGATCACGAGGCTGAACGAATGCAACAGCGGCAAGGATCAACAAATGGATTCCTTGTGCTGGCCTGATCGATGCCGACTGGTTGCGTTCGTTGGTGCTGGCTTCCGACGATCGCCCCCGCTCGGAATGATCTCTCCCCATACCCGCTGATGATCCGGCTTGGGGAACAGGTCCATCTTGGCCGCGTGGCTTGTCTCGGCTGTGTGCGGCGACTGTTACACCAGCACCGGTTCACCGAGTCCGCTTCGGGCATAAAGCTCGTCGAAGGCGGTCAGACTCGGTTTGATAATCGTCGGCTGTTCCACCGCGTCGGCGATGGCATCTTGTGTCTTCAAGCCGTTGCCTGTGATACAGATGACGATCTCTTCGTCTCGGGGAATTCGTCCCTGTTCGATCAATTTTCGGGTGACGGCGAGGGTGACGCCGCCGGCGGTTTCCGCAAAGACGCCTTCGGTCCGAGCAAGAAGCAGGATATTGTCAATGATCTCATCGTCGTTAACATCTTCGGCCCAGCCGCCGGTTTGACGGATCAGCTTGGCGGAAAAATAGCCGTCGGCAGGGTCGCCGATGGCGAGCGATTTGCAAATCGTGTTTGGTTTGCGGACCGGTTTATGCCGTTCACGGTTGGACTTGACACAATCAGAGATCGGATTGCAGCCGCTCGCCTGAGCACCGTACATCTTAGTCCGGACCGGTTCGTGGACGAGTCCAACCGTGACCAGTTCCTCGAAGGCTTTGTAGATCTTGCCGATAAGGCTGCCTCCGGCCATCGGACAGACGACATGCTGGGGGAAACGCCAGCCGAGATCCTCGGCGATCTCAAAGCCGAACGATTTTGAACCTTCGCCATAGAACGGCCGCAAATTCACATTCACGAAGCCGAAATTGTATTTGAGAGCAATTTGCGAACAGAGGCGATTCACTTCGTCGTAGGTGCCGCTGACGCCGATCAGTCGGGCACCATAGACGGATGTTCCGAGGATCTTGGAGCGTTCAAGATCGGCGGGAACGAGAATAAATGTTTCGAGCCCGGCCTGAGCCGCGTTGGCGGCCACGCTGTTGGCGAGATTTCCCGTGCTGGCGCAACCGACAGTTTTGAACCCGAATTCACGGGCTTTTGATAACGCAACCGAAACCACTCGATCTTTAAACGAAAGAGTGGGGAAATTTACGGCATCATTTTTAATCCAGAGCTTTTCGACACCAATAGCCTCGGCCAGACGGTCAGCTTTAATAAGGGGCGTGCCACCGACTTGCGGTCCGACCGTCGGTTCCCCGTCGATGGGAAGCAGTTCACGGTAGCGCCACATCGTGCGTGGTCGACGTTCGATACATTCGCGGCTGATTTCGCGACGAATCCGCTCATAATCGTAGACCACTTCGAGTGGTCCGAAATCGTCGGTGCAAAAATTGATCGGTTCTTTCGGGTAAAGCTTCCCGCAAACTTTACATTTTAAGCCAATGACAAAGTCAGACACGTTGACTCACCCTTTCCGATGGCATGACCACTCGGTATGGCCGGGCTAGCGGTCACCGAGTCAGGGACAATCTCCAGCGGAGGTTTTTCCAGTTCGTGTGCTGCCAGTGGCGACAACGTCAATATCGACTGAATCGACTGGCAAACGCAACGATAAGAGAATGGCGGGTTGCGAGAATGAAGGACTCGGTTTCCCCGATTTCTTATCTTTCCCAGAACAGAAAAACCATTCCGGGCAGGAATTAGCACCGTGTTTGAGAAACGATTCGAGCGAATCGTATCGCCAACCGGTTGCTGTGGCGTCACCGGGCCTGGCCCCTCAGCCACTCTGGATCTTCAACTCGGCTGCAACCTTGCGGTTACAGAGAAACCGGTCCGCTGGAACCAGTTGTTAACTAACATAAGCGACTGACAATCGACAGGCAACTGCGGCTTCAAGAATTTTCCGGAGATTTCTCGGATCCGCGATGGTGATTGATAGGGAAAGTCATTCCGACACACCCAGGCTAAGTATAGGGGCGAAGGTCAGCGGTTTGTGCCGCGTGCCAGGCATCTACGGTGCCAATCGGAAGCCAGTGAGCCGCTTCGACGACCGGAAACGGCTGCCGGGCCGCCAATTGGCTTACAGCATCGGTAATCTCGTATTCCCCCCGAGGAGACAAGGGCAGTTTCAGGTGAAACACCGCGCGAGGGAAGACATACGCGCCGATGTTTGCCAGTTGTGGGGCCGACAGTCCCGCGGGTTTTTCGACGATTTTCGCCAGCGTGCCATCAGGGTGGCGGAAGATGATTCCGAATGACTCGGGTTGACTGACCGGGTGGGCCAAGATGCCGACCTCTTCTGAACAGAGCCGAGCCAGATCGCTGCGGCCGATCAAATCATCGCCGTTCAACACCAGTACGCGATCGGCTCTGACCGCTGCTTGGCAAGCCAGCAGGGCATCGCCTGTTCCCCGGGGCTGATCTTGATAAACGACTTGCCAGTGTTGAATCCAATGTTGTCGCGCAAGGTACGCTTCAATTTGTTCGGCGAGATAGTTGACCACGACGAGCAATCGCTGCACCGGCGGCAGGGCCCCTAGAATCCAATCGAGGATCGGACGGCCTTGCAAATCGAGCAGCGGTTTTGGCGTGCTTTCGGTGTAGGGTCGCAGCCGCGTTCCCTTGCCGGCGGCGAGGATGATGGCGTCCATCATGGATTCTTCCTGACAGCAGAGATTTATCGAAGAAAAACTGAGGAAACGTTGGTTGTCGACAAATTATGACTCGTCGGCCAGCACCGCAGCCGGGAACTTTGGCATTTCCGCGAAAACCAGTGAATCCAGGGAACCCGTCACGACGATAAATACGCTGTTCTCCCGGAGCCCCGGCAGGAGCCGACCCGCGGGAGAATCGGTAATCGTTCGGTTCTCGCCGCAAGGACGCGGGCCGTGCGATTGCCGCTGAATCCACCGATCGCGACCGGGGGAATCGCCAAGCCACAGCGGTCCCTTCGGTCTGCGGTCGAACAGCATCCATCTTACCCCCACGGATGGTTAAAGAGATGCGTCGCACCTTCACATTGTCCGCAGTGTTCGGGCTGATTGTCGCGGGGCTGGGTTGTCATCACGTCGCTGGAAAATGCGACTGCACGTACAATCCCGCGAATTTTCCCCTGCCGACACCGAATCAACCGTATGCGCAAATTGGCAGCCCGATCGTCGGCTTGCCAGCGGATGCTGCTCCGGAACCCAGCCCGATGGAAAAACTTCCGCCGGCAAAGGATCTGCCGAATGGAAAGTAGTTGCCGGGGCTTTCATGTCTCAGCCCGTGCTCGCGGGAACAGTGTTCAGGGTTGCTTTTGGCGATTTCGCCGGGCAAGTTTGAACGTTGTTCCCGCTGCTGCAGGAACCGGATTTGATTCCGGCACCGCCTGAGCTTCTTGCAGTCGGCGTTCCGATTCAGCCGCCAGTTCCAAAAAATGTTGCTGACTGCGAATCGCACGTTCTCCTTCCTTAATGACGACGCGGCGATAGCTGCCATCGGGTTGAAGTTCCCGCGCTTTGACATTGTCCGCCATGCTGGTTGCCAGAATTTCATCAATTAAGCGGGCTTTTAATTCGGGATTTTCAATCGGAAAAACCACTTCGACTCGTCGCATCAAATTCCGATCCATCCAATCCGCCGAGCCGATATATACTTCGGGCTGGCCGTTGTTCGCAAAGTAAAAAATCCGGCTATGTTCCAGAAAGCGGTCGATGATCGAACGTACACGGATGGTGTCACTGATGCCGGGCAGGCCTGGCCGCAACGCACAGACCCCCCGACAAATTAAATCGATCGGCACGCCCGCCTGACTGGCCTGGTACAAGGCCTGAACAATCCGCGGCTCCAGTAAACCGTTGATCTTGGCAATAATTCGCCCTTGACCCCCCGATTTCTGAATCTGCGCTTCTCGTTCGATGCGTTCCAGCATGAACGTCAAAAGTCGAGACGGGGCGACGATTAATTTCTGCCACTGTGGCAGTTCCGCATAGCCAGTCAAATAATTAAACAACAAGGTGACATCATCGGCAAATTCCGGGTTGGCGGTGAACAGCCCGAGGTCGGTGTAAATCCGTGCCGTTTGCGGATTGTAATTTCCGGTCCCCAGGTGCACATAGCGGCGAAGCACGCCATCTTCATCCTGGCGGACGACCAATGCCACCTTACAGTGTGTTTTCAGGCCGATAAAGCCGTAGACCACATGCACCCCGGCTTTTTCGAGTTCTTTCGCCCAGAGGATATTGCGCTCCTCGTCAAGGCGGGCTTTCAGTTCAATCAGGGCAGTTACCTGCTTGCCGTTGTCCGCGGCCCGTTGCAAGGCGCGAACAATCGGGCTATCGGAACTAGTGCGATACAGAGTCTGCTTGATGGCGAGGACACGTTCATCCACCGCCGCCGCTTCGATAAAATCTACAACCGGCTTGAATGACTCGTAAGGATGATGAACCAGAATGTCGCGATTCCGGATCGCCTGCCAGGGATTTGCTGCCAGGGCAAAATCCCGAACGGGAACCGGAACAAATGGCGGGTCGCGGAGTTCGTTAAACCCCGGCAAACTGTAAATCTGAAAAAGCCCGGTTAAATCAAGCATGCCCGGGCAACGAGTGACATCAGCCGCAGTCAAGTCGAGGGCGGCCATCAAAAACTGTTCCAGGTCCGCCGGGGCATCTGCTTCAATTTCCAGCCGCACCGCCTGCCCCCGCCGTCGCTGCTTCACGTTCTCCTCGATTGCTCGTAATAAGTCATCGACATCCTCATCCAATTCAAACTCGCTGTCGCGTGTGACTCGGAATGCCACCGACTCGACAATCACCATGCCGGGAAACAGTTCGCCAATGTTTGTGCGGATGGCCGTCTCTAGCGCGGTAAATGCGTAGGCAAGTGGCGGATGGGCATCGTTACTTGGGGGAAGTTCCATCAACCGCGGCAAAACGCTCGGCACTTGAACAACAGCATAAAGCGGATCAGGATCCCCGGGCCGCCGCAGCACCACTGCTAAATTCAGCGATTTATTCAATAAGTGGGGGAAAGGGTGCCCCGGATCGATCGCCAGGGGCGTTAATACCGGGAAAATCTGGGATTGAAACACTTGCCGAAGATGGCGGCGATCCTGGTCGGTCAACGCTCGGCGTCGACGAATCTCAATCCCATGCTCGCGGAGTGCCGGTAAAACCTCCTCTTGCAAACAGCGATACTGCTCCGCCACCAGTTCTCGGACCAGGGTACTAATCCGACTGAGTTGCTCAGCGGGCGGCATCCGATCCCCACCTGATCCCCGTGTGATTCCAGCTTCGACTTTTTGTTGCAAGTTCCCAACCCGGACCATGAAAAATTCATCCAGGTTCGAACTGAAAATCGCCAGAAATTTCAACCGTTCCATCAACGGCACTTGCGGATCCTTCGCTTCCTCAAGAACTCGACGGTTGAACTCAAGCCAGCTGAGTTCACGATTGATGTACAACGACGGATGATCCAGTTCGATTGTCGAAACTGTCGGAGTATTCATTGCCATCGTGCTCGTTCAGAGAATGTTATGCCAGCAGTATAACGACTGGCACTCCGGAGCGAACAGAGAATCAACTGCGAGTTGTCAATGAATTGAACTGCCGTCGCAGCCGCCCACAGAATTGATCCGTGGGCGACGTGAAATCAGAGCGGATGGCGTAACAAGAGCCAATCAACCTTACGCAACAATGAGATTCGACGAATCAGGTCCAGGGATATTGTTGAAGCGCATCAGCCTGTGATGCGCTTGGCCGCCAGGGCCCGCGGTGTCGGCTGCCGCAAGCCCCAGACGATTCCGACCCAGCTCAAGGTCTTGAGAATCATGTAGCTGAGATCAAATTCCCACCACATAAAACCCTGCCGGGCGGCCGACGGGTAGTGGTGGTGATTGTTATGCCAGCCTTCCCCCATGGTAATTAACGCCACGACGGCATTATTTCGACTGCGATCGCTGGTTTCAAAACGGCGACTGCCAAGTAAATGGCACAACGAATTGACGCAAAACGTACAGTGGTACAGGCAGACCGTGCTAAGGAGAAAGCCCCAGAAAAAGCCACTCCAGCCACCGATCGCCAAGCAAAAACCCGCAGTCAAGACACCCGGCAACCAGTCGTATTTATCCAGCCACCACAACTCGGGATATTTGTGCCAGTCTTTCATCTGCTCACGATCAGCATCTTTCAGATCGTCAGAGACAATCCAGCCGACATGAGACCACCAGATCGAACGGACGATCGGGGAATGTGGATCACCCTCCTGATCAGAATACTTGTGATGCGCCCGATGATGACCCGCCCACCACATCGGCCCCCGCTGGACAGACATCGCGCCGAACCAAGCCAGACAAAACTGAAACCATCGACTGGTTTGATACGCCCGGTGTGCAAAATAGCGATGATAGCCGGCGGTCAAACCGAAGCCGCGAATCAAATACAACCCAAATAATAACGACAGATCCAGCCATGTAGGAGGGAAAAAGAAGATCACCCCCAGTGCCCCGACATGCATCAGGGCAAAAATCACGCGGGGGATGTAATTCCAAAGCGTGGCAAGCAAGGAACCCTTCACCAGCGCCACCGCTTCAGGCACCTTGGTTGGCAGATCACGGCGAATCGGCTCGGCAGGAGATTTCACCAAAGGGGTTGCGGGAGTTACCGCCGGAGGAACAGCGGGAAGGGTCAATGGCGCTGATGAAACACCAGCAATAGTCGTCGAAGGCAAAATAGTCACTCTCCCGAATACTTCGATCGGTCATTTTCGGGTTGGATCCGATCGAGGAGGGGCAATCAGTACACACTCTACACCACCACCATAGGAATTCTCATCGTCAGCGGCTCGCCAAGAACAAGAAAAAATCTGCAATTTTCCCGCCACAAACTTCGGAAAGCGACCGAAGTCCGCGGGGTGACCGCCGACAAATGACTCAAAAAGCAACTTCCTTCCGGCTCCGGACGAATTCCCCTGAAATTGACATAAGACCGCTGCTTGCTATCCATGAACGCATTCGATTGTCCCGAAGAATCCTTGGTCACTTTGCAAGCGCGAGGCCGAAAATAAACAAGGCCAGAAATGATGCGAAGATCAGCAGTTGAATCGCGAATACTACCGTGGCAATGATTCCGAGAATTTTCCCGGCTAGAGTCAAGGATTCACCGTCGGGATCCATCACCCCCTCTTGAATCGCTTGCAGATCATGATTCGCCATCAGCCAGGCGGCAATACCCACCGGGGCACAGACAAGCAGGCTGATAATTCCCAGTGCCAGAATCAGTCCGCCGCGATGAGGAAGTTCGTACGGGTCTTGCTGAGAATGAGTGGAATACATGCCTGGTTCCGGTCGATCATAATGATGCTGCCTCATAAGCTCGTCCTCACTCCCCAAAGTTCGCTATCGTCGACTCGACCCTGGTGCCATTGTCATCGCTGACGATTAAGATTCTGGCAGAATTTGCCGATCCGAGAGTTCCGCTGCTCGCAGGGTGTTGAGAAGCAACATGCTGATCGTCATCGGCCCGACGCCGCCGGGTACGGGCGAAACTGCGACGGCGACAGCGGACACCCGTTCGTCGACATCGCCGACAAGTTTGCCATCCACCAGGTTGATTCCGACATCAATGACCACAGCCCCAGGCCGAACCATGTCCGGGGTAATCAGTCGGGCCCGCCCTGCCGCGACGATCAAAATCTCGGCTCGGCGACACACCGCAGGCAAATCGGTCGTACGGGTATGAGCCAGCGTTACCGTTGCATCGCAACCCGCCGGGTTGTCGGATGTCCGCTTTTGCGCCATCATCATTGCCAGCGGTTTGCCGACAATATTGCTCCGTCCTACGATTACCACTTCTTTGCCGGCGGGGTCGAAACCATTCCGCTGCAACAATTCCACAATCCCGTAGGGCGTGCAGGGATAAAAACGCGGGTGGCCGATCATCAGTCGGCCGACATTGTCGGGATGGAAACAATCGACGTCGATGGCTGGCCGAACCGCTTGAAGCACGGTTTCTTCGCAGATATGCCCCGGTAAAGGCAGCTGAATGAGAATCCCATTGACCGAAGGGTCATCATTCAATCGCGCGATCACATCGAGAAGCTGAACCTGGGTGATTGTTGCCGGGAGTTCATGGAGTGTACTGTCAATTCCCACCTCGGCGCAAGCTTTTCGCTTATTCCGGACGTAGGTGGCACTCGCCGGATGATCGCCGACAAGAATCACCGCCAACCGAGGTGCGTGGCGACCCGCCGCCAATCGGGCTGCCACGGCCTGGGCGATTTCCGAACGGATCCGGGCCGCCGTCGCTTTGCCATCGAGTCGCAGTGCGGTCATGTTGGCGATATCACTTGGCAAAATGGTTAAGAAACCTGACCGTGACTGTCGCTTCAATCATCGACCACCCCCCGCAAACGATCCGTAGCCCACTGAATGGCCAGGTAAAAAACAGGGGTCAGAAAGATCCCGAAGAGTGTCACTCCAAGCATCCCTGAAAAAACCGTGGTTCCGAGTAATCGCCGCATTTCCGCCCCGGCCCCTTCAGCCAGCAACAGCGGCAAGACACCGAAGATGAAAGCAAACGAGGTCATCACGATCGGTCGCAGCCGTAATCGGCACGCCTCCGCGGTGGCTTCGCGGCGGGACAACCCCGCGTCACGCCGGGCCCGGGCGTATTCCACAATCAATATCGCATTTTTGCAAGCCAATCCAATCAATACAATAAAACCTACCTGCGTAAAGATGTTCACATCATCGCCTGCCAGCAGCACCCCAGCACAAGCGGACAATAAACATATCGGCACCACCAAAATCACCGCCAAAGGCAGCGTCCAACTTTCATACTGCGCCGCCAGCACCAAAAATACCAGCACCACCGACAGTGAAAACGCCCACACCGCCGTATTCCCGGTTTGACGCTGCATATACGCCAGTTCCGTCCAGGCGGGCTTCATGTCAGGGGGCAATACTTCTGCGGCGAGTTCGTCCATCCGCCGTAACGCTCGTCCGGAACTGATCCCAGGGGCCGGCGAGCCTGTGATCGGTGCCGCCGCATATAAATTGTGCCGAATCAGCATCACCGGCCCGCTTGTTTCCTCTAAGGTCAGGAATTCCCCGAGTGGCACCATCACCCCGTTCCGGTTCGGCACCCGGATTCGCCGCGGATCATCCGGGTGATTCCGGAAGCGTTGATCTGCTTGCACATTCACCTGCCAGGTTCGGCCAAAGCGATTAAAGTCATTCACATAAAGCGAGCCATAATAAATTTGCAACGCACTCAGCACCGTACCCACACTGACACCCCGAGCTTCCGCGGCTTCACGATCCAAGCGAAGTTCCAACCACGGGGAATCGGCGCGAAATCCGGTGTAAACTCCTTGCAGTTCCGGGCAGCGATTGCCCGCCTCCACAAGCTCCTCCGCCACCTGCTGAAGCAGTCGTGGCCCGCCGCTCGCTGAGCCGGATTGTCCCCGACGCCGCCCAGGATCGTCAGCATTCGCTCGCTGCTCCACCATCAATTTGAATCCGCCCACTGTTCCCAGTCCTTCCACCGGAGCTGCCGGGAACACACGCACCAGCCCTTCTGTCAACGCATCATCCAAACGCTCCTGCAATGTTTGCAGAATGGCCCCGGCTGACAGTTCCGGTCTACGGCGAGCTTCAAACGGAGCCAATACGACAAACAATGTGCCGAGATTCGGGGCATTGACACCAAGAATCTGCGACTGCCCCGCGACCGCAATCACATGACGCACCCCCGCGGTGTGTTGCACGATCTCCGAGGATTGCTTGACCACCCGATCGGTTCGGGATAACGAAGCTGAATCGGGCAGTTGGATGCTCACCAGCAAATATCCTTTGTCCTGACCAGGGATAAAACCGACCGGACATCGGGTTAAGAGCTCGTAAGTTAGGATAATCAGCCCGGCATACAGCACCAGCAGCAACGGTACGACGCGAAAGCTGCCGCGAATTACCGCTAAATACGCTTGGGTAACAGCAGAAAAACCGGAATGAAATAGCTGAAAACCTCGGCCAAGGAGCCGATTCAGCCCGACCCGAAGCGAAAAGCCGATTCCCGCCCCGAATACCACCGCGGCTGCCACCGCTAACCCACCTTCCCCGAGGTGTTGTAGCCAGTCCGGCAACGGCCCAGTCTGCAACTGCAGCCACGACCAATACGCAGCGATCCGATCCGTTACGAACCAATAAGCCAGAGCTGCCATGGCTACCGGGATCAAACAACGTGGGAGAGGTTCGCTGGGCGGGCTGGTACGCGGTTTCAGCAACAACGGACATAACGCCGGGCTCAGCGTCAGCGAGTTGAACGCCGATAATAAAGTTGAAATCGCGATGGTGACTGCAAACTGTTGATAAAATTTGCCGATAATCCCGGTCACGAACAGGCACGGGACAAACACCGCCGTCAGCACCAGCCCGACCGCGATGACCGGGCCCGACACCGCCGCCATCGCCGCGATTGTCGCCTCCCGGGGAGACAAACCCTCGGAGATCTGATGTTCGACCGCTTCCACAACAACGATCGCATCATCCACGACAATCCCGACGGCAAGAACGAGCCCAAACAGCGTCAGCGTGTTGACACTGTAACCCAGAATCGCCATTCCACCGAATGTGCCAACAATCGCCACGGGAATCGCCGCCAGGGGAATCAGGGCCGAACGCCAATTCTGCAAAAATAACAACATCACCCCTGCCACCAAAAAAATGGCATCCCGCAGGGTATGAATCACTTCTTTGACCGATTCCTGGATGAACGGCGTCGTATCATAAACAATTGCATAATCGAGACCCTGAGGAAACCGTGGCTTCAATTCCGCCATCTTCTCGCGGACACGCTGCGCCGTGTCCAGGGCGTTCGAACCAGGGAGGGGATAGATGGCCAACGCCACGCAAGCTCGTCCATCCAACCGCGAAACTTGATCATAACCGACAGCACCGAGTTCCACGCTGGTGGTCACATCCCGCAATCGAACCGTCCGCCCGAAGCCATCCGTTTTCAAAATGATGTCGGCAAACTCGCTCGGATCGCTCAATCGCCCCTGGGTGTTGATCGTGTACTGAAACGGTAAACCCGCCGGTGCCGGGGGCTGACCGATTTGCCCTGCCGCTACCTGAGCATTTTGCTGCTCGATCGCGGCGACCACAGCCTGTGCTGTCAGCTCACGGATTGCCAACTTTTCCGGATCGAGCCAAACCCGCATGCTATAGTCACGCTGACCCAGAAAAACGATATCACCGACGCCATCGAGTCGAGCCAGTTCATCACGTAACTGAATCGTCGCATAATTGCTCAAATACAAATCCGAGCGGCTGCCATCCGGGCTGATCAAGTTGATGAGCATCAGCAGGCCGATCGATTTTTTCTTAACCAGCACGCCACGCCGTTTCACGAGTTCCGGTAATACCGGCATGGCTAAATTCACCCGATTCTGCACCAGGACTTGCGCAATGTTCAAATCGATGCCCGGCTGGAACGTGACAGTTAAGGCGTAATGACCATCATTCCCCGAGGTCGAGGACATCGAGATCATCCCTTCCACACCGTTAATTTGCTGTTCAATCGGGGCGGCGACTGTCTTCACCACCTCCGTGGCATTCGCCCCGGGAAACACCGCGGAGACTTCCACCGTCGGCGGGGTGATGTCCGGATATAACGCCACTGGCAACCGACTCAAACCGACAAGCCCACCGAGGGTTACCAGCACCGAAACCACAACAGCGAAGATCGGACGATCAATGAAAAATCGCGCAATCACGCCACCACCCTGTTACCAAGCACGGCAGTAACCGCCGACTCTTTCCCGCCCTGACAAAAGTCCGGAACTGGGCAGAAAAAATCTTTGCGATTCCTTTGCCGATAAAGATTGACGATGCCTGAGAACAACACTATCCTAGCAAATGCTGCCATGTAGTCCCGCTTGGTATGACTTCAACTAGAACCCTGCCAAGCCGCGAACCTCCCCAACCACCCCACCTGTGGGTGCCTGATTCAGTTATCAGTTAATCGGATTTGTTTGAATCGATTACTGTTGACATCCGCCACCCACGGATCTCTATGCCCGCAATTATTCACGGAATGACGCCCCAGAGTACGATCTCTTGTCTAAGCTTTTGGAGTGATTGCACTCCAAACTCGACGGGCAATTGCTGCCGCCCGGAGAGCCGACATTCCCTGAAGGTTCCGTCCGACTCTCCTCCTTGTATCCAGAAACCCTGAATGAGGATCACGCTCGTGAATCTGCTCGACCGTTTCTGCCCCGGATCACCGCTGAATCGCCGATCGTTCCTGCACGTCGGTTTTCTCGGTGGTCTCGGTCTGACATTGGATCAGTACTTCCGATTGCAAGCGGCCCAGGCAGCCAACGCCCCCGTTCCCCCCGCGAAATCTGAAAAAGGCCCGAAAGCGGAAGCGTGTATTCATATTTTCCTGCCCGGCGGAGCCGCCCATCAAGAAACCTGGGATCCCAAACCCTACGCGCCGGTCGAATATCGCGGAGAAATGGGACAAATCCCAACCAAATTGGAAGGTGTACTGTTTAATGAAATGCTCAAGCAGACCGCTCAGATTGCTGACAAGATCACGGTGGTCCGGAGCATGACCCACGGCGAAGCCGCCCACGAACGCGGCACCCACAACATGTTCACTGGCTATCGGCCCAGCCCCGCCATCACCTTCCCCAGCATGGGCAGCGTCGTCTCTCACGAACTCGGTGTCCGCAACAATTTGCCTCCCTACGTTGCTGTCCCCAGCATTCCGACGACCTACGCCGGCAGCGGCTATCTCTCCTCGGCGTATGCACCCTTCAGCCTCGGCTCGGATCCCGCTAGTGGCGGCTTCAAAGTCCAAGATTTGGCTCTACCCGGCGGAGTCACAGAAGAACGCTTCAACACCCGCCGAAGCATGCTCGAAGCCGTCAACGACTACTTCCGCAAAAAAGAAAAGTCCGACAATCTCGAAGCGATGGATACCTTCTACGAGCGGGCCTACGGCTTGATCAGTAGCGAAAAAGCTCGCGCTGCCTTCGACATCAACCAAGAAAACCCCAAACTCCGCGACGAATACGGCCGCAATGCTGCCGGGCAACGCATGCTCATGGCCCGCCGACTCGTCGAAAGCGGCGTTCGCTTCGTCACCCTCACCTACGGCGGCTGGGATATGCATGGCAACATCGCCAGCGGCATCCGCGGGCAACTCCCCGCCTTCGATCAGGCCTTCGCCACCCTCATCCGCGACCTCGATCAACGCGGAATGCTCGACACCACCCTCGTCATGGTCAGCAGCGAATTCGGCCGAACCCCAAAAATCAACTCCGGTGCCGGCCGCGATCACTGGCCCAAAGTCTTCAGCATCGTCCTCGCCGGCGGCGGCATCAAGAAAGGCTTTGTCTACGGCAGCTCGGACGCCACCGCCAGCGAACCCGATCTCGATCCCCTCGGTGTCGAGGACCTCGCCCACACCGTCTATCACTGCCTCGGCATCGACGCCGATAAAAAATTGATGTCCCCCGGCGATCGCCCCATCGACATCGTTCGCGAAGGCAAGACCCGGACAGATTTGCTCGCGTAACGATCACCCGCCCGCCGAGGGGCGAAGACATTACCACGACCCATTGCTCGCTAACGGGATAAACACCATGTGCCGTGCAAACCTGTTCGTTTTCAGCGTGGTTTTCCTCCTCGGCGGGATCGTCTCCCCGGCGTCCGCCGCCTCTCCCACCATCGGGCTGATCCTGCCCCGCGGTGCCCAACGCGGCACCGTCGCCGAGTTTACGATCTCCGGAGCCAACCTCGCCGATACCCAAGAAGCCGTATTCTACGGTCCGGGCTTGACGATCCAAAAGCTCGAGGTCCTCTCGCCTAGCCAGGTCAAACTCACCGTCCAGATCGCCCCCGATTGTCGCTTGGGAGAACATCCCCTACGCTTGCGGACCGCCACTGGTATCAGCAGCCTCAGTACCCTCTGGATCGGTCATCTGCCCACCGTCGATGAAAAAGAACCCAATACCGAATTCGACCAAGCTCAGCCCATCCCCCTCAATGTCACCGTCCACGGCCTCATTCAAAATGAAGACGCCGATTACTTCGTCGTGGACTGCAAAAAAGGGCAACGGCTTTCGGTCGAAGTGGAAGGGATGCGCCTCGGAAATACTTTGTTCGATCCCTACGTGGCGATTCTCGACTCCCGCCGTTTTGAATTAGCAACCGGCGATGATTCGCCAAACGCCAATCAAGATGGCGGTTGCTCCATCATCGTTCCCGCCGATGGCAAATATTTCATCTTGGTCCGAGAAAGTTCTTACGGTGGCAACGGTGCTTCTTACTATCGTTTGCACGTCGGCACTTTCCCCCGACCCAAAGCGGTCTTGCCTGCCGGAGGTAAACCGGGTGAAACTATCTCCTTTCGCTTCCTCGGCGATCCCAAGGGCGACTTCAGCCAAACCATCACACTGCCGACAACCACAGATCCGTTTTACCGCCTTCGTGCCGAAACCGAGGATGGCCTCAATCCCACTGGCTTCCCCATCCGAATCATCGACCTGCCAAACACCCTGGAATCGGGAAGCAACACGACCTTGGCTAATGCCACACCGGGTCCGGTTCCCGGTGCCTTTCACGGCGTTCTCACCAAGCCCGGTGAAACCGATTACTTCAAATTCACCGCGAAACGCGGCCAATTATTTGATGTGCATTGCTACGCCCGAGCCGTCGGTTCACCCCTCGACTCGGTGCTCCAGATTCTCAACAGCCAAGGTCAACAACTCGCCTTCAGCGATGACGCCAGTGGTACGCCTGATAGTGCCACCCGTTGGACAGCACCTGCCGACGGTGACTACATCATCGCGGTTCGCGACCACCTCGGCAAAGGCGGGCCCGATTACTTCTACCGTGTTGAGGTGGCCCCGATTGCTCCAAGCATTGAATTCGCTGTGATCCGCGCGGATCCAATCAATCCTGCGAACCAAGACCGCCAATCGTTTGCCATTCCCCGCGGCGGCCGCTTTGCCCAAGTCCTCACGGTCAATCGCCGGGACACCGCCGGACCGCTGCAAATTGAATTCCCGAACCTTCCCCCAGGGGTGACCGCGATCGCTGACACCGTGGAGGCCGGTCAATCTCAGTTTCCAGTGGTCTTTGAAGCCGCTCCCGACGCCCCGATATCGAGCAGCCTGATCACCGTTCAGGCAAAACCGATCGATCCCAAGCAAGCTATTGTCCCGAGCCGGGTCGCCCTCCATGTCGCGCTGATCGTCGGTAGCCCTGCCCAAACCGTCTATCACGGAGTTCCTGTTGACCGATTCGCTGTCGCAGTGACAGAACCGCCTCCATTTTCGATTGAAGTCATCGAGCCGAAAGCAGCCATTTCGCAAGAAAGTTCGATCAACCTTAAAGTCGTCGCCCGTCGAGTCGGTGAATTCAAAGGTCCGATCACGATCCAACCACTCTGGATCCCTCCAGGAATCGGCATTGCCGCCACGGCCACGATTCCTGAAGGTCAAACCGAAACCACACTGAGCATGAATGCTGCTGGCAATGCTGCCCCCCGCAAATGGCGGACAGCTATCCTGGCGACCGCCAACACCGGCAACGGGCAAGTCTGGACATCCAGTCAGATGTTTACCATCGAAGTCGCCCCGGCCATGCTCGCCCTGACCATGGAGCGATCAGCCGTGGAGCAAGGCCAAGCCACCGACATTCTCTGCAAACTTGAGATTCACCGACAGTTTGAGGGCAAAGCCAAAGTTAAACTGGTCGGCTTGCCACTCAAAGCCACGGCCCCCGACTTGGAAATTACCAACGAGACCAAGGAACTGCTGATCCCGGTCAGCACCGATAAAACTACCCCCGCGGGGAAACATCGGCTGTTCTGCCAAATTGTTGCCACCGTCAATGGCCAAGAACTGATTCAGCGTGCCGGGGCCACGGAACTGCGTGTCGATGTTCCCTTACCTCCGAAACCAATGACTCAGGCGGCTGCTCCCCCACCACCGCCCCAACCGACCGCCAAACCGCCTGAACCTAAACGACTGAGTCGGCTCGAACAACTACGCCTCGAGCAAGAAGCCCGAGAAAAAGCCGAGCGGGAAAAAGCTTCCCCAAGCAACAAGTGACCATCACTCCGATCCCTCCGAAGATCCACACCTTCGGAGATCGACGTGGGTGAACACGAAGATCAGACAGATGAAAGATAACCGCTTTTTCATGCTGCCGACATTTGCCAGTGTGGTTTACTGATGACCCGATTACTTCACGTTGTGCTCACCTGCCTGAGGCAAGACACCATGCGTTTGCTGCTTGTTGCGTTCTCGACCCTCATCATTTCAGTCTCGGCAGTCTTTGCGGACGGACTGCGACTGGCGGTTTATCCTCCGGATATCAACCTCGAAACCGCACGTGATCGACAATCCTTCATCGTCCAAGTCACCCAACCCGACGGCATTACCCGTGATGTGACCGACCAGGCCGAAGTTCGCTTCGCCCAGGATGGGCTGGTGACCCGAGACAATCATGTGCTTCGCGCGGTGGCCGATGGCAGCACCGACATGATCGTCTCCTTCGCTGGTCAATCGGTCAAAATCCCGGTCAAGGTCAGCCAAGCCAAAGCCGAGCGGCCGATCAGTTTCAAACTGGATGTGATGCCCGTCTTTATGCGGGCGGGTTGCAACAGCGGTGGCTGCCACGGCGCCGCCCGTGGTAAAGATGGCTTCCGCTTATCGCTTTTCGGCTTCGACCCGGAAGGCGATCACTACCGACTCACCCGCGAACTCAACGGTCGCCGAATCAATTTGGCGATCCCGCAAGACTCGCTGCTGCTGGACAAAGCAACCGGCAAAGTGCCCCACACCGGCGGCCAAAAAATCAACGATGGTGACGAATACTTTCAGACAATCGTGCGCTGGCTCGAGGCTGATGCCCCGCTCGATCCCCCAACCGTCGCCACCCCAGTGGGTATTGAAGTCTATCCACCATCAGCCGTTCTCGATGGTGCGGGCGAGAAACAACGAGTCATCGTTCGTGCAAAATATTCGGATGGCAGCGACCGCGATGTGACCTCATTGACCTTGTTTCTGACCAATAACGAAAACTCGGGCAAAATTACCCCGGACGGTGACGGTACCGTGACCGCTGGAGAACGTGGTGAAGCCTTCATCATGGCCCGATTCCACACCTACACCATCGGCGTCCCGTTTATCATCTTGCCAAAAGGCCTGAAATTCACCGCCCCGCCCCCGTCGCAGGCAAACTACATCGACGAACTCGTCAACGCCAAGCTGCAAAAGCTACGCATCGAACCGAGTCCCCTCTGCTCGGATGAAGTTTTTGTTCGCCGAGTTTATCTCGATATCTGCGGAGTTCTACCCACCCCCGAAGAATATGCCCGCTTCATGGTAAGCACACTCCCGAATAAGCGTGAAATCCTGGTCGATGAATTGCTGGAACGCAAAGAATTTTCGGAATTGTGGGTGTTGAAGTGGTCCGAACTTTTGCAAATCCGCTCGTCCGATGCCAATAACGTGTCAAAAAAGGCGATGTTGCTCTATTATAATTGGCTGCAAGACAAAATTGCTCGCAATATCCCCACCGATGTTTGGGTCAAAGAACTTCTTGCCGCCAACGGTGGCACCTTCCAAAACCCCGCGACCAATTACTATCAACTGGAGCGGGACGTTCTGAAGATCGCCGAGAATGTCGCTCAGGTCTTCATGGGTATGCGGATTCAATGTGCGCAATGCCACAATCATCCGTTCGATCGCTGGACAATGGACGACTACTACGGCTTCGTCTCATTCTTCACACAGATCGGCCGCAAACAAGGAGCGGATCCCCGAGAACTTGTGATTTTCAATACCGGCGGCGGTGAATATAACCATCCAGTCCACGGCCGACCCATGAAGCCGAAATTCCTGGGCGGAGCCGAACCGGATGTCGCCGGCAAGGACCGCCGGGCCGTGCTGGCTAACTGGCTCGCCTCCCCCGAGAATCCTTACTTTGCCAAGAATCTCGCCAACATTGTCTGGGCTCATTTCCTGGGCCGCGGAATTATCGATGAGGTCGATGATGTCCGAATCAGCAACCCCGCTTCCAACCAGGAGCTTCTCGACGAACTCGGCAAACGATTCACAAATTACCGCTACGATTTCAAAAAATTAGTCCGCGACATCTGCACCTCGCACACATATCAGCGAAGCACCCAGCCGAACCCTTCCAACGAAGGCGACACCCGCAATTTCGCAAGGGCCATGGTCCGCCGCATTCGTGCCGAAACCATGCTTGACATTATCTCACAAGCGACGGCCACCAAGAACAAGTTCCCGGGGCTGCCGCAAGGGGCCCGCGCCGTACAAATCGCCGACGGCTCGGTGACCAACTATTTCTTAACAACCTTCGGCCGACCTACCCGAGAAACAGTCTGCTCGTGTGAAGTCCGACTCGAGCCAACACTCAGCCAAAGCTTGCACTTGATGAACGGCGATACGGTCGGACCAAAAATTGTCCAGGGCGGCCTCATCCAGCAAATGCTCCAGGTGGAAAAGCGGCCACCCGCCTACATCATCGAATATCTCTACATCCGGGCCCTCAGCCGGCCGCCGCGACCCGAGGAAATGGAACGGCTCCTCTCCACTATTGATCAGGCCAAAGACAAAAAACAAGTTCTCGAAGACCTGTTCTGGGCACTGCTGAATTCCCGGGAGTTCATGTTCAATCACTAAGCGATCCGCCAAGCCTCTGCGTCGTGGCAAGTCGGCCAAGCTTCCTCGACTTGCCGCGAAGATCCAAAGGTTTGCTCCATTCCACCCACCTGTTTCTTGAGACAGACGAATGAAACCATTCCTATCCATCCGGCCCAAGCGAATAGTCATGCTGGCATTTATGATTGCAGTCACGATTCCGGCTTCCGCTCAGGGTGATCAGAGCAATCCTACTTACGATGATGATATTGTTCCGATTCTCCGGCAACATTGCAACGGCTGCCACAATGCCGAAAAACAACGCGGTGGTCTCGATATCACCAGCTATGCCGCCCTCAAAGCAGGTGGCTCATCCGGGGAAGTCATGATCCCCGGCAACCCCGACAAATCCCGACTCTACACCTTAACGGCTCACACCGAAGAGCCAAAAATGCCGCCAAACTCGAACAAAATCGACCAAGCAAAGATCGATCTCATCCGCCTCTGGATCGAACAAGGAGGGCGTGAAAATCGAGGCAGCAAGGTCGTTGCTGTCAAGCCAAAAATCGACCTCACGCTCAAAATGGCGAACAGAGGGAAGCCTGATGGCCCGCCGCCGATGCCCACACTCGGCAAACTGTCGCTGGAGCCGACAGTCGTTGCTCGCCGGCCTAACGCGGTTCTCGCCCTCGCCACGAGTCCCTGGGCTCCACTAGTGGCCATCGGCGGGCAACGGCAAATCCTGTTCTATCACAGCGAAACCGGTGAACTACTCGGTGTGTTACCGTTTGAACATGGCCAGATCAACACTGTCAAATTTTCACGCAACGGAAAACTCCTCTTGGCCGCGGGTGGTCGCGGCGGTGCCTCCGGTAAAGCTGTCCTCTACGATGTCCAAACCGGGCAAAGACTCACCGAAGTCGGTGATATGGAAACCGATGCCATCCTCGACGCCGATCTCTCCCCCAATCAATCGGCGATCGCCGTCGGAACCCCCGGCAAAATTGTTCGCATTTACAACACCGCGGATGGCTCCGTACTGCATACCATCAAAAAACATACCGACTGGGTGACCGCCGTCGAATATTCTCCCGATGGCGTCCTCCTCGCCACCGGAGATCGAAGCAACGGCCTGATCGTCTGGGAAGCAGAAACCGCCCGCGAGTTCTACACCCTCATCGGCCATCAAAAAATGATTACCGATCTCTGCTGGCGAGCCGACAGCAACGTTCTCGCTTCCAGCAGTGAAGACGGCACTATCAAACTTTGGGATATGCTCACGGGAAATTTGCTGAAATCCTGGAACGCTCACGGGGGCGGGGCACTATCAGTCACCTTCTCCAACGATGGTCGAGTCGCTACTACCGGCCGAGATCGGGTCACGAAATTGTGGGATGCCAACGGAACCTTGCAAAAGCAGTTCGACGCGTTGCCCGATCTTGGCTTAAAAGTCGCTGTAACACACGACAACTCGCGGGTGATTGCCGGCGACTGGTCAGGCATGGTGCGAAGCTGGTTGATGGCTGATGGTCAAGTGCTTGGAACCTTGGACGCCAATCCTCCGCCATTGGCACAAAGGCTTAAGCAAATCGAATCGCAGGTGACGACTCTGGAAGCTCAAAGCCAGCAAGCCGCCGCTGCCCTTGCGGCTGCAGTAGCCAACGCCGACCGCGCCCGTCAAGCCCTTGAAGCGGCACGCAAAGCAGTCACCGACACCGCCAAAGCGGCTGCCGAAGCAACAGCAGCCGTGCCGGTGAAAAAAATGGAGCTTGACAAGGCCGCAGTAGCCGTCATGCAAGCAGAGGCGGTCCTCAAGATGAAGGAAGACGAGGTGGTCAAACGGATGACGGAAGCGAAAAATCGTGCGGACGCCGCCGCCAAAGATCCGAATCAAGCCACTGCCGCGCAAGCAGCGCAGGAAGCCCTCATGAAAGCCGTTGCCGATCGTGATTCGGCTCGCACAATGTTGCAAGCGGCCCAGGCAGCCATGAAAACAGCCGCTGATAATTATGCACTCGCCCAGAAAGCTGCCTCTGCGGCAGCGCAGGCGGCGGCAGAAGCCCCGAAGCAAGTTCCCGCACTGGAAAAGGCGGCCAATGATGCTGCCAATGCCATTGCTGCTGCAAAAGCCGCCGCCGACAAGGCGACAGCCAATCTCACCGCCGCAAAAACACAATTTGACCGCCTTAAAGCCATCGCCACCACTAAGCAATGAGCTTGGGGGAATCCTCCCAACGGCGGCAAACGGGAAGTTTAAACGACCTTTGGCGGAGACAATCCGCAAGGTCGTTTCCTTTCAAATCAGATAAGCAAGTGCCATGACGCACGCAGTTCCTTAGGATCGCAGATTCTTAGAACTATCAGCGTGCCGAGTCCGTTTCGATCCACTGTCGATAACCATGGATTCGACTCGAATTTTCTTGCTCGAATGCTTTCTGGTCGATGGAATAAAATCAATTCTTCTCAGTTGAAGACTGACCCCGAATGAATGGCATGACCATGACGAAACATCGTGTTCTTGGGCTGATCGGTATTGTTGCAGGGTTATTTGCTCTGCTGCTTGTCCAAAATCATTTCAGATTGACATCGACGGTTGCTGCCGAACGGCTGCACGAGTATGAATGCCGACGTGCCTTTGGTGCAATAGTCATCGACGGGAAAGCAGATGAGCCATCATGGAAACATGCCACACTGATCGATCAGTTTACCTTGCCCTGGCTTGGCGAACGGGCTCGGCCAGCGAAAACGGCCACACGTGCTCGCTTGCTCTGGGACGACCAGTATCTGTACTTTACAGCGGACATGGACGATGGCGATTTATTTGCTGATGTCACCGAGCATGATGGAGATACATGGCGAAATGACACGTTTGAATTGTTTTTTCGACCAGATGCTGATAAACCAGGATATTATGAGTTTCAGATTAATGCTGCCGGGACAGTCTTTGACTGCTTCTATCCAAAGCGGGATCTGAAATCGATCGATACCCAGAAGCGGGTCGGCAGCTTTCATCTCGAATGTCAAGTCGTTCGCCGCGGCAGCCTGAATCAACCCGATGATGTCGATCAGGGATGGACGGTCGAAGGGCGTATTCCCTGGACGGACTTTCTCCGCACCGGTGGCAGACCCGAAGTCGGCGAGAGCTGGCGATTTGCGCTTTGCCGCTACGACTATAATCGCCAATGGAAAGAGCCAGACCTTTCCACCATCGCGCCGATCCGCAGCCAACGCCTTGGGGCGTTTTTTCACCAGATCGAAGACTACGCGATTCTTCGCTTTGTGAGCAACACCTTAGCTTCGCCGCCTCCGGGCCTGGAGCGTTATACTCCCGTCACGACTTCGACCGTGATTGGCTCGCCCGATCCGCCACTGCCTTACCGAATGACGCGAGTTTATCCGAATTTCTCTCCGGCCATGCTCATCAATATTCGGGCGATCCCTGGATCTCATCAGATGCTTTACATCAGTCAGGACCGCCCCGGCGGTGCGACGACCATGTATCGCATCGACGATGAACCATCAGTAAAAACGGCTGATGCCGTGAAAGTGCTCGAGACGCCACAAAATGGCACCGCGTATGATCTTTGCTTCCATCCTCGATTTTTCGAGAACGGCTTCATCTACATCGGCTGGAACGGTACAGCCGATCCGCCTCAGAAATCGAAACGATCCCGGGTTACCCGCTACAAAATGTCAACAAAGCCGCCGTATACAATCGATGAATCATCGGCACAGACGATCATCGACTGGCCGTCAGACGGGCACAACGGTTGCGCCGTCTGCTTCGGTCTCGACAATTATTTGTACATCACCAGCGGCGACGGCACTTCAGACTCTGATACCAATGTGATGGGGCAGAATACCGATACACTCTTGAGCAAAGTCCTCCGAATCGATGTGGATCATCCATCCCCCGGCAAGCCGTACAGCATTCCCGCGGATAATCCCTTTCTCAAAGATAAGCGTTTTGCACCAGAAACATTTGCTTACGGCCTCCGTAACCCCTGGCGGATTGCCTGCGATCAAAAAACGGGTCATATCTGGGTCGGCAATAACGGCCAAGATCTCTGGGAAACCGCATATCTCGTCCGCCCCGGCGATAACTATGGCTGGAGCGTAATGGAAGGAAACCACCCATTTTATCTGGAACGAAAACCAGGACCGACGCCGTTTACAAAACCGACTATTGAACATAGCCATGCCGAGTTTCGCTCTTTAACCGGTGGAATTGTCTATTACGGATCACAGCTTCCCGATCTGAATGGAGTCTATATTTATGGTGATTACTCAACGGGACGAACCTGGGGGATGCGGCATGATGGTCAAAAAGTTTTGATGCATCGAGAGTTGGCCCGCGGTCCGCATCATATCACGGCTTACTCCCAGAATACCCGGGGAGAACTGCTCATCTGTGATCATGGCAAGGCCGGCGAAGGGGGCTTATATACGCTGACCCCCACACCCAAGGAGCAGCCCTCAGCCAGATTCCCACGGAAACTGAGCGAGAGCGGGCTGTTTGACTCAGTCCCCGAACATCGCATGAAGCCCGGCGTGATCCCTTATTCTGTGAATGCTCCGTTCTGGTCAGATGGACTGTACAAAGAGCGGTATATTGCGCTGCCGCCTGAAGGTAAAATCCGTTATACATCACATCGAGGCTGGGACTTTCCCGATAAGACTGTGATTGTCAAAAGCTTTGCTTTTGAACGTATTGCCGGCGAGTCGAAGTCGCGGCGATGGATAGAAACTCGCTTCCTAACGCGGCAGGATGGTGAATGGTTTGGCTACACCTATCGCTGGAATGAGACAGGCACCGATGCCGATCTTGTCGATGCTTCAGGTCTGGATGTCACCTTGATTCAACACGTCGGTCGTTCACCGGCGAACCCGGAAGGGAAACGCGAGCAAATCTGGCATTATCCGAGCCGGGCAGAATGTATGGTTTGTCATAGTCGCGCCGCCAACTTTGTACTCGGGTTATCACAACTTCAGATGAATAAACGCCACGATTACGGAAATGGCTACCAGGAAAACCAGCTTGCCTTGCTCGACCGACTCGGCCTTTTTGAGCGATCTCCCGATTGGACAAGCCTTTGCCTTACGGAAATGAGAAGGTATGCTCAGGCAAGCGGAATCTCCGGTGTACAAGCCGAAGAGTTTGTCAAGCACCACGCTCCGCAACCGGGGCAGCGTCGAGCCACGATCGCTCGAATTGCTGACTTGCCAAATACACTTCCGAAACTGATCAATCCCTACGATCAGAAGGCGGATCTCACATTACGCGCGCGGTCATGGATTCATGCGAACTGCGCCAATTGTCATGTGGAAGCCGGAGGCGGAAATGCGCAGATGGAACTAGAGTTCACACGATCAATGGATCAGATGCGGCTGATTGACGCATTGCCTGTCCATCATTCATTCGGTCTAGCGGATGCACGACTGATCGCCTCAGGTCATCCGGAACGGTCGGTCTTGCTGAAACGGATCAGCACACGCGGTCGTGGCCAGATGCCGCCGCTAGCATCGAATCAGGTCGATCATGAAGCAGTTGCCCTAATCACTGAATGGATCCGGTCATTAAACAAGACGCCGAAGTGAGAGCGAGTTGCTCGAACTCGGGATTCTCCGTCACGGCATGTGAACCAGTGTTGCTCATGATTCGCCGATAAAATTCAACGAATCGGCGACACATCGCCTCGCGGCTATATTCGGTCTGGACACGTTGCCGAGCCGACAAGGCATAGCGTCGGGCCTCGTCTGGGTGAGCACAGAGTTCGGCGATTCCCCGGGCAATCGATTCTGGCTCGGGAGTAACAATTCGACCGTCAATTCCATTACGAATCAGGCGAGGGTTCGCGCCAACATTTGTTGCGACAATTGCACGGGCTGCCGCCATCGCTTCTAGCAGAGCATTTGACATGCCTTCTGAATGTGATGGCAGCACGACAATATCAACTGACTGGAGAAACTCTGGGATATTGGTTACTCGGCCGAGAAGACGCACGGTTGACTGCAGGCCGGAACGTACGATGAGTTGTTCCAATTCAGATCGCTGCGGACCGTCACCGGCTACATGAACCGTCAAGGCCGGAAATTGATTCCTGAGGCTCAGCGTGGCATGAATCAATCCATCAATATTCTTGACTGGCCGCAAGTTCGCGACACATCCGATTCGTGGCGGGCCATCATGAGCAAACGGTGGTGTGCGTTGGACTGCTGAAAACCGCTCGAGATCGACACCATTTTCGAGAATCTGAATCCGGTGCTCCGGAATATTCTCTCCAACCTGCAGCGCCTCTTTGCCTGCCTGCGAATTCGTGATGGTAACGTTGACCCACGGCGACAAAATGCGATTCAGATAGCGATGTTTCGGAGTCAGCCAGTAGCCCAGATTATTTCGCACGCGGACAACCCGCTTGATTCCAGCCAATCGTGCTAACGGTATACTAAAATATGCGGAATCGAGAAAGTACGCTTGCAGTAAATCAACTTTATGAGAGCGAAGAAATTGGATAAATTGTCGGGCTGCCCTGAGGGCAGCGACCGATCCGAGTTTTCGGACCCCAAGACGAAGGACTGGGCAATTCTGAGGTTCGAGATCACGTGAGACTACGTCCGAACCATCAAGAACAACGAGCAGTGGACGGACAGATCTCTGGTCGATCGATTGTATTAAGGCAAGCAGCTGTGATTCCGTACCTGCATGGTCAAGTCGATCGATGATATAACAGATCGTAACTGGCTGGGGTACGGATTGACGAGATCCCCTGAGCGTTTTTATGCCTCGGCCAGGACTGCACACCGACATGCCACGGGATCGCTCTGTAGTTATGAGACTAGTTCGCATGAACAGCTTGCCGCCCGGTTAATCTGATGAGTAACGACTGATAAGCGTCAGCCTGTGCGGTGAACGTGAACTCAACGTGCACCCGTTCTCGGCCTGCTCGTCCCATTTGCTGGCGGAGTTCATCATGTTCGAGTAAATAACCGATTGCTTGGGCAAGATGCCATGGCGACCCAGGCGGCACGAGTAAACCAGACAGCCCATCGATGACAACTTCGGGTGTGCCACCAACGTTGGTCGCAACAACCGCCACACCGGCTGCACTCGCTTCCAGAGCCACGTTCGGCAATCCTTCCGTGTACGATGGTAGCACAAACAGGTCCGCGCACGGCATCAATCGATCGAGTTGATCAGTAAATCCAGCCAAGACAAAGCGGTGTTTTAGACCGTACATGAGAATTTTCTGCTCAAGTTTTGTGCGTTCGACGCCATCGCCGAAGAGGATAAAATTTGCTTCCGGGAGCATGGTGGCCGCTTCGACCAGGGACGAAAAGCCTTTTTCAGGGCTAAGCCGACCGGCTGCCATAACAATCGGACGGCCTTCAGCCTGAACCGGGAACATCTGTCTGAGATAATTCAGCTTTACCAGATCTAGATTCTGAAATGCATCGAGCCGAGCGCTATTGCGTATGATGCTTAAGCGATTCGGTGATACTCCGCAGCAGCGAACTTTTTCTGCCTGACCTTTGGATACGGCAACGACATGATCCATCCAGCGCAAATGTCTGCGATCGAGGCTTTCATAAAATCGGACTTTCCGATTTTCCCCAGTCCAGCCACGAGATACTGCAATAGCTGGGATACCGATCCGTCGTGCGGCGATCCGACCGAGTAGGTTCGATTTGTAGCCGTGACATAACAGTGCGTCTGCTTGGATTGACGCGAGATGGTTGGTCAACTCGCGGAGTGTTGAGCGAATTCGAGGGCTATCTGTCGCTAAGCGTATTCCAGGAAAACCTCGAGCTTCCACTGCCTGGAGAAAAGCTTGACATCGGCCGCCTTCCGGAAAGCTCAGGAAATAGGTCTGCCAATGTCTTGGCAAATGTTCCGCCAACCCGAGCATTTGTCGTTCAGGTCCGCCGAACATCGTACTGGCCGTCAGGTGGGCAACACGCATGATCAGGCTAATGCAGGTTCCGGGCTCCGTGTGTTCCCAAGAAAACGGGCCGTATCGTAATCCTTCATGAAATGTTTTGTCTAGTGCAACCGGGTGGGGAATTGTGCTGGCCCGAGGTCGGCATAGTGGACGGCTTATTCTCAGGCAACGAAATTCTCACGCGAAGTTGGGATCAATTCACTGGGAGGTGACAGAATGCTGAGCCGTCGATGCCGTGGTTTGAGTGTGCTTCGTTGGCTGTCTTTCTGGAGACTGCTTGAGTTTTTCCAGTGCTTGGCGAGCCTGGTAGAGTGCCGGTTCTAAGGCGAGTGCTGTTTCATATTCGTGAATGGCTTCGTGTTTACGGCCATTCGCAGAAAGGATAAATCCGAGGTTGGCGTGGGCTTCTGCCGGCGACACCGCGTGCTGAAACGCTTCAAGTGCTTCGGTCTTTTTGCCGAGTTGTGCCAGTGTCAGTCCGAGGTTAATCCAAGCGCGGCTATTCGAACGATCTGCTTTGACAGCTTTCTGCAGATATGATTCTGCCTGCTGCCATTGACCTCGATTGTAATAACTATAGCCGATGTCGTTCAGAAGTTTAGAATCCTTCGGATGACGTTCGAGCAGGCGTTGATACTCATTCATGGCACGTGCTTGTTCATCGATCCGGTCATAAAGAACAGCGAGTCGGCGACTGCAGGTCTCCTGGTATTTTGGCTCGAGTTGGCGGGCTTTTTCATAATAGATAATGGCATCGCGTTCCTTGTCGACTTTTTCAAGTTGCGTGGCCATTTCCAGGCAGAGTTGTGCCGTTTCGTTTTGTGATAGATCTTTGGTCGCAGTCACGGCTGCCTTGGCGGAAAGGTTCGGAACGGTCGGGACTTCCGGCGTGTGACTTGGGTCGGCCATTTGCTTAGCAACTGTCATGCAGCCGACATTCGCTAGCAGGACCGAGCCCAGCAACCACCACCGACAGACACCATGCATCACGATTCTCCTTGTCGAGAGCCAACCCGATGTTGATCTATCAATCGGACGTTATCGTGAAGCTTCTGGATACTGTTGTGGAGAATATCCGGCGGGGCCGAAGATATTCGTCTGTTCAATCAGTTGATACATACGGATGCGGCTGAGGTCAGTGCGGATGGGGCTGCGATAGTCACTGCAGTGGCCTTCCATTCGACCGAGGATGTAGAATTCGAGGTCGGTCGGGTCGAGAATTTCCGAACCGGGAAGTCGGACAGTTTGGGTATGATCCAAGGGCCGAACCAGTTCGGGAGTGATGAAAATGACCAGTTCTGTTTCGCCGGCTTGGATTCGATGTAATCCCGTGAGCACATTCAGTCCGGGGATGTCACCGAGGAACGGTAGCCGAGTGGCGTCGGCTCCGAGGTTGTATTGAATCAAGCCGGCAACGGCGAGCGTTTCTCCTTGCCGAAGTTCGACCGTGGTGTTCACGGTTCGGCTGGTCAAACCGGCAACGGCTCCGCCGCCGATGTTGGTAGCAGTGTTCAAATCTCGGCTGCTAATCGAGGCATTGAGCACAAGCCGAATCCGATCCCGATCGGTTATGAATGGGGTGAAGCTTAACTGGACGCCAAAAGGAACGTAGGAGACACCTTGCAAGCCACCGGCGAAACCACCGAAGCCGCCGATTACCGGGACAGGGAATTGCCCACCGGCGAGGAAATTCGCGGTAACGCCGTTCATCGCCACCAGATTTGGCTCGGCCAGCGAGCGGGCATACTGCAGGTTTTTCAGGGCATTGATCGCAAAAGGAATTCGGCCGGCATCAAACGTGGCAGAAACGTTTGCGATGGCACCAGCAAAACCGAAGCCGCCAAATCCGCCGAAGCCGAGCCCGCCACCGACACCGCCCCCGAGACCACGCCCGCCAAGGCCGCCGAAGACCGGCCCGGTATTATTGGCAAATACCGTGATACCTTGATCATTCGTCACACTGAAGTTGAGTCCGATACTGCGAGCAGCAGCTCGATTGACCTCGGCGACGAGGACACGCAGCAGGACTTGCTGTTCCCCCGCCACTTCGAGAAGGTTGATGACATTCGGGCCGCCAGCAGCAGCAAACGATTCCGCGGTGGGTGGGAGCGTTGCCGGATTTCCATTGTCTTCCCCTGGCGGGATCAGCGGAAGTGTGCCGACTTCGCCGCCCGCCCGCATATTGGCCCGGAGAATTTGCAGGATTTGTCCACCCTGGACATAATCCCGGACTCGACCACTCACAACAAGTTTGTCACCGACGATTTTCAACTCGACACGGCAATCTTGAAAGTATTCGTTGATTTCTTTGGCAAGGGCCGCATAGGCTTTTTCCAGTCGCTCTTTCGCTTCAGGATCGGGGAAGACTCGTACCAGATAAGTCAATGTTTGTTGATTGTTCGGATCGTCTTTATCGCCGAACCAGAAATTGAGGACCGTGGCTCCGACTTTTTTCCCCTGCAGCAAAACTTCTCGGGGATTGGTGGTGCCAAGTTCGACCACGGTGTTATCAGCCACTTGAACGCGGAACGGTTCACTTTTCAGCCGCAGGACTCGCGTTTGTCCGGTGATCAAATCGAGCGTCGATTCCGGATCTAAGAATTTTTCGACGAATTGATCGAGCTTTTTCTGAGCTTCTGGGGAAGTCACCGGAGTCCGGCCGAGACCCCGTGGCGCTTGAGAAAGCAGCGGGTTTTTCAGAGGACCGGTGCCATCGGATTGTGGCACCGTGAGAGGCGACATCGGTGTTTGCTGCATTGCGGGAAGAACGCCTGCACCCTCTTTGGCGGGGAGTTCGTAGGGAACCACGTGGGTGGATGGCGGCATCACCGAGCTTGAGTTCGACCGCAATTCAGGCGTGGCAATCGGCACCGCAGTCGTACCGGCGGGGAAATTCCCGACCGGCCCCGGGGGCGATGAACTCTCAGGAACTGTCAGGCGAATTCCCTGCGGGATCGTCGGCGTTTGGGGTGACTGCGCTGCAACTGTTCCCGAGTGAATATGAGCGAGCAAGCCCGCGGCGATGCTGGCGCAAGCCTTCCAAGGGAGTCGATCGGAAGTCGGAGATGGAAGCCAACCCGTGGTCAAGTGTCGGATTCGTCGTCCCGTCATTAGAAGATCCCCCCCAGTTCTCAGCCGTGGGCCAGAACAGAATGATCGTGGATGCTAATCATGATCATTCCCAGCCGTTACCGAGTCGTTTCCCCCTGAACCCGATCGGTGGCACGGTATGAAGATGGTGGGGCTAATACATAATTTTCCGACAGTGTCAATGGCAGATTAAGTCTTTTTTAGAAACAGTCCTTGGCGAGTCGGCCGTCGACACATGGCAGAAGAGTTCCGACGCTCGAATGCGAGTTCGGGCGAAAAAAATAATCAGCTGAAAGGATCGAGGAAGATTATCCGGCTGCTCGCCAGCGGACGACCTGATACGCCGCCCGTAGTTCGTCGAGTGAGCAGGTCGCCGTACCAGCTTTACCGACAACGACGGCGGCTGCCAAGCTCGCTAGTTGGCAAGCACGAGGCAAGCTCGCGCCGCTGCCAAGCGCCAAGGCGATGGTTCCAGCGACGGTATCTCCAGCCCCGGTGACATCAAAAACCTCACGTGCCTGAGCGGGAACATGAAACACAGGTTGATCGGGCTCGAACAATGTCATTCCATTTGGACCACGAGTGATCAGCACCGCGGTTTTCCCGCCCAGCAATTCTCGCAGATCGACTCCGGCTTGATAGACATCCGGATCAGTCCGAAGTTCGCGATTCAACACCTTGCCGGCTTCCAGTTGATTCGGCTTGACGACCGTTGCACCGCGGTATTTCCGATAATCTGTCCCTTTCGGATCAATGACAATCGGCAAGTCGGCATCAAGGCATAATTGGATCAAGGATTCAACGAACCGGGTCGTAATGACTCCTTTTCCGTAATCCGAGACCACACAGCCACGAACATTCGGCAATACTGTTTGTATTTTGTCCAGAATATTCTCTTCGATATTAATGGAAATCGCCGAGGGCACCTCATGATCAATTCGTGCAACTTGCTGAGTTCCAGCAAGAATCCGGGTTTTTGTTGTCGTCGGGCGGTCGGGATCACACACGACAGCGTGATCATCAACGCCTTGCTGGCGGAGCAGTTCGCGTACCAGGCTTCCGTGCGAATCATCTCCGACGACCCCGGCAAGCATCGCTTTGCCGCCCAGGCTGACGACGTTGGCGGCGGTGTTGGCGGCACCGCCTGCCATGAACGTCCGACGCCGTACTTCCACCACCGGAACCGGTGCTTCCGGCGAAATTCGCGTGACCTGGCCCCAGACAAATTCATCCAGCATCAGGTCGCCAACCACGAGGATCGGGCAATTGCGAAAGCCTGATAAAGGATCCGTGCTCATGCGGCCTCCACATCAACAGCCGGATTGAAGCGAGATGGAGTGCAGCGCTGCAAGACACGGTGGATAAGATCGGTTGTTGAAATTCCGGGAATCAAAGGCAAGTACTCGATTCTCCCGCCGTAGGCTTCGATAATTGCCCGTTCTGGAACCGGCCGACCGTGAGGTGGGGCATACTCTGCACCCTTACAATGAATGTCTGGTCGCAGGAGCCTGAGGACTTCGACGGGAGTCTCCTCATCGAAAATCAGAACAGAATCAACACATTCCAGGCCGGCTACCAGTGCCGCACGCTCCTGCTCAGAAAGAATCGGCCGATCCGGGCCTTTGTATGCTCGCACGGATCGGTCACTGTTGATGCCAACGAAGAGCAGATCGCCAAGAGCACGAGCCTGTTCGAGGCTACGGACATGGCCCGGATGCATCAGATCGAAGGTGCCGTTCGACCAGACGACCACCTGGCCTGCCGCCCGGGCTGATTCCCGGAGTTCGCAGAGTTCCAGTAAATTACGCCGTTTTTCGCGCGGTTTCCACATAAGGCATCCACACCGAGCGAGCGGTATGATCGCCCGGATCGTTGAGGAAACGAACGGTATTCAACACGCCTAGTTCCAGCGGCGTGGGCAGGACGCCGCAACCTGCACTCCGTAACTTGCTCATATTGGCTTGAGTGTAGTTCTGATATTGCTTAAGCAGATCCGCTGGCATCTCGATAAATTCGATCACTGGTTCGCGACCCAGGGCTCGAAACACCGCACGGGCCAGGTCGAGGAACGATCGGGCCGTGCCGGTACCGCTGTTGTAAAGACCGCCCGGGTGATGATGTCGCCACAACCAAAGCATATGCCCGAGACAGTCGGCGACGTAAACAAAGTCACGCAACTGCCCGCCATCTTGGTACGCGGGGTCGTTCGAACGGAATAAGCGGACACGTCCGGTTTCCTGAATTTGCTGATAACACTGCCAGACCATGCTGGCCATCCGGCCTTTGTGTTGCTCACGCGGCCCGTAGACATTGAAAAACTTCATACCGGCCCAGCGGGGTGGTGTCGGGCGACCGGCTGCCACTTCCGCGATTACCCAGGCATCAAAATCATTTTTGCTTTTGCCATACAAGTTCAAAGGCTTCAACTCGGTTGGTGGTGTACGATCATCGAAGCCGCGGGAGCCGTCGCCGTATGTGGCGGCACTCGACGCATAGATGAAAGGGTGTTGCGTCCATGAACACCAGTTCCAAAGTCGTCGTGAATAATCGATATTATTTTCTGTCAAATAATTCCAATTTGTCTCGGTTGTACTGGAACAGGCCCCGAGATGGAAAATCGCCGTGGGATTGACTCGCCCCGCTTCCAGGCTAAGTAAAAAACGGTCGTGGCGGAGGAAGCGAAAGCTAGTGAGCCCTGCAAGATTTCTGGCTTTATCCGGAGATAAGTGATCGTCCACCAGCAATAAGTCTTGCCCTTCCTCGGCAAGCCGATGCGCCAGATTCGAGCCGATAAACCCCGCCGCCCCGGTAATGGCGATCATCGCGGTTCCTTCCGCTATGGTTGCCAGGTTGTCTTACTCCCTCGTGGCTGCGTAAGGTACTACGAAGGTGTGATCGGGTCAACGCCGATCCGCCCCCGTTTCAACCACCAAGCCCCTGCGAAAATCGCTTGCAAAAGCCACAAGCCCGCTCGGGTCGCGGCCGTCGGCGTCGGACCGTATCGACCTATCAGGCCATCGTACAGACCTTCCAGCACAGCCTTCGCCGAATCGGGATAACCACGCTCCCGCTCCGCAGAATAGCGGTGGTACGAGTAATGAACATGATGAAGGATGCTCCGCCACCAGCCACGGCTGCCGGAACGATGACCGTGCCGGCTGAGCAAGCGAATTAAATTCCGCGCATCGAAGTATCGCTGGAGCCGTTTCCCCTCGCGTTGAAAACTGCTCGATCCCTTGTGCCAGACCAGAGCTTCCGCGATGACACCGTTTTTGAAACCCGCGTCCTGAGCACGCAGGCAGAAATCCGATTCCTCGTGGATCAAAAAAAACGCTTCGTCAATGAAGCCGATCTTCTCAACGACTTCGCGTCGAACCAGCAAGCAGCAGCCATTCACAATGTCCACCTCGGCAATTGTCGGCGGATCGGTGGCAGTCACAGGAACCACAAAGCGTTGAAAAAAACCGGGCCTGCCAGGACGATTGAAGACGACGCCATCGGTTTGAACTTCCCATGGCGGATCCATGTACCGGATGATCGGCCCGAGAATGCCGTACTCGGGGAATTGCCGTGTAGCAGCAAGAAGCCGGGCGGCAAAGTTCTCCGACACCACCGTGTCGTTGTTTAACAACACGATTAACCTAGCCCCGCGGGCAAGAGCATGACGCAGGCCGGCATTGTTTCCCCCAGCCCAACCGCCGTTGCAGCCGGTTTGGATAAACTCCACTCCAGGGAATTCCGAAGCGAGTACTCCAGCGGGATCCACCCGAGACGCATTATCCACCACCACGATCGAGACTGGAACCGTTTGCACGACCAGGGATTGAAGACAGCGGCGGGTGTCGTCCAGCCCGTTATAATTGACTAGCACAATCCACAGACGATCGGTCACGAGCGGTCTCCCGAGCATTTCAGGGACGGTGAGGCCAGCGTTTGCTTCAGTCGGCGGATTCCTCGAATCACTCCGGTAGGAAAATGGCAAGCGAGATACAGTGGCAAGGCTTGACGGTTTCCCGCACGAATCGCCTTGCGAAAACGCGGTCTTGCCCGGTCATACTCTCCGGCATCAAAGGCATTGTACGCATGGTAGAAGAGTTGCCTTCGCCAAAGCTGCTCGATCCAGTCACGATCGTCTGGTTTCAAACGGGGATTTCGCAACAGTTTTTGTAGCGTTTCACAGAATTCATGAATCATATGATCGTGATTGTCTGACATATTTGTCTCGTGGCGAGTATAAATGGCCAGTGGCCGATTGAGATAACCGAATGTTACGCTCAACGACAGCCGCAACCATAATTCCCAGTCAGCCGCGCCACGCAAGCTGGGGTCAAAACCTCCACAGCCGGCAAAGACTTCCCGGCGAAGAATCGTCGCTCCGATAAACACAGGATTGCGTTCCGCCATCCGTCGCAGAAACGGCTGCCGCTCCAGCTTCCGAAATTCTGATTCCAGTTCCTGATGAGGCAGTGAACAAAAAGCGTTCTGCCCGGCGATCTCGATCCATGAGCGAAAACCGTCCGCCCGGTTCCCCATCCATGCGTCGGCAAAAAGAATATCCACCTCCGGATGGCGATCTAACAAATCAAGTGCCTGACCGGGTACATCGGGCAGCCACTCATCATCACAATCGAGGAAAGCAACATACCGACCCCTGCTGCGGGCAAACCCGAGATTTCTTGCCGTGCTCGGTGTTCCGGTATTTTCTTGCCAGAGATAAACAGCCTGGGGATCGGTCCGCGCTACCACTGCCGCTGTGTCGTCTGTGCTGCCATCGTCGGCCACGATGATTTCGAGTTCTTGCCTCGGAATACCACATCGCTGTAAGACACGCAGACAATGTTCCACATAATGCGACCGATTATACGTCGGAATAATGACCGATAACCGCGGTCGATTCATCATGGATTCTCCGAGAGGGGAATTTGTCGAAAGGCGGTCCGTCGATGCCAGAGAGCCTGAGCGGGCCACAGGACCAGGGCTCGGACCACCACGACCGGATCAAATGGCCACCAGCAAAGTGATTGCCAGTAATGGCTCCACGCCAACCGGCGATTCCCGGGATCGATTCGATCACCCAGCGATTTAGAGCAAAGGCCGATCCGCCGCCGCAGTAACCACTTGGAGGAGAACTCATGCCACCTGAGCCGTTGCAGGGTTTGCCTCATGACCCAGATATGCCGCTCCTCTTGATCCGGCAACAATGTGAGATGCGATTTGTCCCGTTCGATCACATGAGTCGAGCATACACGATCGGATAAAGCCACTGGAACAGCCCGCGTCAATCGGAGATACAAATCCCAGTCGTTACTTGAAGCAAGACCGTCGGTATAACCGCCGATCGCGAAGAATGTCGAACGACGAATCGCCCAGGGTTGTTGCAGCAGATTCCCACGAAGCAGGGCATAAAACAATTCTGACCCGTACACTCGATCCGTTCCATGCGAACGCAGCACAGGGACAGAAGCAAGTCGGCGAAAAGCGGGCAGTTCCCTGTGGTGATTTTCAATCCGAAATCCCGATCGGCGATCTTCCAGACGATGATCGGTGAACGCCGCGTCTGCTTCGGGAAATTGCCGGAACAGATCGAGGAGTGTTTCAACCGCGTGAGGCTCCATTAGATCATCATCATCAAAGAAAATCAGTACCTCCCCGGTGGCCGCCGCCGCACCACGATTGCGTGCAGTCGCCGCACCCCCATGAGGCACATTAAGAACACGAATCTGCGGATAGTGATGCTGAAGATATTCCGACAGCGACAGGTTGCCGCCATCGTTGACCACGAGAATTTCGTCCGCTCGACGAGTTTGACGAAGGACGGAATTCAGGGTATCAGCAATGCGATGGCCTCGCTGATACGAAGGAATAATGATCGATACCTTCAGGAGATTGTCATCTGGCAATGGCTTGCCTCCTCAGCATTAAGACTGACATTCGATCAAGAAGATCTTTAATATAGTAAATCCAGCGAGGAAAGATTCGTTCTCTCAGATGTGGATTTGTTTCCGGTAATGGGTCAATTTCCTGAAGCAATCCGCGAAGTTGCCAGTACCGTCCCCAGTCACGTTTCCACTTAAGCCCTTCAAGATAGTCACTGAGAAAGGCAGCGGCGGCGAAACGCCCCTCACTTCGCACGCTTTCATCAAGACAATCGGTGGTATCGAGCCAGAATAAAAATGCTTGAACTCCTCGCGCGACTAGTTCCGGACGCTGGGTCTGTTGCCCGGGGTGTTTTCGATACCGGGTCAAAGCATCCGGGAGAAAACGCAATTGCCCCTGATATCGGTAGGCACATTCCAGGAAATAAAGGCGATCCTCACCGTACCGTGTCCAAGTCGGGAAACGCACCGTCAGATCGCGGTGAACAAGCGCCGTCGATGGACAGAAGCTGTAGCGAAAAAACTGCGAGGGCTGGCAAAAATCCCCAGCCGCCTGAGCCGCCGGCACCGGAGCGAGACGCTCGACCGCGCCGAACAAGCGATAGCCGGTAAAGCAGAATTTTGCCGTGGAATCTCGATTCAGCAATTCCAGTTGGCGTTGCAATTTGACCGGTTCCCAGAGATCGTCCGCATCGAGAAACGCAATCCATTCCCCCTGAGCCTCTTCAATGCCACGATTGCGAGCAACTGATTCACCCTGATTGTTTTGAACGATCACTCGGACGCTGCCCCCAAATGATTCAGCGATTCGCCGTGAATCATCGGTTGAACCATCATCGATGATCAGTATTTCTTTGGGGAGAACGGTCTGCGCAAACACAGACTGAATTGTCTCACTTAAAAACCGAGCGGCGTTAAAACAGGGAATGACGACAGAAACCGAGTGTGACAGACTCATGATAGAACCCGTTTATAATTGGTTGATTTGGTTTTTTACTGAGGAGATGTTCCAGCGAAGGATCTCGCTGACAATCGGTCGGACCACCGTCATCCACGGGTAGCGATCCGCCAGACGACGCGCCGCTTGATGCCGCGTTCGGATGTCCCGAGCAAAATAACGTCGTACAGCAGCCGCTAAACTCCCCGGGTGTCCTGCGTTAAATAGCTCCCCAGCAGCAGGCTCCACAGCCAGCAAGTTCCGGAAAAACGGTAAATCCGAGGCGATTACGCCCCGCCCTAGACTTGCTGCCGTCAAAATGGCACTGCTGCCAGTAATCGACTCGTAAGGGAAAAGTGCACAATCCGCAAGTTCGTAAAGATCGGCGAGTTCTTGAGATGATACGGTCCGATCGAGTAATGTGATCGAATAGCGTGCCGACGCTTGGCGAATTCTATTGACAAGGGCATGATCTAAGGGTCTGCCAGCAACAGTAAGATGATACTCTGACCCAAGTTCAGGCAAGGCGGCTAATGCTGTATCCAGGCCCTTATATCGGCGGATCAGGCCACACGCCAGCAAAACCTTCCGACCTGGCAGGATACCCAATCGCTCTTCGGTTTCCCAACGCGGACGTGCTTGCGGATAGACGCCATCGTAATTGCCGAAGGGCATCACCATGACTCGATGGGGGGAAATCCAACGCCAGCGTAAAAATTCCTCTCGAGCGGAATCATCATGACAAATGCACAAATCCGCGTAACGGGCCAGCAACTGATACCCGAGCCAATCAACTGGGGTGATTCCCTCATGATGATGAAGATTGTGAATTGTCCAGATCAGTTTCTTACCATGTCGGCGAAGCATTTGCAGTAATCGAGCCAATCCGAGGATGCCATGGAATTGCTGCCAGGGCCAGCGGCCACGATACCGCCACAGCCACTCGATGCCCCAGTGAAGATGAACGACATCAAACATTTCGAGATTGGCCCTCACCCAATTGCGAGTCGGCTGAAAATCGCTGACGGTGATAATGCCAAACTTTTCGATCGCATTCTGGTATAGACAGATATAGGGATTCTCCCCTTTATTTGCCTGAGCCGGGTAACTGGCAACACGAACGATCGTCTGGCAGGTTCTGGCAGTATCAGTCGTTTCGAGTCGAGAGTAGTGTGAGCTAACGGCTGTTAGCATAGCAGTTTCCTTACCGCTGAAATCCCTAAATGACCTCATGCACCTGCATGGTCGGATGAACAAACCGAGAGATTTTCGATGTCAAACTCACATGCGACTGGACCATCGTCGTTCGGTCGTGGACCGAGTTCATCAGCCGATTCTGGAACCACGGTTAATTCTGCTGCAGACTCGACCCGGTCATAGACTTGCCCGGGTCTACGGGCCAAGTACAGCCAGACCGGATAATGCCCTGGATTCAACGGCAACTGCCGCACCGTCAGACGGAAATGATTTTCTCCGATTCGCAAACGGATCGGCCGAGCGTGGCAAACGCTATCGGCATTCATCAGCTTGTTGCCCGAACGGTCAAACAGACACATGGCAATACTATCCACGACAACTTCCTGATCTGCCTGAACAGTCAGATCGGCAATGACTGCGGAACCGGTCCGCGGCCAACCGCCATCCGAAGCCCGGCAACTGAGCCGAGTAAAACGAGCTTCCCCCGATCCGGATCGGGCCGCTTCTGTTAAATCCAGCACCCGACCCGGGATCAAGCCTTGACGTGTTTGCGCAAGATACTCGGCCATGACTTCTTGAGGTGAGCCAATGCGAATGATCTCACCGTGATCTAATTGGACGACTCGGTGGCATAGTCGAAGAATCACCTCGGTTTGATGACTCACCACGAGAACCGTCCGCCCATCTTGGGCGACCGACCGCATTTTCTCCAGGCATTTTTTCTGAAAGGCCGCATCACCGACCGCAAGAACTTCATCGACAATAAGAATGTCTGGATCAAGATGCGCTGCAACAGCAAAAGCCAGTCGAACATACATTCCTGATGAATAGCGTTTGACTGGAGTATCCAGAAACGGTGCAATCTCACTAAATTCGACAATCGCATCAAAATTCCGTCGAATCTCGGCACGAGACATTCCCAGAATGCTGCCATTAAGCTCAATATTTTCCCGGCCCGTTAACTCCGGGTGAAACCCCGTTCCAACTTCCAAGAGGCTGCCTAGCCGCCCACGAATCCGGATTTCTCCACAGGTCGGTTCCGTGATGCGGCTGATCATTTTCAAAAGCGTACTTTTCCCGGCACCGTTTTTGCCAATGATGCCAACTACTTCTCCCGGTGCCACGTCCAACGTGACATCTTTCAACGCCCAGAACTGCTCATCTTCGAAAATGTTATGCGGGTCATACAGCTGACGAACTTTTCGCCAAAAATCATGGGCAGAATCTCTCAGCGTCTCGCTGATGTTGTTCCTGAACCTTCTGCGGCGCCCAAGCCGATACTGTTTGGAAACATTCAACAGCTGAATAGACGGTTGCATCCTGTATCAACCTTAAAAAGGAGTGGCTTTGATGAGCATGTTTTGTGCTTATGTGTCTCTAACCGATTCAATTGATCTCTATTGTCTGTTATATTACATCTGCTAGCGTCTGTTCGACACGACGGAAATAAAACAGACCCGCAAACACCATCAGTCCAGTCATTGCTGCCGAAACGGCTAATCCCCCAAGATCGGTTTCTGTTCCCAGTAAACATGCACGAAAGTTCAGCAGAATGCCGTAGGTCGGATTCAATGGCAGCCATTGTTTCGCGGTCGGCCCGATCTTGTCCGCGCTCAAGTAAAGACATGGTGTGGCAAACATCCACAGTTGCATACCGAATATAAGAATGTGACGAAAATCTCGTTGAGCGACAATCAGCGCGGCGAAGCCGGTGCCGACAGCGAGAGCCGTCAGGATCAGCAACAAGAATAGCAACGGAGCCGCAACGATTGCCGGGGTCGGCGTTACCCCAGCCCAGATCATACCGCCAACGAGCAAAAGCAGACCCACCGCAAAATCGAAAACCGCGGCCCCGATACTTGCCAGAGGCAATAACAGCCGGGGAAAGTAGGTTTTTGTCACCAGTCGTTCATTGTTCACAAGGCTGTTCGCTGAAGTAGTGACGGCGTTGGCAAAAAAAGTCCACGGCAGAACCGCCGCCAGCACAAACAAGGTATAATTTTCCACCCCAGCTGCAAATCCGCCCATTCTCCCGAAAAACAGGACGAAAACGATCACACTGCAGAGTGGCTGCAGAATCGCCCACGCCGCGCCAAGCATCGTTTGTTTATAACGAATTTTGATATCACGCCATGTGAGTACGTAAAGCAATTCGCGGTACTGCCACAACTCCTGCAAGTCGACCAGACTCCAGCGGGATCGTGGTTTGATGATGGTCAGCCGTGGTGGCAACTTAGCTGTTGGGTTGCCACCATGGGTGGCGTTCGGCCGGGGTGATGTACGCTCTTGCCGAGCAACAGCCGATGCCGGATGGCAGATTTCTTGTGGATGGGTCGTTACGGAATCCATTCCGAGACACCTTCCTGGAATGCCAGTTGTTCTCGTCGATCAGGTGATCCGTCCCCAGCGAACTTCACCATATTCGGGGCCGTCAGCCGGCCTGCGATCATCCCTGGGACCATGCTAGGCACGATCCGTCGCTTCGAGCAACTAAGTGTTAATCCGTTCGGGCTTGCCAGCGATCTGCTGGCCGCCAGCGATCGCCGAAGCCTTCGCTCGGGCACCTTGCGAGCAAAAATCCCGGTTTTGCCGAGCTATCGCGGTCCTGCTACCAGCATCGTGCTTACAGGATCGACGGATGCATTTCTTCAGATCCGCCCCAACGCCAATTCTCGCGTGTGTCACCTGAAGCAGCACCCGTTGCCAGCAAGCGTTCAGGAAAACCCCAATGACAGTTTCGAAATTGTGGCCGGCTAGCGAACCATTTTCAACCCCACTCTGGAATCGACGTTAGCAACTAGGGTGGTAGGTCTTGATTTTCTTGGTCCAAAATGATGACAGCCGCTGACCAGAGTTGGATTCAGGCAGTCGCCTCATTCCATAGCTTCACCTCGTGTTCGGATGGATCGAGACCGATCCAGAACCAGAGCGGCTCCTGCCAAGCTTGCAGCCGTTGCCCGCAGAGCTTGGCCTGGAAGCCCAGCAATTTCCGACAGACCCGCAGGATGGCCGGGGCATGTCCGGTCGAAAGCTGCCGAATCATCTTCGGAATTCGCAACTGTTGCCCAATCCAATCTCGGAGTGTAACGCCTGGCAGGCCGACACTAGAACTCCAGATAACTATAGCCATTGACAGGCAGGAACACAGAATAACGAGAGCCCCGAATCCGGTTGGAACCCGATCCGGGGCCCCGTCAGCGGAACCGGGCAAGGGACCATCCCTTACCCGTTGTGGGAATGCAAGATGTCAAGGAGACTTGCGCGGAAGTTGCCATGGGGGCAATATCGGTGAAAAATCACCGCTCGATCGAGAATAGCATGGACGGTATCGCTGACAGTTACAGTTGAGGAACGCTCGAGCGATTTCAGGCAGCGTTTTAACCTTCAGTCACAGTTTCAGGAGCCACGGCAATGAGCAAATCCATATGTCGTTGGGGGATTTTGGGCGCGGCCAATATTGCCCGGAAAAATTGGAAAGCCATCCGCTACGCGGGGAATGCCACCCTGATCGCGGTGGCAAGCCGTGACGCTAATCGTGCCCGCCAGTTTGTCGACGACTGCCAGCGGGAAGTTCCCTATGAGGATGTGCCGCAGTCCTGTATGTATGATGAGTTATTGAAGCGTCCAGACATTGATGCCGTGTACATTCCAATCCCGACCGGTGTCCGGAAGGAGTGGGTGGTCCGGACGGCAGAAGCCGGGAAACATGTGCTTTGCGAAAAGCCCTGCGCAAGCACCCTGGCGGATTTGCAAGTGATGCTCGATGCTTGCCGATCCGCTCGAGTCCAATTTATGGATGGCGTCATGTTCATGCACAGTGAACGTTTACCCCGGATGCGCGAAATTCTCGACGATGGTCGCAGCGTCGGGGCGATTCGCCGAATCTCGTCGCAGTTCAGTTTTGCCGCCCCGGAAGAATTTCTTCGCAGTAACATCCGTGTCAGTGGCCAGCTTGAGCCGCTGGGGGCACTCGGGGATCTGGGGTGGTATAATATTCGCTTGAGTCTGTGGGCTATGCGTTATCAGCTTCCTGAAGCGGTGACCGGGCGATTTCTGCAGGTGATTGAAAACCATCATCATCCACTGCCGCTGGAGTTTTCCGGTGAATTGCTTTACCCCGAGGGAGTCACGGCGTCGTTTTATTGTTCCTTCCGGACAGAACTGCAACAGTGGGCTACCCTCAGCGGAGAGCATGGCACTTTGAGGATCGACGATTTCGTCTTGCCGTACTACGGTTGCGAATCGGCGTTCTTGATCGAGAAGCCCGTGTTTCAAGTTGAGGGAACGCGATTTCACATGGAACGGCATGAGGAGCGTCTGGCGGTTCGAGAATATTCCGACGGACATCCCACCGCTCAGGAAACACGAATGTTCCAGACCTTCTCCGAGCGAGTCCTGAAGGGACAAATCGACCCGTTCTGGCCTGAAGTCGCGTACAAAACTCAGCAGGTGCTGGAGGCATGTCTCCACTCGGCCCAGAACCACGGACAGCCGGTGACCCTCACCCCAGCAGCAACCATGTGATCTCAGCCTCGAGCAAACAGAGGATCCCTTCGATGAAAGCCATGCTTTTTGTTCTGACACTAAGTTTATTGCTGGGGATGGCAGAGATCGCCATCACTGCGGAAAAACCGTCGTTGACGCTCGATGATTTTTTCCGCCTGAAACGGATCAGCGATCCACAATTGTCCCCGGATGGTTCGACCGTTGCCTACACCGTCGGCACAGTGGATCTTGATGCGAACAAAATTGTGAGCGCCATCTGGATCGCGGCCGTCGATGGCAAGTCGGCACCCCGGCAACTGACAAACTCCGGGAAACGGGATACGCATCCCCGCTGGTCGCCGGACGGGACAAAAATCCTTTTTGAATCGAACCGCGGCGGCACCAGCCAACTCTGGGTGATCGACGTGGCAGCAGGCGGTGAAGCCAGGCAAGTGACCGACATTGCCACCGAGGCGAGTGGTGGAATCTGGTCGCCGGACGGGAAACGTATTGCGTTTGTTTCGGCTGTCTACCCGGAATACAGCGAATTACCGTTTGAAGAAAGCAATGCCAAGAACAAAGAACGGAACGAAAAAGCCGAGAAAGGGCCAGTTAAGGCCCGGATTTTTACGAAGCTGTTTTTTCGCCACTGGGACAGTTATGTCGATGGTAAGCGGCAACATCTGTTTGTCTGCGATGCCGATGGCAAGAATTGCCGCGACGTCACCCCAGGTGACCGGGATGCGAACCCGACCAGTATGACCTTCAGCAGTAGCATCGATTACACATTTACGCCGGATTCGAAGCACATTGTTTTTACAGCCGTCCCAGCGACCGGGGAAGCATGGACGACGAACTACGACCTTTGCCGGGTGAGCATCGACAACAAGTCAACCGCCTGGGAAACACTGACGAAGTCAAATGAAGCCGCTGACAGCGGCCCGCAGTTCAGCCCTACCGGCCGTCATCTTGCCTACCGCGCGCAAACGAAAGCGGGTTATGAAGCGGACCGGTGGCAATTAATGATCGTACCGTGTCAACCCGATGGCCGATTTGAAGGCCAACCGCGATCACTCACTGAGGGTCTCGATCGTTCGGTGGATCAGTTCGCCTGGCGGTCCGGCGGACGGCTGGTGTTCACCGCTGAGGAAGAAGCGGAGTCGGCGTTGTATGAGGTGGCCATCAGCGGCAAGCCCCAGCCCCAGCGATTCTATTTCGATCCGAAGATGCGGGGCCAGATTCAAGGTTTAGCAGCGTATTCGACCGCTTCAGATGATGCTGGCATGCGTGTCGCTTTGGCACTCGCGAGCATGACCACACCGGCAGAGATTTTTGTCGGCGAAACCCTCATCGAAGGCGGACCCGGTCAGCGGCTAATCAACATCAGCCGAGCCAATGAGGCACTGCTATCCCCGATCCAGCGGCCACGGCCAGAGTCAGTGAAAGTCCCGGTTGAAGGCGGGGTCGAGATGCAGATGTGGATTCTCAAGCCGCCGGGTTTCGATCCTCAGAAGAAGTGGCCGGTTGTCTACCTCGTCCATGGCGGTCCGCAAGGAGCCTGGGAGGATGGCTGGAGTTGGCGGTGGAATCCGACGTTGTGGGCAGCACAGGGCTATGTGATCGCCTTGCCGAACCCGCGGGGTAGCACCGGTTTCGGCCAGAAATTTGTCGATGAGATCTCCGGCGATTGGGGCGGTAAGTGCTACCGGGATCTGGTCGCGGGGCTCAATGAGGTCGAGAAATTGCCGTACATCGACAAGGATCGGATCGCCGCTGCTGGGGCCAGCTTCGGTGGCTACATGATGAACTGGTTTGCCGTCAACGATATTGCCCCGCGGTTCAAAACGCTGATTACCCACTGCTCGGTGTGGAACTTCGAAAGTATGTGGGGAACAACGGAAGAACTCTGGTTCGACGAGTACGAACACGGCGGCTTGCCCTGGGAGAAGCCCGGCAAATATCGGGAGTTCAGTCCACATACCCGCGCCGGTGAACTCGGTAAACACAAAGTGCCGATGCTCGTCATTCACAACGACCTCGATTTCCGCTGCCCGATCGGACAGGGACACGAATTGTTCACCTCCTTACAGCGACAGGGTGTCCCAAGCCGGATGGTGAACTTTCCGGATGAGGGTCACTGGGTTCTCAAACCGCAAAACAGCAAGTTCTGGCACGAGGAAGTGTTTACCTGGTTGAAAAAATATGTGGCCCCCGGAGGAAAGTAAACCGCGTTGTCGTCGCTAGCTACCCTGTGGTCGCCTGAATGGTATTGCCTCCAAGGGGCAGACGCCAAACGAGCAGGTCATGGTTTTCGTAGTATGGAGATAGCTCAATGACAGGAATGAGTCCCGGATTTCCGGCAGGCTCATTGTCGGACCGCCATGGGATATTGTATCCACCCGATGCATGATCGGGTGGACCGTCACGACAACAGTCGTGACACTTCCTCCATACAGGGAGACGTGAATCATTGTGGTTGCTGATGTACCACACTGGGGCTGGATCGCGGTCGGTCTGCTGGCGATCCCGTTTTTAATCGCCTTAAATGGCTTCTTTGTCGCAGCGGAGTTTGCCCTGGTTGCGGTTCGGCGTACCCGAATCGAAGAACTTGTCGCTCAAGGTGTGCAACGGGCTAAGGCCGTCGAAGCCGCCTTGAAGAACCTCGATCAAAGTATCGCAGCAACGCAACTCGGAATTACGCTCACAAGCATTGCGTTGGGGTGGGTTGGCGAACGTTCGATGGAGCAGACGATTCGCCCGCTCTTCGAATTCCTTCCGGAACATTTCGCTTTTCTGTCGCGGCATGCCGTCGCAGTCGTCATCGCCTTCACTCTGGTGACGTACCTGCACGTGGTCTTCGGAGAGTTGATCCCGAAAGCGATCGCTCTCCAGACTCCGGATACAACTTCATTGTGGGTGTCCGGGCCATTGAATGTGTTTACCCGCTCAACGCGGGCGATGATCTGGATGATGAACGGTTCTGCGAACTTCCTGATTCGACGGCTTGGCTACAATCCCAGCAGCACCGAGAGTGAAGTGCATTCCGTGGAAGAATTACGATTATTGGTCGAAGACACGGAAGAAGCCGGGTTACTTGATCCCGAAGCTGCGAATTTTGTGCTGAATGTTTTTGCTCTTTCCGACAAATATGTCCGCGATGCGATGGTCCCGTGGGACAAAGTTGCTGCCCTGGAATTGACGATGACGCCTTCCCAGATCATGAACGCGGTGCGTGAGGGCGCGCACACCCGGATGCCGGTTTATGCTGGCGATCCGAATAATATTGTCGGCATCGTGAACACCAAGGATTTGTTTTTTTTGTTCACGCTCAAAGGCGTAGTGTTACTGGAAGACGCTCTTTACGAACCTCAGTTTCTGCCTCCTGATGTCCCCGTGTCCACGGCGTTACAGTTGTTCCGCCGCAGCCGGCGGCCGATGGCGATTGTCCGCGATCAAACAACACGCAAGGTCCTCGGTTTGATCACCCTTGAAGATGTTCTCGAGGAAATTATCGGCGATATTGAAGATGAACATGACGATCCAACCCGAAGACTCAAGTTATTGATAAAAAGTCTGCGTCCGGGCGGACTGACACGAGCAGAGGCTACACGAGCGCCGGGCTCAGCGTCGGATTAGCCGGTAAGTCAGAATCAAGGCAGCGAATCCCGCGAGAATGTTCGCGGCCCAGATTCCCACGGGCATGGCTAGCCGCCCTTCACGTGCCAGGCCCGAGCCGGCAAGGAGCACGGGATAATAAATCAGAACCGTCGGCAAAAAGCTAATGACGAACGTGCTCAAATAATCCGAGCGGTTCGCCCAGATCCCCACCGGACAGCCGATCAGAGCAAAGCAGAGGCAGCCGACAGCGAGCGCTGGCCGCATGTGTTGCTCGAATTCAACAGTGCGTATCTGACGATCAATTTCATGGATTTGTGCCACATAATGCGGTTCTTGAGCAATGGCCGTTTGACGGAGAATCGGGTCGGATGTTTCCTCGGCGAGTTTGCGATTCGCTTCCCGTTTCTTGATCAGTTCCTGCCGCTTGGCTTCGAGTTCTTCGATCCGGAATGGTAATTCTTCCCATTCCAGAGTCATCGGCCGGGATTTGATCTGCTGGCCATTAAACATTTCTGGCAGCGGCACCTCTGGCGGTGCATTGCCAGTACTGACCCCAGCAGCCGTTTTACTCACCATTACCCACTTATCCGAATCGACTTTGAGGGTGTTCCGTTCGCGGTCCACGATCAGCCGGGCTTCACTGGCTCGCGCGATAAAATCGTACCCGAACCAGATCTCATTGCCGGTTCCGGTCCGGATTTTTTCCCGCTGCTTAACTACTACATCCAGCAGCCGGCGCCCTTGAACATCGCGGACGTAGATCACATATGGAAAATTATAGACTCTGAATGAACGTTCCCGCTTAAGCCAGTTGTAAAGAACTTCTTCAGGGTCTTGAAGCACCTGAGCTTGTAAGAGTTGCTGAGTACGAGGGATAAGCGAATAATACAGCCCAGCGGTGAAAAGTGTTGTGATCACGCCGAGCAAAAAAGCCGGACGGATAATTGTCAGCAGATCGATTCCGGCGGCTTTAATCGCAACGGCTTCATTATCATTCGACAAGCGGCCGTAAACCACACACGAGGCGAACAGCGTCGTCGCGGGAATGGTGTACGGTAAGGTACTCGGGATCAAAAGCGGGATGATTGCCAGCACCTGTGCCGGTGACAAGCCAAGTTGACTGGCTTGCTGGATCAATCCGGCAATTAAGACCAGCCCCGTCAGCCCCGTCAACGAGAGCATGAACACCCGGACCAGTTCCCAGAAAATCATCCGGTATAAGATGCCGAAGAAGGGGGGAAAGTTCACCGGTTGGCCTCCGAGGGATTGTCAGTCAGCATCGGCATTTGTCCTAGCGAACCACTGTCACTGAATTGTTGTCGGCTGGGACCATCGCCTGCTTCCATCGCGAGGTCGTATTGGAAGAACGAATCAGACGTTCTCGCAGACGTTCCGCGACTTGCCGCAACGGTTCCGTCACAACCGGCAGCAGGTGCGGTTGATATTCCATCGGTCCACCGTTTTGCTTGCTCATCTCGATTTTGAAAAGAGTTCCGCTCAAGAGGGATGTCAGATCGCCACCCTTCGGACCGGTGAGTAACCGCTTCAAAGCTTGCGACCAGATTGTGTAAAATTCGAGATGGACATTTTCGCCGTCGCTGGTCAATTCGCCCGAACCGCCGAGGCTGACGGCGGTGCCGATCAGATCGAGCTGCTTGACAACGATCCGATTGTCATAGAGATCAAAAACGGCGTGGGCTTCTTCGAACGCGGTTTGATCGGGGGCCTGTAACTTCAAAAGTTTCAGCAGCGGCAGCAACACGGGCAGGTTATACATCCGCCCGTGTGGCACATCGAGGGTACCGGCCCCACAAAGTCGCATCGGACCGCCGAGAGGATCCGGCCGAGTCTCCAGTAGCAATTTGCCTTGAGCCAGGCCGCGAAGTTCTGCTTGCGAGCCGAGACCGTAATGGATGGCCAGTTCATCGAGCCGAACCTCGGAGGCAGTGAGCCAGACACGGTAACTGGGCGGGTCGGTCATGACAACCCGCGCTTCTCCACCAAGGTGGCCATGAAACAGTTTGCCGCTGAGATCGGGGAATTCCAGGACGACGGGGGAAAACTCGCCGGGTTTGGCCAAGTCAGGTTTCTGTGGTGGCACCCGCAAGCGAATATTGACTTGCGACAGCGGTTGTTTCGCAATCTCACCGTGATCCAGCCAGAGATTGCCGAGGACCGGGCCGAAGTGATTGCCATTGAATCGGCCGGTACACCCGAAGCGACCATGAAGAGCATTCCAGGGGATACCAGCCTCGAAACTCGCACCGGCAAAAATGAGTTCTCCTTGCCAGTACAGCGTGGGAGCCACAGACAGCGGCGGGGCAACGTCATCTTGGATTACCGCACCGTTCACAACCCTGGGTGACGGCGGCAGGTTGACCACGAGATGAGACAGCACCAGTTCCAGCGGCCCCCGCAGTTTGACCTCCTGCACGGTTTGTCGGACACTCTGGGGCAAGGCGGCCAACAAATCTTGATCAACGATCAGCGGATGCACCCGGATATGGCCGATGTTCGCCCAGACATGAGCATCCTCACCGAAGCGAATTTCCGCTGCGGCTACAGTCAGCTTCGACCTTCCGTGCTGCCCGCTCAGTTCCGCAAGATCCAGTTGCCCGTCGGCATAACGAATCGCTCCGGCAAGATCGTGCAGTACGTACGGAAACAGCCTCGGCCGGATGCTCGGACCTGCAAATCGGGCCGCGACTTTCAAATCCGTGACCGGATCGAACGGTAATGCGGAATCGTTCGACGAACTTCCCTGGTCACGATCAGCAAATTCGAGATTGGCGGCAAAAGTGAGTCGACCCTCGGGTTGCAACATCTCCCAGACGGCACCGAGATTCAATGCCGTGGCAGCGGTCCGCAGATCCTCGTCGAGCGGGCAAGAGTGTCCCCAAATTCGCAGGGTCATCCGGAGTTCCGAGGTCCCGGTGATCGGCAGGTGTTCGCCATCGAGGCCGATCATTCCACTGCCATGTTTCCCGCGGAAGTTCCGAAGTTCGATTCGATCCTCGTCCTCTTCAGCTTGCAAAGGCAAACCGGGACGCAGCGGCCGGGTCGGGTCAATGGCCACTACGGAAATACGAATATCCCCTTCGACCTCGGTCAAAGGGTAAGGGAAATGGGTGTAGTTCAGTGTCCCTTCATAAAAGTGAATCTCAAAGGTATTTTCGCAGCGGTTGACCTCGTGCTGCTGCTGAATCCGAGCCACGAAATTGCCACGACCGCTAGCCCGAAGCTTCAAGAGGGCCTGAGCATACTTCGGTTTCAACGCCAAAAACAATTGCTCGTCGATCGGCACATCGCTACCGGTGATTCGCAGATCAATGGCCGGGTCAGGACCGGAACCGCTGAGAATGCCAGCGATTTCGACCCGCCGGCCCCCGGCCATTCCATTCAGATCAATGCGTATTTCATTCCGTCCCGAGGCATCGGTGATTTTCCGGATGCTTCCCGTCACTTCTTTCACCGGGTAGCGGAAACGTTCATACATGATTTCAAGCCGATTCGGCATCAGGGTTAATTCCTGACACCACCCCTGCGGAGTTTGCGTCAATTGCACGCCAAGATCGACGGCACCGGAAGGTTGAAACAATTCCCAGAGTTGGCCGCTCTCGGCGGGAAGTTGCTCAAACAACCCTTTGTCGATTTTTAATTGCCGTACATCTAACCGAAATTCCTCGAGGAACTGTTGCAGGGTCTCAAGACTTTCCGAGTTCGAGTCCCAGCCAATCCTGTCAAGCGGTCGGCTGCGAAAACGGAGCTCAGCATGAGCGTTGCCGACACGCGCCGAGGCTTGACTGACAAGCAGCCGACGATCTTGCCAGCGAATTTCGGCGGCAATCTCTTCGAGTGAACTCGGCAAACCCGGGATATGAAACTTTCCGTCGCGGATTGTCAGCCGGGCTGAGACCTCCGGGGAATCACTAAACGACATCCGGAGATCGGCATGAATGGCAATTGTGCCGGTAAACCCTTCCAGAAACGTGCCGAGTTGTGGCTGAATCTTGGCCAGTTGCTGGGAAAGCATCGGGGTCCAGGGGAACGGTAGCACTTCCAGCCGTAATCGCGATTGTTGCTCGCGTCGGTGGTAGCGGCCAGTGGCGGTAAAGGACAATCCCGACCCCGATTCCTGCCCGGCCCGCCGAGCCACCGCTTGCAATTCGTAACGCAATTGCGAAAGCGGATCATTCAGAACCGTCAGCCGGCGAACATCAACGATGGTCGGTGGCAGCCGGTCAGGCTGCTGATCAGTCACCAGAAGAGTTGCCTGATGGACCACAATGGTGGGGACCGGCTCTTCGTTTCCGCTGCTTGCAAACAAACTGTCGACGTTCCAGCGGCCATTCGCCAGGCGATGAAGCCACAGCGTGGGCTGCTCAAATTCGAGTTTACGGATCACCAATTTGCCGCGATGCAATAACTGTTTGTCGTGATAGAGAATTGCCGTGTCCGACGAAAAAAATGGCATCGATTCGCCATGCCGATACAGCTTCAATTTTTCCACGGAAATTCCGCCAAATAGTCGCAAATGAGCTTTCTCGACTTCGACATGAACATCCTTCAATTCTGATTCCAGGACTTGGACAAGAGCCAGGCGGACTCGTTCCGGATGGATTCGGTTGTGCGCAAGCCACAACCCGAGCCCGGCCAGACTCAGGCACAAGACGATCACTCCGCGAATCAGCCAGGATCGTAGCAACGCGGTTCCTCGCCATCTTGGGCAAGCCCGCCCCCGATGGGGCAAATTTCCGCATCGGGGCGGGATATTAGGACCGACTGGCAATTCGGTCAACGGCGAATCATCAGCCTGCGAACCTAGTACAGTTCACAGTCACTGCCGCGAATGCATAGCTCTTCGAGCGGAAAAGATTGCCAGCTTCCACGATCTTTCGGGATGCTTCTTGTGAGCTTGAATGACATCGGAGTATAGTGGCTATAACAAGCACGTCGGAGCCGTACTGTGAAGACTCGATGAGAATATCCATGGCGGAGAGCGGTGACAGTCCCGTCAACGGAATTGAGATTGCCGGAGCCAATCGGCGGGCACCACGCCGGATGCTCTTCAGCTTACTCGTGTCAACGCTGTGCGTAATTGTGCTGGCATTACTGGCCGACCGACCCACGTCGATCCCAGTGGCGGTCCAGGCTGTATTCCTTTTGCTAATCACAACCCTTATCACACTGGCACACTGGGGATGGACCGTAGCCCACCCCAGCCGAGCCTGGATTCCCAGTTTGATGATGTTGCTTGGAATTTGCCTGTTCCTGGTGCCGAGCTTGTGGAATCGAACGGCGGCGATCATCGCGGTGCCATCACGGCCGGAAGTTCAATGGACGTTGCTGGTTCCGGTCGGTAACGCCAAGGTGCCGCGTGGGGAGCCGGTCACATTAACCGCTTGCTTGGATCGGCCAAGCACCGCGTCGGTTTTCCCCGATAGAGCCGTGTTACGGATTCAGCAGAGATCTGATACCCAGCCCCTGCTATTGCCCGTGAAAAACGACGGCCGTGGCCTCTTCACTTGGACACTACCTGCTGTGGATGAGGAATTCCAGTATCAAGTGGAAGTTCCAGAATTGCGGCTGAAGAGTGCCTGGTATCACATCTCGCCGGTGCAAACGATTTCCCTGTCATCCGCGTCGTGTTTTCGGTCAGAACCGCCGGAACACCGCAGCGGATTACCGCCGATCCACTCGCAGCTTGGCTCGGAGGTTGTTGCCTACCCCGCCGGAAAGCTGACAGTCGATTTGCAGTGGAATCATCCGGTCAAAGAGTGTTATCTGGAATGGATTGCTGAAGGGGAGTCAGAATTCTCAAGTCCGGGCCATCGTTATCAGCTTCAGTTCCATGCCGATTGCCGCTCTGGCACGCTGACACTTCCGATCACAAGTCCAGGGACGATGCGTTGGCTCGGCATCGATTCAACGGGTTATATGCATCAATCATCATGGCGAGTCTCGCTAGTCCCAGATCGACCGCCGGAGTGGCAGCAGATCAGCGGCCTTGCCCCCAGTCGATTCGCCCTGGCACCGGGGGAGGCGGTCGAGTTGAGTTTTCAGGTTCGCGATGATCTGGGGTGGCCGGATGTCGTCCTGGAAGCGGCAACACCGGATTTAACCCAGCATGAGACGATCTCGGGTAAGTGGCAGAAGCAGGACGGGTTCACGATCGTGGGCCGATGCCGGTGGCGGCCTCCGCCAACATGGGGTGAGCGGTTTCTGCTCCGCTTACGAGCCGCGGATCAACCACTAAATCGGCAACAGCAACCGCACGTCAGCTACTTTCCAGCGGCAGGCTGGTCGGAATTCACCACGCAAGCAGGGGCAGCACCGCTGGCCGAGCAGTGGATCCGCTACCAGCACGAGCGATCAATCCAGCGATTGAAAACACTTCAGACACTGGCAGAAAATGGCGTCACTGTGGCCCGGGCATTGCCTTCGGCGAATTCCCCAGAGCGGGACTTCGGCTTCAATTCCTCGGTTCATTTCGAAGCACTCCGAAGATTGTCGGCCGAGATGCGGGAGGAATGCGAAAGCTTCGCCAAGGAATTTCGAATCGCCCCCGACTGGCGGCCACTTTTGCGTGCGGTTTCCGAGATGAGTCAGCGGGATTTGCTCGCCCTGGAAAGAATGGCGATCGACGCAGGACGTCGGACCGCACCACGACCCGGCGATCCAGGAGCTACAGATTGGCTACCACGGTGGCTGCAGCTGCAGCAGCAGCTTTCTCGGTGGCAAATTCTCGAACGGCAACGGCTGCCGTGGCGTCTGGCGTTCGAGCGGCTCGAACACATCACCGATGCGCTCGAGCTCCACTCGACTTCAGGACCGTGGACCCCGGAACGCGCCGCCGCCTTGCGCGAATGGCTTCGCCAATTCACCGAGCTTCTTGAAGCCCCGGGTCCTCTCTCTCAGGCCATCCTTGTTTACCTTCGAAACGATTATCTTCGTTTGGCGGATACACTTGCATCCTGCAACCGCGAGTTGGAACAACTTCGCATCGCCTGGGAAGTCACGCGGCAACGTGACCGTCGCCAGAAAATCGCACATTCACAGTCTCAGCTCCAGTCGCTGACGGAAACGACTGCACATTTAATCAAGGAATTGGCAATACCACTGCGTCTCGCCGAGACCGGGCCGCTCGATAGCCGCAGTCTCGAAGAAGCCCGCTCAGGCTTGCAGGATGGCGATCTGACGGCGGCAATGACAGCCCTGGAAAAAGCAGCTCGAGAACTGGAACGGGTTGCTACCCGTTTACGGATCGCGGCGGAGGCACGCAGCGATGCCAAGGAAGCCGCCCGGCAACTGGCGGCCTGGCAAACCGCTTTGCGAACACACTCATACGATGCAGGACCACTCAGCAATGCCATGCGGAGCGAATTCATCGCGAGTCAATCTGCTCTGATCAAAGCCGTTGCTCGCTTGGCCGATCGACTTCCTTCTACGGACGCCAAGCTGGTCGAACTTTGTGACCAAGCCCGTATTCAGATGGAAAAAGTCATTGCTGCCTGGCAGCAGCAAGACGATCCCGAGGCAGCCCTCCGTGCCGCGGAAGCTTTATTGCATCAACTTGCCGAACGTTGTCCGACCCGCGAGGCACGGCTACGCGCCACCCGGCCACACCTGCAACGACTTCGACAGCAACAGCAACTCCTCAGCGGGGCGGTCGAGCGTGCTGTTGCCAATGCTGAGCGAAGCGGGGGATTCCACGAACTCGCCGACAAACAAGCGAAGCTTGCGGCGACGCTCGCCCGCCTGGATTGTCCCGGTCTCGATCTGCGTCTCAAGATGGTACTCGCCATACTTCAACGAGCCGAGGCCGACCTACGCCAGGAACTTGTTGATGACATCCCGATCTCGCAACAACAGGCACGGCAACACCTCGAGTGGCTGTCTCAGGCCATTGACGGGATAACACCGGATGATGAACTTGCGACTGCGATTGCTGATCGGCAGCAAACGCTGGCCGATGCTGCCGGTCAAGCGGCTGGCGAATTTTCGACTGATCAGCGCAAACAGTGGCTGCAAGAACAGCGAGAATTGTCGCGGAAACTGCAGGCGATCGGCGTGGCCACCGCCCTACCCGTATGGCAAGCCGCCCGAGAGGCTACAAGCATCGCTGAACGAGCCTTGGCCGGCGGCAGTACGGAAGCAATCACAGCGGCGATCCGCGAGGCCGCGATGCAAACACGACTGCTGGCTCAAAGGATCAACGGTCAAGAATCGGAACTCGCCCGGATGCAACGATTGCTCGGCCAGATGGAGTCACTCCGCAAGCGATTTCCTAGCAATGCCGAGTCTGCCCGAACAACTCAAGAAATCCTCGGCTTCGCTCAGGCTCTACGTGGGATCCAGGCAGAATTTGAACAGACACGCTCGGGTGCCTCGGTCCAGCAAAGGCAAGAGGTGCAGGCCATTTTTCACCGCTGGCAGCAGGCAAGTCCGAAACTCGATGAAGGCGAAATGATTGCTTCACTCGTGCAGGCACAGCGGACACTGATTGAAGCGATGACTCGCCGCGGAGACCGGTCAGAGCCGCTGGCGGTCACTCAGCCACCGCCACTACAAGAACTTGGATTCGATGCTCCCTCAGGCTGGCTGCCCGATCGCGAGCAAGCCGGTCGTGCTGCCCGGCTTGCCCAGCAACTCCGTACATTGCGAGATCAACTCTCTCGATTCAACGCAGAACTGTCACGAGGCGTTCTTCCCGCGCCGGGCGATCCGCTCAAAGTCATTGCCGAACAACAACTTCGCATCTCAGCAAAAATCACCCAGCCGCCATCGCCAAGTCGGCTCGACACAGAGCGATGGCAACGCCGCAACGAGTTGTTGCTCAGGCTTCAACAAGAACTGAACTGTGGCCATCCGGATGCCGTGTCCACCGCTCGTGCCGTGGCAGCGATGCTTCAGGATGAATCCGAAGCACATGAATGGCAGCAAGTCATCGTCCAGCCACTCGAATCCGAACGATCAGGTTACGGCGGTTATGCCTCCCGGCAACTCCGCCGTGTCCAAGAACTTGCCGCGGAATTGCATCACCTGGAACGGATGATCGAGGGCCCCACTCCGCTGCCGACGCATCAGGCCATGCTCTCGGCCGACAGTCAGGCCAAGCTCGAAAGCTTGCTTCAACAAGCGCGGACACAATTGCTTGCGGCAATTTCCGTGGAAAAACAGCGACAACCAGAACAACTGACAACGGCTCTGCACGCCTCCCAGTCCCAGATACGCGAAGCCGAACAGCTGCTACTCAAAGCCAGTACACCGCAACACCCGACCGATGCCGGCAAGATCCCGTCACTTCCCGGATTCTGTGATATCGCAGCGGCTTACCAGGCCATCCGGACTCTTTCAGGGGAAGCGACTCCAGAAGCCGATCCAGGAGCGATCGTGACCGAGGCAGTCAGCCGGCTTCGGCAAGGAATTGTGCATGGGAAAAAGTCGCTGCTGCTAAGCGAGCCGGATGAGACTTTTCAATATTACCGCACTGAAGAATGAAGTGAAAATCAAGTTGCTAGGGTGCGACTTTGCTTGGTGGTGTCCCTGGCCGATCAAAATCCTGATGTTTACCTCGCTCGGATGAACCACTGCACCCCGTCAGGAGAAGGCCAATGACACCAATCAGCAAACATTCGGTAACAATTACTCGAATCCGTGGACGTGCCATTACTCTGCAACCGTGTGAAATTAACCTTGGGTCAAAGCGATCGATCGTTTGACCCAAGGTGATACGGCTTACTTACCTTCTTCTTTCTTACCAGGTTCAGTCTTCGGCGCTTCTTCCTTATTAGTGTCTTCTTTCTTGGTATCTTCCTTCTTGGTGTCTTCCTTCTTGGTGTCTTCCTTCTTGGTCTCGGTCTTCGCGGTCGAGCCGGTAGCAGCGGAACCAGTTGGCTTGGTCCCGGTCGCCGAACCGCCACCACAGCCAACCGCTGCCAGCAGGCCTAAGATCATGGCAACACTGAGGAACTTCTTCATCGGGTCACTCCGAAATCAGGTGGAAATGGTTCGAGATTCCATCAACAGGTCGAACCTCAGTTATGATGATCCGTGTCGAGAAAAAATATTCCCGAAAAATGTCAGATTCTGCCAAGAGAAATTCATAGTGGGGTTTGGAATTGCAAAATTTTTGCCTCGACAGCCCCAGACCGGGGAATAAACCGCCCGGGATGGGTTCTTATCAGTAAGGGCGTGCGGCATGGCTTCGGCCCGCATTGACATCGGCGAACTGATCGATCAGCATTACCACAGTTTGTACCGTTATGCTTACCGGCTCTGCGGCCGAGCGGACGAAGCCTGCGATCTGACCCAGGAAACTTTTAGCCGGGCTTTAACTTCGCTCTCCCAACTTCGAGATCCTGAACGGGCCCGGGCTTGGCTATTTCGGATTTTACGGAACGAATATCTGCATCAGCTTCGGGATCGCCACCGCCCGAACCTTGTCCCGATGGATCAAATTGAGGAGCCATCCGAATCAATTGTCGATGGAGAATGGCAGATTGACCCGGCCGCGTTGCAGGAAGCCCTGGATGAATTAGATGAATCGTTCCGGACCCCGTTGATCTTGTACTATTTCGAGGAATTTAGCTATCGAGAAATCGCCGAGCAAATGGAGGTGCCGATTGGTACGGTGATGTCTCGCTTAGCCCGTGGGAAAAGTTACCTGCGGCAACGCTTGGCCCCGAAGATGGCACATGAACACGCCGAAGCACCCCCATCAAATTCGCCAGGAGATGACCTTCGAGGTCAAGGCGAAGGGCGCATACGCACTGCGACAACCAAGTCTGATGCCACACAAGGCCAGACTCCGCAGGAAAAAATCAACGAATCCGGGCAGGATTCGCCACAGCCACTTGAAGCAGGGACGGCCAAGGATTTTTCCACTACGAATGCCATTCATCGGCAAGTCCAACCGGACTCAGGCTCTCACGACTGGCCCCGATGATAACTAGGAAGTGTTTGATCACGAGCGGACCACGGATCGGTCCCAGGACGGTCCCATGAACTGTGAACTTTATCGACTCTTGGACTGTTACCGACGCGGCGGAACCGCATCCCCAGCCGGGTTGTCCAGCGATTTGACTGCGGAAGACCTCGCGGCGCTCGAACGGCATCAAAGCGAGTGTCCCGCGTGTCGGACCAGAACCATCCATCAAAACGCGTTCGATCAAGCGGTTGCCGCGGCGATCAAAGCGGTGCCAGCCCCACCCTCCCAGGCAGTTGAGCAACTGACCCGGCGCTTGCAAGCCCGACAACGCCGTGCCCGTCAGAGAAAATTCCTCAGCCGGCTCGCCGTGGCCGCGACCGTGCTGATTCTCCTCGGGCTGGGTTACGGCGTCAGGCATGCGGCTCGACCGAGCTTCGACACCGATGCCTTTGTCTGGCAGCGCGATCAAGAATTCCAAGACCCGGAATCGGCAGTTCGAGCTTGGCTCAGTTCCGAAGGATTGCCGCCCGAATTACCCGCACCGTTTGATTTCCGCCTCTGCCGAGCCTTCGGAGTGATGCCGATCGGCAACGGACAACATGCGCCTGCCATCGAGTTTCGCTTCCTCGACCCCCGAAGCGGCCGAGAAGAGATCGCTCGACTTTACCTGCTATCCGCCAAGCAATTCCAGTTCCGACGGCTCGACCCAGCACGGAGCAGTTATTTCACCACCCAGATTCTGCGAGATGATCGCGAGCACTCGGGGCTTGTGTATCTGCTGTTGCTGAGCACCGATCAATTGCAGCCGTTCTTGAAACCCGGTTCACGAAACTGGATGTAACAGGTCGCCGACATCGATGGTAGGGTCACGGTCGTCCGTGCTTCGGATCGGCGAAAGCCATCGTTCAGAAACCACACCTCCAAGACGGATCGGGATCCATGTCAGTTTACCGTTCTTGACGATGAGTGTCACACTTTGAGGCGAATCTAGCCGAGCTTTTTACAACAAGCCGGGCTCTTCCGGGTTGACGGGGATAACACCGGGGAACGTCTTCAGGACCGCGATAACCGTCTGAAAATCTTCGAAATGTTCCATTTCATAATCCGGAGTTTCGCTCCAAATTTCGACCCGTTGCTGACATGAAGCAAGATCTTCGGCATCTTCCCCGCCAATTTTCTCCGCGATGTGGAGCGACTCCTCGGCGACCTCCGGCCCGGCATTCCATCGCAACTCGATTTCCCAGGTATCCGAAGCCACCGTAATTTGCTGATCGTCGCGAAGACTCACCGTATACCGGGGAAACTCGGCCTGAAGCCGGCGTGTGGCCTCGGCGAGGCTGAACTCGTGATCGGGTTTCAGCAGACCGTAGGCGCGATACATGACGGCTGGCTCTCTGGTTTGACACAAAGAATCTGTCTGTGACACAGAACGATCGGACGCGACCCAGGCAGGGCAGCGCCTCATCACGCACGGACAATTCGCTCCCGATGCTTTGCAACATATTTCGTAGCGTTCCGTGTGTCCACAAGCAATTGACTATGTTGCACAATAAAATTGTAATCATAACAGGAGTGATCGGTGGAAATCAGGACGCAATCCTGAGCCGCAAGATATTCGGCCGTCAGTTCTCGACTTTCCATCTGCAGATGCGGCCAGTGCCGCATCCGCGGCAATCGCGGAATCAACGGATCGTGATAGCTGACGATCGCCCCTTTTTTCAAAAGCAGATCCATCAACTCAAACCCGGGGCTTTCGCGGGGGTCGTCGACATCTTTTTTGTAAGCCATGCCGAGGATGGCAATCTGACTTCCTTTGACGGGCTTGCCACGGTCATTCAATGCGTCGGTGACCTTGCCGACAACATACGCCGGCATTGCCGTGTTGACTTCCCCCGCCAGTTCAATAAATCGGGTGGTCATGCCGTACTGCCGAGCCACCCAGCTGAGATAAAACGGATCGATCGGGATACAGTGACCGCCGAGCCCGGGACCTGGGTAAAAGGCTTGAAACCCGAACGGTTTTGTCTTGGCGGCATCGATCACTTCCCAGACATCGATGCCCATCCGGTCGTAAAGCATTTTCAGCTCGTTGACGAGGGCGATGTTGACGGCACGGTAGGTATTCTCAAGAATTTTGCAGGCCTCGGCGACTTCAGGGGAACTGACGCGGACCACTTCCGGAACAATCGCCGAGTAAAGTTGCGTGGCCAAGTCGCCGCTAACGGTATCGAGGCCGCCAACGACTTTCGGAATGTTTTGCACCGAGTGCCCGGCATTGCCCGGGTCTTCCCGTTCTGGGCTGAAGGCCAGGAAGTACTCGTGACCGACCCGTAACCCCGTGGCTTCAAGCACCGGGAGCAGTTCTTTGCGGGTCGTGCTAGGGTATGTGGTGCTCTCCAGGACAATCAGTTGCCCCGGGCGAAGTTGCGCTGCGATGGCATGGGTGGAGTTGACCACATAGCGGAGATCCGGCTCCCGTGACTCGGTCAGCGGTGTCGGCACACAGATCAGAATGGCATCAGCTTCGCCGAGACGGTCAAAGCGATCGGTTGCCTCAAAACCGTTCCCCAGCATCATCGCAATCGTGGCGTCGGGAATCTGTTTGATGTACGATCGCCCCGTGTTTAACTTCTCGATTTTCTGACGATCGATATCAAAGCCGAGCACACGAAAACCGGCCATTGCGAACGCCCGAGCGAGTGGCAAGCCGACGTAGCCTAGGCCGATAATGCCGACGCGGGCGTTTTTCGTGGCAATCCGATTCTGGAGCATCGTGTGAATGGCCGCCATGCCGATTCCGTCCATGAAATACACTTGAAGGTCGATGGAGAATACCGCGATCCTCGCAGTGGCATGATGGTCGCATGTCAGCCGGGGCATTGTCAACAGCGACTCTGGACCCGGCTGCACCGGGTCCCTCAAGCAGCTGTCCCGGGATGCCGATCTGACCTGGGACCGGGTTCGAATCGGTTGCGGAGTCAGAAATTTTCAGAGGTTCAGCGGCCGATGCCCAACCCCTTCTCGTAAACGTGAGGAATATGCTTCCAGGCGATCTCGGTGGCAATCCGGTCGAGGAACCAGCGGCGGTAGTTGGCGACCGACAGCATCGGGGCATCCGTGGCCCGCGGTGCACTGTCGTGGCCGTACTCCCAGAAGGTCCGGTTCGGCTCGCTGGTGTCGTAAACATAGACTTGCAAACTAGCCCGGCCTTGTGGCACCTCCCGACCGAAATCATGCGAGTACAAGCTGATCGAAGTGATACCGACATCAAGGACGTAATCCGCCCCGAGTTCGACGCCGATCTGTCCCGGTGTCAAGATCTTCCAGTCCGAGCGTGCCGCTTTGAATTGATCCAGCTTACTCGCATCGATGACACGGATTGGCTTTTTGTCATCCTTTGTTTCGTCGACCATCTTGCGACCGATCCGCACCGCGAGTTCGCGATCGACGCCAACAAATTCGACTGGCAAGGTCGCGGGCGCCGAGCCGATAATCAGCAGGGTCACATCGTTTTTGCCTTCCTTGGCTGGGAGCGGATACTGGGCGGCGACTTTGCCGTTGCCCCGAGCGAGCCACCACAGGCTTGCCGGTGTACAGCCTGCTCCGCCACAGGCCAGGATCAATCCCAGGAGAAACAACCGCCGGGAGCACTTCGGCGAAATCATATTATGGCCCATCCTTGAGCCCCCCGGGGAAAGTCTGGTAGGACTGGCAGCACCAGTGCCGGGCGGCTCGGTCCTCCCCCCATGGGAATCGAGCCGCGGTTCGGATTTCCCCAGGTCCGAACCGCTCCGATCAATTCAATATGTCAACATGATCCACAGCCAACGAAGCAGCATCAGGGTTAAGATCGTTCCGACCGAGAGTGATAGTAGCCATTCTCCGTTGCGCACACCGAATAATTTGCCTCGAAGAGCGCTGACAATCGCCCAGGGAATCAACACCAGCCAGTACAGGGCCAGGAGGGTGCCGACCCAGTTTGCCCGCAGCGAGGCCCGGATATCCCCGTGCGCCAGAAGCGAGACGCTGGTGGTCATGCCGCAAGCCGGGCAGGGTTTCCCCAGCATCAGCACCATGTTGCACGGGGGCAACCCCAGCTGCGTGTGCGTCGCCATGATCCGTGGACTGCCATCGTGGTGATACGGCTTCAACGCCAAGGCAATGGCAAACACCGCGAGCAACCCTGCTGCGATCAGGAGTAAAAATCCACGGACCCACCAGGTCAGTTGCTCTTGTCGGTTCAACCCCAAGAATGTTCCCGAGCCGTCGCCATTCCATGGTTCCTCGAAGACCACCTCATAACCAGGGTCGTCATCCCAGGCCGACTCAGTGAATGTCGGTTGCGGCACGAATAGCCTCACTCTCGTCAGGAATCAAGCCTGAAATTGCCATTATGAGTAGAGTAACGATAACGATCATTTTAATGCAGAGCGTGGTTGCGATGACACGGTTGGTCGCCGAGATTCAGCGATTTCTTCAGGATCATCAGGTCGTCGGACGGGGGATTGTTGCGGTCTCCGGCGGGGCCGACAGTGTCGCGTTGTTGCTGGGCTTACGGGAATGCCATGGCGATGGCCTGGTGATCGGCCACTTTAATCATCGACTCCGCGGCGATGAATCGGATGGTGATGAGCAGTTTGTTCGCGAACTGGGGAAGCAGCTCGGTGTGCCCGTCCGAGTCGGCTCCGGGGATGTGAAAGCTGCTGGCGGTAACCTGGAAGCCGCCGCCCGGAAGCTGCGTTACCACTGGTTCGTCTCGGTCGCCCAAGAAGTCGGAGCTCGCTGGGTAGCAACCGGCCACACAGCCGACGATCAAGCCGAGACGGTGTTGCATCGGATCATCCGCGGCACGGGAATCACCGGGTTGAGTGGCATCGCCAAGCACCGGCCATTGTGCGGAGAAATTCAGCTGATTCGCCCACTTTTGACAGTAACGCGGCAAGAGATTCTGATGGCGCTTGCGGGATGTCAGCAACATTATCGCATCGATTCAACGAACAACGACTCGGCGTTCACCCGGAACCGGATTCGCCACGAGTTGCTGCCGCTGCTGAAGACGTTCAACCCCCAGGTTGTCGAGGCATTGACCCGCCTCGCCGAGCAGGCACGGAGTTACGTGGAGGAACATCAACCGCGGATCGCACTCTTGCTTGAAGGCTGTGAATTACCCCGAGCCGGTGAACGGGTGATCCTGGATGCGGCGGGGTTGTCGCGAATCAAGGCCGGTGAGTTGCAAGAACTGTTCCGGGCCATTTGGCAGCGGGAAGGCTGGCCCCAGCTGGGGATGAGCGCGGCGCACTGGGCACGGCTGGTCGAGATTGCCACCGGAAGGCTTACCGCCGCCGATTTTCCCGGCGGGATCACGGCACGACGACTCGACAAGGTGGTTCAACTTGGTCGGCATTCATAATTTATCACTTGCCCTCGGATTCTCGAACTTCGGTGACGACATGCTCCGACCGATCCGCCGTGCCCTGTTCAGCGTCTCCGACAAGACCGGCCTGGTCGAATTTGCCCGGGAACTGCATGAAAGCTTCGGTGTCGAACTGATCGCCACGGGCGGCACGAAGAAGACGCTCGCCCAAGCGGGGCTTCCGGTGAAGGATGTGGCCGAACTCACCGGCTTCCCGGAAATTCTTGATGGCCGCGTGAAGACGCTACACCCCGCGATCTACGCTGGCTTGCTAGCCAAGCGGGACAATCCCGAGCACATGGCCACCCTCGCCGAACACGGTTTGCCGGAAATCGATCTCATCGTCTGCAACCTGTATCCGTTCGAGCAGACAGTCGCGAAGCCGGGCGTGACCGAAGCCGAGGCGATCGAGAACATCGACATCGGCGGCCCGTGCATGATCCGGGCGGCCGCAAAGAATTTCGAGTCCGTGGCGGTGGTAGTCGATCAGGCACTCTATCCTACACTTCTCAGCGAACTGAAAGAGCAAGGAGGGATGTTGAGTCGAGACACCCGGCGTTACTTGGCGGCCCGAGCATTTGCCAGAATTGCTGCTTACGACCACGCCATTGCGAATTACTTCCAGAAGGCAAATCCCGCTGAAATGATTGATTTCGAGAACCCGAGCGTCTTGCCGCTGCTGTTTTGCCCCAAGCAGACATTGCGTTACGGTGAGAACCCCCACCAGCAAGCCGCATTTTACGTCGAGCCGGATGTTTCCCACCCCTGTGTTGCGACTGCCGAGCAACTGCACGGCAAAGAACTCAGTTACAACAACATCCTCGATCTCGACTCGGCCTTGAATCTGGCCCGGGAGTTCACGGAACCGGCGGCGGTGGTCGTGAAGCATAATAACCCCTGCGGGGCGGCGACGGCATCCACGCTCGCCGAGGCGTTCCAACTCGCGTGGGACGGCGACCCGCTATCGGCATTCGGCGGCATCATCGCGTTCAACAAAACCGTGGACACAAAAACGGCGGAATCGCTGATGTCCGGCGAACGCTTCGTCGAGTCTATCATCGCGCCGGATTATGATGACACCGCCTTGTCACAACTGAAAGGGTGGAAGAAGAATCTGCGCTTGCTGAAGACCGGGCCGCTCGCCGGCGGCCCGCAGGGGCTCGACTACCGCCGCATCGACGGCGGGCTGCTTGTCCAGACTCGCGACCTCGGGGCCGATGATCTTTCCACCTGGAACGTTGTCACGAAACGCCAGCCGACGAATGCGGAGCGTTCAGCCCTGTGCTTCGCCTGGCTTGTTAGCAAGCATGTGAAGTCGAACGCGATTGTGTTGGCGACGCCGCGCCGGGGACGCGTCCCCGCCGAGTGGGTGAATCAAATCGTTGGCGTCGGGGCAGGACAAATGTCCCGGGTCGTGGCGGTAGAAATCGCGATTCGCAAAGCCGGCGACCGAGCGAAGGGCTCGGTGCTGGCCTCGGATGCATTTTTTCCGTTCCCGGATAATGTCGAACTCGCCGCCGCTGCGGGTGTCACCGCCATTGTTCAACCGGGGGGCAGCGTGAAAGACGCCGACAGCATTGCCGCTTGCGACCAGCACGGCATCGCCATGCTTTTCACCGGCGTCCGTCACTTCCGGCACTAAGCAGCAGAAGGGATCGCAGCTCTAGCACCGAAGATGATTGCGGCTGAGGATTTTCCTGACCGTCCGTGCGGATCACGATGATAATGATTCGTCCTGTTTCTCATGATTCTTACGGAATACGAGATGCCTGGCATGTCGCCGTCACCGATTCTTCCACCTCCCACTCCGGGCTGGCGAATGCCGGCGGAGTGGGAGCCGCACCGGGCGACCTGGCTCGCTTGGCCGCATCGGCGCTCTGACTGGCCAGGGAAATTTGCGCCGATTCCCTGGGTCTACGCAGAGATTATTCGGATCCTTTCCCGCTACGAGGAAGTGTGTTTGCTGGTGCGCAACCCTCAGGAACAGCAAGCGGCCCGGCGGGTATTACACCGCGCCGGAACCGATCTTACCCGAGTGCGATTCTTCCTCTGCCCGACCGATCGCTCGTGGCTGCGGGATGCCGGCCCGATTATCATCCACGATCAGGCAGGGCAACCAGTCGTTCTCGACTGGGGATTCACGGCGTGGGCCAAGTATCCCGACTGGTCGCTGGACGATCGCATCCCCGGATTTATCGCCGAGGTCCGGGGATTGCCGCGGCATCGCCCGGTGCTTCGGGGCTGGCGAATCGTTCTCGAAGGCGGCAGCATCGACGTCAACGGCCAGGGCATGATGTTAACCACCGAGGAATGCCTGCTGAGTCGAGTCCAGCAGCGGAACCCGCCCTTTGATCGGGCCGATTACGAACGTGTCTTTGCCGAGTACCTCGGCGTCGGCAAGACCTTGTGGCTGAATCGGGGAATTGCTGGCGACGACACCCACGGTCATATCGATGATCTGGCGCGATTTGTCCAGCCGCGTACAATCGTGCTTGCCGTGGAAAACGATCCCGCGGATGAGAATTATCAGCCACTGCAGGAAAACTGGGAACGCTTGCAAGGTGTGACCGATCTGCATGGTCGGTCGATTGAAGTGGTGCCCTTGCCGATGCCCCGGCCGCTGTACCATCGCGGGATCCGTGTTCCCGCGAGTTACGCGAATTTTTACCTCGGCAACGGAGTGCTCATCGTCCCGACCTTTAACGACCCGGCGGACCGGAAAGCGCTCGGACTCCTCGCGGAGTTGTGCCCGGATCGGGACGTCATCGGGATTCACTGTGGCGATCTGGTCTGGGGCCTGGGAACGCTGCATTGCATGACCCAGCAAGAACCGTCTGCGCGCGTTAGCGTCGCCGAGCCACTCCGCCGGAACGGTGACTGATTCGAGGTTGGTGACTGCTCCCGGTTACTTCGGCCGGGGCCCCGCATCGCCGAACTCATCTTGCAACTTGGCCAGCAACTGTTTCATAAGCTTCAGCCGTTCAGCAAACTCGGGTCTGCCTGCCAAGTTATGCTGTTCATCTGGGTCGGTCTGCAAATCAAACAACTGATATTGCACGACTTTCGGATACCAGACCAGCCCGTAGTTGACCGTAACCAACTACTAGACAACATGTTACGTCAACATGAACTGAGCATCCGTACAGTTTCCGTACCGACCGATCCCTTGGTGGCCGCCCTGGCCGCCCTGGCCGCGCTGACGCCCGACCAACGCGTCGCTCTGGCTGTTTTGCTCAGCACGGCTGCCCCGACCGGGGCGACGCCCGCGCCGACGCCGCCAGCACCGCGACCGGCCATCGCCGATGACGTGTTGCCGTGGGAACGGCCAGAGGGTCAGGAATCGCATTAAACGCCCGTACACGCACCCGAACCCGGTCAGTAGGCTTTTGGCCTACGAACCGGGTTCGTTGCGTTATATGCGATTCTAGATGGCCTAGCGTCGA
>Ga0209017_10000113_pt1 | contig 77191 bp, 67 predicted proteins | sample YNPBryunderm2012_FD_185812 | JGI IMG/M metagenome (GOLD analysis project Ga0209017, IMG submission 185812) | Anoxygenic and chlorotrophic microbial mat microbial communities from Yellowstone National Park, USA - YNP Bryant MS undermat 2012... ... | reverse complement strand
GACCCTGCTGCTCAATTACACGCTCTCCAAGACCATCGAGCGCACCGGCTGGTTGGATGCCTTCGCCGGCGTCATGCAGCAGGGCCCGATCACTTACGACCGGCTGCACATGCTCAAGGCGACCGCCGTCTACGAGCTGCCTTTCGGTCAGGGCCGCCGCTGGGGCTCCGGCGCCAGGGGGCTGATCAGCAAACTCATCAGCGGATGGGAGCTGACCGCCTTCCTCAACACCACCTCGGGCGAGCCCATGAACCTGCCCGGCAACGTGATCATCCTCAAAGACCCGAGGGCCCAGCCCGACTGGAGCCAGGAGCGCGTCCGCTTCTGGAGTCCCTGCGTGCTCCGGCAGTACAACGACGGCAGCATCCGGCCGCAGTCCTACAGCATCGCGGCCGGTTGCGGCACCGACTTCGCCAACTACCACTGGCTGATGACGGCCAGCTACGCACCGCGCTATACGCCGTACCGCACCTCGTGGATCCGCTCCCACGCCTGGTTCAGCATGGACGCCTCGCTGAACAAGACCACCAGGATCGGTGAGCGCGCCCGCTTGCAGCTCGGCATCGAAGCGTTCAACGCGCTGAACCACACCAACTTCACCTGGGAGCGCGGCACCACTGATCCCAACAGCCCGAACTTCGGCCTGATCTACCTCAGCCAGTCGTCCCTGACCAACAACGGTTATCCGCGGCAGGTCCAGTTGCGGCTGAAGTTCTACTGGTAATCGGCACGCGGGGCCGCGGTGGCACGGCGCACGCCATCACGGCCCCGCCTTCAGTAGATCGCTTAAGGTCACCAGAGCGTAACCTCGCTCGCGCAAAACAGGGAGCAAGCATCGGAGTGCTTGGATTGTCGTCGCAATGTCCGGCCGCGGATTCAGCTCGCGGCCATCGTGAAGGCAGAAGATGGCGCCATTGCGGGCGCGCCGCGCCAGCCGATCTGCGACCTGATGGGCGGGCAGCTTCCAGTCGCGCGCGAGCACGGTCCACATCACCAGAGTCAGGTCCAGGCGACGCAAGGCTTCCCGCAATCCGAGCCAGCGAACCCCGTACGGAGGGCGGAACCAGCGCGGGGGCTTGCCGGTGACCGCCGTGATCGCGCGCTGCGCCGTCGCCAGTTCCTCGTAAATGAATCCGGCGCTGCGGAGCCACAAACGCGTGTGAGAGTAGCCGTGGTTGCCGACTTCGTGGCCTGCCTCGACCGCGGCGCGCACGATTTGCGGGTGGCGCTCGACGTTGAGGCCGCAGACGAAAAAGGTGGCTCGCGCCTGATGCTGAGCGAGCAGGTCCAGCAGGTCCGGGGTGGCGGGGCTGGGACCGTCGTCGAAGGTCAGCGCGATGGCTGTCTTGTGGCGTGGACCGCGGTAAATGCATGGCGCCAGCCACTGGCAAGAAGGCCCGCGCACAGCGTAAACGGCGGCGCCAAGCGCTGCGGCGATGCCGGCGGTGAGCTCGGACCACATTGCCTGTTGCGGCGGTTCAGCTCGTGCCGACCCACTTGATGCTGTGGTCGGAGCTGACGTAGAGGGTCTGCGGCGGAGAATCCAGGCGGAACCAGGTCCATGGCCCGGGGATCCAGGGGTAGCGCTGGATGACGTCTTCATTGACCCTCACCCCCAGGCCTGGTTCCCACGGCACAACCAGTTCGCCCTTGTTCACCACCAGCCGCTCCCGCAGGATTTCTTCCGCCAGAGGGAACGGGTACATGCCCGGACGCCCGCCGTTTGAATAACACGGGTATTCCAGCCACTCCACCAGGGTTTCCGGCCAGCAGATGCCAAGGTGCGCCGCTGCGATCAGCTCGAGGGCCGTGCCCCAGCTATGAAAGGCGAAACGCAGTCGTTCGCGTGCGATTTCGCCCAGCAGCAGACGCGCGCTGGGATAGCCTCCCTGGCAACAAATGTCCATTTGCACGTAGTGGACGCAGTTGTTGCGGATCAGATCCAGGAAGCTGTCGTCGCTGGGTTCGTGCTCACCCGAGGCCAGTGGCACGTGGCCCTTTTCCTTCAAACGGCGATAGGCCTCGTGATCTTCGGGCGGCCAGGGTTCTTCCAGCCACGCGATCCGGTATTCCGCCATTTGCTGCGCCAGGCGCTCGACGGTTTCCCATGAGTAGCTCCGATCGCCCATGCGCCACCAGGCGTGCGCATCCACCATGAGCTCGATGTCCGGTCCGACGGCCTCACGCATCAGGCGCACGGCCTCGAGGTCTCCTTCGGGCCCCAGGGCGGGCCGCATTTTGTAGGCGGGGAAACCGAGGGCGGCAATGGCGGCCGCCTCGCGGGCATAGCCTTCGGCAGGCTGGTACATGCCGGCGCTGCCGTAGACGCGGATGCCATCGCGCACGCGTCCCCCCAGCAACTCGGACACGGGGACACCGAGCGCCTTGCCCAAGGCGTCATACAGCGCGATCTCGACCGCGCAATACGGCTTGATTGCTTCAGGGCTCCGGCGTGCGGGGCCTTCCATAAACAGGACGCGCAGTGCGTCGGGGTCGGCCAGCGTCTTGCCTTCCAGGAACGGCCCGACGACGCTTTCAATCGCCTGATGGGCGGATTCGCTCGCGGGTCCGGGGCCGTAGCCCACGATGCCATGTTCGGTCTCTACGCGGATCAGCATGGCGTCCCGCTTGAGGATGGTGCGTTCTCCTCCCCAGAACGGGAGACGCCAAGGTTCAGGCAAGGGCGAACTCAGAAGAAAGGACCGTACCGTCGCGATGCGCATCGCAGTTCTCAGCTTTTCGCTGCGCGCGGCCCGTTGTCAAGCGGGTAAAAAGAGCCGGGCGCCGCGGGGGAGGCGCCCGGCTGAGGAGCATCCACGGCGCCCTCGGAGGTGAGGTCACCGCGGCTGTGGAGGAGACTTTCTCAGGCTAACAGGCCTCCGTGGCCCAGACAGGCTACTTCCCAACCCGAAACCCGGTACCTTGCCAGCAACGGAGGCAAGAGCAAGTCTACCACGTTTGGCCGGGCCGAACGGTAGCAACCCGGCGCGGAGACAATGGGAATGTCTTCGCAGTAAGCCAGCAGGAGCAGGTTGCCCGGCTCAACCGGCGCCAGGAACTTCTCTAGCTGCGCTCCCACCTGGGTCAAGGCCCGGCCGATGGCGTCCGAAGGCCCGGCCGGCGCCGTGGTCGAAGCCACCAGGATCACCGTGGGGCGCGCCCGCAACAGGTGATGCAAGGCACGCGTCAGCGGCGCATCTTCTTCGACCGCGCACAGGGTGAAGCCCGGCGCGACCCCGAAACGTTCGAGCTTCTGCCGTACGATGTTCTCGAACAGTTGTCGCGCCCTTTCCGCGTAAAGGGGATCACTGTAGAGCAGGCCCACCGTGGGGTTGCGGATCGGTCGGGCCTGCAACAGGGGCCCGCGCTCGTGCAGCACCGACAGGATGGCTTCCAGTTCCTGCTGAGCCACGGCGAACGGTGCGCTCTTGACAGTCGCGATTCGCTGACCTGCACGGGCGAAACTGAAATTGGTCACCGTGGCGATCACGACCGAAAAGGTGCAGTTGATTTGCCGGAGCAAATCTTCATCCAGCAGGACGCAGCAGTCTTCGGTGGCGAGCAAATTCACGCGGCCCCCGGGGGCCAGCCGAATTTCTGCGGCCCCGCAGACCATTTCCGAAGCTACCGCCAAAACGGCCTGGTCCTCTGGAATCTCGCCGTCTTCCAGCTCCGTGACCCAAATTTTGTCCAGTCCTTCCGTGGCCAAAAGTTGGACATCCTGCTCGCTGATCACGTGACCCTTGGCCAGCAACTTCTTGCCGCTGGCCCGAAAAATCGTGCAGGAAAGAATTCGCCCTGCCGCCTCGCGGATATCCACGGTCTGCGCTCGCATGTTCGACCTCTTGTCGTGTTATGGCGCGCCGCTGGTTCGATTTATAACAGAATAGACGCCACGACGAGGTTTGTTTCTCGCGGGTCGTTGTAAATCTTTTGCGGGTACGGCGACGCCCGTATTCGGGGTAGGAAAGCAATTAAATTAAAATTTACAAACGATTGCAGGCCTCCCGCTCACATCGCTTGGCGCCGAGGCTGGCAGGCCCCGCCGGGCGGCCGGCTATTCGAATTAGGCCGGGGCTTCACAGGTTTTTCAGGACGGCAATCTCGTCGCAGCACTGGAATTTCGGACAGCGCAGGCAGTCTTTCCAGGACTTCAGCGGCAATTCCGCTCGGTCCACCTGGAAGTAACCCAGTTTCCGGAAGAACTCGGGAATGTAGGTGAAGGCAAAGACGGTTTGCAGGCCCAGTTCGCGCGCTTCCTGTTCGAGTGCAGCGATGAGAGCGCGTCCCAGCCCGCGGCCCTGCGCCCCGGGGTCCACCGCCAGCGATCGGATTTCGCCGCTCGAGGGCGAATAAAGGTGGAGCGCTCCGCAAGCCAGCAGCCTGCCCCCTTCGTGCACGACGGTAAAGTCGCGGAGATTTTCCGCCAGTTCGAGCTCGGTGCGGGGCAGCATGATGCCTTGGGACGCATAAGAATTGATGAGCCGCAACAGCTCGGGGATGTCGGCCACCACGGCTTTGCCGAGCCTTCCCTGGAGGGCGCGGCTCGCTGCGGGCGGCGCTAGAGGAACGGGATTCACAGGCGCGCCTCCTCGGCGGTCAGTCGAGTGCCGATGGGTTCCCCGGCGAGCAGGCGCGCGACGACGTTGATTTCGGCGCCCGGAGCGATGAACACCCGGCGCACGCCCGCTTTCAAAGCGCCCAGGGCGGCTTCGAGCTTGGCTTGCATGCCGCCGGTGGCGATGCCCTGAGCGATCAGTTGCCGGACCTCACCGTGCGTGAGCTGCGCCAGCGGCCGGCCGTTTCCATCCAGCACGCCGCTCACGTCGGTGAGAAAGACCAGGGCGTCGGCCGCGAAACCCGCGGCGAGCGCCGCCGCCATTTGATCCGCGTTCACGTTGTAGATGCCGCCGCGCCGGTCGCCGCCCACGCAGGCCACCACCGGCATGTAACCGTGGTGCGCCAGCAGTTCCAGCAGGTCCGAGTTCGCTCGCACCGGGCGCCCCACGGCGCCCAGTTCTTCGCTGAAACGCTCGGCCTCCATCAAGCAGCCGTCCACGCCGCTCAGCCCCACGGCCATGGCGCCCGCCTCGATGAGGGCCGCCACCAGTTGCCGGTTCAGGCTGCCGGCGACGACCATCAGGACCGCCTCGAGCACTTCCGGCGTGCTGACGCGCAGGCCGTTCACGAACCGGCTGCTGACGCCGCGCTCGGCGAGGAACCGGCTCATCTGTTTGCCGCCGCCGTGGACCACAACCAGACGCGCGCCGTCCCGCGCAACGCCCGCCAGCTCAGCGGCCATTCGCCGCCGAGACGGCTCGGTTTCCAGCAGCGCGCCGCCCAGTTTGACCACCGCCCTCACAGCAGCGCCTCCGTCTCGGCGAAACCGAGCATCAGGTTCATGTTCTGTACGGCCTGGCCCGCGGCGCCCTTGACCAGATTGTCAATGGCGGCCACCACCACGCCGCGGCCCGTCCCGGCATCGAAGACCACGCCCAGATCGCAGAAATTGGTGTGCTGGACGGCGCGCAGATCGGGCACGTGCCCCGGCTCGTAAAGCCGGATGAACGGCTCCTGCCCGTAGCGGCGCTCGTAGATGCCCACCAGCGCCTCCGCACCGTTCAGTTCCAGGCCGCGGAAATAGATCGTTTCCAGGATGCCCCGGTCCAAAGGGAGCAGTTGGGCGGTGAAACTCAGCTCGCCTTCCTCCAGTTCGCAGTTCAGCAGGATCTCGGGCACGTGCCGGTGCTCGAGCACGGAATAGGCGCTCAGATTCTCGGTGACTTCACAGAAGCTGGTGCGCAGCGTGGGCTTGCGGCCGGCCCCGCTGACGCCGGATTTGGCGTCGCAAACGATGCCCGCATAGCGGTCCACCACGCCGGCTTCGACCAGCGGGCGGATGGCCAGGCTGGCTGCGGTGGGATAACAGCCCGGGTTGGCCACCAGGCGGGCGTTGCGGATGCGATCGCGGTAGAATTCCGGCAGCCCGTAGACGGCCTCGGCGAGCAGGGAAGGCTGCGTGTGCTCGGCCCGGTACCAGCGCCGGTAGGTCTCGGGCAGGCGCAGCCGGAAAGCGCCGCTCAGATCAATGACGCGCGCGCCGGCCTGGAGCAAGCCCGGCGCCAGTTCGAGGGACACCTCGGGCGGCGTGGCCAAAAACACCGCCGCCAGCTTGTGCTCGCGGACGGCCTCCGGCGTCAGGGGGATGCGCGGGGGACGCGTCTCGCCCCGGATGCGCGGCGCGTCGTCGCTCTCGCCCCGGTGCTCCAGCAGCCAGGGCTCGACGTGGCGATGCCGCCTGAGGATGCGCAGCAGCTCGGCCCCGCTGTAGCCGCGAAACCCGACAATGCCTACCCGCCGCTTCATGGTGCGTTTAAATATTCAAGCGCTTGAATAAATATAACACACCGCCGCGGTCGCCGGAAACCCTCCCCCCGCTCCTCAGGATTCCGCCGCCGACTTTTCCGCCAGCTCGCCCAGAATGGGCAGCGAGTACACTTCGTCCCGGCTGGTTTTGATCATCATGAAAATCCACAGGGCCAGCAACCCCAGGCTCAGCCACTTGTCCGGACGCAGCGTCGGGCCGGGAAGCGCGCGGAAAAACGGCCCCACCACCCACTCGACGATCAGGTAGGCCACGAACAGGTACAGCCCCTGAAAGGCGTGAAAACGCACGGTGCGGTTCTGTCGGAAGCGCTGGCTGGCCAGCACGCCGATGGCCGCGATCCAGCCGATCAGCGGCACGTAGCAGAGCACCGAGGCCGTTCGCGGACTGATTGCTTCGAGCGCCGGAGGCACGCGTTCCGGCGCCGGTTGGCGCGCTCCGCAGCGGCGGCAGTAGAGATCGGTCTCCGCCACCTGGTTTCCGCACTGGCAGCAGTAGGGCATCGCCCCTTCCTAACCGAAACTACGAGGAGCGGCGGAGGCGAGTTCCCCCGATCCGCAGGTTCTCTATGATACGATTTCCGCCATGCAGCGAGTCCTGCCCTCTCTGGCCCTGCTTGCCCTCCTGCCCGCCTGGACCGCAGCGCGCGATCTGCGGATCTACTTCGTGGACGTCGAGGGCGGCCAGGCCACGCTGATCGTCAGCCCGGCCGGGGAGTCCCTGCTGGCGGATGCCGGCTGGCCCGGCTTCGAGGACCGCGACGCCAAACGGATCCAGGCCGCCGCGCGGCACGCCGGCATTCAACGCATAGACTATCTCCTCATGACGCACTACCACCTGGACCACGTGGGCGGCGTCGAACCCCTGCTGAGTTATCTCCCTGTGGCCTGTTTCCTGGATCACGGTGACAACACGGAAACGGGCAAGAGCGCCGAGACCCTGTCGGCGTCCTACCGCCGCGCCCTCGCCCAGGCCCGCCGCCTCATCGTGAAGCCGGGCGACAAGATCCCGCTGCGTGGCCTGGAAGTCCTGATCCTTTCGGCTCGCGGCGATCTCATCCCGCGCTCCTTGCCCGGCGCCGGCTCGCGCAACCCTTATTGCGATGGGGTGGCACGCAAGGATGACGATCCTACGGAAAACGCCCGTTCGGTCGGCTACCTGCTGCGCTACGGCAAATTCCGCTTCCTGAATCTGGCCGACCTCACCTGGAACAAGGAGCTGGAGCTGGTCTGCCCGGAGAATCGCATCGGCACGGTGGACGTCTACCTGGTCAACCACCACGGCATGAATCTGTCCAACGCTCCGCCGCTGGTGCGCGCCATTCGCCCCCGCGTGGCCGTCATGAGCAACGGCGCCAAGAAGGGTGGGTCGCCCGAAGTGCTGCGCCTGCTGCGCAGTCTGCCTGATCTGGAGGATCTCTGGCAGCTTCACCTCTCGTTGAATGCCCCGCGCGAGGACAACGCGCCCGAGGCGCGCATCGCCAATCTGGATGCTCAGTGCCAGGGATACTGGATCGAGCTGCGCGCCGAACCGGACGGCGCTTTTACCGTCACGAACCAGCGCACAGGCGAGAGCAAGCGCTACTTGCCGCGCTGAGCTTCAGCGGGCGGTGGCCAGGTAGTCGCCCGTCGAGGCATCCACGAAAATCGAGTACCCACTGGTGGCTACGGAACGACCCCAGATGACGCGCCAGGCGGGGTTCGGGAAACGCTTGGTCTTCTCGAGCAGGTAGCTCATGGGCATATCCGGGTTCTTCTTGGCGTAATCGGCGCCTTTCTTCATGGCCAGCTCGTGGGCGGCGGTGGCGTCCACTTTGAAGGCTGCCACCGGGAAAGGTTCCGCCTGCCCGCGCGGTCCGGTCCAAGTTTCCTCCAGCCCTGCGAACACGCCTTTGTGCAAGTTGCCCTCGGCTTCGATCACCGAGTACGTGAGGCGACGCGCGCGTCCCAGCCGCGGGGAAACGAACACCGCTTCCCAGGCGCCGCACTTGCCGGCCTTGCAGGGGACCTCACTGAGCTCGATGCTTGCCAGCCGCAGCGGCGTGGCGTCGGGCGCCCAACTGCGCGCGTACACGTACATTTGATGAAACGCCCACTGGGCCGAGACCGGCTCCGGCGGTTTGGGCGGCTCTTTAGCCTTTTCCGCCGTTTTGGGGGCTGGCCCGCAGGCAGCCAGCAGCAGAAGGCAGGGGACGGGGATCAGAAAAGGATGGCCTCGTTGCATGACCGCAACCTTTCGCACCGGACTATTCTAGCCGACTGCAGGTCCTGGTCCGGACAACCTCATACCCTGTCACCGGAGCACTCGGTAGCGACGCAGGATCTCGACGGTCGCCTCGACGGGCAGCGCCTCTACGGTGCGGCCCCGCCCTGTGGTGGTCACCGCACGCAACAGCGAGTTGTAGACGGCCTCCTCGGTGGCCTCGATCGCGGCCACAAACAGCGGTGACATGGCCTCGTTGGAGAGCAGCCGCGCCGGCTGCCGCGTGCGGTCCGCGTAGATGCGCAGCTCGGGCGCGGTGCTGAACGCGATGGCGTAATCGCCGCTGCCGTTAGCCCCTGACGAACCCGTCCTCCCCAAACCCAGCATGGACCGCGCCGCCAGCCGCATGAGATTGCGAGCGTCCACCGGAGCGTCGGTGGCGATCACGACGATCACCGAGCCGTCGCCGGTGCCGGGTCCCGCTCGCAGTTCCCTTCCTACGGGCGCGCCGCAGATGCGCAGATCGCCGCCGTAGTTGGTTTGCACGAGCACGCCCACGGTCCAGCCGCCCTGAGACTCGGGCAGCTTGCGCGATGCCGTGCCGATTCCGCCCTTGAACCCGAAAGCGATGGTTCCCGTGCCCGCGCCGACAGCGCCTTCTTCCACCGGGCCGCCGCGCGCGTTGCGCAGCGCCTGGAATACCTCCTCGCGGCCGACGGGCCGGCTGCGAATGTCATTCAGCGCGCCATCGTTGGTTTCGGCCACCACCGGGTTGATCGAGCGAACGTTCTCGTTACCGGGCAAACCAAGCATGTAATCCACGAGCGCGTCGGCCACCCGCCAGACGTTCAACGTGGAGGTCAGCAGGATCGGCGTTTCGATCTCCCCCAGCTCGTTGACCTGGGTAGAGCCGATCAGCTTGCCGAAGGCGTTGCCGATGAAGACCGCGCCGGGGACCTTTTCGCGGAAAAGATTGCCGGTGTGCGGCAGGATGGCAGTGACGCCCGTGCGGATGTCTTCGCCGCGAATCAGTGTGGCGTGACCCACGGCGACGCCGCCGACGTCGGTGATGGCGTTCAGCGCTCCGGCAGGCAGGCTGCCCACCACGATGCCCAAATCGCGAGCGCGCGGGCGCGGTTGCGCGACCATGATCATGCCTCCGCACAGCAGCATGAGGAACACGACGCGCACGACCTCATCTCCTGCGCCTGCCTGGCATCGGGAAGGGCTGTTCCTGGCCCTGCGATCCCGTCTCTTTCGTGGCCGGCGTCGGCGCGGGCTGACCGCCGACGACGCCCATCCGTCCCACCCGCAGCGGATCCTTGCGAAAGTCGTAAACGAACTCCCACTCGTTGTACTTGGTTCGTTCGTTGTACACCATGATGGACTCGCCTTCGGCCGTGCTCGCCACCCCAGCAATGCCGCCGCCCATGATCTGGCCGGCAAGGGTGGGCGCTTGTTGTGGCTGGACGCCGGACAGACCTCCGGGACGGGGCTTGGTCAGCAGATCCCGGATGAGCCGGAGAGCGGGGTTCTGCGCGGGCTCGGTGGGCACGGGCTGATAACCGGGCTGAGGGAACGGGGTTTGCCCGCTCGCCGGCGCACCGCCCACGCCGGGCTGCGTCGAGTAGGGCGGTTGGGGCGGCTGTGGCGGTGAGCCGCCGGGTGTGATCGTGATCGCGCCGATGGACGGTACCCCAGGTTGCCCATAAGGTCCGGGCAGCCCCGGAACATTCTGCGTGGGATATGGGGGCTGCTGCCCGGGCGGTTGAGGACCAGTGATGAGGCCCGGCGGCACGGGCGCCTGACCCGGGGCCAAGGGCACTCCGACTTGGACTGGCATCCCCGGCGGCGGTTGAACCCCGCCGGGCACGGGTTGTGCGGGTGGCGTTCCGGGCTGCATTGGGATTTGGCCCGGCACGGGATAGACTTGCTGGCCGAATTGGATCGGGACCTGGCCGGGAGCCGGATGGACCTGCTGCTGGCCGGGTTGCGCCGGCGCTTGGCCCGGGATGGGGTAGACCTGCTGCTGGCCGGGCTGGATCGGATAGACGACGATCCCGGAAGGCGACGCTTGGGGCGGCCCGGCAGGGACAGGCTCGGACTGCGTCTGATCAGGATTGTACGGGGTGGGAAAGGGGGCCGGACCGGTGGAGCCAATCTCGCCCGCCTGCTCCGGCGTTGCCGCTCCGCTGGGGTCGAACGCGGCGCTGCCGGGGATCGGTTGCGATCCGGGCAATTCGCTGGGCCGTCGGCGGATGACGGGCAGAGGACCTTGCTGCCCCTCGGCCTGCGCCCATTCTTTCTCCGCGGACTTTTCCTGCTCGCTCGAGCCGGGTTTGCTCAAGACCGAATCCGTCAGGACGCCGCCCGGCCCGATGTGAATCAGTCGCCACTGGTCCTTGCCCGTCATCGGGTCCTTGTAGCGCCGGCGCAGGAACCGGATGTTGTTGGTCTTCTCCAGATCGCTCAACTGGGCCGGGTAACGGTTGAACTTGCGCACGTAAAGCTGGATGGCGCGCCGGTATTGTTCGCCCCGCTCGATCAGCAATTGTTCTTTCTCGCGCTGGCGCTCGAAGGCGATGCGGGGCAATTCGCGGTAGAACAGGAAGGCCACGGCCGCCGCCATGGCGAAGATGAACAGCACGGCGAAGCCGGATTCGCCCGATGTTGTACTCCGCCCGCTCATGAGGGTTCCTCCAGCGCCAGCGTTTGCTGATGCTTGTGTTCGATGTCCTCTACCACTGCCGAGTTTATCCCGATGCGCAGTACTTTGTAACGCTTTTCGATCAACTCGCCCTCGCCGGCCACGATGATGTCTTCGCCGTTGAGGAAAAATGCGCGTCTCGGTCCAGGCCCCGAATCGCTGGCGTACCCGTAGAATTTCAGCGGGATGGGCGGCGGAGGGGGTTTGGGGGGGTCGGTGGGCTTGGGCGCCTCGCGAGGCGGCTCTTCGCTCTTGGGAATCACCTTGGGCTCTGGCGTCCCGGGCAGAGGCGCCGGTCCGAACTGGAACAGATTGCGCGCGCCGCCGGTCAGCGTCACCGATTGCAACCGGGCCGGTAAGTCCAGCCGCAAGGTGGGATCAATCGAGGCCGGATCCGGCCGCTGCTCGCGCCGGTCCGCCCTCAGCGATGGGCGGAACTCGCGCAACACAGGGCGGGCAGGCGCGGGGCGGACTTCGGGTTCCGGACGCGCCGCCGACGGCAGCGCCGCCGACCGCGCGACGGTTGCCCGGGCGGCGCCCGGCGACGGCCCGGACGGGAGGAAATTCGTATACGCCACGTACGCCAGCACGACCAGCAGGAGCGCCAGCAGCGCGACCTTCTTCGGCTCGGCTCCGACCTTCACGGCCGCGGCCCCTCCCTTTGCGCCGCCACGGTCACCGGGCTGCCCTGCTCCCGCACGAATGCGTTCAGCTTCATGGTCACGTTCAACGTCATCCCCGAGGCTTGCGGCGCGGCTTGCAGGTCGCTCAAGATCAGCAGACGCGGCGAGCGGTCCAGCAGGTTCAGGAAATGCATCAGGTCGGCGTAGGTGCCCTCGTAGCCTGCATGAATGGTCATCATGCTCAAGCCCTGGCTGCCTTCGATCGGCTCGAACAGATAGGAACCCTCTTTCGGCTTGATGCCCGCCTGGCGGGCCATCGCGTCCAACTCACCCAGGATCGTGGAAGAAACCGTACGGCGATCCAGGAAGTACTCGCTGACGAACTGCTCGGCTTGCTGCCGGGCCGTCTCCACTTTCGCGGCGACGCTCCGCAAGCGTTCGACCGCCCGCCGTCGCTGCTCGACCTCCTCGCGCAACATCGTCAGGCGGCGGTCCAGGTCTTCGGCCGAGCCGCCCAACGGTGGGAAAACAGCCAGGGCCACGATCAGATCCGCCGCCAGCAGCAAGCCCACGAGGACCCGCCCCCAGGCCCGCACGTCCCGGCCTTGCGCGCGCACCAGACGTTTCAGGCGCGCCGGCGCGCCGGCTACGATCTTTGTCGGTTCAGAGTTCCTGTTCATAGCGCACGCTGATCCGGTAACGCAGCAGCGGTTCGGATTGCGAAGGCGGTATCCGGTTGTGCACGTACGTCTGGCCGAAGCGGGGCGAGCGTTCCAGCCGCGCCAGCAGCGCCACCACAGGCTCGCTCGATTCCGCCCCCACCACCATGTCCAGCAACACTTCGTTGTCCGCGCCCAGTTGCGGGCGAATCGAGATCAGGCGCACGTTGTGCGGCATGACCTGTTCCAGATCGTCGAACAGCCGCGTCCAACTGATGCCTTTGCGATAAAGGATGCTGTTGTAGAAGAGACTGTGTTCCAGCACCTCGGCGTTTTCCGCCCGCCGCAGGAGCGCTTCCAGGCGAGCCTGCTCGGCGGCCAGCGTCCGGGCCTGCTCTTCCAGGCGCGCCACGGCCTCGCGCGTCGCCGACAGCCGGACTCGCTCCTGATGACCCAGATAGAGCAACGCGGCCAGCACCGTCACCAGCAACGCCGCCATCGCCGCCGCGGCCACGATCACGGGCCGGCGGGGCCGGAAGGGTTCGCTGGCCAGATTGATCGCGATTCTCATGCCGCCTTCAGTTCCTCCAGGGACTCCAGCCAGCCGAGCAGGCCGGCGTTGTATGCCTCCACGCGGCCGAAGCGCGAGCGCAGCGGCTCGCACGGCATGCCCGGTTCGCGCTCCAGGTCCAGGCGCAGGCGATCCCCCATGCCCCCGAACCCGCACAGAAGGATCTTGCCGGCGCGCGTGCCGAGCTGGTCTTCCGCGTACGCCAGCGTGGGGTACAGGGGCCCCAGAATCTCATCGCGCGAGAGCTCGCTCAACTCGATCCAGCGCAACAGCCGGAGCCTGCCGGCCTCCACAATGGATATCGTCAGGAACCGACCGCTCAGTTTCATCAGGACCACGGTTCCGCCCTCGCGCACCAGTTCCAGGGCGGCCAGCGTCGAGGTGGTCACCAGGCCGGGGACCAGCCCGCAGGCGCGCAGCGCCGCCTCGTAGCGCGCGATGATTTCCAGCGGCGCCGCGGCCACCACGACGTCCACCCGCCTGCCGTCGGAAGCCTGCACGGCGTAACTCAAGGCCGCCGAATCCAGCTCGAAGGGCAGGCCCTTGCGGATGCGAAAGCGCACCAGCGCCAGCTGCTCGGCCGGGGCCGAAGGGAAGGAGTCGAAATCCAGCACCACCACGCGCGCGCTGGCGTCAGGCAGGATCAGGACCGCGTCGTGGCGTTTGCGGGCTTCGCGCGTCCCTGCCACGGCGCGGATCTGCGCGGCCAGCTCGTCGGCGTCGAGCACGTTGTCGCGCAGCGGCGAGACCGAAAGCACGCCCGCTCGCAGCGGCTGAAACAGGATGTGCGGGGGACGCGCCGGGCGCGCCGCCGCGATGCCCTCTTCGGAGAGTTCGAAGACCAGCGCCGGCGGCGGGTCGCCAAGCCAGCGGCGCAATCGCTCGATCATGCTCCAGGCGCCTCCTCGATGAAGGTGACTTTGTTGATCTCGCGCAGCGTGGTGGTGCCCTTGCGCACTTTCTCCAGCGCCGACTCGCGCAGGAAGACCATGCCTTCCTCCCGCGCCGCCCGCTTGATTTCCGCCGTGGGCCGCCGCTCCAGGATCATCTGCCGGATCCGGTCGCTCAGATCGAGCAGTTCGGTGATCGCCGTGCGCCCGCGGAATCCCGTGCCGCCGCATTCGAAGCAGCCCTGGCCCTCGTAAAAAGGCACGTCGCGCCAGCGCGCCGGATCCAGGCCGCTCTCGATCAGGTAGGTGTCCGGGTAGCGGACCTGCGTCTTGCAATGCTCGCAGATGACGCGCACCAGGCGCTGGGCCAGGATGCAGTTCAGCGCGGAAACGAAGTTGTACGGCTCCACGCCCATGTTCAGGAAACGCCCGATTACGTCGAAGACGTTGTTGGCATGCACGGTGGTGAAGACCAGGTGACCGGTGAGGGCGGCGTTGATGGCGATCTGCGCCGTTTCCTGGTCGCGAATCTCGCCCACCATGATCTTGTCGGGATCGTGGCGCAGAATGGAACGCAGGCCGCGCGCGAAGGTCAGGCCCTTTTTCTCGTTCACCGGAATTTGCGTGATGCCCTTGATCTGGTATTCGACCGGGTCCTCGATGGTGATGATCTTGTCCTCGTCGTTTTTGATCTCCATCAAGGCGGCGTAAAGCGTCGTGGTCTTGCCGGAGCCGGTGGGGCCGGTCACCAGCACCATGCCGTAGGGCTCCTTGATGTAGCGGCGGAACTTCACCAGATCGTGCTCGGAGAAGCCCACCACGTCGAGGGTGAGCCTGGCGAACTTTTCGCTGAGGGATTCCTTGTCGAGCACGCGCAGCACGGCGTCCTCGCCGTGGATGGTGGGCATGATGGAGACGCGGAAGTCAATCAGCCGGTTCTTGTAGCGCACGCGGAAGCGCCCGTCCTGCGGCACGCGCCGTTCGGCGATGTCCAGCTCGCTCATGACCTTGATGCGCGAGATGATCGTCGAGTGCCACTCCTTGGCGATGGGCGGCATGGCGTACTGGAGCACGCCGTCAATGCGGTACTTGATGGCCACCTCGTTGTCGCGGGTTTCGATGTGAATGTCGCTGGCGCGGCGCTCGAGGGCGTTGAAAATCGTCGTATCCACCAGCCGGATCACGGGCGCGATGTCGCTTTCGGCCGAGGTCAGCCGTTCGATGGAAAGCGTCTCGTCCTGGCCCTCCTCTTCGGCCACCACATCCAGCGTGAAGCCTTCGGTGACTTCCTCGAGCACGCGCTGCGACTGTTCGGTCTTCTTGAGCAGCTCGGCGATCTGGCTCAGGGTGGCCACTTTCACGCGCAGCTTTTTCTGCAGCAGCAGCGAGAGTTCGTCAATCAGGTTGAGGTTGCGCGGGTCGGCGAGCGCGATCTCCAGCCAGCCGTTGCTGGCCCTCAGGGGCACGAAGTTGTAGCGGAACATCAGGTCCACGGGGATGGAGCGGAACAATTCGTGGTCTATGTGCACCAGGCGCAGATCCACGAACTCGCAGCGATAGCGCGCGGCCAAAGCCTGGGCCTGCGCCATTTCCTCCGCCGGATCCTGCGGTCTGGTTCGCTCCGTCGCCATCGTCGCCTCCTTTCCGCGTTCTCAGCGCAGCGTGTCGGCCAGCGAGAAGATCGGCAGGTACAGCGCCACCAGCACGAAGGCCACGAAGACGCCCATGCCGATCATGATCGCCGGCTCGATGAGCGAGAGCGCCGCGGTCAAACGCGTGCTCACGTCGTCCTCATAGAATTCGGCCACGCTGTTGAGCATGACGGGCAGCGCGCCCGTGGATTCCCCCACCTCGATCATGTCGGTGGCCAGTTCCGGGAACAGGCCCGTCGAGCGCAACGCGGCCGAAAGCGGCTGTCCTTCGCGCACCCGTTTTTCGGCGCCGGCCAGCGCCTTGCGCAGCAGGCCGGAGCCCAGCGATTCCCCCGCAGTTTGCATGGCCTGCACCAGCGGGATGCCGCCTGTGAGCAGCGTGCTCAGCACGCGAGCCAGTTGCGCTACCTGATACTTGATCCAGATCTCGCCCGCCAGCGGCAGCCTGAGCTTGAGCCGGTCGAGCGTCTCCCGGGAAGATTCCCGCGCCGCCCAGAGGCGGAAGGCCGCCAGGCCCGTGACCAGCGCCAGGAATCCCGCCACCACGTAGGCCCGCGCCGTGGTCCCCACCGCGATCAGAATTTGCGTGATGCGCGGCAGCTCGGCCTGCATGCTTTCGTAAAGCTGCGCGAAGTTGGGCACCACGTAGGTGACCAGGAACACGATCAGGCAGCAGACCAGAAAGACCAGGAACGAGGGATAAATCAGCGAAACCAGCAGCTTCTTGCGCACCGCCAGGGCGAGCTTCTGGTAGCCGATGTAGCGATCCAGCACCTCGGGCAGGCTGCCGCTTTTTTCGCCCGCCAGGATCGAACTGATATAGACGGGCGGGAACACGCCCTGCCTGCGGAAAGCTTCCGACAGCAGGGCCCCGTTGCGCACCTCGTCGCGCACGGCCTGGATCCAGCGGCCCAGTTTGGGATCCGTCGTGCGGCCCGACAGCAGATCCAGCGCTTTCAGGATGGGCAAGCCGGCGCGGATCAAGGTCACGAACTGCTGGTTGAAGACCAGGAATTTTTCCAGACTGATCCGGCTGGGGCGCCGCCAGCCGCGGGCCAGCGATTCCACGCCCACCCTCGGACGCACCCAGTAAATCAGATAGCCCTGCTCGGCGAGCCGTTCGCGCAGCTCCTGCTCGGAGGCGGCCTCAGCCACCTGCTGATGGATTTGACCCCGGCTGTCGGCGTATTTGAGCACGAATTCGGCCATCGCCCCTCCCTAAAGATTCGATTCAATCAGACGCGCGCCGGCGGGCGGCTTGAAAACGAACAGCGAGTCCGGCAAAGGCGGGTTGAGGCGTTCGCCCTCGAAGCGGAACTCCATGACTGAGCGATCCTGTCCCTGGATGCGAACTTGCCGGATGCGCAAGCCGGGGTCCACGCGGAACTCCACCTGCGTGTAAACCAAGCGGTCGGATTTCGGCTCGGCCACCACCCAGTAGTCTTCCCCTTCACGCCGCCAGATGAAGCGCTGGAAGTCGCGCGCGAAATCGAGCCTGCCGAGCAGGAAGGCCAGCGGCGCCCGCAGGTCCTCGGTCTCTTTCAGGCGCGTACGTTCGACCTCGTTGGAAGCCGGCGTGTAGAGCCAGGCGAACTTGCCGTCGGTCACGAACAGCTTGCCTTCCGGCTCGGAGTATTCCCAGCGCATTTTGCCCGGCTTGCGCAGCCACAGCCGTCCGCGCTCGGGCTTCCAGGCCCGGCCTTGTCCCCGGTAGGTTTGTTCGAAGTTCACCTCGAGGGTCTGGGCGCGGTTGTAACGGTTCTCGATGCCGCGCAAGACCGGCGCCAGCTCGGCCGCCGAGGCCGCCCAGGCCAGAAGACACACCCACGCTCGGCAACGTCCCACATTGATTTTGACGCGGCGAGATCGCCAGGCGTGCAGGCGCGCCCTATCGCCGCCAGGTTCCCTTCTTGTACGGGAACGTCGTCCAGTCCTGGGCGGCCCGCCCGTTGAGGTCCCACTCCAGGCGCCCGGCCCGGATGGTCATTTCCGCCACCAGCAACTGCGAACCATTCATGCGCGCGCCGGCCGCGTCCACAAAGCCGAAGTTGCCGCGGTCCAGACGCAGCACCGTCACATCGGCTTCCGCGCCCGCCTCGAGCCGGCCCAGCTCCGTGCGGCGAATCACGCGGGCCGGGTTCCAGGTGGTCATGCGGATGACATCCTCCAGGGGCACGCCCAGGTTGAGCACTTTGGACATGACGTTGGTCAGATCCTTCATGCCCGCGTTCATGCTGCCGGTGTGCAAGTCGGTCGAGATGACGTCGGGGTAGAATTTCTCGCGAAAGGCCGGAACCGCCACGTACCAGAAGAAGCTGCCTGCGCCGTGCCCGAGGTCGAAGATCACGCCCCGCTTGCGGCCGGCGTGCATGGCGGGGTTCAACTTGCCATCGGGCAGCAGCTCCTCGCGGTGGCCCGAGTACGGATGGGTGTAAATATCGCCGGGGCGCAGTTTTTCGGTGAGCAGCGTGGTCAGGTTGCGGACCTCGTCCAGATAGCCGAAATCCACCATCACGGGGATGTCGGCCAGCTTGCCCGCCTCCACCGCGCGTTCCACCGAGATCCAGCCAGGCCCTTTGTAGTGCGCGGTCTTGATGCCCACGATCACGTCACGATTGGCCTGGGCTACCCGGGCAGCCTCCCGGGCGTCGAGCAGCTTCGGATCGTCCTCGCCTTCAGGCCCCATCCCGCCGGCGGCGATATTGAGGAAGGCGAGCACCCGAGTGCGCGCGCGTTCGATCACGCGCTGACGGAAATCGGCGAAGTTGCGCGGGCCGGCGCTGCCGGCATCCACCATGGTAGTGACGCCGGAACGGAAGCTGAAACCGTCCGGGTAGACGCTCTGGTCGCCGGCGATGACCCCCTTCACTCCGGTGCCCGCGTATACGTGAACGTGCATGTCAATCAGGCCGGGGACGACGTAAAGGCCCGAGACGTCGGCCACGCGCCGCGCCTGGGCGGCGGGGATGCCCGCGGCCACACGGGCGATTTTGCCGCCCGCGATCGCCACGTCCATCGGCGCGCTGAGGTTGTTTTTCGGATCAATGACGTGGCCGCCCTTGAGCAGCAGGTCATAGACCGGCTCCTGGGCCGCCAGGTTCAGGCCGACGAGCGCCACGCCCGCCAGCAGGATCCTTGCGCTGGGCATGACAAGATGATACCCCGGAGCCGGGGGATCCCGGCTGCGCGGCCGATATAATCAAAGGGTGAACTGGGCGCGCGGGTTCTTCATTTTGTTCGCCTTGTTGACGGCTGCTTGTTCGCGCAACCCTCAAAGTGCGGAGGCCGTGCGGCAAGGCATCCTCGAGCATCTGGCTTCCCGTCCCGATCTGGATCTGACAGGCATTCAGGTCGAGCTGGCCTCGGTGGCCATTCGGGAAAACGAAGCCGATGCCGTGGTCAGCTTCCGGCCGCGCCGCGGCGAAGGGGAAGCCTTCCAGATGCGCTACACGCTGGAGCGCAAGGGCGGGCGCTGGGTGGTGAAAAGCAAGGGCCAGGCCGGCGGCATGCCGCATGGGGCCGGGATGGGGCTGCCTCCCGGGCATCCCGAGGTGGGCGGCGCTCAAGAAGGCGCCAAGGCGGCCCCGGCAAAGTAAGCGTATGCGGCGCGTGATCGTCGTGGGCGGGGGGCCCGCAGGGGCGTTCGCAGCCGAGCGACTGGCGCAGGCCGGCCTGCACACCACGCTGCTGGACGAGAAGCTGGTGTGGGAAAAACCCTGCGGCGGTGGACTGACGTTCAAGGCGTATCAGCGGTATCCCTTTCTGCTGGAAAACGAGGTCCCCAAGAAGCTGGTCATGGAAACGCGGCTTGCGGCGCCGGGCGCCGGCTGGGCGCGATTGACGCTGAAGAGCCCGCTGCTGATCTATTCGCGGCACGATCTCAATCACATGCTGCTGGAACGCGCCATGCGAGCCAGGGCCCGCATCGAGCAGGCGCGGGCGCTCGAGGTGCGGCCCAAGGATGGCGGCTGGGTGGTGCAGACGCGTCAAGGATCTCTGGAGGCCGATTTCCTCATCGTCGCCACCGGCGCACGCAACAACCTGCGCAACGTGGGCACCGAGTACAGTCCTTCGGACATGATGCTGGCTCTGGGGTACTACCTGCCCGAGCAGCAGGATCACATTGACGTGCAGTTCGTCCCGCTGCTGGAGGGCTACATCTGGGTGTTCCCCCGCTGCGGTCACCTCTCAGCAGGCATTTGCGGCAAGGGCCTGCCGGCGGCGGAGTTGCGCGCCAGGCTGGAATCGTACCTGGAGCGGCGGGGCTACGACTGGCGGCACGGCCAGTTCTACGCGCATTTACTGCCCTCTTTGGAGCCCGGGGCGTGGATCCGCAACCGCGTCGCCGGACCCGGCTGGCTGGCGGTGGGCGACGCCGGCGGGCTGGTGGATCCGGTTACGGGCGAAGGTCTGTACTACGCGATCCGCTCAGCGGACCTGGCCAGCCAGGTCGTCCTCTCGGATGCGCACCCACCCGAGGAAAAACCGCGCGCCTACCGCAATTTGCTGCTCAGGGATTTCGTGGCAGACCTGGCTTTCGGCGCCGGTCTCGCCAAGCGGCTTTTCCTGGGCAAGTTTCTCTTCGGTACCGTGCCCCAGCGCATGGTGCAGTTCATGCGTCGGAGCCCCCGCTTTTATGCGCTGATGCAGGACCTGTTCGCCGGCACGCAGTCCTACCAGGATCTCAAGGATCGCCTGCTCAGGAACCTGCACGGCACGCTGTTCGAAACGGTCATGAACTTCTTTTTCAGCCGCGTGTTGCCGCGCCAGAATCCCATATGAGGAGAGAGAAAAGCCAGGGCTTGCTGGCCCGGGCCGAACGCGTCATCCCGGGCGGCGTCAACTCGCCGGTGCGCGCCTTTCGCGCCGTGGGCGGAACGCCGCCGTTCGTCGTGCGGGGCGAAGGTGCACGCATCTGGGACGCGGATGGGAATTGCTATCTGGACTACATCGGCTCGTGGGGCCCGCTGCTTTTGGGACACGCGCATCCGGAGGTGCTGGCGGCGGTGGAAGAGGCCCTTCGCGGTGGCACGAGCTTCGGCTTGCCCACCGAACGTGAGATCGAGCTGGCGGAGATGATTCGTGAAGCCGTGCCTTCGATCGAAATGGTGCGGCTGGTGAACTCGGGCACCGAGGCCACCATGAGCGCGCTGCGGCTGGCGCGCGCTTACACGGGCCGTGAGCTGATCTTGAAGTTCGAAGGCTGCTACCACGGTCACGTGGACTCGTTGCTGGTGAAGGCCGGCTCGGGCGTGGCCACGTTGGGCATCCCCGATACCGCCGGCGTCCCGCCCGCTTTTGCCGAAACCACGATCGCGCTGCCTTACAACTCGACGGCCGCACTCGAGCAGACCTTCGCGCGCTCAGGCGACCGCATCGCGGCGGTGATCGTCGAACCGGTGGCGGGCAACATGGGCTGCGTGCCCCCGGCCGCCGGCTTTCTGGAGACCCTGCGCGATCTCACCGAACGCCACGGTGCGTTGCTCATCTTCGACGAGGTGATGACGGGATTTCGCCTCGCCTGCGGCGGCGCGCAACAAATCTTCGGCATCCGTCCAGACCTGACGACGCTGGGCAAGGTGATCGGCGGGGGCTTGCCGATCGGGGCCTACGGGGGCCGGGCCGAGATCATGCGCCAGGTCGCGCCCGCGGGTCCCGTGTACCAGGCAGGAACATTGAGCGGCAATCCGGTGGCTGTGGCCGCCGGGTTGGCCATGCTGCGCCATCTGAAGCGGCATCCCGAGCTGTATGCCCAGCTCGATGAGCGCACGGCGCGCCTGGCTGCGGCGGCGCCCTCCGGCATCACGGTGAACCGCGCCGGCTCGATGATCACGTTCTTTTTCACTTCGGAGCCCGTGACCGATTACGAGTCGGCGCGTCGCTCGGACACGGCCCGCTTCGCGCGCTTCCACGCCTGGCTGCTCGAGCGCGGCATCTGCTTCCCGCCCTCGCAATTCGAGGCCGCCTTCGTTTCCGCGGCGCACAGCGAGGAGGACATCGCGCACACTGCGGACGCGATTCGCGAATTTTTCGCAGCGGAGGCGGCCGGCTGAGGATCAGCGCCGCCTGGATGAGCGGGTCCGGTTCTCGAAAAGGAACAAACCGCTCTTGCCGGGAGTGACCAGATCGAGGTCGCCGTCGCCGTCCAGATCGGCCACGCAAATCTGCATGCCCCCGCCTGCTCGCGTGCTGTAGTCCACGATGTGGCGCGTGAACTCCACGCGCTTGCCGTCGGGCGCCAGGCCCCAGCGGTACCAGTAGACTCCCAGAGGCTCGCGTTCGCCGGGATCCTTTCCGTTGTGCGCCATGTACCGCTTGCCCGTAACGAAATCCGGGTGGCCGTCGCCGTCCAGATCGGCCAGCGTCATGGCGTGCGGCTGCGACCAACTGTCGTCAATCAACCGGCGTGTCCAGCGACCGTCCGCGGTGCGCTCCATCCAGAAGATCCCGTAGTCGTGGGCCAGCGAGGTAAGCAGGTCGTTACGCCCGTCGCCGTTCAAGTCGAGCACATGGATGAAGCCGGTGTTGCCGAGTTCGAAGTCCGGGTGGAAGACCCAGGCGCCGGCGCGGGGATCGGGCGGCGCTTCCAGCCAGCCCTTGGGCGTCACAATATCGGTGCGCCCGTCGTGGTTGACGTCGCCCGCGCCGATGCCGTGGCCGAAGCCGGAGGGATGGGCGACGTGCTTGAGGAAAGCGCCGTTGCGCAGCTCGTACCAGGCCAGAGGAGCCTTCGTATCGCCGAACTGGGGCAAGAGTTCCCGCGCCTTGCCATCGTTGTCCAGATCCGCCAGGAAGCAGAACTCGACCGGAAAACCGCTGTCTATCGTATGGTCTTTCCAGGCGCCGCCCGGGCGGCCGGGGTTTTCCCACCAGGCGATGCGGCGCGCAAACCACGAGCAGCTCACCAGGTCGGGACGGCGGTCCCCGTTGACGTCCAGCACCAGGTCGCTGAAGTTGTCTACGTAATTGTTCGTGAAGAGGATTTCGCGAAAGCGATGCCTCCGCCAGCCGGGGGCTTCGAACCAGTTTTCGCCCGAGATGATATCGAGGCGACCGTCACCGTTGAGGTCGGCCACGGCGCAGGTTTCATTGGCGCCCAGGTCCAGGGTTTGCTTCTCGAACGGGATTTCTGGCGCGCGGGTCCGAGGGGACGGCGCCGCGATCAGGGCGAGCAGCAGCAGATAGCGCGGGTCCATGCCGCCGATTTTAGCCCGACTCTTGCAACCAAAGACGCCCCGGCTGCATATGGGAAAATAGAGACTCAAGGGGGAGTGAAGGTGAACAACGTCAAGACGGTCCTGCTGCTCGGGCTATTGAGCGGCTTGTTGCTGGTGGGCGGTGAGGCCCTGGGCGGCCGCAACGGGCTGTACATGGGGTTGATGCTGGCCGTCCTGATGAACTTCGTCAGCTACTTCTTCTCTGACCGGATCGCGCTGGCCATGTACTCGGCCCAGCCCGTCACCGAAACCCAGAACCCGGCGATTTACCGCCGGCTGGCGCCGCTGGTCATGGGTCTTTGCCAGCGCATGGGTTTGCCGATGCCGAAGCTCTGGGTCATCCCGGAGGCTTCGCCCAACGCCTTCGCCACGGGTCGTGACCCCAAGCATTCATCGGTTGCGGTGACGGCGGGCCTGCTCGAGCTGATGGACGATCGCGAGCTGGAGGGTGTGCTGGCTCACGAGCTGGGCCACATCCGCAACCGTGACATCCTGATCAGCACGATCGCCGCCACGCTGGCTGCCGCCATCACGTTCGTGGCGCGGATGGCCTTCTGGTTCGGCGGTCCGCGTGACCGTGAGGAGGATTCCGGCAACGCTGTGGCCGCGTTGTTGATGCTGATCGTAGCTCCCATCGCGGCGCTGTTGATCCAGATGGCCATCTCACGTACCCGCGAATATCAGGCGGACGCCACCGCGGCGCAGGCCGCCGGTCAGCCCTTCGGCCTGATGTCGGCGCTGAAGAAGCTGGACGCCTACGCCCGCCGCATCCCCATGGACGCTTCGCCCGCCACGGCGCACATGTTCATCGTGATGCCGCTGGGCGGCGGCGCGCTGCTCAGGTTGTTCTCCACCCACCCGCCCATCGAGGAGCGCGTGCGTCGGCTGGCCGCTATGGCCGTCCCGCGTCCCCTCTGAGCGCGCAATGCATCAGGTCCGCGTCACGCGAAAAGGAGCGGACCGCGTGCGCTCCGGCCATCCCTGGATCTTTGCTTCCGACATCGAGGATCGCGGCGAAGCCGAGGGCGGCGAAGCGGTTCAGGTGCTCGATCCTCGCGGCCAGTCTCTCGGCATCGCGCACTACTCGGCCGCATCGCAAATCGCGCTGCGCATGCTCTCGCGCGACGCTCGCCCGCCGGACCGCGAATTCTACCGTCGCCGTCTGGCGCGCGCCATCGAGCACCGCCGGCGCCTGGTCCTCGACAGCGAGGCTTGCCGCCTGGTCTTCTCCGAAGGCGACCTGCTGCCCGCCCTGATCGTGGACCGCTACGGCGATTATCTGGTGCTGCAAACCCTGAATCAGGGCATGGAGCGGATCAAGCCGCTGCTGGTCGAGCTGCTGATGGAGCTGGCGTCCCCGCGCGGCATCCTCGAGCGCAACGACGCCGCCGTGCGCCAGAAGGAGCAATTGCCGCTTGCCGTGAGCACGCTGGCGGGCGAGGTTCCCGAACGCGTCTGGTACCGGATGCACGGCTTGCGGTTCCAGGCTGATCTCGTACGCGGGCAGAAGACCGGAACGTATCTGGACCAGCGCGAGAACTACCTGGCCGCCGAGGGCTACGCGCGCGGTCGCGCGCTGGATTGCTTCACGGCCACGGGCGGGTTCGCGCTCCACCTGGCGCGGCGTTGCGAGTCCGTGGAAGCGGTGGACACGTCGGATCTGGCGCTCGAGCTGGCGGAATCCGCACGCAAGGAAAACGGTCTCGAGAACGTGCAGTTCCGCAAAGCGGATGTGTTCGAGTTGTTGTCCGCCTACGTGCCGGCGGGCCGGCGCTTTTCGATCATCGTGCTCGATCCGCCCGCCTTCGCGCGTTCACGCGCCGGTCTGCAAGGCGCCGCGCGCGGCTATAAGGATATCAACCTGCGCGCGCTCAAGCTGCTCGAACCGGGCGGCGTGCTGGTGACCTGTTCGTGCTCGCAGCACGTCAGCGAAGCCATGCTGCTCGAGATCATCGCCGAGGCGGCGCTGGATGCGGGACGCACGGTGCGCGTTCTGGAGCGGCGGACGCAGTCGCGCGACCATCCCATCCTGCTGACCGTGCCCGAGACCCACTACCTGAAGTGCCTGATCGTGGAAGCGTTGTAGCGGCGATCCCCCGGAGCCGTCCCGTCTGCGGACGTAACCCGTAGAAGGCACGCCAGCCCGGTCTGGGCGCTGTTCCGAGGACAATTAGCGCAAATCTCATGGCGCCGGCGGGAGGAGTGCGTCAGGGAGCCGGTCACGAGCGAGGGACCGGTCTGCTTTGGCGTCGGGGTCAGGCCTGCAACTGACAGCCGCGAACGAAAAGTTGCGCGCCTGGTTATCTGGTGCTACAATTCTAATTTTCGTGCTACCATGCCCAAAACCTGCAAGACACCTCAGAGTGCTTCAACCCGATCCGTCAGCGCGCTGTTGCTGATCGTCCTGACTGCCGCACCCGCACGGCCTCAGACCGCTGCCCCGCCGCAGGCGCCGCCCGCCGCTTCCGAGCCGAACGCCGAGCAGGCGAAATCGGGGCCGGTCCTCACTCGCCGGGACGTCGTGGTAGTCACCGCCACCCGGACCGAAACCGACGTCTTCGAACTTCCGGTGAGCGTGGGCCTGGTGAAGCAGGAGCAAATCGAGCAGAAGCAGTTCAACAATCCGAACGTGGGTGAGATCGTGGCCGAGCTGCCGGGTGTTTCGCTCGGACATGGCAATCGTAACATTCCACCGTGGATTCACCTGCGGGGTACGGGTTACTTCATCGGCCGCACGCTGTACATGGTAGACGAGCTGCCTCTGGCCGAACCCATGGTGAGCATCGCGGTGCATCCCTCGAATCTGGCGGCCATTGAGGTTGTTCTGGGACCCGCCTCTTCGGTCTACGGCGCCAACGCCAGCGGGGGCGTGGTAAACATGCGGTCCGGGGACGCCCGGCGGTTGGGTGGGCTGACCACCGGCATCGGCTACGGGACTTTCGGGACCTGGCGGCCGCAAATTCGCGCCGGCAGAGTGTTCGGGGATTGGGACCTGCTGGCCTCCTACAACGGCGACAAGTCTCGCGGTTACCGCAACACCGATCTGGCCACGGGACTTTACCTGTTCCGGAACGGTTATCCCTCCTATCTGAACTATGTGAACATTGAGCCGCAGCGTTACACGAATCACTACGGATACCACCGGGCCGGCTATCGGAATCCCCGCAACGGGTTCGGATTCTCGCTCGGCGCTCACGTCTTCAATGAGGATCTTTACGGCGGTAAAGAGAATTCTTGGACGTTGGGCAACCGGCTGATCGGCACGGGCACGCTCTACGGGCCGGTCCGCAGCTTCGGCATGCTCACGCTGCGTTTCGGCTACCAGCGCCGCACGGGCGAAACGCAGTCCACCCGCGGACTGCTGCGCGTGGCCAACAATGCGATCGCGGGCCGCTATGTGTTCACCGCGGCGGACGCGAACACAAGCTACGTTTACGATCCCACGGTCACCCAGTTTTCCACGCCCTCTTACACGCGACTTCCCGTGGATGCGCAGATGGATATTCACGCCCTGCGGGGACATGTTATTACCGCCGGGGTGACCTATCTTGCCGATCGCAACCGATCGCTGACCCTCGGTGCGGACCGGCAGCGCACGCTGGCGCGGACCGATTACGATATAGGCCAGAGCGCCGCCTACTTCCAGGAGCAGTACAAGTTCGCCAGAGAGAAGGCCTCGCTGTTGTTCGGGGTCCGGCGGGACGCCTGGAAGTACCACGACATCTTCGACAGCGGCTCCACCAATCAGCGCCCTCCTGACGTCGGTAAGGCGGCGACGACCGTTCGGGGCGGCGTCCGCTGGCAGCCTCTCGAACGCCTCGGCCTGCGGCTTTCAGGTGGAACCTCCTTCTGGCCGGGTGCAGCGATCTGGTTCTTCCAAAATCTAAGCACCGGCAACATATGGCGCGAAGCCAACCCGAATCTCAAGCCGGAACGTACCCGGATGCTGGACTTCGGCGCCGACTACGTCAGCCGCGACGGGCGCACCCGTATCTCGCTGACTCCTTATTGGGGGCGCATTCTCGACGCCGTCTCCTACGTCTACGCCCAGCACCCCACGCTGCCCGGCGTGCAGATCATTCGCACTTCCAACTCCGACGAAGTTTCCCTCAAGGGCATCGAGCTGGCGGTGCAACAGGAAATCAGCCGGGGAATCAGCGCATTCTTCAATCACACCCTCAATCGCTCGCGCATCACTCGTTCACCGAAGAACCAGGGCAACCAGCTCCGCAATGCCCCCGACTACATGGGATCCTTCGGCTTGACGCATGTGGATCGCAGGCGACGCTGGGGCGTCGCCCTCCGCGGGCGTTACTCGGATGATCGTTTCTATGACGACGAAAACACGCACCTTCGATATTTTCACATGCGCGAGTATCTTACGATGGGCGTCAAACTGTGGAAGGACTTTCAAACGGGCGAAAATCGGTGGACCCTGTCCGTGGGCGTGGATAACCTCACGAACTCGAAATATGACGGCGAATTTATCTACAACGCTCCCGGGCGATTCCTCGAGGTCCGCCTGACTTACTACTTCGGCCGCTGAGAGCGCACAATGAAACGGCAGATGCGGAAGAAAACTTTCCTTGTACTGCTTGCCTGGCTGGCGCTGCGAGGCCTTTCAGCCGCCGCCCAGACGCCGGATCAAATCTGGAACCATTTTGTGGAATGGGGACGCAATCCGCCCGCCAATCCGGGCAACAAGTCCATGATGGAACTCTATGTCGAGCAGCTTCTGGCCGAAGGGGTTCCGAAAGAGGAGGCGGAGCGGCGCGCAAAACTCATTTCCGGAGAGCTGCGGCAGAAGAGCCGCGCTAACAACGTGCTTTTCTGGGACACCATGTTTCGCATTCGCAGCGGTCCGGAACGTCCGCTGAAGCTGCTGGCGGAGACCATCCGCGAGCTGCCGCCCGGACGCGCTTTGGACGTGGCCATGGGCAACGGGCGCAACGCCGCCTTTCTGGCCGCCCAGGGGTGGCAGGTCACGGGATACGATATTTCCCCCGAAGCCCTCGCCATTGCGCGGCGCCGTGCGGCGGCGCTGGGCGTTAGCTACGAAATCGTCTTGTCCGATCACCGCTCGTTCGATTTCGGACGCGAGCGCTGGGACCTCGTATTGTTGTCCTATATCGTGGCCGACGAAGGCGACCTCGACCTGGTGTTCGGGAAAAAACTATGGGATTCGCTTCGGCCGGGCGCCCGGGTCCTGTGCGAGGGCAACTTTTGCGAGCCGCTCGTTCGGACGCTTTTCTCGCTGACACTTCCCGGTTTTCGGCTGGAGCGTTACTCCGACCGGGAGGAGATGCGCGAGGACTGGGGCTCGGGAAGCGTCAAAGGGCGCGTGATCCGCGCCGTGGTGCGGAAGGAGCCTTGAGGCCGAAGGGCATGGAACGAACAATTTGTCGCCGGTCTGTTTCGGTGTTTCGGACCGGGTCCGCGGGAAAAGCGTTTTACGGCCTGTTGGCTGGGGTTGGCCTGAGCTGTGAGCATCGGGGCCGGGAAGAGACCACCCGGGGACTGCTTCCGCGGGCTGTGGTGGCCCGGCGCGCGCCGGTCTGTGGAGACCTTGGCAACACCCACCCGGAACCCTCCGGCTGATCCGGTGGCTACCGTGTTCTCCCAGTTATGGCCACAGACGAAAATGGCCCGGGGTGCTATGCAGCCGGCGCGGGTCGCGGCAGCCGGTCAATCTTCGCGGCCAGAACGAAGTCGCTTTCCGTCAGTCCGTCCACCTTGTGCGTCCAGATGCGAACTTCCACGCGGCCCCAGCTCAGCAGCAAGTCGGGATGATGTCCCTGTTCTTCGGCCAGCTCCCCGACGCGGTTGACGAACTCCAGCGCGGTCCTGAAGTCAGGGAAGGAGAAAACGCGCTCCAGATGATGCTCGTTGACGACGTTCCACTCGGGAATCTCGGCCCGGTATTTCTCGATTTCGGCGCCCCGGAGCGGAGGCACGCCGCCCTGGCACGGAATGCACTGTTTCTCGGCGAGTCCCATGGCTGCTTGAATGGATGCGGCCGCGCGGCTCAGGATTCAAGGGCGGCTACGATACGATCGCCCATCTCGCTGGTCGAAAGTTCGCCGCCCAACTCGCGGGTGCGACAGGCGGGATCCTGGTAAACGCGCTCGACCGCCGCGCGGATCATCTGCGCTCCCCGTCGCGTCTCAGCCGTGTCCAGCCATTCGAGCATCATGGCGGCCGAAAGGATGGCGGCGGTGGGATTGGCCAGCTCGCGCCCGGCAATGTCCGGCGCGGAACCGTGAGCAGGCTGGAAAACCGCGTGGCGGTCGCCTACATCCGCCGAGGGCGCCATGCCCATGCCGCCTACCAGAGCGGCCGCCAGATCGGAAAGAATGTCGCCGAACATGTTCTCGGTCACGATCACGTCGAAGCTTTCCGGTCTCTGGACGAGGTAAAGGCCGGCGGCGTCCACGTAGATGCGTTCCGTCTCCACGTCGGGAAATTCGCGCGCCACCTCGTCGAAGACGCCGCGGAAGTAGGCCATGGAGGGCAGCACGTTGGCCTTGTCCACCAGGGTGAGCTTGCTGCGCCTGGCGCGAGCCAGCCGGAACGCTGCGCGGAAGACGCGTTGCGCGCCGGTTCGTGTGATGCGCAGGATGTCGGTGGCCTCGGGCGCCCGCGGCTGCACGGGCGTCCGCCGCGTGGAGAACAAGCCTTCGGTGCTTTCGCGCACGATGACGAAGTCAATCCGGCCGGGCGATTTCAAAGGACAATCGGCGGGATGCAAGAGCTGCACGGGGCGCAGGCCGCAGTAGAGATCGAGTTGCTCGCGGAGATCTATCTGCGGAGTGATCTCGGTGCCGCCGGGCAGGCGGACCTCGGGCAGGCCCATCGCTCCCAGCAGAACGGCATCGGCCTGCCGGACGGCCTCCCAGGTGGAGGCGGGCATGGCCTCGCCGCTGCGCAGATACTCGCCCGCGCCCGCGGGATACTCGGCCAGCTCGAATTTCACGGCTTCGAGGCGGCTCTCCACGGCACGCAATACCTTGACGGCTTCGCGAGTGACTTCCGGGCCTACGCCATCGCCGGGCAAGACTGCAATGCGATAGGTCTTCATCTCGGGACTCATCTAGCACGTTGCAAGTGAGAAGCGCACGATCCGGGTCTCTTCGGGACCAAGACTTTTTCCGTTTACGGCAGCCCCCGTGGCCGCTGCGCATCCGGCAAAGCAAAGAAAGCTGTGACTGCCGAAGATCACAAGCGTCATCCCTGGCCGAGCGCCTCCAGCCGGCGACGCAGGTATTTGAGGGAGTTGTTGCGCTCGACGGCCTCTTGCCGGCTAAAGCCTTTCAGGATCTCGGCCATCAAGTCCGTCCGCGAGTGGAAGCCGGCATCCTCCATCATCTTGTCGAATTTTTGCTTGTCGAAATCATCGGTGCGATCTGGCGGCCTCAGTCGCAGCCTCTGCGCGGCGGCTTCGTCCATGCCGGCCGCATACCAGGCCTCGATGCTCCGAGCCACTACGACGATCCGGTCGGACCTGATGCACCGGTATGGCTCCACGATCCGTCCTTTGCGGTCCATGACACAGGGCGCGCGGTTCAAATCGCACAGGAAAAAATACTCGCTTCCCATGCACTCGACACTGCGCAAGAAACTGCGAACCCTCTCGGGCTTCTGTTGCGCATAGTCCCAAACCTGGACATGCGTAAAGCCAGCGGGGCAGATGGGAACCACAACTTGCTCCGCGAACCGCCTGTCGTCCGAACCTTCCACCAGGAAAAACAGAAAGCGCAGGGTCATGAAGGGAGCTCGAGCAGGTTCTGAACGTACATTTCCTCGATGCCCATCTCTTGTTTCAGAAAGAACCTGACGCTTTCCTTCTCGGCCGGACGGCTCACCTGGGACAGGCCCCGCTTGTCTCGGCTTATCAGGAGCAGCTCTTCCAACCGCGCGTGTCTCACCAGCTCCGGGTTGTGCGTGGTGATCAGGATCTGCTTGCGGCGGGAGACCTCCCGCATTTCTTCGACGAGCCGCCTGATGAGATAAGGGTGGATGCTCCGTTCCGGTTCTTCGATGACGGTGGTTTCCCGGGAGTCGAAATGTAGAGCGACAAGCAGTGCGATGACCTTGACGGTGCCGTCCGAGACGAGAGGCGCAGGAAAGTACAAGCCCGGTGCAAAGCGTTCCGCCACCCTGAAGAACAGGGACTTGTCCGGAAGCTGCTGGACGTCCAGATCTTCGACGAAGCCCAATATGTCACGCAGGAGATTGTTGAGCTTGCGTTTTTTTGAAGAATCTTTGAGTGTATCCCTGAGCGCGATGGCAAGGTTACCGCCGTCCTCTTCCAGCGTCGTTTTCCCCGCTACTGGTACAGCGCTTCTAGGGAGCTTGGGGTCGAAATCGTAAACGGCAATCGTGCCGGCCGTGGTGTACAAAGTACGGCCGAAGTGGATCAGCGGCAGGAGCTGAGGCAACACGAGCGACGAACTCACAGGCTTGGGCCCGGAAGTCAGCCTCCGGTCGAGAAGTCGCTTGTTATCCCGGAAAAAGGGAAGATCGTCTGGCCATTCGAGTTTGATTTGCTCGCCGCTCCTTCGCAATACAATTCGGCTCCGACCGCAGGGTTCGCCTCGGATCGGCGGGAGGCTGTCATCGGCTTTCGGTCCCGACCGGAAAATCTCGAGCTCGACTTCGAGGGTTTCTTGCAGGACGTCGTAGCTAACCGCGCCTTCGATCACGCCGAGCTCGAAGCGGTGCCTGGCCTGGCGGCTTGCCACTGCGGTACAAGCGGACCCCGGCCCGTAATCCAGTGCGCTCCTCACCGGGTACTCCAGGGTTAGATCGCAGACAATTCGGCTGTCATCTTCCCGTTCGCGGCTTGCGGACGGCTCCGCAAGGGTTCGAAGGTATTCGATCCCGCCTTGCAGAGAGACCGCGTTTTCCAGGCCGTGCTGACCGATGTCCCGGAGGAACCGGAAGATTTGAACCAGGTTCGACTTGCCCGAGGCGTTCGCTCCGATGACCACGTTGAAGTCGCCCAGCTCGAGGTCCAGTTGTTTGAAGCTCTTGAAGTTCTCCACCCTCAGCCGCCGTATGGCCACGGCCGTCACCTCCTTTCGGCGTTTTTCCGAGGGGAAAGAAGGGCCTACCGGTAGTATAGCTCCGGGCTCACTTGCCCGGCGCCGCCTCCGGCTCCAGGTACTTCTTCAACCACGCAAAAAGCTCCTGGAAAAGATAACGGTTGTTTTCCCCCTTCAAGATCCAGTGATTTTCGTCGGGAAAAACAACCAACTTGCAGGGTACGCGCACGCGCTGGAGCAGCTTGTAGATTTCCAGCCCCTGTGAGATGGGGACGCGAAAATCCAGCTCGCCGTGAGATATGAACATGGGCGTGCGGAAGTTCCGGGCGTAGCGGAAAGGATTTTGATCCTGCCAGGCAGGTCCGCCCTCCCAGACGGGTGTGCCGAAACGGCGCTCCCAGAAATAGCCGCCGTCGGTCGTACCCCACATGGACTCGTTGTTGGTCAGGCCGGCGTGGTTGAAGAGAGTGCGGTATCGCGTTGTCGTGGCCTGCATCCAGTTGGCGAGATAACCGCCGTAGCTGGCGCCGCCCGCGGCCTGGCGCCGGCCGTCAATGAAGGGGAAGCGGCGGATGGCTTCGTCCGCGGCCTCGTTGATCTCGATGGCCGGGCCGCGCAAGGCGTCGCGATTGATGGCGTCGGCGAATTCTTCGCCGAAACCGGTGGAACCCATGTAATTCGTCATCAGCACGACATAACCCGGGGAAGCCAGATAGTGGAAATTCCAGCGCAGAAAGAACTGATCCTTCCACATGTTGTGCGGGCCGCCGTGCATGAAAACCAGCAGAGGATATTTTTTGTTTTCGTCAAAGGCAGGCGGCAGCACGATCATGTTATGGATGCGTCGCCCGGTGGAGGCCTTGAACCAGAAGTGGCGCGGGGGCTGCCAGTCAATGCGGGAAGCCCGTTCCGCAGCGAAGGAGGTCAAAGCGCGGTGAGCGCCCGCGGATGGGTCCACGCGCACGACTTCGGGAGGCTGGATCATGCTGGTGAAGTTGGCGATGAGGACGGGCTGCGCCGCTTTTTCCGGGATGACGAGGTTGGAGTAACAGCCGGCGGTTACTTCGAACGCCAGCCTGGTTTCGCCTCCTTGGGCCGGCAGCGTGAAGATCTTGTCGTGGCCTGCGTCTTCGGCGGTCAGGTAAATCATTCGGCTGTCCGGCGTGAAGGCGTAGCCGTCTACTGAGCGATCGAAGGCCGGGCTGAGCAGGCGCGGCTGGCCCTGGGGAGGCCAGGGCAGCATGGCGAGCCGGCGCAAGCTGTAAAGCCGCTTGGAGTCGCGCCGCGTGTGCAGCATGTAGAGGGCGCGGCCGTCGGGTGAAAACGCGGGCTCCGAGTAACTGTCGCGACCGGAGGTGAGGGCTTCCGGTTCGCCACCCGTCGCCGGGATCCGGTAGACGTGGAGGCTGGAGAAATCGTAGGCCTCGACGTTGCGGTTGCGAGTGGCCACGAAGACGATGCTCTGGCCGTCGGGAGCCCAGATGGCTTGCAGGTTCTCATCGCCGCTCAAGCCGCCGCTGCTGCCGCCGAAGCCGGGTTCAGCCGCCAGCTTCGTCCCCGCCAGCAGGTCGCGCGCTTGGGCGCCCGGTTCCAGGCTTTGCACGAAGATGTGCGGGCGGCGATCCTCCAGCCAGCGATCCCAGCGGCGGATGGGAAAGCCTTCGTAAACGCGCGCGTTATACTTGCGCTGCTTGCGTTCTTCGAGGATCTTGCGGTTGGCCTCGTCGTCCGCCGCGCCCGGGAAGACGCTGCTCTGAAAGAGCAGGGCCTGGCCGTCGGGCCGCCACCGGGGGGCGAAGGCGCCGGTTGACAGCGACGTAAAACGAATGGCCTCGCCGCCGGCCAGAGTAAGCAGGTAGATCTGGGGCGCCTCGTCGCCTTCACGTCGCGCCACGAAGGCGATGCGGGTGGAATCCGGCGACCAGGCGACGTCGCCTTCCGGCCCGCGGGTGAACGTGAGCCGGCGCGCCGGCGCGCTGCCGTCGGCTGGTACGATCCACAGATCCGAGACTTGTTTGCTTTCCTCGTAGGCGGGCTCGACGACCGAAACCACAACCCACTTGCCGTCTGGTGAAACCGCCGGGGCTCCCACGCGCGGCATCAGCCAGACGTCCTCGTGCGTGATGGGCGCCTTGCCCGCCCACAGGGCGGTCGCCAGCAACCAACAAACCAGGTGTCTCCGCATCATGGCAGGGAGTATAGCAGAGGCGCACTGCGCCTCCGGCACGGGGCTAAAATACAAAGCAGGGTTGCTCAGGGAGGGCGTCATGATCCAGATCCCGCCTGATCACCCGCTGTGCCGGTTGTTCCGCGAGCTCGTGGTGCGTCGCTTTTACGGCGACGCACAGGTGCGCGATCCGGACATAGCCCGCTACGTCTCCAACCTGCTGGTGGAATTCGCCCATGTGCGCAACCTTTACAAAATCCGGGACGCGCGCGGCCGGCGGCTGGAAGACGTGGGCCTGATGCTGATCGAGTCCAACCCGCTCTTGGAAGGCCGTTCCTTTGACCGGGAGCGGGAGGTGCGCAAGCACATCGGCGACTACACGCTGTTCTTCACCGGTCTGTTTCCCGAGTACGTAGCTTCGCTGCCGCGCCGCCGGCGCGTGGACGCCTTTGTGGACTACGTCAAGGCGGGCAAGGAGTCCTACCACATCGTATCCTGCTTCGATCAGTTCGAGTACCGTGACGAAGCCCCGCTGTTCCGCCGCCTCTCGGACTGCTTCGAGCTGTGCGTGTTCGGATTGAACCTCGTCAAGCAGGATCTCGACCGCATGCGGCAGGAGCAGTATCGCCGCTGGCAGACGGAACTGGGCGGCGGCTCGCCCGCGTCCCTGCTGTGATACATTTTCCTGCATGAAGTTCGCAGCGATTGCCGTGTGCGTGTTCCTGCCCGCGGCCTGGAGCCAGATCTTTACCTTCAGCCGCGAGCAGATGATCCAGTACACCGAAAAGAACCCTTACGATCGCTTCCCGGACGGGCGGCCCAAAGTGCCCGACGAGTTGCTGGAGCGATTCAAGCAACTGACGTCGGAGGAAGTCTGGGCGGCCCTGCCCCGACCGGATTTCGCCAACCAATACGAGGACGGCTGGCAGATCTTGCATCCGGGCAAGAAGCTGGTGGGCCGCGCCGTCACGGCTCAATTCATGCCGTTCCGCGCCGACGTGGCGCAGGTCGCCGAGGCCGAGGGCAAGGCGCGCTTCGGCGGACGCAGCCCGAACCAGCGCGTGATTGACCAGCTCGAGGCCGGCGACGTGATCGTCGTGGATCTGTTCGGCAAGATCGAGGACGGCACCTTCGTAGGCGACAATCTCGCCACCTACATTCAGACGGTGACCGGGACGGGGATCGTCGTGGACGGCGGCATCCGCGATCTGGAGGGGATCTTCCCGCTGGGCATGCCGGTTTATTACCGCGGAGCGCACCCGACGGCGATTCGTAACGTCATGCTCACCGGCTACAACATTCCGATTCGCATCGGCAAGGCCACGGTCATGCCCGGCGACGTGGTTTTCGGGGACCGCGAAGGCGTGTGGTTCATCCCGCCGCACCTGGTCGAGAAGGTTCTCGCTTACGCCGAGCGCACCCGCATCCACGATGAGTGGACGCAGCAAAAGCTGCGCACCGGAAAGTACAAGTCCAGCGAGATTTACTCCACCCCGAGGGATCCCGAGCTCAAGAAAGAGTTGGACGAGTATCTGAAGAAGCGCCTGGAGGAGAGGAGGCGAGCGAAACCGTGAAGGAGGCTGGTTTGGTGGGGGAGCTGGCCGGAGAATTCCTGGGGACACTGATCCTGTTGAGCTTCGGGGCGGGCGTGTGCGCCATGGTCGCGCTGTTCGGCACGGGAGTGCCTGGTGAAGTGGTGCACGGCGGGTGGACGAGCATTACGCTGGGCTGGGGTCTGGGGGTGGCGATGGCGGTGTGGGTGGCGGGTCGGGTCAGCGGCGCTCACCTGAATCCGGCGGTAACCCTGGCGCTGGCCGTCTTCCGCGGCTTTCCGTGGCGCAAGGTGTTGCCTTACTGTCTGGCCCAGACGGCGGGCGCTTTTACCGGCGCGGCGCTGGTGTTCCTGAACTACCGTCCGGCATTTGCCAAAGCCGACCCGTTGCTGGAACGCACGGCGGGGGTCTTCACTACGTTTCCCGCCTTTCCGGCGTGGCCCGGCGCGGGGCTGGTGGACCAGATCCTGGGGACCGCCCTGCTGGTGCTGCTGGTCTTCGCTGTCACGGATCCGCGCAATCAGCCCGCGGGCGCCAATCTGACCCCGTTGATCATCGGGCTGATCGTGGTGGCGATCGGCCTTTCTTTCGGTTCGTTACACGGCTACGCCATCAACCCGGCACGCGACTTCGGTCCGAGACTGTTCACGGTCCTGGCGGGCTTCCGCAACAACGGGCTGACCGACGGCAGCGGCGTGTGGTGGGTACCGATCGTTGGCCCGCTGCTGGGAGGCTTGTCGGGGGCGGCGATTTACCAGTGGGCGATCCACCGCCACCTTCCGGCAGCAGGAGAGTCGGGACGCGCCGGCTCGTAGCAGTTTGGGTTATAATTAGATTTCTGTTCCGAGGCGCCGCCGGGGTGCAAGCGTGTTTCTCAATGTCCAAGAGTTGTTACTCCGCAGCTTGCCGATTGCGGAGGTCTACGCCCCGGGCGCAATAGACTATTTCGACGCCCACCTGCGGCAGGTCAGCGACCTGGTGGTAACCGGGAGGGCTGAACTGCGGCAGGCGACCATGGAGATTCGGGTCCACGGGCACCTCGAGGTCAAGATGGAGGCCGACTGTGACCGCTGCCTGGAAGCGGCCGGTTTTCCTCTTTCTCTGGACTTCGATTTGATTTACAGGCCTCTGCCGGCCACGATGCCCGAGGAAGTCGTCCTGTCGCCCGAGGAAACCGAGATCGCCTTCTATCGGGGGCTGGGCATCGAGCTGGTGGACGTAGTGCGCGAGCAGGTCCTGCTGGCCTTACCCATGCAACGGATTTGTCACCCGGACTGCCGCGGCATCTGCCCGGTGTGCGGGGAGAATCGAAATCTGGTAGACTGCCAATGCCGGCAGCGATGGGTGGACGATCGCTGGGCTGCGCTGCGCAATTTCGTCCGCTGACCTCGCTGGCGGCCTCGGAGCGGAGTCTGGTTCTCTTCTGAGTCGAGGAATTGTTGAGTTATGGCGAATCCTAAACGGCGACATTCCCAGGCGCGCACGGGCAAGCGGCGGGCGCACGATGCCTTGCGGCGGCCCATCCTGGCGGAGTGTCCCAATTGTCACGAACCCAAACTTCCGCATCGGGTGTGTCCGCATTGCGGCCAATACAAGGGTCGGGAAGTCATCGAGGTGACATCGGAGTAATCCGTATCCGGCCATGATCAGGATCGCGGTGGACGCGATGGGGGGCGACCACGCCCCCAAGTCCGAGGTCGAAGGCGCCATTCGGGCGGCGAAGACGCTGGGCGTCGAAGTGGTGCTGGTCGGGCCTGAGGACCTGCTGTCGCGCGAGCTGGCGGCGCAGGACGGCGCCCGGTCGCTGCCCATCCGCGTGGTGCACGCCAGCGAACGGGTCACCATGCAGGACAGCGTGGCGCGCGCGGTCCGCACCAAGCGCGACAGCTCGATCCGCGTCGCCTCCCGCCTGGTCCGCGACGGCGTGGCGCAGGGGCTGGTCTCCGCGGGCAATACCGGCGCTGTGATGGCCACCGCCAAGATGGTGCAAGGGGTGGTGCGCGGCGTGGATCGCCCGGCTCTGGCCTCCGCATTCCCCACCCTGACGGGAACGCCCGCCGTCATGATTGACGTGGGCGCCAACGTGGACTGCAACCCGCGCATGCTGGCCCAGTTCGCCTTGATGGGCGACATTTACTCGCGTGTGGTCTTTCACATCGAGCGGCCGCGCGTGGGCCTGCTTTCCATCGGCGAGGAGGAACACAAGGGCAACGAGCTGACGCGCAACGCGGCGCCGCTGCTAAGAAGCCTGCCCTTGAACTTCATCGGCAACGTCGAAGGGCGCGATCTTTACACAGGCGCGGCAGACGTGGTGGTTTGCGACGGCTTCATCGGCAACGTGGCGCTGAAGGTCAGCGAGGGCATGGCGGACGTGATCATGCACCTGCTGGAGGCTTCGCTCAAGGCCACCCTGAAACGCAAGGTCGGCTACGTGCTCTCGCGCAACGCGTACAAGGATTTCCGCAAGCGCGTGGACTATTCCGAGTACGGCGGGGCCCCGTTGCTGGGCGTGCGCGGCGTGGTCATCATTTGCCACGGCCGCTCCAACGCCCATGCCATTTACAATGCCATCCGCGTGGCGGCGGAACTGGCGCAGGCGGGCATTGACCGGCGGCTGGAAAACGAGTTGCGCGCCATGCCCAACACGCTGTTACCGGTGGGCAACTAGCAGCATCCACTAAAGCGGTGAGGCGCGCACTTCTGCCTGTTGTCGTCGTTGTCGCCGCGACTGCGGTCCTCAGCGGCCAGCCTCTCAATCCCGTCCAGTGGTCCCTTACCATCGAGCCTTCCAAGGCGCCGCCCGGATCCGAAGTCGTCGGCCGCTTGATCGCGCGGATGGATCCCGGCTGGCGCCTCTACTCGATGACCACGCCCCGGCCGCCCATCGCCACCACGGTCGAGCTGTCTTCGAACCCGGCCATCGCGAGCGTCCGCATTTATCAGCCGGAACCCGGGCGCAAGCTCGACCCCAACTTCGGTACCCAGACCGAGACCTACGAGCGGGAAGCAGCCTTTTTGTTGGTGATTCGCCTGAGCGACGCGGCTTCGCCCGGCGAAATCGAACTCGTCGCAAGGCCACGTTTTCAGGCTTGCGATGACCGCCAGTGCCTGCCGCCCCGCCGGGTTAGCGTGAGCGCACGATTCCTCGTGGATGCGGCGGCGGCCGCCACGGCGCCGGTGATTCCGGGGGGTTACAGTCTTGTCTCCGGACCGCCCGAACCCGCACGGGCGGAGGCGCCCGGACCCGGTGCCCCGCCGGCCGAGCAGCCGCGGGCTCTGCCCCTTTTCCTGCTGGTGGCTTTCGGCTTCGGGCTGGCGGCGATCTTCACGCCTTGCGTGTTTCCGATGATCCCCATTACCGTGTCCTTCTTCTTGAACAAGCCTGCGACGGGCCGCGCTCGCGGCGTGTTCGAAGCTGCGGTTTTTGCGCTGGGGATCATCGTGCTGTTTACCGGGTTGGGCTTGCTTGTCACGGCCTTGCTCGGCCCCTTCGGCATGGTGCAACTTGGCTCGAACCCTTGGGTGAACGGTTTCATTGCGGCCGTGTTCATGGTCTTCGCGCTGAGTCTGCTCGGGGCATTCGAGATCCGGCTCCCCTCGGCCCTGCTGACCCGTCTGGATCGAGCCTCGCGCGGCGGCGGACTGGCCGGCACCATGCTCATGGGCCTGACGTTCTCCCTCACCGCTTTCGCCTGCGTGGGACCTTTCGTGGGCACGCTGCTAGCGGCCTCACTGGCTGAGGGAGGCTGGAAGCCCGCGCTCGGCATGCTCGGCTTCGCGGTCGGGCTGGCTTCGCCGTTTTTCTTCCTGGCGCTGTTTCCCTCTTATCTGGCGCGCCTGCCCCGCAGCGGCGGCTGGATGGAGCGCGTCAAAATCGTGCTCGGCTTCATCATTCTGGCTGCCGCCTTCAAGTACGTCAGCGCCGTGGACAAGGTCCTGGGCTGGAACGTGCTGACGCGCGAGCGATTCCTTGCGGCCTGGATCGTGTTGTTTGGGCTCGCCGGACTGTACTTGTTGGGCCTGTTGCGCCTGCCCGGCGTCAAGCCGGACGAGCCGCTGGGCCTCGTCCGCCTGTTCACCGGCGCTGCCTTGCTGGTCTTCGCCGTAAGCCTGATCCCAGGCATGTTCGGCGGGCGACTGGGCGAGCTGGACGCTTTCGTCCCGCCGCCTTCCGAATCGAGCCTGCCCGGGGCTTCCGCCGACGGGGGCTTGCGCTGGATGAAGAATCAGTATCAGGAAGCGCTCGCGCTGGCGCGGCAGGAAGGCAAGCCCGTGTTCATCAGCTTCACCGGCTACGCCTGTACGAACTGCCAGTGGATGAAGGCCAACATGTTCACGCGCCCGGAAATCGCTTCGGCCTTGGAAAAGTTCGTACGGCTCGAGCTGTACACGGACGGCGCCGATCCGGCTTCCGAGGAGAACCAACGCTTGCAGGAGAGCCGCTTTCGCACCGTGGCCATCCCATACTATGCGATCCTTTCGCCGGATGAAAAGGTGATCGCCACCTTCGCGGGACTGACGCGCGATCCGGAACGTTTCCTGAGTTTCCTTCGCCTCGCGGGCATCTGATCGGGGACGCCCCGGAATTCGCTCGAGTCCGCCGCGCACCCTGTTCAAAGTACGATGGAAGAAAGACCATGACCCATCCCGCCTCGTCTCGCATCCGCATCCTGGTGGTGGATGACGATGAAACGGTGCGGCTGGCTCTGCGCCGCATGCTGGAGAGCGCCGGTTACGAAGTGCAGGAAGCGCCCAACGGCCGCGTGGCCATGACGCTGTGCCGGGAGGATCCGCCGGATGTGATGATCACCGATATCTTCATGCCCGAGCAGGAGGGCATGGAAACCATCCAGGCGATGCGGCGTGAATTTCCGGGCGTGAAGCTGATCGCCGTATCCGGCCAGGCCGGTGCAGTTTATCTGCGTGTGGCCAAGCTGCTCGGAGCCCAGGCGAGTTTGGAGAAGCCGCTGCGGATGGATACCGTGCTGGCGACCATACGCTCGGTTCTCGGCGGAGAGGCCGCCCCAGACTCCCGCGACGCCTAGCGCCCAAGGCGAATCCAACTCAGCGGGGGATCGTTTTGTCCGGTCCTTTGGTTCAGATCGGCGCCTCACAGGGGGCCCAACCGGGCGCGCGCGATCCGGTCTGCGGCATGTCGGTGGATCCGGCGCGCGCCGCCGCTCGTGAGGACTACCGCGGGACCACGTACTACTTCTGCTGTACGCACTGCCGGGAGAAGTTCCGGACGGCGCCGGAACGGTACTTGGGCGGCGCGGCCGCCTCCGCCCCGGTCGCGGCCGGGGCCGTCTACACCTGTCCGATGCATCCTGAAGTGCGCCGGTACAAGCCGGACAGTTGCCCGCTGTGCGGCATGGCGCTGGAAGCGGAAAGCGGGGCGACGGACGAAGAGGAGCTTTCGTCCATGACGCGCCGCTTCTGGGCGAGCGCGGTTCTGACGCTGCCTCTGGCGGCGCTGGCGATGGGGGAGATGCTTGGGGCCGGCGGGGCGCTTGCCGCGCCATGGGCTGCGTGGCTCCAATTCGTGCTCGCCACGCCCATCGTGTTCTGGGGCGGTTGGACTTTCTTCCTTCGCGGGTGGCAGCCTGCCGCCTTGCGGCATCCCAACATGTTCACGCTGATCGCCACCGGCGTCGCCGCCGCATACCTGTCCAGCGTGGCGGCCACGGCGGCGCCCGGCTGGTTTCCCGCCGCCTTCCGCATGCACGACGGGCGGCCGCCCGTTTACTTCGAGGCGGCGGCCGGGATCGTGACGCTCGTGTTGCTTGGCCAGGTGCTGGAACTGCGCGCACGGCGTCGCACAGGCGAAGCGCTGCGCGCTCTGATGGCGCTTGCGCCCAACACGGCCCTGCGGGTGGACCCGGACGGCAGCGAGCGTGCCGTCCCGCTCGAGCACGTCCGCGTGGGCGATCGGCTGCGCGTGCGGCCCGGCGAGAAAGTCCCCGTGGACGGCGTCGTGCTGGAGGGATCCAGCTTCGTGGACGAATCCATGGTTACCGGCGAGCCCTGGCCGGTGGAGAAGATAACGGGCGCGCGCGTGATTGGGGGAACGCTCAACCACACGGGCAGTTTCCTGATGCGTGCGGAACGGGTGGGGGCGGATACCTTGTTGGCGCGGATCGTTGCGGCGGTCAGTCGGGCGCAGCGCAGTCGCCCGGCGGTGCAACGGCTGGCCGACCGGGTGGCGGCATGGTTCGTGCCCGCCGTGGGGGCGGTGGCCGTGCTGACGTTCCTGGTCTGGATGCGCTACGGCCCTGAGCCGCGCCTGGCGCACGCGATGGTCAACGCCGTGGCTGTGCTCATCATCGCCTGTCCTTGCGCTCTGGGGCTGGCTACGCCGATGGCGGTGATGGTCGGCACGGGACGCGGGGCACGCGAGGGCGTCCTGGTTCGTGATGCGGCCGTGCTGGAAACCATCGAGCGCGTGGACACCGTGGTGGTGGACAAGACCGGCACTCTGACCGAGGGCAAGCCGCGCCTGGTTGCGCTGGAGCCCACGGGCCAGTCAAGCCGCCGCGCAATCCTGCGGATCGCCGCCAGTGTCGAGCGCGCCAGCGAGCATCCTCTGGGGGCTGCCCTGCTTGCGGCCGCGCAGGCCGAAGGGGTAGAGACTGACAGCCCTGCGATGTTCGCATCCAAGACGGGGCGCGGCATCCTGGGGGTGGTGGATGGGCACCGTGTCCTGATCGGCAATCGCAGGCTGATGCAGGAAAGCGGCGTCCCGGTTGAGCATCTTGTGGAGCGAGAGGAAGCCCTCGCCGCTCCGGGTCGCAGCGTGATCTATCTGGCGGTAGACGGGCGCGTGGAAGCCGTGATGGCCTTGGCCGATCCGATCACGGAGTCGAGCCGCCAGGCCGTCCGCGAGCTGCGACGCGCCGGCATCCGCATCGTGATGCTCACCGGCGACAACGCTGCGACGGCACAGGCCGTGGCCCGCGAGCTGGGCATCGAGGAAGTCAAGGCGGAGTTGATGCCGGCGGACAAACTGGAAGAAGTGCGCAGGCTTCAAGCGGAAGGGCGCTGGGTGGCGATGGCGGGCGACGGCATCAACGACGCGCCCGCCTTGGCGCAGGCCAACGTCGGCATTGCCATGGGAACGGGCGCCGACGTGGCGATGGAAGCCGCGCCGGTCACGCTGGTCAAAGGCGATCTGCGGGGCATCCTGCGCGTGCTGCGGCTGGGTCAGGCCACCATGCGCACCATCCGGCAGAATCTAGTGCTGGCGTTCGCTTACAATCTGCTCGCGGTTCCGGCCGCTGCGGGCGCGCTGTATCCTTTCTTCGGCTGGCTGCTCAGTCCGGTGATCGCTGCGGCGGCGATGACGTTCAGTTCGGTTTCGGTGATCCTGAACGCGCTCCGGCTGAACCGCGCGCCTCTGTGAGGGTCGTGCTCAAGGCAGCCTGCCCAGGGGCCACCGCCGCCCGGGCATCGGGATCGCGCGTCGCTCTTCTTTATTGACCGGCCCGCCTCCGCCGGTCGAAACGCGCGAAGGTCGCCAGGCAGCCTGGCTGAAGTCCAGCTCTTCTTCGCTGAAAACCAGCGGCCGATCGAGCACCATCTCGATCGTGGAACCTTTGGCCAGCACGGCGTCCGGTCCGCGCGTCAGCAGCACGCCCATCATCCCGGCCGCGGCGCCCGCCGCCGCGCCGATGCCCGCGCCCATGCCTGTGCGGCCCGCGGCATGTCCGGCGATGACGCCCACGCTGGCGCCGGCGGCGGCAGCCTCACCCACCGTGCGAGCGTCGCCCCCCTTGTTGCTTTCGCTCAAGACCTTGCCTTCGGTGCGATCCAGTTCTTCGTTGCCACGACCGTCGAGGCTTCCCACGCGCGCGCGGAAATCGCGCGTGACGCCGTTCGGCAGCGTCAGCGAATCGAAGCGCAGGAACAATTCACCGCGTCCTTTGACACGCCCGGGACGCTTGACCTGCGTGATCGTGCCCGCCACATAGCTGCCCGGCGGAATGACCACGCGCCCGTCGACCAGGATCGGGAACACGGTCTCCAGATAAACGCGGTCGCCTTCGGCCGAATGTTTCGTGCTGACGCTGTTGATCAGGCTCAGAGGCACGCGCGTGCCGGGCTGGACTACGTACTTGCCCTGCACCTCTTCGTCCGCGCTGCGCCAGCCGGTTCGTGCGGCTTGCGTGTTTTCCTTGGCGGGTTCTTGCGCCATGAGCGGCAAGAGGGCCAGCGCCGGCAGAGCGCAATGTTTCAGCCCCATGTTGAGCTCCTTCCCTGATTGTAGCTGTCTGTCCGTTTGAACGCGTACCGGGGTGCGAGGGTTGCGCTGCGCCGGGTCAGTTTCCTCTGGCCGTCACGGGCAGCCGCAATCCTTCCGGGCTTATGGCTTCGCCCACGGCAATGCGGATTTCGGGGTCCTTGCCCGCGTCTTCGGGCAAACGCACGTTGATTTGGTACAGGCCGGCGAAGTTGGGCGCCACGCCCGCATAAAGAACATGTTCGGCGGGGATCGCCGTGCCGGCCAGCAGGATCTGGAACCGCTGCCAGTTGGCAATGCGAAAGGCCTCGCGGGGAAGCTGAGGCCAGGCCACTGGCGGTTGGGTGCGCCCAAGGCCAGTGGCCCAGAGGGTCACGATTTCCCCCGGCCGGGCGGGTTCGTCCTTGCTGATGACGACGACTCTGTGCTCGTCAGATCCCTCCGCTTTGCGGACCGTCGTGACCACGGGCGTTGTCGCGTCCAGTTGGAACAGGGCCGGCGCAGCCTCGTTCAGCGGCACTCGAATCTCGGGCCCGGCGCGGCCATCCAGGGTCACGCGCAGGGTGACCTGGGTGGGAAACCTTGCGCCTGCGTTATAGGGGATCAGGAAATTGATCTGCTCCGGCGAAACATAGTAGAGGGGCGCGGCCATGCCCTCCACGAGGACGCGCACGCCATCCAGTTCCGTTGGCAACAATCCGCCGCGGATGTCTTTCTCCGCGACCGCGCGCCTGGAATAGGCGAGCCCCGTTCCGTACAGGGAAGCGATGGCGTACGGAGCGAGCGGTCCGGATGCGTTGCTTGCTGCGTTAACGACGCCGGCTGCCGAGTAGGATAACGCCCCCCGGTTCTCGCCGCCCCCGGCCCAAAGCGCAGGCCCGAGGGCGAGTGCGACCGGCACCCACCGGAGCCCGGACACCGGAGCCACCCACATTCTAACGCCCGCGCGGGCTGCTTGTCCACGGCTTCTTCGCGGATGCAGATCGAGGGTGGTGGGCGGGGCCTCGCCCCGGACGCCGACCATCGGCGAGGATGGTTACGACCGTCACGCCGCGGGCTCGCCCGGCGCCGCGGTAATCTGACTCAAGTGCGGATACCGATTTACCAGATGGACGCTTTCACGCACCGCCTGTTCGGAGGAAATCCGGCGGCCGTGTGTGTGCTCGAGAGCTGGCCGCCGGACGAGCAACTTCGCGCGATCGCGGCCGAGAACAACCTTTCGGAGACGGCATTTGTCCGGGCGTGCGGGGATGGCTACGAGCTGCGCTGGTTCACCCCGGTCGTCGAAGTGGATTTATGCGGGCACGCCACGCTGGCGGCGGGTTACGTGGTAATGCATTTCTTGCAGCCCTCGTTGCAAGAGGTCCGTTTTTCAACCCGCAGCGGCTGGCTGACCGTCCGCCGCCATGGGCCATGGCTGGAGATGGATTTCCCCGCGCGGCCGCCCGAACCCGCTGAGCCGCCGTCCGGGCTGGTTGCCGCCCTCGGGCGGGCTCCGGTGGAGATCTGGAAGTCCCGCGACTACATGGCCGTGTACGAGCGCGAGGAGGACGTGGGCGAGTTGGCCCCGGACATGGCCGCTTTGAGCCGTGTGGAGATGTTCGCGGTAGTCGTGACCGCCCCCGGCCGCGAGGCGGACTTTGTTTCACGCTTCTTCGCGCCCGCCGTGGGCGTTCCTGAGGACCCGGTCACGGGGTCGGCCCACTGCACGCTCGCCCCCTACTGGGCCGGCCGGCTGGGCAAACAGGTATTGCATGCGCGCCAGCTTTCCCCGCGCGGCGGCGAGCTGATCTGCGAGCTGCGCGGCGATCGCGTGTTACTGCGCGGCCAGGCGGTCCTCTACCTGGAGGGCTTCATTTACGTGTAGCCCGCGAGCCCATTACGCCGGTTCCGTTTCCCAGACCCGCAGGCCGAAGCGGCTCAGAAAAATCGGAATGTGACGGTAGCGGGGATCGGCGGCCTCGATGTCGCGAATCATCGCGCGCTTGGCCGAGCGATCCGGGCCGGTCAGGATGGTAACCGAGCCTCCCGTGCCTCCGGCCCCGTTCACCTTCCAGCCCAGAGCGCCGTGCGCGCGGGCGATCTCGATGATGCGGCGGTGGTGTGGGCCGACCAGAGCCGGATGCAGGTTTTCCTGCGCCTCGGTATTCTCGATCATGGCCCGTCCGAGCGCGACGAAGTCACCGGCATAGAGCGCGTCGCGCGATTTTTCGGCGGTGAGGCGGAGCGGCTTCAACTGCGGCGCCTCGGGCCCGGCGTGCTCCAGGTTGCGAATGACCATCTGATGGACCTCCGAGGAGGAGTGCGCTTCGCCGACGTAAATCAGCGAAAGCCGGGCTTCCAGTTCCCACCAGATGGAATCGGGCAGGCGGATGGGACTGACGGCGGCGTGCGGGTAACGGAACATTTCGATGTAGTTGATACCCCCGTAGGCGGATGCGATCTGGTCCTGGATGCCGCATTGCTGGCGCAGCAGCTCGGTTTCGATCTTTTGCGCCGCCAGCGCAACTTCGTGCGCCGTGAGGCGCCCGGGCGTGAGCCGGTCGAGGGCTCCGATCAACGCCACGCTGACGGCGGCGGAAGTCCCTGTGGAAGCCCCGCCGGGCGCCTCGCTGTAAATGGAGACTTCGATCGCCAGTTCGTCGGGTACGCCCATGTACTCGATGGCGGCCTCCAGCAGCGGATGTTTGTCGTAGGCGCCGCGAGGCGGCTCGATCGAATAACGCTGCCCGTAGTTCTCGGCGTGAATGGTGATGCGCGCCGCTTCGCTGCGGTGCTCGCGCACGCGCAACTGGACCTCGGCGTAAGGATAGACGGCTATGTTGAACACCTTGCCGTGCGCGGCGAACCAGGTGTCCGTCCAGCCGCCGTTGTCGCAGATGCGGATCGGAGCCGCCGCGTTAATGATGCGCAGCCACGGGGTCGGCGAGCTCACTGGAACTTGTAAGTTCCGGGCGCAGGCAGCGGCGGCGCCTCCATTTTGACCTCGTAGCCGAACTCCCTGGGCATGAGATCCTGCTGGGAGTTCATGATCATTTCCCAGGTGATCTCCTGCCCCGAGTAGGCCGACTCACGGGCCATGATGCAGGTCATGGTGCTTTCCGCCACCGCCATGCCGTGATTGATGTACGGGCCGTCGCCCAGGATGCTCTTGACCATGTCAATGTGCTCCTGGACCTGGCCATTGATGCCTTTGGTTCCCATGTCGTTGCCGGTGGAGCGGCCCTTGGTCCCCACGATGAGGTCGTTGACGACACGGTAGCAGCCCTGCGGGTACTGCCGGCAGTGACTGGCGTAGTGCACGCCGTTGGGGTACACGAAGTCCGAGAACATGTGGTCATAAATGTTCCCGTACAACTCTTCGCGGGGTCGCCAGGCAGCGCCACCGGAGGCCACCACGCGCACAGGATGGGTCCCCATGACCCAGTTGATGAAGTCAATGTTGTGGAAGTGCTGCTCGACGATCTGGTCGCCGCACAGCCAGAGGAAGGAGTACCAGTTGCGGTGCTGCCACTCCATGTCGCCCCATTTGGGATCGCGCCCTTTGGCGTGCATGACGGGGCCGCTCAGGTAATTCGAATACGAGGCCACGATCTCGCCGATCGCCCCGTCCTGGATCCTCTGCACGGTTTCGATGTATTCGCGCGTGGAGCGACGCTGGGCGCCGGACATCACGGTGAGTTTCTTTTCCTCGGCTTTGCGAGCGGCGGCCATGAAACGGCGGCAACCCACGGGGTCGGTGGCCACGGGCTTCTCGGTGAAGACATGCTTGCCGGCTTCCACGGCCGCCTCGAAGTGAATGGGGCGCCAGCCGGGAGGCGTGCAGAGCATGACGATGTCTACGTCCGTGGCGATCAGTTTCTTGTAGGCGTCGAAACCGATGAAGCGGTATTCGGGATCAACCTTCACGCGATCGGCGAACTGGGGATTGCTTTTCAGCCTGCCCAGGTTGCGCTCCAGATGGTCCTCGAAGATGTCGGCCATGGCCACGACTTCGACGTTGGGGTTGCCGGTGAGAAGGTCGCGCACCGCGCCCGTGCCGCGGCCGCCGACTCCGATCACACCCGCCCGCAGCTTCGCCTGCCCCCAGCCGCGCACCAGCTCAGGCCGTACGATCGTGAAGGCAGCGGCCCCGACCGCGGAGTTTTTTACCCAGGATCGCCTTGTAAGGGATTCTGACATGGATTCTCCTCAGATGAACTTGTACTGGCCAGGCACGGGAAGGGGCGGAATTTCGACTTTGGCGTCGTAACTGAACGCCTTCGGGTAAAGATCCAGTTGGGAATTCATGATCATGTCCCAGGTGATCTCCTGCCCGGAGTAAGCCGCCTCCCGACCCATGATGCAGGTCATGGTGCTTTCGGCCACGGCCATGGCTTCGTTGACGTACGGCCCGTTACCCAGGATACTGTTAACCATGTCTATCTGCTCCTGGACATAGGGATCAATGCCCTTGGTTCCCATGTCCCGGCAGTTGGTCCGTCCCTTGGTTCCCACCAGCAGTTCGCTCACGTTGCGGTAAATGTGAGGCAGGTTAGGATACTGCCGGCAGTGGCTGGTAAGGTGCACGCCGTTCGGATAAACGAAGTCGGCGAAAACGTGGTCGTAAATATTGCCATAGACTTCTTCGCGCGGCCGCCAGGCCACGCCGCCGGACGCCACCACACGCACCGGGTGGGTCCCCATGAACCAGTTGCACACGTCAATGTTGTGCAGGTGCTGCTCGACGATCTGATCGCCGCAAAGCCAGAGGTAGGAATACCAGTTGCGGTTCTGGTACTCCATGTCGCCCCACTTGGGATTGCGCTTGCCTTTCTCGTAAGGCCAGTTGGCCCCCTGAAACTGGAGCACGGGGGTGCCCACCCAGTAGGCGTAGCAGGCCACGATCTCCCCGATGGCGCCGTCGCGCACCTTCTGCCAGGTCTCCACGTACTCGCGCTGGGAACGACGCTGGGCGCCCGACTTGACTGTCAGTTTCAGTTCTTCGGATTTCTTGGCTGCGGCCATGAAGCGCCGGCAGCCCACCGGGTCGGTGGCGAAGGGCTTTTCCGCGAAGACGTGCTTGCGGGCGTTGACCGCGGCTTCGAAATGCTCCGGCCGGTACCCGGGCGGGGTGCACAGCATCACAATGTCAATGTCGGAGGCCAGGACTTTCTTGTAACCGTCGAAGCCCACGAAGCGGTGTTCGGGGGCCACCTTCACGCGATCGGCGATGGCGGCGTTGCGAGGCGATTCCTTGAGCTGCCGGTACGACTTTTCGAGGCGGTCCTCGAAAATGTCGCACATGGCGACCAGCTCGACGTTCGGGCAGCCGTTGAGAATGTTCTCGACCGCCTGCGTTCCGCGGCCGCCGCAGCCGATCAGACCGGCGCGCAGCCGTGCGGCCCCCACGCCCCGTACCTGCTCGGGTTTGACGATCAAAAAGCCGGAAGCCGCCGCTGCCTTGCCGGCGGAAGATTTCAGGAATGACCTGCGCGACACCGATTCAGCGTTCATGACCTCATCACCTCGGGTGCCTATTGTATCCCAAGGCGGGTGCGCCTGCGTTGCATTCACCGCCGGCTCGCGCTCTGGCCCTGGCGCAAGGGCACGAAGCGGCAGAAAGTGACGATGCGTTGGGTCAGACGAGCGTCCCGTTTCCACACCAGACGCAGTTCCTGATCCCACCCGCTGCCTATGGGGATCACCATGCGTCCGGGGTCGGCCAGTTGTTCCAGCAGGGGCCAGGGAATCTCAGGCGCCGCGGCCGCCACCGAGATGGCATCGTAAGGCGCCAGCTCAGGGTAGCCCAGCGAGCCGTCCGCACAGATCACCCGCACGTTGTGCGCACGCCCGGCCGCTTCCAGATTCTGCCGGGCCCGGACCGCCAGCTCCGGAATCAGCTCCACCGCCACCACCTCGCGCGCCAGTGCGCCCAGCACGGCGGCATGGTAACCGGAGCCCGCGCCCACCTCCAGAACTTTTTCGTCGCCCTTCAGTTCCAGGGCCTGCGTCATCAGAGCCACCATGTAAGGCTGGGAAACCGTCTGGCCGTAGCCGATGGCCACGGGTTCGTCATCGTAGGCGCGGTAGCGCTGATCCTCCGGCACGAACAATTCCCGCGGGATTTCGGTCATGGCAGCCAGTACGCGCTCGTCGCGGATGCCCCGAGCCCGGAGTTGGCGTTCGACCATCCGCCGGCGCAGCTCAGCGAAATCCGTCATGGGCACTTTCCAGCATAGCCCCGCGCGATCGCAATCGCAGGCGACGCTATCGGGAATGGAAGCCGTCGAGCCGGTCCGCCGACTCTAAGGACCGGCGCGCGGCACGCCAAAAAAGACGCGGCGGAACGAGCGATTCGTGCTATACTGGGAGGAGAGTTTTGAACGTCTCCGCCTGGCGTCGTGAATCCCCTTTCCGGTTTACCCGCCGCGCGAGGAGCGTTTAATCCTCGGTAAGTTCAATTCGAAGGATAACAGCAACACCATGAAAGAAAAAGGTACAGTGAAGTGGTTCAACGCCTCCAAGGGCTTCGGTTTCATCCAGCGGGATTCGGGCGAAGACGTGTTCGTGCACTATTCGGCCATTCAGATGAGCGGCTACCGGAGCCTGGAAGAAGGCGCGCGGGTGGAATTTTCCGTCCGCAAAGGCCCCAAGGGTCTTCAGGCCGAAGACGTCCGGGTTCTGTAATTCCTCGCCCCACGCGGGCAATCGCGCCGGGAACAAAAGCGGGCCGATTCCGTATATCACATGGTGAGGTGTGTTATGCGTCTGCGCGGCCCGCTCCCGGTCCTGCTCGTATCGCTTCTTCTCACATCCGGCTGCGACCTGGACAGCGTCCTCACTGAAACCGCCCGGTTCCGGGAGGAGTTTACCTACACCTGCGGTCTCGCCGCCGGCGGCAGACTCGATTTGGAGAACTTCAATGGTTCCGTCGAGATCATGGGCTGGGAAAAGGACGAAGTGCGAGTCAGCGGTCTCAAGTTCGCGGGCAGCGAGGCGGATCTGCGCGGGCTCAAAATCGAGGTCGAGTCCGACGGGCAGAAGGCTCGCGTCCGCACCGTAACCCCCACCGGACGCCGCAGCAACGCGGGAGCGCGTTACGTGCTGCGTGTGCCGCGCCGCGTCGAGCTGGAAGGCGTCCGGACTGCGAACGGCTCGATCCGCGTCGAATTCGTTCAGGGATCCGCTCGCCTGGAAACCTCCAACGGTTCGATCACCCTCCGGCACGTGGAAGGTAGCGTCCAGGCGCGCACGAGCAATGGCTCCGTCAACCTGATCGAAGTGCAAGGGGACGGCGTCCTGCGCACCTCCAACGGCAGAATCTCGGTGGAGCGACTCAAAGGCGCGCTGGAAGCCACTACCTCCAACGCCTCGATTTCCGCTCGCATCCTGGATCCCGGCCCCGGCCGCGTCCTGCGTCTGGAGACATCGAACGGCAGCATCGAGCTGGCGCTGGACTCCTGTCAGCAAAACGAAGTCACGGCGCAGACCACCAACGGTTCGGTGACGGTGCGCCTGCCGGCGTCGCTTCAGGCCCGGTTGCGGGCTACGACCACCAACGGCTCCATCCACTCGGATTTCCCTGTGCTGGCGCGCAGCACCGGCAAGGATCATCTGGAGGGTGAGATCGGCGGCGGCGGACCCTTGATCCGGCTCGCCACCACGAACGGCTCGATCCGCGTGCTGCGGTTCTGAGCGGGCCGAGGTTGCCGCTTCAGCAACCGCTCCACTGCGGTCGCCGTTTTTCCAGAAACGCGCCAATGCCTTCCTGCGCGTCAGCGGTCAGCGTGTCAAGGGTAATGACCTCGGAGGCGTACGCGTAAGCCTGATCCTCCGTCATTTCCAGCTGCGCGTAGAACGCCTGTTTGCCCAGCGCGACCACCATGGGACTGGCTTCCGCGATGCGCGCGGCCAGATTGAGCGTCTCCTGGCGCAGCTTTGCGGCAGGCACGACGCGGTTGACCAATCCCCAGGCCAGCGCGGTGCGAGCGTCAATCGAATCGCCCGTGACCAGCATCTGGAAGGCGCGCTTGGGCGAGATGGCGCGCGTCAGCGGGACCATGGGCGTGGAGCAGAACAGCCCGATGCGCACGCCCGGCGTGGCGAAGCCGGCCTCTTCGGAGGCCACCGCCAGATCGCACGCCGCCACCAACTGGCAACCGGCGGCGGCGGCGATTCCCTGCACCTCGGCGATCACCGGCTGCGGCAACTTGCGCAAGCTCTGCATGAGTTGCCTGCACGCCTGGAACACGCGCCTGTACTCCTGCAAGCCGCGCCCGCGGAGCTCGTTCAGGTCGTGGCCGGAGCAGAAGACCGTGCCCGACGAGGCCAGGATCACGGCGCGCACCGACGGATCGGCGCCGGCCTGCGCCAGGGCTTCCGTCAGCTCTTCCATCAACTCGAGCGAGAGCGCGTTGCGTCGCTCGGGGCGATTGAGCGTCAACACAGCCGCCGGCGGCTGCATTTCACAGATCAGATTCCTGAACATGGTGGCTCCTTCTGCCGGATGCCTATCAGGATAGCGAGGCCGGGCGGCGTGATAGCATAAACGCGCATGTCCGAGGAGGTCGCGCCGTCCCGGCACTTTCCGCCCTGGCGTCGCGCCGAACTGCCCGAGGCGCCGCGTTCCCGCTGGCGGCAATGGACGCTGCTGATCGGGCCGGGCCTGATGATGGCGGGCGCCAACATCGGCGGCGGCGAGTGGCTGTTCGGGCCCGTGGTCACCGCGCAATATGGCGGCCGCATCATGTGGCTGGCCACGCTCTCCATCGTGTTGCAGGCTTTCTACAACCTTGCGGTGATGCGCTATGCGCTGTACTGCGGCGAGCCGATCTTCGTGGGTTTCTTTCGCACCGCGCCCGGCCCCGTGTTCTGGACGTTTTTTTACTTCCTCGCAGATCTTGGCGGCTTGTGGCCGTATCTGTCGTCCAATGCCGCCGTCCCGCTGGCCACGGTCCTGCTGGGCCGCCTGCCCACCGCCGCCGACGATGCTCTCACCCGGGGCCTCAGCTACGCCATTTTTCTGGCCTGCTTTGTGCCTTTGATCTTCGGGGGCAAGATTTACAACGCCCTGGAAAAGGTCATGGTGGCGAAGCTGGTGCTGGTGCTCGCGTACCTCGGTTTCACGGCCGTCGCGCTGGTCAGCGTGCCAACCTGGCAGGAAATCATTTCGGGGCTGTTCCGTTTCGGTTCCCTGCCCGAAGGCCGGTTCGACTGGGCCGTGCTGGCGGCTTTTGCTGCCGTAGCCGGGGCGGGCGGGCTGACCAACAGCTACTTCTCCAACTACGCGCGCGACAAGGGCTGGGGCATGGGCGCTCTGGTGGGCGCCATTCCCAGCGCGATCGGGGGCCGCTCCGTCCGGCTCTCCCACACCGGCATGGTCTTCGAACCGGCGGGCCCGGCGCTGGAACGGTGGCGCGGCTGGCTGCGCCATATCCGCCGCGATCAGCTCGTCCTGTGGGTCCCCGGTTGCCTCGCGGGCATGGCCCTTCCCGCGCTGTTCTCGCTGGAGTTCATCCGCGGCGCGCAGGTGGAAGGGCACGCCGCTGCGGCCATGACGGCGCAGGCCATCGCCGCGCGTCACGGCCCCGTATTCTGGTACCTCACTTTGCTGTGCGGCTTTCTGGTGATGGCGCCCACGCAGGTCAGTCAGATCGACGGCATGTGTCGCCGTTGGACGGACGTCATCTGGACAGGCGTGCGGCGGCTGCACAAGCTGCCGGGCAACCAGGTCAAGTACGTCTACTACGCCATCCTCGTGGTGTACGGGCTTTGGGGCATGCTGGCGCTGCGCCTGACGCCGAATCCCCTGGTGCTGGCGGTGGCCAGCGGGGTGATGATGAACTTCGCCCTGGCCTTTTCGGCCCTGCACGCCCTTTATGTGGACATGCGGTTGTTGCCGCCCCCGTTGCGCCCTGGCTGGTCGCTCCGTCTCGGGTTGGCGGCCTGTGCGGCCTTTTACTTCGGGATTTCGGCGCTTGCCTTCCGGCAACAGTGGCCGAAAGTCGCTGCCTGGCTGGGGTTATAAGTTCGCCGGCTCAGGGAAGATCTTTCCACGCAGGCAGCGAGTAATTGGCCCGGTAATTGGATTCGTTGTAATGCGGATTTCTGACGGGCGCATAAATCCGCTTGCCCGAGAACGGGCGATCCTGCGTGTAGATCCACACGCGACGGCTGTCCCAGACCACGATTTCATCCCGCGGGTCGCCGGTCAGATCCAGTACGTTGAAGGCCAGATCGGGATGGCCGTCGTCGGGGAACATCACCACGCGGCGCAGGTGGCCGTCCATCATGCCGCCTTCTTTGGGATGGGCCGAGAGCATGGCGAACTCCACTCCGTCCCCGCGCCAGTTCACGGGCAGAATGGGGCTGCCGGTATGGATCGGTTCGCCCTGCACGAGAATGTTGCCGTCGTGATCGAACAAGGTTACGATGCCCGGATTGCGCCAGAAATTGATGGTCATCAGTTGCAGCCCGGGCACATCGGCACGGTATTTGGCGATGCTGGGGCTCTGCGCGTGCCCGATGCGGACGTGACGCAGGATTTGTCCCTTCAGGTCCAGCATGAGGAAGCCTTCGTCGCTGGCGAACCAGTACAGGCGCGGCGGGGCCTTCGGATCGGGACTGAAGTTACCCGCGATGACCCCGTCGGCGTGATCCCGCAGCTCGTCGCGGCTCCACAACAAGCGCCCGTCGGCCGTGTACATGGCGTAGCCGATGAACAGTTCCTCGCGTCCGTTCCCGTCCACATCCAGGGTGTAGGGGAAATGTCCGATGTTGGACCGGCCCTGCCACAGTAACTTCAAGTTATTGTCAAAGACCCAGAAATTCAGATAACGATCCTTGATGAGAATGTCGCGCCGGGCTCCGCGTCCGGTGAAATCCGCGAAATAAATCGAGTCGCCCAGTTCCAGCTCGTACGGGCGGACCTTGTTATCCCTGGGCGCCTCGGGCATCCAGCTCCATTTCTTTACTTTGCCTGTGGCCCCCTCCAGGATCTGGATCTTGAAATCCTTCACCAGGATGACTTCCTTCCGGCCATCGCCGTCTATGTCGTGAATCTGGAAGGGGTTGTCGTGGGCCAGAACGTCGTTGTACGGTTCGGGCCGTCCGATCTGCCACAGCACCGTGCCGTCCAGGTTCACGGCCGTCAGGCAACTGATGTGGGCGAAGGAGTTGTCCTGCACCTTGCGAATGTTCTGGGCGATGAGCATGTCAATCTGCCCGTCGCCGTCCAGATCGCCGAAGCGCGCGTTGCGGCCGGCGCCGAAGCCCGGCGTCTCGAACTTTTTCCACAACTTGGGCTGGGGATTCTCGGCGCGCAGCCGCGCCAGCTCCGCCTCCCGCCGGTTGATGCGTTCCCGGATGGCGCGCGCCGTGGCCTCGGAAACGCTCACCCGCACGTCGGTGAAGCGCGCAGGGATGTTGGCCGTGATGCCGATGCGCCCGGCAGGGATCTCGGTGTCGCGGGCTTCGATCGCCAGTTTTCCGTCAATATAGGCGCGGATGTTCGCACCCTGGTTCTCGACCTTCAGCGTGTAGTAGCGCAGCGTGTCGTAGGGGAAAGTCGCTTCGCCCAGATTGCGCCATTCGGCGACGCGGAACTCCCGCTCCAGCGGAAGCCGCACGCGCAAAATGGCGCGATCTCCCCCGGTCAGCGCGAAAAGGTAATAGTGGCGGTTGGTCTGATAACGGAAAACGATCCCGGCCATGTCCGCCAGCGACAGCGGTCGCACCTTGACTTCGAGGGTGTAATCGAACCACTCCGGATCCCCGGTGACCAGCGTGGGATTCATGATGCGGCGCCAGGCGTTGATCTCGTGCTGTTCGATGTAAGTCTTGCCGTCTTCATCGCCTCCGGCCCAGGAGTCCGTGTGACAGATGGCGTTCTCCCAGGGATCCAGAGGGACGCCGCGATGAGGCAGGTAGTGGTATTCCTGGATGGCGTTGGTCAGCTGTTTGATGGGTTCCGAGAGCACGCGCGGCGGCACGCGACGGAAATCGTCCTGGAACAAATCCACGGCCATGGCCGCGCTGCAAGCGACAGAGAGCAGGACTGCGCAAAGTTTCATGACTCCTCCGTCCGGTCGGGGCCGAGGGCGCGAGGCGCCTCCGTCTTGCCTGCGATCTGCCATTCGGTGAAGGGCGAGCGGGCGCCGCGGACGCGAACGTCAATCAGGTACGGCACAGAAGCACGCCAAGCCCGTTGCAAGGCGGCGCGCAGCTCCGCGACGTTCTCCACATGCTCGCCTGCGCCGCCGCAGGCCTGCATCACCAGATCGTAGCGCGTGGGGCGCAGCTCGCAGGCCACCGTGCGGTCGCCGCCGGCGGCGCGCTGCAACTCGCGTTCGATGCCCCAGCCTGCATCATTGCCGACTACGATCACCACCGGCAGCTCGTGTCGCACGAGCGTGTCCAGCTCCGCCAGGTAGAATCCCAGCGCGCCGTCGCCGGTGATCAGCACCACCGGCTCGTCCGGGTGCGCCAGCTTCAGCGCTACAGCGTTCGGCAGCGCGGCGCCAATCGTCCCCAGGGGACCCAATCGGATCCATCCCGGGCTCCGGCGGGCCGGCAGGTAGGCCCTGCCCCAGTGGCAGAAGTCTCCGCCGTCCCACGAATAGAGCGTCTGGGGCGGCAGGCTTCGCTCCAGTTCGGCGAAGACCGCCAGCGGGTGCATGGGCGGCTCAGCCTGCGCGGCGAGATTCTCCAGGTGCTGCCTCCACTTCCGGCGCAACTGGCGCACTCGCTCGAGCCAGGGCCGCGGCGTCCAGCGCTTCGCGCCCAGATGATCGAGAAAAGCGCGCAGCGTGGCGCGGACGTCGGCGCAGAGGCCCACTTCCAGGCGGCGATTCATGCCGAGTTCGGGAGCGTGGATGTCCACCTGAATGAACCGCGCCGCGGGCGCGAACAGCCGCGGGCCGCCGAAGGCCAGCCGGTAATCCAACCGCTTGCCGAGCACGAGGACCACGTCGGCCTGGCGCAAGGCGGTCAGCGCCGCGCGATTGAGCGACGGATCGGCATAGCCCATCGTCAGGGGATGATCGTCCGGGATCGCGCACCGCGCCATGGTGATGGTCCAAAGAGGCAACTGCGTTCTTTCCACGAACTCGAGGATCTCATCCTCCGCGCGCGACCACCACACGCCGCTGCCCGCGATGACCACGGGTCGTTCAGCTTCTTCGAGCAGCGACAGGGCGCGTGCGACGTCCGCGCCCGAGGGGGCAGGGCGGGGCGGCGACAGAGGCACAGGCACGGGCGTGGCCCCGTCCGTTTCGGCTTCGAAGAGATCTACCGGGATGGTCAGATGCGCCGGTCCCATGCGACCGGCCATGGCCTCGGCGTACGCGCGTCCCAAGTAAAACCCGAGGTCGGCGGCGCGCGGCGGCTGCGCGGCCCACTTCACGATGGGCCGGACCAGGCCGAGCTGATCCAGCTCCTGGAAGGCCTGCCGGTCAGCGAGTCGCCACGCGCGCGCCCCGCTCACGGCCAGCAGCGGGCTTGCCGCCTGGAAAGCCGTCGCGATGCCGGTCACCGCGTTCGTGTGTCCCGGGCCGCCCGTCACCATGCCCAAAGCCGGCCTGCGATGCACCCTGGCCCACACGTCTGCGGCGTGCATCACGGCGGATTCGTGCCGCATGTCCACGATGCGGATGCCGCAACGCGCAGCCTCGAGCAGCACCGCATTGAGGTGATCGCCGACCAGGGTGAAGATTTCGCGCAGGCCGAGCTCTTGCATGGCCCGCACGAAAAGCTCCGCGCCGGTTGGCATGGCGCACTCATCCTACTACAATCGCCTTTATGGTGGTCTTTGCTTTGCTCGCGCTGGCGGCTGCCCCGCAGCCTGATTTCGATCTGCTGCTGAAGGGTGGTCACGTAATTGACCCCAGGAACCGGATCAACGAGCGGCGCGACGTGGCCATCAAGGATGGTCGCATCGCCGCCGTCGAACGCGAGATCCCGGCCACCCGCGCCGTGAAGACCGTGGACGTCACGGGATTCTACGTTACCGCGGGCCTGGTGGACATTCACGTCCATGTCTACGCCGGCACCGGGATGCGCAACGCTTACTCGGGTGACCTGAGCGTGTACCCCGACGGCCACACGTTCCGCAGCGGCGTCACCACCGTGGTGGACGCGGGCAGCGCGGGCTGGCGCAATTTCGCCGATTTCAAGGAGCGCGTGATTGACCGCGCCCGCACCCGCGTGCTGGCCATGGTGAACATCGTCGGGCGCGGGATGGCCGGTGACAAGCTCGAGCAGGATACTTCGGACATGGATCCCAAGCTCACGGCCGAGACCGCCGGTCGCTACAAGGATCTGGTGGTCGCTATCAAGACCGCCCATTACAGGGCGCCGGACTGGATAGCGGTGGACCGCGCCGTCGAGGCCGGGCGACGGGCCGGCCTGCCCGTGATGGTGGATTTCGGCAGCTTCCTGCCGGAGCGCCCTTTCCAGCAACTCGTGCTCGAGAAGCTGCGCCCCGGCGACATTTACACGCACACCTACCTGGCTGCCGTTCCCATGCTCGATGAAGAGGGCCAGGTCTTGCCTTACTTATTTGCGGCGCGTAAACGCGGCGTGATCTTCGATCTGGGCCACGGCGGCGGCAGTTTCGTCTTCCGGCAAGCCGTTCCGGCCATGCGTCAGGGATTCCCTCCCGACACGATCTCGACCGACCTGCACGTAGGCAGCATGAACGCGGGCATGAAGGACATGACCAATGTCATGTCGAAAATGCTCAACATGGGCATGGAGCTGGAGGAGGTGATCCTGCGCTCCACCTGGCGACCGGCGCAAGTGATCCGCCGTGAGGAGCTGGGCCATCTGACGCCCGGCGCGCCGGCTGACGTGACGGTCCTCAACCTGCGCTACGGCAGCTTCGGCTTCGTGGATGTCTACGGCGCGCGCCTGCGCGGCGACCGCAAGCTCGAGGCCGAGCTGACGATTCGCGACGGGCGCGTCGTCTGGGATCTGAACGGCATCACCCGGACGGACTGGAACCGCCTGCCGCGAGACTACGGGCCGCAGAGCGATCCGCGCTGGGACGGGACGATCGGCGCAGGGGCGCGCCCGCGCAAGTGAAGCCGCGGCACAACGGCAGTGAGCGCACACCACAACCGGCCACTGATTTTATGCGCCGACGGCCGGCCTGATCAGGCTTCGCCTGCTTCGATGATCTCCAGCAACTCGATGTCGAAGGTCAGATCCTTTCCTGCGAGGGGATGGTTGGCGTCCAGGGTGATCGAGCTGTCCGTGACCTCGGTGACCAGCACGGGGGTGACGCGCCCGTCGGGGTGCTGAAGCTGAAGCCGGTCGCCCACTTTGGGATCCAGCTCCGGCGGCACACGGCGCCGATCCACCTCGATGACCAGGAAGTCGGCGTGCGGGCCATAGGCCTCGTCCGCCGGCACCCTTTGAGTCTTGGTCTCGCCGGGGGTCATGCCGATCACAGCGTTCTCGAAACCCGGGATGAGCTGGCCGTCGCCGATCGTGAATTCCAGCGGCCCGCTGCGGAGGGAGGAATCGAACACCGTGCCGTCGTCCAGTCTCCCGGTGTAATTTACTCTGACAGTGTCGCCTAGTTTTGCTTGAGCCATGTTCGTCTGATGCCCAGGATTGGAGGTTGGATCCAAGGCGGGGCTTCTTGCAGTATAGCATCGCCCGGCGCAGGGCGGCGCGTGAATCATGGGGGATGGAATTGACCGGAGGGGTGCGGCTCCGATACACTTTGAAATGCTGCTCGATGAGGGTTCACCAGCCGGCCGCTTCCAAACTCGGTCGGCCGGTGCGACAAGCCGTGACGGAGGTTCGTGCGTGTCGGAAGGGCGAAGCTTTATTTTCACGTCCGAGTCGGTAACCGAGGGGCACCCGGACAAGATCGCGGATCAAGTCTCGGACGCCGTTTTGGATGCGGTGATGGAACAGGATCCCAAGGGCCGGGTGGCTTGCGAGGTCCTTGTCACCACCGGGGTCTGCGTGGTCGCCGGTGAGATCACCACCACGGCCTCACTGGACATTCCCAAAGTGGCCCGGGAAACCATTCGCGACATCGGCTACACCGATGCCTCCTACGGCTTCGACTGGCAGACCTGCGGCATTTTGAACATGGTGCAGCGGCAATCGCCGGACATCGCCATGGGCGTGGACACGGGGGGCGCGGGCGATCAGGGGCTGATGTTCGGATACGCCTGCGACGAAACCCCCGAGTTGATGCCGCTGCCCATCATGATGGCGCACAAGCTGGTGCGCCGGCTGAGCGAAGTGCGGCGGGCGGGCCTGCTGGATTTCCTCCGTCCCGACGGCAAGAGCCAGGTCTCCGTGGAGTATGTCAACGGCGCGCCCCGGCGCATCACGGCCGTGGTCGTCTCCACGCAGCACAGCGACCGCGTGTCCATCGAAGAAGTTCGCGAGCAGGTCAAGCGGCACGTGATTGACGCCGTGATCCCGCTCGAGATGGTGGACGGCCGCACCAGGTATCACATCAATCCGACGGGCCGGTTCGTGATCGGCGGTCCGCATGGGGACACCGGATTGACCGGGCGCAAGATCATCGTGGACACCTACGGCGGCATGGGGCGTCACGGCGGCGGGTGCTTTTCCGGCAAGGACCCGACCAAGGTGGATCGCTCGGCTTGCTACATGGCGCGCTACATCGCCAAGAACCTGGTGGCGGCGGGCCTGGCCCGGCGTTGCGAGGTTCAACTGGCCTACGCCATCGGCGTGGCCGAACCGGTGTCGGTTTCCGTCAACACGTTCGGGACCGGCGCCATCCTCGACGAGCGCATCGTGGATCTCATCCGCGAGCTGTTTCCGCTGACGCCGCTAGGCATGATCGAACACCTGAAGCTGCGCCGTCCGGTTTACCGGCGGACGGCGGCCTTCGGTCATTTCGGCCGGATCGAGGATACGTTCACCTGGGAGGCGACCGACAAGGCGGCTGCGTTGCGGGACGCGGCGGGGCTGCGCGCCGCCAGCGTGGGTTGATCGAGGCCGGAGGCTGCGAGGGTAACGAGGCGATATGACAACCAATCCCCAGAGCTCGATTCCCTGTGACGTGAAGGATCTCTCCCTGGCGGATGCGGGCAAGAAGCGCATCGAGTGGGCATTCCAGTCCATGCCGGTGCTTCAGCAGATCCGCAAGCAGTTCATCAAGGACCAGCCCCTGGCCGGCGTGCGCATCGCCGCCTGCCTGCACGTGACCACCGAGACCGCCAATCTGATGGTCGCCTTGCGCGACGGCGGGGCTCAGCCCGTGCTGTGCGCGTCCAATCCGCTGTCCACGCAAGACGACGTCGCGGCCGCGCTGGTGCGCGACTACAACATCCCGGTGTTCGCCATCAAGGGCGAATCCAACGAGACCTATTACGCGCACATCCTTTCCGTGCTGGAGCACCGCCCGCAGATCACCATGGACGACGGCTGCGACCTGGTGACCACACTGCACACGCGCCGGCAGGATCTGCTGGAGGGCGTGCTGGGCGGCACCGAGGAGACGACCACGGGGGTCATCCGCCTGCGGGCCATGGCCAAGGACGGCATCCTGCGCTATCCGGTGATCGCCGTCAATGACGCCATGACCAAGCATTTGTTCGACAACCGCTACGGCACGGGCCAGAGCACGGTGGACGGCATCATCCGCGCCACCAACATCCTGCTGGCGGGCCTGAACTTCGTGGTGGCCGGCTACGGCTGGTGCGGACGCGGCGTGGCCATGCGGGCCCGCGGCATGGGCGCCAACGTGATCATCTGCGAGGTGGATCCCATCAAGGCCCTGGAGGCTTTGATGGACGGCTACCGGGTGATGTCCATGCTGGATGCGGCCGAAATCGGCGACGTCTTCGTGACCCTGACCGGCAACAAAAACGTCATCACGCGCGAGCATTACGAGCGCATGAAGAACGGGGCGATTCTGGCCAATTCAGGGCACTTCAACGTGGAGCTCGATCTGGAGGCGCTGGGTCGCATGGCTTCCAGCCGTCGCCAGGTCCGCGAGTTCGTCGAGGAATACGCCATGCGCGACGGCCGGCGGCTCTACGTGCTGGGTGAGGGCCGCCTGATCAACCTCGCTGCGGCGGAAGGTCATCCCGCCTCGGTCATGGACATGAGCTTCGCCAACCAGGCCCTTTCGGTCCAGTACCTGGTGGAAAATCACGCGCGGCTGGAAAAACGCGTCTACCCGGTGCCCGAAGAGCTGGACCGGCGCGTGGCACGCATGAAGCTGGAGTGCATGGGCGTCAAGATTGACCGGCTAACGCCCGAGCAGGAGCGCTACCTGGCCACCTGGTCCGAAGGGACCTGAAGCGCGTTCCTTCGTGAGGTGCACGATTGGCTGATCCCTCGGAAATTCGCAAGACGCTGGAGATCACGGTTCCCGCGGCGGAAGTCACGGAGGCCAGCGACCGCGCCGTGGCCAAGATCCAGAAAAAGGTGCACCTGCGCGGCTTCCGCCCGGGCAAGGCGCCCGCCGGCCTCATCCTCCGGCTGTACGCGGAGGAAATCCGCCGCGAGGTCCTCAACGAGTTGGTCCCCAAGCACCTTTTCCGGCGAGCCGAGGAAGAGGGCCTGGTCATCGTGGGTTCGCCCGAGATCCGCGATGTGCACTTCGCGCCCGGCGACCCGCTCCGCTTCACCGCCGAGTTCGAAGTCCAGCCGCAGTTCGAGTTGCTCCAGTACAAGGGCATCGCGGTTCCCTATCAGGAGCCGGAGGTGACCGACGAGGACGTCGCCCGGCGCCTGGAAGAGTTGCGGCAGCAAAAGGCCGAGCTGGTGACCGTGGAGCCGCGGCCCCTGGGCGAGGGCGACTTCGCGGTACTCGCCATCGAGAGCCTGGCCGGCGCGGATCCGCCGATCAAGCAGGACGAGCTGACCTTGGAGATCGGCGGCGAGGACACCCTGCCGGCGTTCTCGGATAACCTGCGCGGGATGGCGCCGGGCGAGGAGAAAGAGTTCGAGGTCCGCTACCCGGCCGATCACTCGCAGCGGCGGCTGGCCGGCCGGACGGTTCGTTTCCGCGCCCGCCTCAAGGCCGTGCGGCGCAAGGAGCTGCCCGAGCTCAACGACGAGTTCGCGCAGGACATGGGCGATTATCTGAATCTGGAGGAGTTGCGAGAGGCGGTCCGGCGATCCCTGCTGATGGAACGGCAGGCGGCGGCGCGCCGGGAGGCGCAGGACAAGCTGGTGGACAAGCTGGTGGATATGCACGATTTCCCCGTACCCCAGGCTTACGTGGAGCGTCATGTGGAATCGCTGGCTCTGCGGGTGCTGGAGGCCCAGGGCATAGATCCCGAGGCGGTGGACCTGGAGGCATGGAAAGCGGCGCGGCGCGAGCGCGCTATGCGCGACGTGAAGGCCTCGCTGATTCTCGAGAAAATCGCCGACCGGGAGGGCATCTATGCCACCCAGGACGAGGTGGACCGGGAAGTCCAGCGCATTGCTCGCCAGGAGCGCCAGCCGGTTGCCGCCGTGCGCATGCGACTGGAAAAACAGGACGCTCTGCGGCGCATCGCCCACCACATCCGTACCGAGAAAACGCTGGCCTTCCTGTTCGAGCACGCCACCAAGACGGCGGGCGACTGAGCCGTCCCCCAGCCCAGGTGGAGCGCCGGCGGATTGCTGTAAAATAACCAAAGCGGCGCACGTCGAGCTGCACGACAGGTCTTCATTCCTGCTTGCAACGACCCGAGGAGCCGACCCATCAGCATTGCCACAGGAGGACTGGGATGAACGCGAGCGCAGCAGGCGTGTTCATGGCGCTGGTTCTTTGCGGTTGCTTGTGCGCGCAGGCGCAGCAACAGCCCGCCCCGCGCGAACCCGAGCCCGCCAGGCCGGCCGGGGAAGCCCCCAGGGAGTCGCTGGCGGACGCCCCGCCGGCCGCAGTGGACCCGCGGACTTACATCATCGGCCCCGAGGACATTCTGCTCATCCGGGTCTGGCGCGAGCCCGAACATTCCGGGCTGGTGACCGTCCGTCCCGACGGCAAGATCACCTTGCCGCTGATCGGCGACATCCCGGCCGCCGGCTTGACGCCGGACAAACTCGACGCCGCGGTGACCGAGGCGCTGTCCAAGTACATCAACAACCCGGACGTCATCGTCTCGGTGCAGGCCGTGCGCAGCAAGCGTTACTATGTGACCGGCGAAGTCAACCGTCCCGGCGCGTACCCGCTGGTGACGCCGGTCACCGTCCTGGAGGCGCTGACGCTGGCCGGCGGGTTCCGCGATTTCGCCAACAAGAAAAACATCACGATTTTGCGCGGCAACCAGCGCTTCCGGTTCAATTACAACGACGTGATCAAGGGAAAGAATCTGTCGCAAAATATCGTTTTGCAGCACGGCGATTACATCATCGTGCCGTGAGTTTGCTGTCATCGGCAAGGCGAAAAGACCGATAAGGGGATAAGGAATGCAGGCGCCGGGCGAGACCTCCACGGCAGCGCGAAGGCCGCTCGATGTGGAAGATTACCTGGACATTGTTCGCCGCAACAAAGGATGGCTGGCCGGGCCGACCCTCGCGGGCCTGGTCGTGGCGGTGGTCGTCGCCTTCTTCTGGCCGGATACGTACGTGTCGGAAGCCACCATCCAAGTGACGCCTCCGCAAGTGCCTCAACAGCTGGTGCCCGCCAACGTGAGCACGGAAATTACCCAGCGCGTCAGCGCCATGGCCTCCAACATCCTGAGCCGGCCCACCCTCATCAACATCATCCAGACGTACAACCTTTACCCGCGCGAGCGGGCGCGGCTGCCGATGGAGGACATCATCGAGCAAATGCGGGGCCGCGACATACGCATCTCGCCGGTGACGCGGCTTTCCACCGCGGCCCGCGACCGCGCCCCGGTGTTCCGCATCTCTTTCGCGTACCCCAACCGCTTCCTGGCGCAGAAGGTCACGGCCGATCTGGCGGGACGCTTCATCGAGGAGAACATTCGCACCCGCTCGAGCCAGTCCGTGCAGACCACGGAGTTTCTGAAGGATCAGCTCCAGCAGGCCCAGAAAGAGCTGGATGAGTGGGAAAACAAGCTGGCCGAATTCCGGGTGCGAAACAGCGGCCGTCTCCCGGACCAGTTGGACCGCAACCTCAACGCCATCCGGGCCTTCGAAACGCAACTGGCCGGCATCAACGACGCCATCAATCGCCTGGTGCAGGAGCGCCTCATGCTGGAGTCGCAAATCCGCATCGCCCGGGACCAGATGGCGTCCATCGGGCCGGCGCAGGAGGCGGCGGAAGCGCCCGTGCGACGCGAGCGCCTGGCGGAGGTCGAGCGCCAGATCGTCGGGCTGGAAACCGTCCTGGTCGGGCTGCGGGAGCGCTACCGCGAGGATCACCCGGACGTTCAGCGGCTGCTGCGTCAGTTGGAAGGACTGCGCAAGAGCCGCCAAGGCTTGCTGGCCGAAGAGGCGCAAACCAAGAGCGAGCAACCCAATGTGCGAATGCTGCGACCCGAGCAACTCAAGGCGCTGAGGCTGGCCGAGGCCAACGTCGCTCGCTTGCAAAGCCAGATCGAGGCCAAGAGCCTCGAGATCGAAGCCAAGGTCAAAGAACAGCAGCAAATCCAGCGGCTCATCAAGCTCTATCAGAGTTACATCGAGAGCAGCCCGCTGGTGGAGCGCGACTACGCCGAATTGACGCGCAACCGCGATCTGGCCCGGGCACGCTACGAGGATCTCAGCAAGCGGGCCGCCGCCTCCGAGATGGCGACCGACTTGGTCGCCCGGGGCCAGGCGGACAAGCTGGAGTTGCTCGAACCCGCGTCCCTGCCCGAGAGGCCGGCCAAGCCGAATCGGCTGCTCGTTATCGGAGCGGGCCTCGGATTCGGCTTGATGCTCGGAGTCTTTGCCGTGGGCGTACGCGAGATCAAGGATACGTCTCTGAAGACTCTCAAGGACGTGCGCGCCTACACCAAGCTGGCCGTGCTGGCCACGATTCCGTTGTTGGAGAACGACCTGGTCCTGCGGCGCAAGCGAAGGCTGCGCTGGCTTGCCTGGTCGGCTGCGTCCCTGGTCGGACTGGCGGCCATGGCCGCCTCGGTGCTGTATTATTACTCGAATCGCTCCTGAAGTTCCGAGCGTGAAGGACAGCATAGATGAGTCGGGTTCACGACGCGTTACGCAAAGCCGAACTGATGGCAGGCGAGGCGGGACTTCCGGGCCAGCCTGCCCCTGCCGCCGATCGGGCAGGCGCTCCGGGAGTCATTCCCGCGCCCGGATTTCTCGAATTGCTGGAAGAGGTTCCTTTCCAGCCCGCCCCGGAAGCTTTGCTGATTGATATGGCCCGGCCGCACGAACCGCCGGCCGAGGAGTTCCGAAGCCTGCGCACCCGCCTGAATCACTTGCAGAAGCTCCAGCCCTTGCACACCATCGTCATCACCAGCCCCTCCCCGGCGGAAGGCAAGTCCTTCGTGGCGTCCAACCTGGCGATCTCCCAGGCCCAGCTGAGCGACCAGTACACGTTGCTGGCCGACTGTGACTTCCGGCGTCCCGTAATCCACAGCCTCTTGCAGATCCCGCGCAGTCCGGGCCTCACGGATTTCCTGCTCGGCAACGCTCCCCTGGAAGCCGTCATCAAGCGGGTAGCGGGAATGAACCTGTGCCTGATGCCGGCGGGCAGCATGGTCAAGAACCCGCTCGAGCTGCTCAACCTGCGGCAGGTGCGCGTGCTTTTCCGCGAACTGCCCAAGCTGTTCAACTGGGTGATCATAGACAGCCCGCCGCTGCTGTTTTCCGCCGATGCGAATCTGCTCGGGACGATCGCGGACGGCACCGTCCTGGTCGTGCGCATCCGGCAGACCACGATTGACATGGTGGCGCGCGCCATGCAGTCGCTGTGCGAAAACAACGTGATCGGCGTGGTGGTCAACGGCGCGCGCGCCGGCGAGCTTTACAGCAAGTACACCTACTACTACTCGAGCTACGGCTACGGCGACAGCCAATCCGATGCGGAAAGCGCCCAGACGCCGGCTGCCTCCCACGAGGAGACGCAGAGCTGACCTGCCCGCCGGCCTCTGAGCCGGCCTTCAGCGCTTGACGATGGGCCGCAGGGGTCTGACGTAAATGCAGCGGAAGGCTACCGGTCCGTGATCCCCCTGGAGCATGATGGGATTGCTGGGCGCCTCCGGGATGGGCATGTGGGCGCGCGTCGGACCATCCACTTCCACATCCTCCTGTACCGACAGACCGTTGTGCAGCACCCGGATGAAGCGCGCGTTCTCGACCTTGCGGCCCGAAGCCTCGAAACGCGGCGCGCGGAACCAGATGTGGAAGGATTGCCATTCGCCCGGACGCCGGCTGGCGTTGCGCGACGGCGGTGAACCGCCCACGCCCTTGCCGTCAATCCAGCGATGGTAGATCGCGCCGCAATCCGATGTCTTCATGGGCTCCCACGATCCCCAACTGTCGAAGATCTGCACTTCGTAGAGGCCGTGCAGATAGACGCCCGAGTTGGAGCCTTTGGCCAGCATGAACTCGAGGTAAAGCTCGATGTCGCCGAATTTTTCCTCGGTCACCAGGTTGACGGTGCGGCCGTTGGGCCCGTTGATCAGCCGGTCTCCGGGAGTGGGTACGGCGAACAGGCGCGTGGGCGCCAGCAGCCGTTCCCACCGCACCCCGCGGGTGGTCATCCACTCGTTGGGTAAGCGGTCGTCCTGGGGCCGCCAGCCCGTGAGGTCGCGACCGTTGAACAGCGGTCTCCAGCCGTCTTCGATCAGGAACGGCGGATCGCCGTGATGCTCGCCGTCGTTGAGTTCGGGCAGTTTCTGGGCGGGAGCCATCAGGCCGATCAACGCCGGCAGGCACAGGATCCAGTGTGGCTTTCGCATGGTGATATTGTGCCGCAGCGCCGGCCGCCTCGTGGGAAGGGAGCGCTTCAGACCACGGTTTCCCGCGGGGCGTGGATTTCCTGCAAGCTCCAGACGCGGATGGGATTGCGCCGCATGCCGCAGCGCACGGACCGGCAGCGCCTTCTGGCCCTTCAGCTCTTCCACAGGCCTTACCTATGGAGGCTGCGGTCCGGCATGGGGTGCGATGCGGGAGAAGCCGGTCAGACAACTAATCCCTAGCAATTCCGCATGCCATTGGGTCGTGGGCGAGGCGTGGATTCCGCTCCTTTTTCTGCGTTTCCCTCCCCGATTCCCGGTTCGCAGCTGTTAATAGCAATAGTAGCTAGACTCAGCTCGAAAGCCGGACTCTGTCTCACAGGTTCTAACGAACACATCGCAGTAGGAGTTTCCGCAGAAAAGCTGCTCGAATTCCCACGAACAGTCACCGCTCGAACCGCCATAAGAGTATTGCGATTGGCAGTCTGGGTTGGCGTTGCAGCGGGTGACGAGCGCGCCCGGCGAAAATAGGAGCAGACTTAGCAATGGAGCCGAGCGGAGCAAGCATGATGCGGTACGCAACATTCTGTCCCCCTCCTATGGAAGCTCACTTGGCAGCAAAGGTGAGCTGACAACGCCGTCCCTAGTAATGTAGAAGGGGATGATACCTTCCACCGCAACGGCAACGCCGTTTACGATGAAGGGTCTGAATTTCCAAGACCGAACCGCCCGCTCCAACGGAGAGAGCCAACTTCCGGCGCCAACCGCTTGGACCGAAGTCACGTTGCCCATGGGGTCAATGTGAATCCGCAACCTCGCCATTTGCTCGCAACAGCCTGACACCCCGTCCAAAGCCGGTTTGACGATAGTGACGAGATTGCGCTGTAGCGCACCCACCGGCGCAAAGTAGCGACCGTCGGCGAGCGGCTTCACGGAAAATTCGTTCACCGCCGCGCCGGGCTTGATCAGGGTCATCACAAGCGTACGAACGCCTCGCAACCTCTCGGGGACCACGGCGCCGTCTCGCACCAGCAAACTGCCGCCTCGGGTGAGCTTCGCTGAGGCTACCGTGCCCTCGTCCGAAACCAACTCCACTCGGGAGCCGGGTGCGACAGCCCCGTATATGATCAAGGCTGAACCCCGCACTGAGGAGCCGAGCACTTTGAGTGTCGAGCCCTCAACCTTCACCAGATGGGCTGGAAGATCGTCCAAGCTCCTGACCAGGCGCAGACCCGCCCCGGCGGTCGGTGGCGCTAAGATTGCCTCCCCGACGACAAATGTCGCCCCAGCGGTCTCCTCAGCTCGGACACCGAAGACATATTCAGTCCGCTCCGCGGTCGTGGGCAAAACTACCCGAATGATTCCTGACGGTTGGAGCTCGATCTTCCGATACTTCCAATCCAGTCTGGTCTCACCGCCCATCGCAACGGCGGGCGCTAAACACGCGACGGACATGTGAACCAAAGCCAGCGGCATTGCTCTGAGGAGTTTCATCGTAAACCCTCCTTTGTCTCCCTAATCAATAACAGTTGCACTCCATCTCCATCGAGAATCCGCCCAGATAATCGCAGATCCGAACGAAGCAGTCGCAATACCTGCCTGGGTCGCAGTAAATCTGAGAATACGCCCAACAGCATCCGTCACCGCAACCGGCGGCAGAAGCGATCCCCTGGCAATCTTGTGCACTCAGGTGCTGGTGGAACCCGGCGCCAAGCAAGAGGAGCAAAAGCCACGCCGTCAAAGACCACAGCCGCGTCGCTCTTCTTGGGAACACCGCCCTTTTGACCTCCTCGGCCGCAGTGTACCGCTTTTTTTTTTTGAAGTCAACTCCTAATTGCCGGGACTTTCCTATTTTCTTGTCGGCTCGACCGAATTGTAAGCTCGATGGGAGTGGGGCTTTCAGAGCCGAGGGCTCGGGTTGACTGACCCAAAGGGCCGAAGCGAGGGGTGTAACCCATTGAAAAAGAATAGTTAAGTTAAGGTCTTGCCAAGCGCGCACCAAATGCTCCGAGGGGGCGGATCGGGCGCCTTTGTCGGCGCTCTCCGAGGTTCCGGCGCCGGCGGGGAGCACGGGCCACTGGTCTGAGAGCTGAAGACCCATATTTTGCAAAAGGTTGCTGACAAGGGCCGAAAATTTTGGGGACAGTCCTGCCAATTGCGTGATATTATTAACACTCCCGAAGCCGAGAAACTCAACTCGCGGCGAATCAACGCGTTAGGCACGTTAAGAATTCTCGCGGGGCGTCTGGCTTCGGGAATGCCTTAAGTGCCGGGGAGCACTGTTTGCACCGAATTGGAAGGTGGACGCAGGTCCTGCGTCTCCGAGCGGCTGGCGTTATTCCGAAGAGATCAATCGGATCTGGAGACGGCCCCGCTGGCACGATGCCGATTGCGGGTCTTGAAAATAGGCGTTCTGTGGGTAACGGACAGCGACTTCCCGAGAAAAGTCGGTGAACTTCTGTCGAGATTGGGCCAATTTTCCTGCATGGACAGATGCCGATAGACCGCGCCCGGGTCGTTGCGGCTCCGGATGTGGAAGAAATTGCAAGGCGATTAGAAAAGCGTGGCTGTTCCACCGACCCCGTGCTCAGTCCGACCGAAAGCGGCAAACTGAAACGGCGCCCAGCCGACCCAGCTACAGCGGTGGCTTCGCCGGCATCTGCGGCGTGATGGAAACGGGAGTGATTCCGGCTGGAACGGTTGGGTGGCATCCTGGGGTTTCTCCGGCATCCTTGCTTCTGCTGGCTCTGATTCAACTATGTGAAAAAAGATCGCTTCGGTTTGACGCTCGCGCTTCAGACCACGGTTTCCCGCGGGGCGTGGATTTCCTGCAGGCTCCAGACGCGGATGGGATCGCGCCGGCGGGAGGCTACGGCTTCCGCCACGGCGCGCGCGGCGCTCATCGTGGTGATGCAGGGGATGCGGTAGGCCAGCGCAGTTCGCCGGATGGCTTTCTCGTCCGAGAAGGAGTGCGCGCCGGCGGGCGTGTAGATCACCAGTTGCACGGCGCCGGCTTTCATCAGGTCCACGCCGTTGGGCCGGCCTTCGTTCACTTTGAATACCGTGCGGCAGTTCAGGCCTGCCGCCCGCAGCACCGCCGCGGTGCCCCGCGTGGCGTAAAGCGCGAAATCGAACTGCGCCAGCGTCCTCGCCACTTCCACCGCCAGCGCCTTGTCCCGGTCGTTCACGCTGACGAAGACCGCGCCGCGATCGGGCAGCGGCGCCCCGGCGCTCAACTGCGCCTTGGCGAACGCCTCGCCGAAGTTTTCCCCTACGCCCATCACTTCACCGGTGGAGCGCATTTCGGGACCGAGCGCCGGATCCACACCCGGGAATTTGGTGAAGGGGAAGACGGGCGATTTCACGAAGAACTGCGGGACGGGCAGGACGCCGGAGATTTGGCCTCCGGTGAGATGCGCGAAGTCCTTCAGCTTGCCGCCCAGCATCAGTCTCACGGCGATTTTGGCCAGCGGAACGCCGGTCGCCTTGCTCACGTAAGGCACCGTGCGCGAGGCGCGCGGGTTGACTTCGAGCACGTAGACCGTGCCGTTCTTGATGGCGTACTGCACGTTCATGAGGCCGACCACGCGCAGGGCGCGCGCCAGACGCACGGTGTATTCCTCGATGGTGCGCAACTGTTCGCCGCCGATGGAGATGGCCGGCAGCACGCACGAGGAGTCGCCCGAGTGCACGCCCGCTTCCTCGATGTGCTCCATGATGCCCGCGATCAGCACGTCCTCGCCGTCGGAAAGCGCGTCCACATCCACTTCCACGGCATCTTCGAGGAAGCGGTCAATCAGCACGGGTCGCTCCTGGCTGAAGATGACCGCCTCCTGCATGTAGCGGCGCACGGTTTCTTCGTCGTAAGCGATCACCATGGCGCGTCCGCCCAGCACGTAGGAAGGACGCACGAGCACGGGGTAACCGATCCGTCGCGCGATGGCGCAAGCTTCCTCGACGCTCGTGGCCGATCCGTTGGCCGGCGCCGGAATGCCCAGCCGCTCGAGCAAGGCCCCGAACAGCTTGCGGTCCTCGGCCAGGTCGATGGACTCGGGGTCGGTTCCGATAATGGGCACGCCGGCGCGTTTCAGCGGCAACGCCAGGGTCAACGGAGTCTGTCCCCCGAACTGCACGATCACCCCTTGGGGTCGCTCGGTGTCGTAGATGTTGAGCACTTCTTCCAGCGTCAGCGGCTCGAAGTAGAGCCGGTCGCTGGTGTCGTAGTCGGTGGAGACCGTCTCCGGGTTGCAGTTGACCATGATGGACTCGATGCCGAACTCACGCAGCGCGAAGGAGGCGTGGCAGCAACAGTAATCGAATTCGATTCCCTGGCCAATGCGGTTGGGGCCCGCGCCGAGGATCATGACTTTGCGCCGCTCGCCGGGCTCGGCTTCGCACTCGCCTTCGTAGCTGGAGTACAGGTACGGCGTGAAGCTCTCGAACTCGGCGGCGCAGGTGTCCACTCGGTTGAAGACGGCGCGTATGCCCATCTCCAGCCGGCGCCGTCGCACCGCGAGTTCGTCGGTGTTCCACATACGCGCCAGGGTTCGATCGCTGACGCCGTCCCGCTTGGCCTGCCGCATCTTCTGGGGCGTGACCGTCTCCAGGCTCTCGCGCTCCAACTCGCCTTCCAGTCGGACGGCATCCCGCACCTGCTCCAGGAACCACGGGTCGATGGAGGTCATCTCGTGGACCAGCTCGACCGTGTAGCCCTTGCGGAAAGCGAAGCGCACGTAGTTCAGGCGATCCGGGTTCGGCGTGATGAGCTTTTGCCGGATCAGGCTTTCCTCGCAGGTTTCCGACGAAGGCGAGCGTCCGGTTTCCAGGCTGCGCATGGCCTTGGCCAGCGCTTGCTTGAAGGTGCGCCCGATGGCCATCACCTCGCCCACCGACTTCATTTGCGTGCCCAGCACAGGCTCGGCGCCGGGGAACTTCTCGAACTGCCAGCGCGGGATCTTCACCACCACGTAGTCAATCGTGGGCTCGAAACAGGCGGGCGTCTTGCGCGTGATGTCGTTGGGGATCTCGTCCAGGCGATACCCCACGGCCAGCTTGGCGGCGATCTTGGCGATGGGGAAGCCGGTGGCCTTGGAGGCCAGGGCCGAGCTGCGCGACACGCGCGGATTCATCTCGATGATCACCATGCGCCCGGTGCGCGGATGGATGGCGAACTGCACGTTGGAGCCGCCCGTATCCACGCCAATCTCGCGCAGGCAGGCCAGGGCTCCGTCGCGCATCATCTGGTACTCGCGGTCGGTGAGCGTCTGGGCCGGCGCCACGGTGATGGAGTCGCCCGTGTGCACGCCCATGGGATCGAAGTTCTCGATCGAGCAGACGATGATGGCATTGTCGGCCCGATCGCGCATCACCTCGAGCTCGAACTCTTTCCATCCCAGCACGCTTTCCTCGATGAGGACTTCGTGCACGGGCGAAATGGCCAGACCGCGATCCAGCAGCTCGACCAGTTCTTCGCGATTGTAGGCGATGCCCCCGCCCGTGCCGCCCAGCGTGAAACTGGGGCGCAGGATCACCGGATAACCGATGCGCTGGGCGAATTCCAGCCCGTCGGCCACGTTGTTGACCAGTTGCGACTGCGGCACTTCGAGGCCGATCTTGCGCATCGCGTCCTTGAACAGCAGGCGATCTTCGGCCTTTTTGATCGCCTCCAGCTTCGCGCCGATCAACTCCACGCCGTAGCGCTCCAGCACGCCCGCTTCGGCCAGCTCCACGGCCAGGTTCAAGCCCGTCTGGCCGCCCACGGTGGAAAGCAAGGCATCCGGGCGCTCGCGCTCGATGATCTTCTCGACGAAGGGCAAGGTGAGCGGCTCGACGTAGGTCCGATCGGCCAGCTCCGGATCCGTCATGATGGTGGCCGGGTTGGAGTTGACCAGGATGACCTCGTAGCCTTCGGCCTTGAGGGCTTTGCAGGCCTGGGTCCCCGAGTAGTCGAACTCGCACGCCTGACCGATGACGATGGGGCCGGAGCCGATGATCAGGATGCGGTGAATGTCGTTGCGACGTGGCATCGGCTCGTCAAACCTCCCGCGGACGCGCGCTGAACTCCTCCATCAGGCGCACGAACTCGTCGAACAGGTAAAGCGAATCGTGCGGCCCCGGGGCCGCCTCCGGGTGATATTGCACGCAGAAGACCGGCTCGCGGCGATGCCGGAAGCCTTCCAGCGTACCGTCGTTCAGATTGAAGTGAGTCAATTCGATGTCCGCTGCCGGCAGCGAATCCGGATCCACGGCGAAACCATGATTGTGCGAGGTAATCTCGACGCGGCTGGTGAGGCGGTTGATCACGGGATGATTGGCGCCGCGGTGGCCGAATTTCAGTTTGTACGTCCTGCCTCCGAACGCCAGGCCCAGAAGCTGGTGGCCCAGGCAGATGCCGAAGACGGGCTTGCGCCCGATGAGCCGGCGGATGTTGGCCACCTGACGCTGGAGCGGCTCCGGATCGCCGGGGCCGTTGGAGAGGAAGATGCCATCGGGCCGGAGCGCAAGCACCTCTTCGGCCGGCGTCAGCGAAGGCACTACCGTGACGCGGCAGCCGGCGTGAACCAGCCGGCGGAGAATGTTGCGCTTGATGCCGAAGTCGTAGGCCACCACATGAAAGCGCGGCTCCGCCGGCCGCGCCACGCGCTCCGAGGGCGAACACGGGACGACGCCCCGCTCCCAGGTGTACGTGGCCGGAGTCGAGACTCCCGTGGCCAGATCGAGTCCGGCCATCGGCGGGATGCTGCGCGCCTTCTCCACCAAGGCTTGCGGGTCCGCGGGCACGCCCGAGAGCACCCCGCGCATCGCGCCGCGCGTTCGCAGGCGCCGCACCAGCGCGCGCGTGTCCACACCGCTGATCACGGGGATGCCGTGCCGGCACAGAAAGCTCCGTGCTTCTTCCTCGGCTCGCCAGTTGCTGGCCACCGGGGAGAACTCGCGCACGACGAGACCCTCGATGTACGGACGGGCGGCCTCGCTGTCCTCCGCGTTGGCGCCGTAATTGCCGATGTGCGGATAGGTGAGGACGACGATCTGGCCGGCGTAGGAAGGGTCGGTGAAGATCTCCTGATAGCCGGTGATGGCCGTGTTGAAGACGACCTCACCTGAGCGTTCTGCGGCCGCACCAAGACTGACGCCCTCGAAGACCGTTCCGTCCTCCAGGGCGAGGATGGCTTTGTTCAACCGAGGAATCCTCCCGCGGAGCGCGTTGTTTCTTTCATTGAACCATCCCGCGTCCTCCCGCTTCAAGTCGTGGAGTATACTGTGCGGGGTTATGACGCGGCGGAGCTTCCTTGCCGGTTGTCTGGCCGGGGGCGCCTGGCGTGGGTTCGCTGCGGGCGGGCGTCTCAATTTCGTTTTCATCCTGGCTGACGATCTCGGCTGGGCGGATACCACGCCGTACGGCGCCGATTTGCACGAAACGCCCAACCTGGAGCGACTGGCCCGCGAGGGAGTGCGCTTCACGCGCGCCTATGCAGCTTCCCCCGTGTGCTCGCCCACGCGCGCCTCCATCCAGACGGGCAAGTATCCCGCACGACTGCGCATCACGATCTGGCGCGAAGCAGCGCTGCGAGGCCCGGAACGGCGGGCGGTGATCACGCCGGCGGCGGCCGCCGATATGCCGCACGAAGAGGTGACGATCGCCGAAGTGCTGCGCGAGGCCGGCTATTTCACGATCCACATCGGCAAGTGGCACCTGGGCGGCGCCGAACATTACCCGGAAACGCAAGGCTACGTCGTCAACATCGGCGGCACTGTGTGGGGCGCCCCGGCAACCTATTTCTGGCCCTACCGCGGGCCTTTCGGGCAGGCCGGCGAGTATCGCTACGTGCCGGGGTTGCATCTGGGACGCCCCGGCGAATACCTGACCGATCGTCTCACCGACGAAGCGCTCAAGATGCTGGACGCGGCCGCGGGACGTCCCTTCTTCCTCAACCTCTGCTATCACACGGTGCACACGCCCATCGAGGGCAAACCGGAACTGGTGGAGCATTACCGCCGCCGGCTGGCGCCAGGGCTGCGTCACCGCAACCCCGGCTACGCCGCCATGGTGCGATGCCTGGACGAGAACGTCGGTCGCCTGCTCCGCTATCTGGACGAGCGCGGGCTCGCCGCCGACACGGTAGTCGTTTTCACTTCCGACAACGGCGGCTACATCAACGTCTGGCGCGGCGAGCAGGTCACGGACAATTACCCGCTGCGCTCGGGCAAGGGATCGCTCTACGAGGGCGGCATCCGCGTGCCTTTGATCGTCCGCGCTCCCGGCTGCGCCGCGGGGCGCACCTGCCAGGAGCCGGTCTGTTCCACCGACTTCTATCCGACCATGCTCGAGCTGGCCGGCCTGAAGGGCGATCCGAAACACAACGCCACGGTGGACGGCGTCAGCTTCGCGAAGTTGCTGCGCCGGCCCGAGGCGCGGCTCGAGCGCGACGAGCTGTATTTCCACTACCCGCACTACTACGCCACCACCACGCCCGTGAGCGCGATCCTGCGCCGCGAGGGCGGGCGCGAGTGGAAGCTGCTGGAGTACTTCGAGGGCGGGCGCGTCGAGCTGTACGATCTGGCCGGCGATCCGGGTGAGCAGCGCGACCTGGCTCAGCAGTTCCCCGACGTCGTCCGGCGATTGCGCGAACGCCTGCACGCGTGGTGGAAACAAGTGGGCGCGCCTTTGCCCGTCCCCAATCCCGAGGCTCGCCCCGCCGAAAATTAGTTCACGCGGGCGCGAACAGCATCTGCTCCACGAAGATTTCCTGGAAGTCGGGATCGGCCGCCAGCGAGATGTGTTCCACGCGGCGGCGCACCTGGTCGAATACGTCCGTTCCCTGCCGGATGAGAAAGAGCGCCATCTTGGCGCCGAGCAGGGCGGTGTTGCCTGCGGGCACGATGCGCTCTTCGGGGAATTCCAGCAGTCCGATGCGGCGGGCGCTCGTGCGGTTGATGTAATTGCCGAACGCGCCGGCAAGGTAAAGGCGCGAGACCTCTTCGGGCCCGCGCCCCAGGCGGCGCAGCACGATGCGGACGCCGGCCGCGATGGCGGCCTTGGCCAGTTGCAGCTCGCGAATGTCTTTTTGCGTGAGAACCACGGGTGGGCAGAGCTGCCACGCCTCGCCGTTGCACAACAGGCGGCCCCGTTCGTCCAGCAGCCCCGTCTCCAGCGCGACCGCGGCTGCGTCCACCAGGCCGCTGCCGCAGATGCCGCGCGGCTCCGTGTTGCCCAGCACGCGGCATTCGATGCGTCCGTCGCGCAGCAGGACTTCCGCGATCGCTCCCGTGGCCGCCCGCATGCCCCAGCGAATGCGTCCTCCTTCGAACGCCGGACCGGCGGCAGCGGAGGCGCAGACGGCGCCCGCGCGGGCACCGAACACGATTTCGCCGTTGGTGCCCAGGTCCATCAGGCCGACGAGATCGTCGCTCTCGAGCAGTCGCGTGGCCAGCAGGCCGGCCAGCACGTCGCTGCCCACGAAACCGCCCAGGCAGGGCAGGAAGAAGACGGGCGGAT